>OJKP01000840.1_pt1 | contig 20304 bp, 23 predicted proteins | sample 1596521 | NCBI WGS metagenome assembly OJKP01 (sample SAMEA4350130, study PRJEB24818) | metagenome | biome: human; feature: gut; material: faeces | place: Denmark | collected 2013-09
TGAACAAAATATAAAAACAATAGAATATGGAAGTATATTACACGGGCGTCATCATCGCCGTATCCACCTTTTTAATAATAGGTATCTTTCACCCTATCGTCATGAAGACGGAATATTATACGGGCACCCGCTATTGGTGGGTTTTCCTCGTTGCAGGCATCATCTGCATCGGAGCTGCCTTCCTGGTTGCCAACGTGCTCTTCTCTGCCATACTGGGCGTAGTAGGTGCTTCATGCCTTTGGAGCATCGGTGAACTCTTCGAACAGAGACAACGCTGCGAGAAAGGCTGGTTCCCGAAGAATCCGAAAAGAATAGGAACAGGATATTACAGGGACGAGAAGAAGTGAAGAACGAAGAAACAACGTTCGACGGACGAAGTGAAAGTCAATTCAAGTGTATAGGAAGAAAATGAAGACAGAACTCATTCTGGTCGGAAAGACCGTAAACAAGCATTTCATTGCGGGCATCAAGGATTATGCTGAACGCATTACCCATTATATGCCTTTCAACATAACAACCATTCCTGAGCTCAAGAACACCAAGAGTCTCAGCGAACAGCAGCAGAAGGAACGGGAAGGAGAACTGATTCTGAAACTCCTCCAGCCTTCGGATACCGTGGTGCTGATGGATGAACATGGACAGGAATTCCGAAGCATCGAGTTTGCCAAATGGATAGAGCGCAAGCAGGCCACTGCCCGCAGGCTCGTCTTTGTCATCGGCGGTCCTTACGGCTTCTCACAGTCTGTCTACGACCGCGCCAACGAGAAGATTTCCCTCTCCAAGATGACCTTCTCGCATCAGATGGTGCGCCTTATCTTTACCGAGGCGCTCTATCGCGCATGTACTATTATAAAAGGTGAGCCTTACCACCACGAATAAGGGTAAAAAAGTAAAAAGGTAAAAAAATGCCAAAAGATAAATATATAGAAATAAAAGGGGCAAGAGCCAACAACCTCAAGAATATCGATGTGAAGATACCTCAGGGCAAGTTTGTTGCCATTACGGGTGTCTCCGGATCGGGAAAATCATCATTGGCTTTTGATACCTTATATGCTGAGGGCCAGCGCCGCTATGTGGAGTCGCTCTCTTCGTACGCACGCCAGTTTCTGGGACGTATGAGCAAACCGGAATGTGATTTCATCAAAGGATTGCCACCTGCCATCGCCATCGAACAGAAAGTGATTTCGCGCAACCCACGATCTACCGTGGGCACCAACACCGAAATCTACGAATACCTGCGACTGCTCTACGCACGCATCGGAAAAACCTATTCGCCTATCAGCGGACAGGAGGTGAAACGCCATACTACCGAAGATGTACTCGCCTGCACCCGACAGTATTCCCAGGGTACCAGGTTTGTCATCCTCGCCCCTATCCACGTCATCGAAGGGCGCAGTCTGGGCAAACAGCTGGAGATGTACAACCAGGAAGGTTACGCGCGTATATATATAAAAGGTGAATTCGTGCGCATAGAAGACTTCATGGAGCAGGCGGATAAGGAACTGCTGGAAGTAAGCGGCGACAAACTGAGAAAGAGAATGCAGCAGAAGGATGAAGAAATCTTCCTGGTCATCGACCGTGCTTCGGTAAGCGATGAGAAGGATGACATCAGCCGACTGATGGATTCTGCTGAAACTGCCTTCTATGAGGGAGATGGAGCCTGCCGCCTCGTCTTCCTGCCAAGCAACATCTGCTACGACTTCTCTACCCGGTTCGAAGCTGACGGCATGCAGTTTGAAGAGCCTACTGACAACATGTTTGCCTTCAATTCTCCTCTCGGAGCCTGCCCTACCTGTGAAGGTTTCGGCAGCATAATAGGCATCGATGAGAAACTCGTCATCCCGAACACTTCGATGAGCGTATATGACGGATGTGTGGTTTGCTGGCGAGGCGAAAAGATGGGTATGTGGCTCAAGGAATTCATCCGCAGAGCTGCAGAATACGACTTCCCTATCTTCAAGCCTTATTTCGAACTGACTCAGCAGCAGAAGGACTGGCTGTGGCACGGTCTGCCTGGCGAAAAGAAACGTAAACAGCAGGAAAGGGTGAGCATCGATGAGTTCTTCAGAATGGTAAAGGAGAACCAGTACAAGATACAATACCGCGTGATGCTGAGCCGATTCCGTGGAAAGACGATTTGTCCTGACTGCCATGGTACCCGACTCAAGAAGGAAGCCAACTATGTGAAGATTGGCGGAAAGAGCATCACCGAACTGGTTGAGATGTCGATTGTGAACCTGAGCGAATGGTTCAAGAAACTGGAACTCTCGGAGCATGAGAAGGAAATCAGCAAGCGTCTGCTCACCGAAATCACCCACCGTCTGCAGTTCCTCCTGGATGTTGGTCTGGGCTATCTTACGCTCAACCGACTCTCCAACACCCTCTCCGGCGGTGAGAGTCAGCGCATCAACCTTACCACCAACCTGGGCTCATCGCTCGTGGGTAGCGTATATATCCTCGACGAACCTAGTATCGGACTCCATAGCCGCGATACCGCCCGACTGATTAAGGTGCTGAAAGAACTGCAGCAACTGGGCAATACGGTGGTTGTGGTAGAACACGATGAAGAGATTATGCGGGCAGCCGACTATCTCATCGATATCGGTCCCGATGCCGGCAGACTGGGCGGAAGAGTGGTCTACGCCGGTCCGTCATCAGAATATTCAACCACCGACAAGGCTGAACAGGAAAAGCTGCTGGCTGAATATCCGGAGAGTTATACCATCAAGTACCTGACCCACAACGAGGAGATAAAGGTGCCAACGAGCCACCGTGCCTGGAACCAGTATATCGAAATCAAGGGAGCCCGGATGAACAATCTGCGCGGCATCGATGTTAAGATACCGCTCAACGTATTCACCTGTGTAACCGGTGTATCAGGCTCAGGCAAGAGTTCGCTCATCAAGGGAATCCTCTATCCTGCCATGCGTCGCCGTCTGGACCTCGTAGCAGATGCACCAGGCGAATATGCATCGATGGAAGGCGACTGGAAGAGCATCCATCATGTAGAGTTTGTCGACCAGAACCCTATCGGAAAGAGTACCCGCAGCAACCCTGCCACTTATCTGAAGGCATACGATGCGATACGTGCCCTCTTTGCCAACCAGCCACTGGCTAAGCAGATGGGATTCACGCCGCAGTACTTCTCTTTCAATACTGAAGGCGGAAGATGCGAGGAATGTAAGGGTGCGGGATATGTTACCATCGAGATGCAGTTTATGGCAGACCTCACGCTGACCTGCGAGGCTTGTAAGGGCAAGCGTTTCAAGCACGACATCCTGGAGGTTCGCTATGGCGGAAAAGACGTCAATGATGTGCTGAACATGACTGTAAACGAGGCCATTGAGTTCTTCAGCGATGAAAAGCTGCAGCGCAACGAGGGCGACTTTGACAACTGCCGCATCATCGTAAACCGCCTGAAGCCGCTTCAGGATGTGGGTCTGGGTTATATCAAGCTCGGTCAGAATTCAAGTTCGCTTTCGGGTGGTGAGAATCAGCGTGTAAAGCTCGCCTTCTTCATAGGTAAGGAGGAACAGGAGCCTACGCTCTTCATCTTCGACGAGCCTACCACGGGTCTTCACTTCCACGACATCAAGCGCCTGCTACATGCCTTCAATGCCCTGATAGAAAGGGGCCATTCGCTGGTAGTGATTGAGCACAATCTGGATGTCATCAAGTGTGCCGACTATATCATCGACCTCGGTCCTGAAGGCGGCGATAAAGGCGGTAATCTTGTTGTTGCCGGAACTCCGGAAGAAGTAGCTGCCTGCAAGGCAAGCCTTACCGGAAAGTTCTTGCGTTAAGAGCTGGGGACTGAACTTTCGCATGTGGTTCAAGTACGGGCTGAAAGCCCAAAAGCTCCTAGCCCAGGGCGCTGCCCTGGGCTAGGGGCTTCTGCCCTTTCAGGGCGTATGGGGCTTACATAATAGCTACTGCCCTTTACCTTTCCCTTCGGCCGGTGACCGTTGGTTCAGGGCGTATGGGACAAAACTTGCGAAACTAGAATAAAGTATCTGCGAAATTCCCAGCCCGCACAACCTTTTGTATTTCTATGTGTTAAAACAAGTAAAAATCATCACTTTCTTTCCAAAAAACGGATGTACTTTGGAATAAAATTCCTATCTTTGTAACGTCTTTCTCTAAACCGAAAGTCAATAGAGGAACAGCGGAATGAGAAGACATTTATATATCAAAGGCGTAACTGATCACTTTGGTTTTGACATTCTGAGAACTTTGTGACTTCCTCTATGAACAAGTACAATGAAGACCTTCAGAATTCGGAATGAATGACAGACTGGCTCCACGTTTTTGTTGTATATCTATAAATATATGTATTTTCTTACAACCCTGTAGTGGTGTTTTCTCGTAAAAGTGACTATGATTAAGATTATTAAAGATTTAGATATAACGGCTTCGGGTGTTAGTGTATTTAACCGCAAGTGGCAACCTGTCCATTTACAACAAGGAGAAATGGATGGGGCTTGTGCCGTATATTCTATGATGATGAACCTGCTCATACTAAAGGTTCTTACTCGTAATCAAGTTGTCAACTTGAAAACAACATTTAAGGGAAATACCGCAAAAGGGAGACTCTTCAAAGAGTTCTTTGTGACAGAAGGACTGTGCCGTGATGGATTTTATTTTTCCGAAATAAAAGAAAAGCTATCCCATTCTTTTGCTAAAGAGGTTACATCTTCGCCTCTTCAATATACAGCATCTTTATCAGACCAAACTTCTTTTATAGAAGAACTTAGGACTGCAATAGATAGCGACACGCCTTTGATTACCGCTCTGTCTTTTAAAGGTGGCGCTCATGCTGTACTTGCTATTGGGTATGAAGAACAAAAAGACGTTGTCAAGAAAATATTCTGTTTAGACCCAAGCTATGCCATAAGTCCGACATCCTTTTGGAATGGTGTAATAATCCTAAATGAGGGAAAAGGAAAGTACAGCCATCAGTATATAACAGATAAAGACGAAAAATATATCAATGTCAGTGAATCATTGAATATAAAAAAGAAATAACGATATGAGCGAAGAATTACAACAGAAACTTCATGACCAACTTTAGGAAGTTGCTAACAAACTACGTGGCAATCAAGGACCTGGAGGCCAAGCGTGCTGACCTTGATAAGGAGATTGAGGGCTATCTAAAAGAATTGGGATTGGTAGAGTAAACTTTCCACAAGTTGTGGCAGATTTGAAAAGGTATAGAATATGGCAAATATGACATTGGCAAGCAATAGCGAGTTCAAAAGCTGGGTCTCGCAATTGAAAAAAGATATACGCAGCGCACAAATAAAGGCGGCAATAAAGGTGAACACAGAGTTGCTTCGCCTTTATTGGCGTATGGGTGCAGATATTTGCGAAAAGCAGAAATCTGCATCTTGGGGCGATGGCTGGCTCAAAGAATTGAGCCGTGAACTTATGGCGGAGTTTCCTGATATGAAAGGGCTTTCATACAGAAACTTGAAGTATATCAGACAATGGTATCAGTTTTATAATGAGCAACTTACAATTGGGCAACAAGTTGTTGCCCAATTAGACGATGTAAATATGCAACAACCTGTTGCACAAATAAGCGAGGAGGTTTTCTTCTCCGTTCCTTGGGGGCATCATCTGTATATCATATCGCAATGCAAGGATGTTGGCCGTGCCGTCTTCTATCTGCAAAAGACTGTAGAAAATGGGTGGAGCCGTGCTGTTCTGCTCAATTTTCTTGATACCAATCTATATGAACGACAGGGAAAGTCTGTGAATAATTTCACAAGACTATTGGCTAATCCTCAAAGCGAATTGGCTGCTCAAACATTGAAAGACCCTTATAATTTCGATTTTCTCACACTCGACGGTGAGTATAGAGAGCGAGAGTTGGAACAGGGACTTACTCAAAATGTCACACGTTTTTTGCTTGAATTAGGTACGGGCTTTGCTTTTGTCGGGAGTCAAGTTCCACTACAAGTAGGAGAAGATACGTTATATCCCGATTTGCTTTTCTATCACTTGGAACTGCGTTGCTATGTAGTAGTAGAACTGAAGATTACTAAATTCAAAGCAGAACATCTGGGACAGTTGGGCGTATATGTAAGTGCTGTCAATCATATAAAAAAGAAGCCTACTGACAACCCTACGATAGGTTTGCTTATCTGCAAGACCAAGAACAATGTGATGGCTCAATATGCTCTCGAATCGACCAATCAGCCAATAGGCATCTCCGAATATCAGTTATCTAAGCTCATGCCTGAAAACATACAGAGCCAGTTGCCTACAATAGAAGACATTGAAGCAACACTTTCTGATATAAAGGAAAATCAGTTTGCCTAACCTCATTCCTGTATCTACGAAATCCCACCCACACAGGGTGAAAATACGATATCAGTGGAATCCGACAACCGCCGGATTCCACTTTTTAATTTTAAAAATCCAATTCAAAAGAATTATTTGTTATAAAAGTAACTATCATCGAAGGCAGCTTCGATAAGGCGTTGCTTCACTCGGGCATATTCTGCCGAGTCTTCGATAAAGTACCGAAGAGCAGAAACAATCCTCACATAAACACTGAGCCGATAATCGCCCTTACCCTTTTAGATTGCAAAAATGTTTTCCTTATGCATCCCAGCATAATACATCAGATCAGAACCAGATACATGATGGTTCTTCATCACTTCACTCAGAACAACACCGAAACGGCTGTTGTCTGCAAGAAAATTAACAATCTTCATTGCTTAATTTTTTTAAATTGTTTGTAATTATTGTATACAAGTTCCCACTACGGGAACTCTCTTTTATTTTCTTTTTAGTATCTTTGCACCATGTATTACAGATTCAACAATCTGCATACCTATAAAAGAACGTATAACCGATACATATATTGTATAAACAATATAAAATTTTTAGGAGATGATGAACATCAGTACATTCATTAACATGGCCAGCAAGATTCCTTCACCTGGCCAGTTGGAAGGTCTGGTAACCTTCATGAAGGAAGATGAGAAACTTAGGTTTTTCACCGAGTCTTACCGGAAAACGGGTAATAAGTCGTACAAGCACGATGCACCCCTCTTCGCCGTAGCCTGCATCTTCGAAGGCGGAAAAGGCAAGGACAACATCCGGAGCCTCACACATCTGTCGCTGGTCGACTTCGACCACATCACAGAGAAACCGGATGACGGCACCCTGCACTCGCTCAAAGAGAGAATCTGCCACGATGCCCACACCCTGCTCTGCTACGTCACCATGAGCGGCAACGGACTGCGCGTCATCTACCGCTACGAAGGCGAGGATTATCCCGCCGCCTTCGCCATGGGAAACGACTACTACGCGCATCTCATCGGCAAGGAAAGCGATCCGCTCTGCAAGAACATCACAAGGCTCAGCGGACTCGCCTACGACCCCGAAGTCTATTTCAATCCTGAAGCCAAAGCCTTCAGCGCCGAGGAAATCAGCCATTTCCATTCAGCTACGCTCAAGACCACTCAGAAGAAAAAGAAACAGGAACGCATCGCCGACTACTACGAAAACATCATCAAACCCAAACTGGAAAGCGAACAGGTAAAGTACGAACCCGGCAACCACAACCAGTATGTGATGCGGGTGGGCTACATGATGGCAAAAAAGCGGTACGACAGGAAAGAAGCCACCCAGTGGGCTATCAGGCAGTTTCCCGAATACGACGACGTAGAACAGGTGTTCAAGTCGTGCTACGAGAACACCACTCACCCACAGAAGATGAAGGCAGAAACCGGAAAGATTCCCTATGCCACCGTAGATGAAATCAAAGACTACCTCGACGGGCATATCAAACTCCGCTTCAACCTCATCACCCTGCGCTACGAGTATCTGAAGGATAAATGGCGAATCCTCCAGGACCGCAATCTGAATACGCTATGGAGCAACATGTCGCTAACCGCAAGGGTGAGCAAGAGCGACATGATCAATGTCATCGAGAGCGACTATAGCCCGCCCTACAATCCCTTCACCGATTATCTGGAGAATCTCCCACCCTGGCAGGAAGGCGACAAGGACTATATAGCCGAACTCGCTGCCACGGTAAAGATGAAGGGAGACCCCGTGATGCCCTTCTGTGAAGCCCTCAGGAAATGGCTCGTGGCGATGATAGCAGGATGGATAGACGAAGGTGCCGTAAACAATGTCATCCTAGTATTCATCGGCAGACAGGGCGCTTACAAAACCACCTGGTTCAACTATCTCCTGCCGCCGGAACTGAAGCAATACTTCTATACGAAGGCGAATGCCAGGCGCATGACGAAGGATGATATCATCGCCCTTTCGCAGTATGCACTCATCTGTTATGAAGAGCTCGACACGATGAGTCCATCGGAACTGAACCAGCTGAAGGCTGTGGTAACGATGCAGTATACCAACGAAAGGGCGGCATACGGCCATTATGCCGAGCAGCGCAAGCATATCAACACCTTCTGCGGCACGGGCAACAATCCCGAGTTTTTGAGCGACCCTACCGGTAACCGTCGCTGGCTGCCCTACGAGATAGAGAGCATCCTCTCACCCCGTGAGCATCCGTTCAATTACGAAGGCATCTACGCCCAGGCTTACGCCCTCTACAAGAGTGATTTCCGCTATTGGTTCACCGATGAGGAGATAGAAAAGCAGAACCGGCACAACCGCGCTTTTGAGGCGCCTAGACTAGAACAGGAACTTGTGGATCTCTACTTCCGAAAGCCAACGGAGGCGGAGACAGGGGAGTTCGTGTCCATAGCCAGAGCGATGCAGATCATCAGTTGCAACATTTCCCAGAAGCTGAACAGTTCGAAACTGGGCAAGGCTTTCAATGATCTCGGATTCGAAAAGATGCGCACCAAGCACAGCCGTGGTTACAGGGCAATCGTCCGTACAGCCGAGGAAATCAAGGCTTACCAGGTATCCGTCTGCATCAACCCGCCGCAATGCGATGATGATGCCCCCTTCTAGCCGTTCCCAAGCCATCGGTTCATCCGGTTCAGGGTGACACGGTGACACGGTGACACGAGTTTTTCAACATTTCGCCTCGCACGCGGGCAGGCAGGAACTTTCGGCCTGATTTTTCCTGCCTGCCCGCGCGAGAGTAAATCTTCAGAATTCCCTGTCACCCCTGTCACCCTGTCACCCAGAAGCCAGTTACTTCCGAAACGGAAACCAAGGACTTACGGTGCAAAAGTCAGAGACTTATGGTTCAAAAACCAGAGGCTTACGATGCAAAAGTCAGAGACTTATGATGTAAAAGTCAGTAGCTTATGAACCGCAACTCAATCATAAACCCCTTAAAAAATCAAACAAAACTATGGATTTAAGAAGTTATACCAAGCAAGAGCTTGCTCTCCTGTATTTTCCCGATGCTACTCCAGCAGTAGCCAGTGCTCACCTGATGCGATGGATCCAGCGCATCCCCGACCTTCTCCAGAAGCTCGCCGCCACCGGTTACGGCAAGAACTGCAAGGAGTTCACCCCAATGCAAGTCTCCTACATCCTCTACTTCCTCGGTGAGCCCTAACCCTGTTCCGCCTAATCTATTGCATGTATCTACCATACACTGAAATTGGTCAGCAAGTTGCTGACCAATTGGAAAGGGATGCCAATTTGCCTCAACATGGAATAAAAAAAATAACACCACGAAAATGAGGGTGTGTCATTATTCATCGGATTACGCGGAATAAACGGAACCTTAACCGCCTTCCTCGGATTACTCACGGATTTTAAACGGAAACTCGACCTGACGGTCGTGGCGATGCCCTGGGCTAGGAGCTTTTGGGCCTTCAGCCCGTACTTAAACCACTTGCGAAAGTTCTATCAGCTTTATAATCAAAAGATTAAAATTTTGCAGCAAATTGCTGCAAATTCTGGAAGTCAAGATAGGTTCATTCACCTTTGCTGATGTCGGGCAACTTGGTGGTTATGTAGTAGCTTGTAACCACCTTCTTCGCAAAGAGGGGCGTGACAATCCTACTATAGGTTTACTTATTTGCAAGGAGAAAGACCGTATCCAGGCACAATATGCCCTGGAATCAAGCAGCCAACCCATAGCTATTTCTGAGTACGATCTAGAAAAATTCTATCCTGAAAAATTAGAAGGAACTATGCCGACGATAGAGGAATGGGAAGCTAAGTTGGGGGGTAGCATTGAACACGAATAATATAGAATTATTCAAGTTTCGCAAGTTTTGCCCTACACGCCCTGAAGGCCCAAAAGCTCCCAGAAGCAGCACGCCCCTTACAGGGCGTGTGGGGCTAAACTTGCAAAGCTTGAGTTCTTATAAATTACGAGAACCATGCTGCTCCATAAAGAAACGTTTTTGTTGTTCAATTTCATTGCGCAGTTCTTCTTCTGTTGGCATATAAGTCATATACTTGGCTGCAAACAACTGATTGTTGTCGTGAAGTACAGAATAACGTGCTATCGTATTGTCGGTATCTGTGCAAAGCAGCACTCCAATAGTAGGAGCGTCATCAGCACCTTTGATAAGGTCGTCATACATTCGTACATACATATCAAGTTGACCTATATCTTGGTGTGTGAGTTTATGTGTCTTTAGCTCAAAGATGACAAAACGCTTCATGCGATAGTTGTAGAATACCAAATCAATATAAAAATCGTCCGTATCAGTAACTATGTGCTGTTGACGCTCAACAAAGGCAAAGCCTCGTCCAAGTTCCATGATGAACTTTTCAAGGTTGTCAATTAAAGCTTTTTCAAAATCGCTTTCGTTATAATCAGCATCACGATGAAACCCCATGAACTCTGCCATCATTGGATTTTTGATATATTCCAATGGGTCGGTTGAGTTTTCCATATCTACCGGCAGTGCCGATTTCTCACGTTGCGCAGCTAATCTACGCTCATAGTATTGTGTGGATATGTTACGATCAAGCGCACGAAAACTCCACATGTCTTTATCTGCGGTTTTCAAATACCAAAGCCTGGCATTAGGGTCTGAAACAGAAAGTATGCGGCGTATATGCGACCAACTAAGATTGTGAACACATGTGTTCACAATCTGTATGTCAGGGAAAAGGAGATAGAAACGCTTGTAATAGTCCAAATTGCGTTTATTATAGCTCGCACCATAATCGAGTAGGAGGAAAACGAAGTAGTTATTCTCCTACTTTCGTTTTCCGACCTCTCACACCACCGTACATGCGGTTTCTATTTTGGGTACCTTTCGGGGTATGAACCCGTCAATGTAGCATAGCCGAGCATACCAAAAACGCCCTCCCAACAGCCATCTATGGCAGGGGGAGGGGTGAGACTTCTTTTAATCAGCCCAAATGCTGCCACTTGGATCGCGATAGTTGCTAACAGCATCTTCGTTATAATCCTCTTCCTTTGCTTTCTCTATTACAGAGCCAGCGAGGATAGATGGAGTCTCCATTTGGTAGACATTCATCTCTGGCTTTACATATTCTTTATTTTTCATAATTCTCAGTTTTTTATTTGATGATAACTTTCATTGTCTTGCTGCCACGCTTCACGATGTTGATACCCTTCTGAGGAGCGTTGAGGCGATTGCCCTGCAGGTCGTAGTATGTGGCATTGTCGTCAGCAATAGTGTTGAGGCTGTCGATGGCTGTAGTACCGCCACCGATGGCGATGCTGAACATCTTGGCACCAGCGGCAGTAGCAGTAGAGTTGTCTTCCATGTAAGCACGGAACGGCTTGCTGCCAACAGTCTTATTATTGGTATTCTCCAACAGTTTGGCAGGGTTCATCAGCTTGTCGCCCTTCACGATGTAGCAGTTGTTGTCGGCATCCTTGTCGAACACCTTCTTTGTATAGATGCCCTGGAGTTGATAGCTACCGTTTTCTGTCTCTGAGGTATTTACTTCTTTTGCAATCTCCTTGTTGTCAACAGAGAAGTTGAGCTCGGTGGCTCCTTCGTTCATTTTGATGATGACAGGAGTACCTGCTGCGATGCTTGTCGTAATCTCTTCGAGTTCCACAGTATTAGTTCCCTCGTTAGCCGAAAGCAGCTTAAAGGCACGGAAGTCCTTATTTTCGAGCGATACTTCGAAAGGCAGACAGAGAGTAGCCCATGTTGTGCCAGTCTTCATCTCGCGGCTATAAGAGGCGGCTTTAGCTGTGAACGGTTCGTAAACCACGAAGTCCTTGTTGTCGTCAAGAGTAAGATTATCCGCAGTAAGTATGTCTCCTACAGCTCCTATCTTCTCCTCACCATTCTTGCCTACCAGCTTTGTGAAGTAGCCATTCACGTAGTTGGCGTAATCGCTGCTTGTCAAATTTTCGTCATACTTTGGAAGAGCACCCTTGAGCAATTTACAACCATAGAACATTTTATAACCATTATTGAACTCGGCTATTATAAACTTATCGCTGGCGTAGATTGTTGTGAGATCGGAGCAGCCATTGAACATATAGTCCATATTCGTCACTTTCTCTGTGTTGAAATTAGTGAGGTTGAGCGAAGAGAGTTTCTGACAGAAACTGAACATGTTATACATCTCCCTCACTTTCTCTGTGTTGAAATTAGAGAGGTCGAGCGAAGAGAGCTGACAGTCAGAGAACATCCATGACATATCCGTCACATTCGCTGTGTTGAATTTAGAGAGGTCGAGCGAAGAGAGGTTCTGACAGTGAGTGAACATAGCGTACATATTCGTCACTTTCGCTGTGTTGAATTTAGAGAGATCGAGCGAAGAGAGGTTCTGACAGTTGTCGAACATGTATGACATATTCGTCACATTCTCTGTGTTGAATTTAGAGAGATTGAGCGAAGAGAGGTTCTGACAGTTGTCGAACATGCTTGTCATATTCGTCACATTCGCTGTATTCAAATTTTCAATGTTTGAAATTGTTTCCAATGCTGTGCAGTTCTTAAAGAAATCTTTCAACGATGTAGGAGCGTATGTCTTGAAACTCTCATCGAAAACGATATTCTTGATAGTAACATTTCCTAAAGTTGTGCAAATTTCTTTCACATTATTATATTGGTCTACAATGACACTGTTGTTTACTATATCTGATATATTGGCATCAGTAACTTTCTTGAAAGTCAATGTAGTGTTCGTATCATCGTACTGGGCTACATAGTCAGAAATAGTGGTTGCTGTTTTCAGATTGTATATGAATGCGCGGTCAGCACCTTTCTTATACATACGGTCTTTCTTGTAAGACAAATTCAAAGAATGCTTGCCAGCAGATAATAATGCTTTAATCTCTATTTCCTTAATTCCGCTAATCGTCCCATACGTTTTACTATCTAAAGTAATAGTGGCTTTATCATCTTCTTCTGAAGAAACGAGATACTTAAACGTCAATAATATAAGCTTTTCTACTGTGAACGTGACTACAGTCCTTGATGTTTTAGAATTCTGATCATAATTACCCGACATCAATCCTTTGCTTCCTTTTGGAATGTCGAAGCCAAGATTTTTCATTCCATCTGCTTCCAAGTTCAGCATCTGCCAAGGATATCTGGCATCATTGTCAGTAATGGTAACATTGGTTATACCATCCAGGTTATCGAACAAAGCACAGCGATGGTTTACTACACCACATACAGTACAGGTGCCTTCGCTATTGTATTTATGACCTTTTGCGGGAATATCAAGACTGGCAGCATCCGTAATCTCAGTAGTAGCATTAGCGTCGCTGAAGAGTTTTTTGCACACACTGCACTGCCAGTATTCTATTTTACCAGTTGCTGTACATGTAGCATCTATCTGCACATGATGGGTGGGTGTGTGCTTCTTTAGCTCATCATTATTATCTACTTTTACTATGGAATGACAAATAGAGCATTCGTGTGTGGTATAGCCATGCTCTACGCAAGTAGCCTCAATGGTTTCGATAGCTTTGCCAAGGGCAGACGAACCATCGGCATTCTTGTGCGAACAGGTTGTTTTGAGCTTGAGTTCAAACTCGCCTACCTGCAATGTTTTTCCGCTATGAATAGCCGTGATTTCCCATTTAAAATATTTATAATAAGTAGAACCTTCGCATTTGAAGTCGTACGAAGCATAGTTCTTATCCTCGAGCTTCTCGTCGTTGCTTATCTCCTGAATGAGCTTCCAATTACCATCTTTGCCTTCGTTGTTACCATAGAGCTTCCATGACAACGGATTGCGACCTTTCATACTTGCATTGTTATCACCCGTTGTGATGGTGTAGCCCACAGGCACTCCTGCCTTGCTGGCTTCGAAGATGACATAGGCACTGCTACTGCCATTAATAAAGCCACAGCACCACATGGAGAAATTACCTCGTGTCTTTTGGCCATCAAAGAGATTAGTGTAAGTCATACCAACGATGCCTTCAGGGTTACCTGCTAAGGCTTTAAACTTTACAGACGTGTCGTAATCTATCTGCGCCACCACACGTGTAGGCACAAACAACAACGTGAGCAACATCAACATAAGCAGAGAGAGTCTGCGACTCTTTACTGCATTAGTTGAAACAAGGTCAGTTATGTAAGACCATTGTTTAGAAATTGTAGATTTTTTATTATTCATATCAGTAATTTTTTTTATTATTATTCTACTTTCTTACATATATCCTCTCATAGCCATTATATATACTGTCATTCCCAGGATGATGACGAAAGTCAGTACGAGAAACAGATAGATATAGTATCTCTCCCTCTTGATGAAATCACAGAAGCTGTAGCGAGCCTTGTAGTTTTCATCAAGATATATCCTGTAGTCTTGAACCATGGCATAGCCCATGACTATGGCGAGCAACAGAAGACACAATGCCACTATAAAAATAGCCTGTTCCTCTTTCATGAAAGTCTCTATTATATTTTCCATGGCGCAAAGATAGTGTTTTTCTTCGGAAAAAGGTGTCTACTTCCCCTGTCTATGTGTCTACTTCCTATGTTTTAGGTGTCTACTTCGTAGGAAGTAGACACCCTTTTTAACGATTTATTCCCTTTAGTGATGCGTTTTCCTGGTATTTATCGAAAAATGGTTAGTCCTGCTTTTTATCATCTGCGGCTACATTAGGAGCCATTTTCTCCCGCCATTCGGTAGGAGTACAACCTTCCTTTGTCTTGAAAATGCGGTATAGATAGGTTCGGGCTGAGAAGCCACATTCGGCAGAAACGATGTCATTACTAAAGTCTGGGCATTCCAATATCATCTTCTTTGCCGCATTGAAACGTATATCACCGAGCCATATTCTGAATGTGGTTTTCAGATACTGGTCGAAGTATACTGATAACTCATCCTTGGGGATGGAAAGGGTTCGGGAGAGGGTAAGCATGTTTACATTACAGTCCTTATAGCCCGAATTGGCGCACCAGTCATCAAGACTCTTCTGGATGAAATCTCTGTGCTCATCGGAAAGCGGATGTAAAGATTCTGTACTACTGTCAGCGGAGTCATGCTGCTTGGCAGAAGATGCCCCCCCCATACCTGTATCCAGTCCTAGCCAAGTCATTGTATTCCTCTTCCTTGTCCAGGAGTTCTTCGGTAGGGATATAGTTGCTACCGAGAGAGATAAACGTAAGATTGAAGAACAGCAGGGCAAGCAATACAAACGGACCTATGATAAACAGTAAGGTGGTGGAAAAGATAACTACCGGCATGGTGAGAGATGAAAGGAACAGAATGAAGACACTGGCACGTGAATATCTCACGTAGGGCAACATATCGGTAGCTGCCATTGTCTCCAACATCTTCTTGCGCCTGATCATCTCGCGCACGATCATGGATATGCTGTAGGCTACACTCATGCAGAACAGGGCAAGCATCATATAAAGTCCTTCCTTGATATAAAGGCTGTGATGGAGACTGATGCCCACCAGGAAGACCAGGAGGGTGGCTGCGTTAATGCCGCCACATACAAGGTTCATCTTCCTGCGGTTGGCACGTGTGGTCTCTATGTTATAGATGGCCATGTCGATGAGCGAGAAGCAGGGGGTATAGATGAGGATGTTGACGACCGCCCCGAGAATGTCGTCGGCAGCACGGAATCCGAAAGCCATCTGTATCACATACTGTATCGCCAGTCCTATCATGGCGAAAACGACCATCCAGCGGGAACGCTCATACCGCTTGTTCACCCATCTTACATACAGATGAGAGAGTGCCACGAAGATGGCATTGATGAGCATGAATATGAAACATGCAAACTGAAGTAGAAATAATGAATCCATACGTTTCTTATCTTATGTTTACTTTCTTTGCTATACATTATTATAATGAATACGCTTGCAAAAGTAAGAAAATAATTTTAGAAAAAGGGAAAATGTTCTTAAAAAGTTTACAAAACATACAAATAATTGAGTATTTCGCTATATTATCAACTGAACTTTCATAAGTTAGCCCCACACGCCTTGAAAGGGCAAAACTTGCGAAACCTTAATTACATCATACATAGACAAGTAAGCGAAAGATGGGGTGATTTGAGACCACCTCATCCCTCTTTGGCTTTCAATTCTTATCATCGTCAAACGGTAAAGAAGAATCGAATCTATCAAAATCTGAGCTGAATAATTTGTCTTGTATCACACGGTACTTTTCAAACTCTGACTCTGCAAAGTTCTTGGCAAATTCAGCAGAAACCTTTCCTGCATCATGTAATACGGCATCACCGCCAGCTTCAAGAATAATATCAATACGCTTAGCCCAATCTTCCATAGTCATTGGTATATGTCGATTTGCCATACGTTCGGCTAAATCAAGTACTGAATTGACAAGTTTTCCCATATCTTCAAGTTCCACTTGTTTGAGATAGTTTTTGGCGATACTCACATCTGGCTTTACGATTTTACCATCAGGTGCATTCTCCCAAGTAGTCAGTCCCATATGCTCTTTCTCTGCATTGGCTCTTTCCACTATAAGTTCTGCTGCGGTATGCCCATGCACTGCATAATGCATCTTATTCTGAACTTTTTTATAAAACAAACGTGTGGTAGGTGCATCTTTGTTGTAATCAACAGCTGTAGCATATATATCCGTGAGCTTTTGGTAAAATCTTCGTTCACTCAATCTAATCTCACGTATTTCAGCTAACAAATGCTCAAAATAGTCCTCCCCAATGAACGAGCCATTCTCCATACGCTTCTTGTCTATGATGTAGCCACGCAAAGAGAACTGCCTGATGACATAGGTGCACCATTGGCGGAACTGAGTGGCACGGATGGAGTTGACACGATAGCCCACGGAAATGATTGCATCGAGGTTGTAGAACTGCGTGTTGCGTCGCACCTCTCTCGCACCTTCCTGTTGAACTACCGAGATTTTCTCGGTAGTTGTTTCCTTGTTCAATTCATTTGTGTCATATATGTTCTTCAGATGCAATCCGATATTATCTGTTGAACAGTCAAAAAGCTGTGCCATAGCCTTTTGAGTTGCCCATACTGTTTCGTCTTTATATAACACTTGTACGCCTTGCTCCTTACCTTCTGCCACGAAAGTCAGGAATTCCGCCGTACTGTTTCGTATTTCAAATTTCTTTGCCATAATTATCACTCCCCTAAGTTTAGCATTTTCGTGACCTCACGAAAATGGTCATCCACGTTGATATTCTGCGACTTACATGATTCCACTGCTCTACCTATAGCTATAGTGAAATTCTCCCAACGTGCATAGCCAAGAACCGACTGAAGCTCGCGTGCAAACCAGACTTCAACCTTTTCTTTGCCATTATCGCTCTCAATGTAATGCGTTATCTCGTTGAAAGCGGATGTATGCAGATTTATTCTTTGAATGTCCATATTATAATGTTTCTTTGTTTTCTTTCTCCTCACTAAATGCCTTAATCTCATCAGCAAGGACTTTCTGTAATTTTTCTTTCGGTACTATCAACTGATAATCCGCCACTCCAATAGGCTTTCCCTATAGCGTGGCTTCATCATTCAGTCCCTTGCTCAGCAGTAGCAGATTGTGCGACCACGGCAAAAGTGCTACGGAGCGTAGCACTTTTTCATCATGTCCCGCGTAACGTTCATAAAATTTCTTCATGTTCCAAAGTTGACGTGGTGAAACACCCATCTTTGGATAGCGTTCTTTCAGGTCTGCTGACAATCTTCTTACAACGCTGTCACCATACCCACTTTCAATCTTGCGCTCATGAAGCATTTGACCAATCTCCCAATAGGCGGTAGATACGTAGCCATTGACATGTCGGGCTATTTCTGTCCGTGCATGCTCAATTACTGCGACAGCGTGTCGCAGTATCTCAGCATAATCGCTACTTCCTATTGAGAGTTTGTTGTCTTTATTGTCTGTTGTCATTTTATCAGTCTATTATTTGCCATATGCAGATGCATATTTAATTACAAAGGTAATTATAATACATCACTATTCCGCATAAACACAGTGAATTTTAAGTTTATTTAGCAGCTTGATAAAAAACTGTTACCATATTGCACATTACCCCTTAAAAGTGCGGTAAGGAGACCGCCATCCATAGCTTTTGCCAACTTACTTGTTTTTGTAAGATTCAAGCAAATGATGATTGATTATAATGGGCTTATAAACTCCAGAAAAAAAGAATCTATGAAAAAGTATGATAAAGCATGAGCAAGTATGAGCAACTGTGAGTTGACCCCTCACCGATTTCGTATCTTTGCATTGTGGTTCAGAGATAACATCTCATACCACCAAGAGGCAATGCGCAGCGCCCCCTACAACACAAACACAATTTATTAACCTTAAAAATGAAGACACTATGATTCTGTACACATTGAAGAAGTATGTCAACGAGAAGTTGAGCGCCGCTAACGGCAAGTTTTTCGCCTACCCTGTAATCACCCAGACCTATGGTCTTGATGAACTCGCAGAGCACATGGAAAGTCACAACACCCCGTTCTCAAAGGGAGCCATCAAGGGTATGCTCACCGACATGGTGAGCTGCGTAAGAGAACTGGTTCTGCAGGGTATCGCCGTGAAGATTCCCGACCTCGCCATCTTCAGCATCGGCATCAAGAACAAGGAAGGGGCTGCCTCCGAGAAGGAGTTCAGCATCACCAAGAACATTGCCGGACTGAAGCTCCGTGCCCGTGGCACCGGTGAGTTCAAGGCAAACAGTCTGAACCTCGATGCATCCCTGAAGAAGGCCACAGCCGTAACAGGAGATGTTACTTCACCAGACGGCGGTAAGGACAACACAGGCGATACTACCCAGGGTGGCGGCACAAACCAGGGTGGCGACTCAACACAGACTGGCGGATCAGGCAACACCGAGAGCAGCGGCTCCGATGGTAGCGACGGCCTGGAGTAACCCCCTCGCCAGTAGATGAAGAAAGAAGGTTTTAGACAGGATGCAGTCCGGGATTCGGCTATAGCACCCCCGGCTATTCATCAATATAGCAAGCATCATTGAAACACGCGCTATCAAGCCCATCTGCTCATCCTGTCCGCCTTCCTTCTCCAGTATCGCCCGGATATAGGAAATTCGAGCCCCCCAATCCATTTATTAACCTTAAATCAAATGAAAATGAAAAGAGAAACACTCAAGAAAATTCTGAATTTCGTCATTACCGTTCTCACCGCAGTAGCCTCTGCCTTTTGTGTGCAGAGCTGCCAGTAGTATCAACCCTTTAAAGATTCAGCACTATGAAAAACACAAGAAAAATATCACTTATTGTCATTCACTGTTCAGCCACCCGCGTCACCCAGGACTTCACCTTCGAAAAGCTCGAAGCCTGTCATTTAGCCCGTGGGTTCCGCAGCATCGGTTATCACTATTACATCACGAAAGACGGCGTCATCTACCCCGGCCGTCCCGAGTCAGAAATCGGCGCCCACGCCCGCCATTTCAATGCACACAGTATCGGCATCTGTTACGAAGGCGGTCTCGACGCCGACGGCAATCCGGCAGATACCCGTACGAAGGCTCAGAAGCAGTCGCTCCAGAATCTCCTGACGAGTCTGTGCGTAGACTATCCCGAAGCCGAGATCCTAGGTCATCGTGATCTCCCGAACGTCCACAAGGCCTGTCCCTGCTTCAATGTTCAGGCTTGGCTGAATGAAATCAAATTCCACATTTAGCCCTCTATTCAGTTGATATTGTTCATACTTTATTATTTTTTCTACTCTCTCCCCCAATCTTAAGTGATTAAGGTTGGGGGATTTTTTTGTCTCCTTTATTTCAGAAAACGTTAGAAAGGGCAAAAGCTTTGTTTATTGCCCGGTATTTTAAAGCTTTTGCCCTTTCAGGGCGACAAACTTGCGTCCATGATTACCCAGGGCGATGCCCTGGGAGGGCACTGAAAAAGGTACCCAATTTTAAGTTGCATAGCTTGTTTTTGAACTTTAATTCTTGTCCAAGAAGCATTTCATCTTTTAAAAGTGAAATACTTTTTTGGACAGGAATATAGTCTCAAA
>OJKP01000852.1_pt1 | contig 20118 bp, 16 predicted proteins | sample 1596521 | NCBI WGS metagenome assembly OJKP01 (sample SAMEA4350130, study PRJEB24818) | metagenome | biome: human; feature: gut; material: faeces | place: Denmark | collected 2013-09
TTAAAAGATGGTCCAGCCCAAAGGGCATGAATGTACCGTTTGTTCCGGGGGGGCCCCTCTTCTTTGGGACTGCCAAGGGGGGGCAGGCCTTCCCGCGTTGGGCGGTGGGTGGAGTCCAGAGGTAGGGAGGGGGGAGTCGGAACACCCCTCCCTGCCTCTGGCCCAGCGGAGCGTCCCTGCACGCTGAAGGCAAGCAGTAACTTTCCCCGCAGAGCGTGGCGCGCATTCCAAATCGTTTTGCCTGCCCAACCTGCACCCCATTTGCAAATTTAAATTGCATCTTTTTTGCGTTTTACGGCGATTTTCAGCAATTTTGCGGCAATGTAAAAAACTTTGCGGATTTTGCTTGACAGGGGGCTGTCTGCGTGTTATCATGAACACATGAACAGATGCTCATATATCGAAACGAAGGGAGAGGACAGCATGACCGGGCTTGAACAAGCCGCGCCGGAAAAGGAAACTCAGCCGGTGGAGATGCCGGATGACGAGGTGCTGTACGAACTGGCGGACCTGTTCCGCGTGTTCGGCGATTCCACCCGCATCAAAATTCTGTACGCCTTACACGACAGCGAGCTTTGCGTGCAGGATATCGCGGACGCCGTGCAGCTGAGCCAGTCTGCCGTCAGCCACCAACTGCGGGTGCTCAAGGACTCCAAGCTTGTGCGCTTCCGGCGGGAGGGAAAAACCGTTTTCTACGCACTGGACGATGACCATGTGCGCAGCATCCTTTCCATGGGGATGGACCATATCGAAGAATGACCGGGCACACGCCCGCAGAAAAGAAAGGCTGGTACTTATTATGAAAAAGACCTACAAGATCGAAGTGGACTGCGCCAACTGCGCCCAGAAGATGGAGGATGCCGCCAACACCGTTTCTGGTGTGGAAAAGGCGACCGTCAGCTTTATGACCCAGAAGATGAAGGTGGAGTTCGCCGAGGGTGCCGACCCTCACGCCACCATGGAGAACGTGCTGTCTGCCTGCAAGAAGGTAGAGGACGACTGCGAGATCTTTGATATCTGATGTGCGGCAAAGCTCTCCCGGTCGGTACGGACTGGGGGAGTTTTTCTGTGGAAAAATCCGCCACTTTTCAACAATTTCCACCGGGTTTTCAACACGCTTTGCGGAAAAAGAGAAAAAGAAGCGTGGAAAAGCGCTTTTTTACAGGAAAACTGTGTGGAAAACGCGGGTAAAACTGTGGAATACCCATTTTTTGCCGAAAAACTTGTGGAAAACCACCCGTTTTTCATCCGTTGCACCGCAAAATGAGGAGCGTTGCTTATGAACAAGAAACAAAAAAAGACCCTTGAGCGGATTCTGATCGCCGTGGCACTGGTGATCGTGCTCAAGCTTTTGCCCGCCTTGCCCATGCCGGTAGAGCTGGCGCTCTACTGCATCCCCTACCTTGTGGTGGGCTGGGATGTGCTGCGCAAGGCGCTGAAGGGCATCAAGAACCGTCAGCCCTTTGACGAGTGCTTTCTGATGGCAGTGGCCACCGTGGGCGCGTTTGCGCTGGGCGACTATGTGGAGGGCTGCGCCGTTATCATCTTCTACCAGATCGGCGAGCTGTTCCAGAGCGTTGCCGTGGGCAAAAGCCGCCAGAGCATTGCCAGCCTGATGGATATTCGCCCGGACTACGCCAACATCGAGGGCGAGGACGGCAAGCTGGAACAGGTGGACCCGGATGAGGTCGAGGTGGGCACGGTCATCGTGGTGCAGCCCGGCGAGCGGGTGCCCATTGACGGCATCATCGTGGAGGGCGCTTCTGCCCTGAACACTGCCGCCCTGACCGGCGAAAGCCTGCCCCGGGACGTGAACGCCGGGGACGAGGTCATCAGCGGCTGCGTGAACATGACCGGCCTGCTGAAGGTGCGCACCACCAAGGAATTTGGCGAGTCCACCGTCTCTAAAATTCTTGATCTGGTGGAAAATTCCAGCATGAAAAAAGCCCGGGCAGAAAACTTTATCACCCGCTTTGCCCGGGTGTATACCCCCGCTGTCTGCTACGGCGCACTGGCGCTGGCCCTTCTGCCGCCGGTGGTGCTGCTGCTCATGGGACAGCCCGCCCGCTTTGGCGACTGGGTCTACCGCGCTTTGACCTTCCTTGTCATCAGCTGCCCCTGTGCGCTGGTCATCTCCATCCCGCTGAGCTTTTTCGGCGGCATCGGCGGCGCTTCCTCCTGCGGCATCCTCATCAAGGGCTCTACCTATCTGGAAGAACTGGCCAACACCGGCGTTGTAGTGTTCGATAAGACCGGCACCCTGACGCAGGGCACCTTTAAGGTCACCGGCATCCACCCGGCCGAGGGCGTGACCGATGCCGCACTGGTGGAAGCCGCTGCGCTGGCAGAAAGCTGGTCGAAGCACCCCATCTCCCTGAGCATCAAAGCTGCCTACGGCAAGCCCATTGACGCCGCCCGGGTCACGGATGTGCAGGAGCTTGGCGGTCATGGCGTGACCGCGAAGGTGGACGGCAAGAGCGTTGCCGCCGGTAACGCCCGCCTGATGGAAAAGCTTGGCCTTGCCGTGCCCGCCGTGGAGGGCGTGGGCACCATCGTGCACGTTGCCGTGGAGGGCAGCTACGCGGGCTATCTGCTGATTTCGGACGTGGTAAAGCCCCACAGCGCCGATGCCATCCGCGCTTTGAAGGCTTCCGGCGTGCGCAAGACGGTCATGCTGACCGGCGATGCACAGCCGGTGGCACAGGCGGTGGCGCAGCAGCTGGGTCTGGACGAGTACCACGCCGGTCTTTTGCCCGGCGACAAGGTAGACCAGATCGAAAAGCTGCTTGCCGCAAAGCAGCCCAAGGAGAACCTTGCCTTTGTGGGTGACGGCATCAACGATGCGCCGGTGCTTTCCCGCGCAGACGTGGGCATCGCCATGGGTGCACTGGGTTCGGACGCCGCCATCGAGGCCGCAGACGTGGTGCTGATGGATGACGACCCTGCCAAGATCGCGCTGGCTATGCGCATCGCCCGCCGCACCCTGCGCATTGTGCACCAGAACATCGTGTTCGCACTGGGCATCAAGGCGCTGTGCCTGCTGCTGGGCGCACTGGGCATTGCCGGAATGTGGGCAGCCATCTTTGCAGATGTGGGCGTGATGGTCATTGCTGTGCTCAACGCCACCCGTGCCCTGTATACCAAAGACCTGACCAAAAACTGACATAAACGCAAAACAGCCAGACCGGCACTGCCGGTCTGGCTGTTGTTGTTTTGGGGAAATTTACAGCTTTTCCACCATCGCTGCCACGATCTTAGTAGCGGTGGCGACATACTCCCCGATGGAGAACTTCTTCACCACCAGCACCTCGTGGCCGTCCTCGTCGGCGTTGTCGCTCATGGCGCGCAGGATGACGCAGGGCACGCCGTTCTTGGCGGCGATCTGGCTTACCGCAGCGCCCTCCATCTCCACGCAGTCCGGGGCGCACTTGGCCTCAATGGCGGCCTTCGTCTCGCTGTCGCCCACGAACAAATCGCCGGTGGCGATCTTGCCCACCAGTGCCTTTACCCCGGCTTCGGCGCAGGCGGCTTCGGCAGCGGCGATCAGTTCCGGGTCGCCGGTGTATTCCTTCAGGAACGGCGGGTTCTGGCAGATCATATCCAGCTGGGCGTCGTGGTACAGCACCGTCTTGCCGATGACCACATCGCCGATGCCGATCTTGCTGGTCATGTTGCCCGCAATGCCGGAGAAGATGATCTTCTCCGCGCCGAACTTGGTGATGAGCACCTGCGTGGTAGCGGCGGCGTTGGCCTTGCCCATACCGGCGCAGCACACCACCACCTGCTTGCCGGCCAGCGTGCCCTTGTGGTACTCCACGCCGCCGTAGGGCTCAACGGTGACATTTTCCAGCTTTGCACACAGCTGGTCTACTTCATCGGGCATAGCGCCCATAATACCCAAGATCATGGTGGACTCCTTTAAACATTAAACAGGAACTCGATGACGTCGCCATCCTGCACAACGTACTCCTTGCCCTCGGTGCGCTGCAGGCCCTTGGCCTTGACGGCAGCGTAGTCGAAGTTGTTGGCTTCCAGATCGTTGTAGCCGATGACGCTGGCGCGGATGAAGCCGCGCTCGAAGTCGCTGTGGATCTTACCGGCAGCCTGCGGAGCCTTGGTGCCCTTGCGGATGGTCCATGCGCGGCACTCCTTCTTGCCGTCGGTCAGGAAGGAAATCAGACCCAGCAGGTCGTAGCTGGCGGTGATCAGGTTGTCCAGACCGCTGGCCTCGATGCCCATCTCGGCCAGAAATGCCTTCTTTTCCTCGGGGCTGTAATCCGCAATGTCTTCCTCGGTCTTGGCGCAGATGGGGATGTAGCGGGCACCCTCCTCCTTGGCGCGGGCAGCCACCAGCGGGACGTACTTGTTGTTCTCGATGCCCTCCATCAGGTCGTCCTCGCCCACGTTGCAGGCATACAGCACCGGCTTTGCGCTCAGCAGACCCATCTCGTGCAGCACGGTCTGCTGCTCGGTGTCGGCGGGGTCAAAATCGAAGCTGCGGGCGGGCTTACCGGCGCTCAGATGGTCGGCCAGCTGCTGCAGCCAAGCGGCCTCGGCGGCAGCGCCCTTGTTGTTGCCGCTCTTGGCAGCCTTTGCCATGCGGCCTGCGCGGTTCTGCACCACCTCAAGGTCGGAGAGGATCAGCTCGTAGTCGATGGCTTCAATATCGGCAATGGGATCCACAGCCTCGGCCTTGGTCACGTCCTCCACCACATGGATGATGTTGTCATCGTCAAAGCAGCGCACAACGTGCACGATGGCGTCGCACTCGCGGATATGGCCAAGGAACTTGTTGCCAAGGCCCGCGCCCTGACTTGCGCCCTTCACCAGACCCGCAATGTCCACGAACTCCACGATAGCGGGGGTCTTTTTGTTGGTCTGCCAGATCTCAGCCAGCTTGTCCAGCCGCTTGTCCGGCACCGCCACGATGCCGGAGTTCGGCTCGATGGTGCAGAAGGGATAGTTTGCAGCCTCCGCATTCTTGGTGGAGGTGATGGCGTTGAACAGAGTGGACTTGCCCACGTTGGGCAGGCCGACGATACCTAACTTCATATAAAATACGCTCCTTACACGTTTTTTGGCATAACGATACATCTACCATTATACGCGATGAACCCCGCCAGCGCAAGGGGGCAGGGCACGGAAATCAATTTTTGCGGCTTGAACCGGGACAAGAGCCTTTTCCCCTCGGGCAATCCGGCGCGCAGCGCCTGAAAAAGGCTCCCCAGCCACTTTCTTCCGGACTTTACAAAAAAGGAAATAAAACAAAGAGAGCATCAAAATGTAAACGTTTTCGGCCACATTACTAAAAAATACAACATGGAATATAAACAAAACCCCGGTAAAACCCGTTGACACCCCGGGGGGGGGGGTATGCTATACTATTGTCGACAAAACTAATGCGTCAATCTTTAAAAATGTTGGGCAATTTTTTGGCAAACTTGTCGAAAGGCAAGGACGCAAAGCCATAGGGGCTAAGGTTCGGGGCATTTCCCGGATGATGCCAGCCGGTTGCTTCCGGTTTTTTTGCGGAAATACTCTGCATACCGGAATCGTCCAAAACCGCAGGTGTGTTCTTTTTAAGGGCACGCCGGATTTTGCTCGTATCATCAAAGCTGCCCACAAGGTCGGGCGGCTTTTTTTATTGTTCCAACGGAAAGGGAGCGTGGAGCCCATGGAGAACAAAAACACAAGCAGAGTGGTCATCGGGGTGCTGGTGGTACTGGTGCTGCTGCTGGGCGGCTACATCGCAGTGTCCGGCGCGGCACGGGGCGGCAAGTCCGCTGCCACGGCCAACGGCGCGTCCGAAGCAGCCGCGCTGCCCATGGAGAACTATCAGGCGCAGTACGTCAAGCCGGAGACCCCCATCGACCGCAGCAAAAACGTCACCCTGCCGGGCTGGGGCGGCTTTACCATCCCCGCAAAGACCAAAAAGATCACGCAGGGGTTCGAGTTCCATAACCCAGCCGAGAACCTTTGGTACGAGGACTGGGTAAGCCTTGACGGCACCCAGCTGGAAAAGCTGGTGGTGGACAGCGGTCAGGCCACAGAGCTGAGCCATTACCTGCGCTTGGCGGGCATTCAGACCGAGGTAACAAAGGTGCTGGACGCCGACCCCGCCTATTTTGATATCCAAAAGACCGACGACGGGGTGTACACCATCGAGGCCATCAAGGGCTATAAGGGCGAAAAGACCCTGACCGTGCAGGCCGATGACGGCAAGCAGTACACCCTTACCCTGACCGGCAAGGAGGAGTGCTACTACATCGCCTTTGGGCTGTACTTAGAGGACGGCGACGAGCTGCTGTTCCAGTCCGGCCTTGTAGCGCCCGGGTTGTATGTGCAAAAGATGGAGATGACCCGCGCCCTTGCCCCCGGCGAGTACCCGGCCTATGTGGTGTGCCAGCCCTATCTTTCGGACCGCACCACCAAGACCAACAGCGGCATCGTAAAGCTGACACTGACCGTGGGCTGAGCCCCCTTGCGGTGGGCAAGACAGGCAGTGTTGACAATAAAAAAAGAACTGAATTGGGGATCAACAAACCATATGGTGTGAAAGGAGTAGGCAAATCCAAGGCTGACCGTCAGCTGCGGGCCCCATTGCCGAATAAGGATTATGAAATTGACGAAGAAAGCGGCCGCCCTGCTCCTCGCAGCCTCTCTGGCGGTGTCCGTCTGCGCGACCCCGGTGTTTGCGGCTGATGCTTCTATTGAGAAGGGTAACACAGATTCCGATAAGAAGTCGGCGAGCGAGGTTGTCTACAACGTAACAGGTGGCTATAAGTGGTCGATTCCTGCAACGATCAACTTTGGTAGTAATGCAAAAATTAAGGATACCAAGGAAGGAAACGAGCGTGTTGTCAATGCTAATCAGGATGCAAATATAGCGTCTGAAGAAGCAACGGATAGTATACAGGGTAAAGCCCCGGCTATCCATGTGTCAAGTAACGTAATCAAATATGGACAGACTCTGAAAATCTCTATTTCTGATGCATCTGCCAACAGCTATTTTGAGACAGGGACGGGCAAGGGTTTCTTTATCACAAGTGGTACTGATGCTACTAAGGGTCAGAAGCTTTACTATACCATTGAGAAACCTGCAACAGCAACAGGTGAAACTGCAACGCCTGTGACGGCACTGGGAGATTCTATTTTGGAAGTTAAGGCTGGTACGCCGACCGGCAAGCAGGAATTGACGTTTACGCTGAATACTGCAAACGGCGGTACTGCGGAAATGGAGGGTAATTACAAAGGCACCTTGAGCTTTACTGCTGCTCTTATTGGTGAGGCAAACGGCAGCAACACTGGCGCCTAACCCCCGCACCCAAACCTGAATAATACCTGAGCCCAAAGGGGAGACGGGAGATGTTCCCTCTCCCCTTTTTTGAGTTTTGCGGCAAAAAGCAGCCACCCCACACAAGGAGGATACACCATGAAGCATTGTGCAAAAAAACTGCTGGGCCTTGCGTTTGCGCTGGCTCTGTGCCTTGCAGTGGGTGGAACTGCGCTTGCCCAAACGCCGGAATTTGCCGATGTGCCCGCCGCCCTGCCGGAGCAGGAAATGCTGGACTACGAGCCGAATGTTAACACGGCGGCAGATGTGCCTACCGTCGATAAGTTTGCAACCGAGGGCTATACCGTTACCATCCCCACCACCGTGGAGGTGAAAAGCGGGACAAATAAGGGTACGCTGGAAGTTAATGCAAAGCTGAAGCAGTACCGCACGTTGAATATCGGCATTGAATCGCAAGATGATAAATGGACGCTGAAATATCAGGGGGCAGCGGGTGCGACTACGCCGGAGGTGGACTATATACTGAGCGAAAACGATGCCGGAGAAATGCTCGGGAGCCATTATTGGCGATACATTAAGACGGCGGGCTCCACAAAAGACCTGCTTGTTTTTGTGGTAGCACAGCCGAGTGCGGGTATTTCTGGTGCAGATGCACTTAGTTGGTATCAGGATATTTCTGCAAAGCTTCCTATTACCGTGCCGACCCCCAGCCAAGCTACCATGAGCGGCACTTACTCCGATACGCTCACTTTTACTTTTAATATCACGAAACAATGCGTTACCTATACCATCAATGTCTATGACCAAAAGCTGGAAACCAACAACGTAGAGAACACGCCCCATGTTACGGCAGAGAACCGCGTTGACGACGCCACCGGGCAGCTGACAGACCCGGCTTCTGAGCCCAAGGAAACTTATGTTCTGGAATATGGCTGTGAGGATGTGTGGGGAGCTCCTTTGGCAACCGCTGTTGACTCTGATAAGTGGACGCGCCCCCGACCTGAGAATGATAACGGAGAAGATGAACGTTGCTGGGAGGATTTGTCGCGCACCCTGACCCCCAAAGAGGATTTTGAGGCGAATAATAAAACCCAGACCATCAACCTGAACCTTGTGCGCAAGTGGTACTGGCTGGATGTGAACGGCATTGTTGGCTATGATGAAAGTATTCCTACACACAAGACAGACGGCAACCAGTCAGCGGAAGATGGAGTTGGTTGCTATCTGGACATCCGCGCCTCTGTGGATGGAAAAACCAGTTGGTCGGAATGGTTCAGTTATAAGAAGGGTGACGACTACTGGGGTACTTTCCCGTATGGAACGCACTTTGAAATTGGCTTCTACAACCCCAAGCCGGGCTACCTCTACGATACAGACGCTTTCGGAAACGTGAAGGTCATTGCAAACAGTGTGGAGAAATACACCACAAGGGATGAAACGGTCGACGGTAAAGCGTACAAAATCTTTGAAGGTCAGCTGACAGGCAAACCGCAGGAGGAGGATAAAAGACCTACGGGCGGCGGAAGCAACCACCATGCGGAGGGCAGCTACCAGCGCTACTGCTTTAACCCCTGCTTCCGGAACGACACGATTATTTACCATGAAAACAATGGCACTGCGGGCAGTGTGACCAAAGAGTACAAGGAGACCGATGTGCTCCCGGAGTACAATAAAGTGCTTACAGGTACGCATGGTGATATGAAGTTTGCGGGATGGAGTACAAAGCAAAAACCCACCAGCAAAACCGAAGTCTACCAGCCCGGAACGCTGGTAACAGAGGTCGAGTGGGGAACTACGGCTACCCCCAAACATCTTTACGCCATTTGGGGCTATGACATCACCGTGCAGTTTGAGGACGAAACGGGCTACTCCACGAACGATGGTACGGGCCCCGTTGCCACGCTTGGCGGTACGATGGATGATACTTACTCTTTTACCCTCGAAAAACAAGTGGTAGCAGATGACGCAGACTGGACGCTGAATTTGACCGACCCTAAGGTAACGAAAGCAATTGATAATGCAACCAAGCAAGCAAAATTTGACGCAGGGGATAACCGCACAGAGATTGACAGCGATTTTGTCTGGAAGACAGACATTGAGTACAAGCTCAGCGCAGAGGACGTGAAAAGTGGTAAACCGCTGATGATCCGGCGCAAACGCTATTTGCTGTCGGTGATCAGCGTAGATATTGATACGTTTGATGTTAAAGAAATTGCAACAAACGCGGGCGAAAATAAATTTGGAACGTTTAATGTCACGATAAATGATGGCAAAACCGATTTGGGTGTAACCCAAAAGTCCCATTGTCAGGTGGGTCTGAACTACGGCGCAAAATATACGGTTGATACAATGCAGGGAATATCTCCCTATCAGGCAATAAATGCCGTTGTTCTGAAATCGCTTGCACCGAATGATAAACTCAAATCGGAATGGTTTGGGGACCCACTGAAACTGGTTGTACGCGGCTCGTCGTATACGAGTTACATGACCGGAAAGCAAACCGGCATTCACTATTATACGAGTGCAGGTGCCCTTGCAGGCAGTAATTACATCGGTGACCCTGTCCGGGTGGTATTTAGCGACACAGGCAACACCACCGGCTCCACCACCCCCATGCCCGGGCCGAGCCTTGCCCCGGCGAAGAAAGCCCTGACCCTGCGCTACCATGCAAACTTTGACCCGATGGAGGAACTTGACCTTGACCTTGATCCCAACCCCCTGCTGGATGATATGGACGATCCCTTTGGTTTTGACCCCGACCCCCTGCCGGAGGACGTAGACGATGCCCTTGAGGAAGCGGTAAAGACCGTGCGCTACCAGCCCGGCGAGGATGTTGTCCTGCGCAACTGTATGTTTAAGCGCGGCGGCTACGTTTTTGTGGGCTGGAACACAGAACCGGACGGCACAGGCAAAAAGTACGAGGTGAACGGCGTGCCCATAACCGACTGGGCTGCGGGCGATACGGTAGACCTTTACGCCCAGTGGAAAAAGCCCGAACACCTGAAGCCTGTGGTAGACAACGAACCCTTTGTCCCGGCTGACCCCGATACCCCGCCGGAGCGGGTAGACGATGGTTTTGACGCTGACTTTGGCGCAGACCCTGACCCCCTGCCGGAGGAGCTGGACGACGCCTTTGGCGTAGACCCCGCCGCCCAGCCGGAGGAACGGGACGACGCCTTTGGCGTGTAGACCCCGACCCGTAACAAAAGCCCCTTGGCGCGGCAGCGCCAAGGGGCTTTTTGCCGCCGTGCAGGCAGAAATGTGAAAAAAACTACACTTCCTTCTTTATTTTGTCATAACTGTCCCGTATAATAGAAAGGAAAGAGCCTGTCAAAACGCCCGGAAGGGCTGAAGATACAGCAAGAACCTGCATAAAAGGGGAGGAAAACACTTATGGCAAACGAAAAGATCCTTGTGGTGGACGACGACGCCAACATCTGCGAGCTGCTGCGGCTGTACCTGACCAAGGAGGGCTATCAGGTCACGGTGGCAAACGATGGCGAAGAAGGACTGGAAAAGTTCAACGCGGTCAAGCCGGACATGGTGCTGCTGGACGTGATGATGCCCCGCATGGACGGTCTTGAGGTCTGCCGCCGCATCCGCAAGGCGGGCAACACCCCGGTGATGATGCTTACCGCCAAGGGCGAGACCTTTGACAAGGTGCTGGGCTTGGAGCTTGGTGCAGACGATTACATGGTCAAGCCCTTTGACGCAAAAGAGGTGGTGGCACGCATCAAGGCGGTGCTGCGCCGCTGCCAGACTACCTCCGCTGCCGCCGAGAGTACCGAGGGCGTCATCGAGTTCGACAACCTGCGGCTGGATATGAACAGCTACGAGCTGCGGGTCAAGGGCAAGGTGGTGGAAGCTCCCCCCAAGGAGCTGGAACTGCTGAACTGTCTGGCCTCCCACCCCAACCGCGTGTACACCCGCGACCAGCTGCTGGACGAGGTGTGGGGCTTTGAGTACTACGGCGACAGCCGCACCATTGATGTCCACGTCAAGCGCCTGCGCGAAAAGCTGGCCGGTGCTTCCGATAAGTGGGAACTGAAAACCGTCTGGGGCGTGGGCTATAAGTTCGAGGTGCGTCAGTAATGCGTAAAAGTATCTCCACGGCCTTTTTCTCCATGGTGTCCACCCTGATGGTGCTGGGCATCGTGCTGATGGGCTGCTCGGAGTGGGTGCTGTTCAAGAATTATTTTGCGAAGGATCGCTACGAAACACTGGATCAGGTGGTAAATGTCGCCAAGCGCACCGCAGAGTATCTGGTAAACAGCGAGACCATGCCGCAGGGTGCAGAGCTGGACGCTTTGAACACCAAACTGGAGATCATCGGCGAGAGCGCCGAGGCCTATCTGTTTTTCACCGACCGACAGGGCAATGTGCTCATCGCCTCCGACCCGGACAAGCTTACCACCACCACCGTGCCGCTGGATATCTGCCAGCGCGCCAACGCAGTGGCTGACCCGGACGCCCGGCACTACCACGCTTTCGGCGATTTGGGCGGTGCCCTGACCGAAAAAAGCTATATCGCGGCGGTGGAGACTATCGACGACCAGAGCCTGTTCAGCGGCTGGCTGTTTTTGTGCTCCTCCGGCGCGCAGCTCACCGACTTTAAACAGCAGTTCTGGTCCAACTTCCTCATGTCCGCCTGCGTGATGCTGCTGTGCGCCAGCGTGCTGACCCGCCTGTTGATGCGTCAGCTCACCGACCCGCTGCAAAAGGTCACCGATGCCGCCCAGCGCTTTGGCGGCGGCGACCTCTCTGTCCGCGTGGAGGGCGTGGAGGGCGATGGCGAGGTGGCAGACCTTGCCCGCACCTTCAACCAGATGGCGGAGAACATCCAGTCCAACGATAACTCCCGGGGTCAGTTCATGGGCAACATCGCCCACGAGCTGCGCACCCCCATGACCACCATCAAGGGTTTTGTGGACGGCATTCTGGACGGCACCATCCCGCCCGAGATGCAGAACCACTATTTGCAGCTGGTCAGCGAGGAGACCGGCCGTCTGGCGCGGCTCATCCAGAATATGCTGGATCTCTCCAAGCTGGAAAGCGGAGAGTATCAGGTGAACGCCCGGATGTTCAATATCTGGGAGACCCTGACCGGCGTGGCACTGGCGGCAGAGCAACGCATCAACGATGGCATGATCGAGCTGGAAGGCCTGACCATGGATGAAAAGGTGCTGGTCTACGCCGACCCCGACCTGATCCATCAGGTGGCGTATAATTTGCTGGACAACGCCATCAAGTTCACCCCGGCGGGCGGCACCATCCGCTTCAGCGTGGAAAAGCTGGGCCCCGAGGCCGAGATCTCCATCTGGAACTCCGGGCAGGGCATCAGCCCAGAGGCGCTGCCCTATGTGTTCGAGCGGTTCTATAAAGAGGATCGTTCCCGCGGCCTGCACGCCCGTGGCTCCGGTTTGGGACTGAACATCTGCAAGGTGCTGGTCAATCTGGCCGGCGGGCAGATCCGCGTGGAGAGTCAGCAGGGCGAGTGGTGCCGCTTTGTGTTCACCCTGCCCACCTGTTCCCCCAATCCTGGCGGCATGAAGCGCCTGCCGGACGCCGCCGGGCAGCCCGGCGCGGTGGAGGAACCCGCCAGCATGAAGCCGGTAGAATAAGACCCCGCAGCCAGACTGCCCCGCCCGGGCGGTCTGGCTGCTTTGGCGTTGTTGGAATAAAAATCCTGCTTACCGCTGTGACCCCCTCTTGTGAAAATGCGTTTGGAGCACTCCGCAGAGTGCGACAAACGCGGAATTAAAAATCTATTTTCCGCTGAATATGGCTAGCAACGACGACGACCGCCGCCAGCGGCGGAAACAGGGAGGAGTTGTTGGGGCAGCGGCCAGCAAGACGCGAGTGCCGCCCAAGGCACGAAGCGGATGCTGGGTGCCGCAACCCGGAAGCAGCGGAGGCCATTCCAAATCGTCCTGCTTCAAAGAAAGCTGCTGCAAAATGGCAAGCCTTCGGCGGCAGCTGCGCGGCACATGGAGATGCTGCCGCGCAATGGACTTTTTGCGCCATTTACGACTTTTCGGTGAAAAAAACGGCTGCGGGTTTGATTTTTTGGCCGTTTTCATGTAAACTAAAAGATAACCATGCCCGCGTATTTTTTGCCCGGCAGAACCCTGCAAAACGTGCAACGCATGGGATAAAAATTGCTAAAAATAACGGAGCGTAATGAAATATTATGGCCATGGTAAGTCCTTCTATTCTTTCTGCTGATTTTGGCAAGCTGGGTGCAGACTGCCGCATGGTGCTGGATGCCGGCGCACAGATGCTGCACTACGACGTGATGGACGGGCATTTTGTGCCCAACATCAGCTTTGGCGTGCCGGTGCTCAAAAGCCTGCACAAGGCGCTGCCGGATGCCTTTTATGACGTGCATCTGATGATCAGCCACCCGCTGCAATACGCCGAGCCCTTTATCAAGGCTGGTGCTACCCTGTATAATTTCCATCTGGAGTGCGAAGATGATATTCAGGCCACCATTGACGCCGTGCGTGCGCTGGGCTGCAAGGTGGGTCTGACCATTAAGCCCGGCACTCCGGCCGAGGCGTTGGCACCGTGGCTGGAGCAGCTGGATCTGGTGCTGGTGATGAGCGTGGAGCCCGGCTTCGGCGGGCAGAAGTTCATGCCCTCGGCGCTGGACAAGCTCCGCTGGCTCAAGGCAGAGCGGGAAGCACGCGGCCTTTCCTACCTGCTGGAGGTGGACGGCGGCGTGGATGCCGCCACCGCACCCCTGTGCGTGGAAGCCGGTGCCGACGTGCTGGTGGCAGGCAGTGCCGTGTTCGGCGCCGCCGACCCTGCTGCGGCTGTGGGCGCACTGGCCAGCCTGTAAGGAGGCCCGTATATGGATGAAGCTTTGATCCAAGAGCAGGAGCGGCAGCTGCAAAAGACCGGCCGGTACTACAAGCACGTTTTCTGGCTGTGTGTGCCGCTGCTGTGCATGGCCTGCTATTTCTATGGGGCGCGTCCGCTGCTGCTGTGCGGCATCGCCCTGCTTACCGGCAACCTGTGCGACCGTCTGGTGGCGCTGCTGCGCCATCGGGTGTACACCAATAAAGATCTCTCCAACGAGAGCTTCAGCCTGATCATCGCCCTGCTCATGCCCGCCACCGTGGACATCTATGTGCTGGTGGTGGCAGTGCTGGCGGGCGTATTGATCGGCAAGGAGGTCTTTGGCGGCTACGGCAGCTATCCCTTCAACCCCGCTGCCGTGGGCTACGCCGTGGCGGCGGTATCGTGGCCGGAGCAGGTGGTGCGCTACCCGCAGCCCTATACGCCGCTGCCCCTGTGGAACGCCTCCGCTGTGCCGGTGAGCAGCACCATCGAGGATACCCTGCGCAGCGGCGGCATCCTGAATCTGAACTCCCTTGCCATCGCGCTGGGCGAGTTTGCCGCCCCCATGGGCACCGGCGCGGCGCTGGTCATTCTGGCCTGCGGCCTTGTGCTGTGGACCCAGAAGGACGTGCACATCGGCGCATCGGCAAGTTTTCTGATCACCTGCGGGCTCATCGCCTTCTTCTTCCCGCGTCAGGTGGGTCTGGCGGACAGCACCCTCTTCAGCAGCCTGCTGCCCCGCCTGCAGGGCATCCGGGACGAGCTGCACACCGGTGCGGTGCTGTTCTGTGCGGTGTTCCTGCTCAACGAACCCTACACCTGTGCCCACCACCGGCTTGGACGTATCCTGTACGGCGCCCTGGTGGGGGCTGCCACCATGGGCTTCCGCTATTTCGGCGTGTACGAGACCGGCGTCTGCTTTGCACTGCTGGCAGTCAACAGCGTGTCTGCGCTCATTGACCGCACGGAGGAGCGGCTGTACCGTCTGCTGCACCGTCTGCCGTCCGAACGAAAGGAGGCTGCGGAATGAAAAAGCGTACTGCGGAACTGATTTTAAAGGATCCCGAAAAGTTTGCCCATCACGACCGCGTGTTCCTGAATAACCCGGTGGTCATGCAGGGCATGGGTCTGGCACCGCTGGTGGTCGTGGCCACCACCGGGCAGAACGGCCTGATGCTGGCGGCGGCGGTGACGCTGCTGCTGGTGCCCTCCCGCGTGCTGGCCTGCCTGCTCAGCCGCCTTGTACCCCTGCGGGACGAGGAGCCTACCCCGGAGCAGCTGCAAAAAAAGCTGCTGCCCCGTGCACTTTTGTACGCAGCCAGCGCCGCTGTGGTGTACCTGGCGGCATATCCCATTTTGAACTTCGTGTTTGGCACCGGGCTTTTGAACCTTGGCATCTACCTGCCCATGCTGGTGGTGGAGCCGCTTCTGACCTACCGCTTCGGCCGCGTGCAGGAGACAGTGCACAAGGCCGTTTCCAAGGGCGTGCGCATCACCGTGGGCTACGCGCTGCTGCTGCTCGTGGTGGGCGTGGTGCGCGAGTGGCTCAGCCTTGGCACCGTGTTCGGTGCCCCGGTGGGGCGCTGGGCGCTGCTGCCACTGGCTAAGATGCCGGCGGGCGGCTTTATCGTGCTGGGCATCCTGTGCGCCATCTGGCGCGCTGCGGCTGCAAAGCGCAAGGAATATCTAAAAAAGGAAGCACGGGATACCCTGACCGTGCACTACCAGAAGGAGGGGAACCGCGAACCGTGAAGGAAGTTGTAAGCAGCTCGGCAGTGTTTTTCAGCTATGCACTGCTGGCCATTTTTGCACAGAACGCTGTCTTTACCCGTGCACTGGGCGTGTCCCGCATGGTGCAGCTGGTGGGGGACGACCGCACCAGCAGCGCCTTGTTCGGCATGATGCTGTGCATCACGCAGGTGCTGGTGGCGCCGGTGGCTTTCCTTGCCGGGCGGTTCATTGCCCCGCTGGATAACCGCGCCCAGCTGCGCCCGCTGGTGTATATTGCCAGCATTGCCGTGGTGTGTCTGGCGGAGCATCTGGTGCTGTGGCTGCTGCGCAGCCTGCCCCGCCGCGCCCAGCTGCTGCGCATCGTGCCGCTGGCCGCGCTGAACAGCGGCGTGCTGGGCACGGTGCTGGTGGCGCGCACCCAGTCCTTTACCCTTGGCCAGAGCCTTGGCTTTGGTCTTGGCAGCGGCCTTGGCTATGTGCTGGCGGTGCTGCTGGTCACCGAGGCGCGCCACCGCCTGCGCAGCAAAGCGATCCCCAAAGCATTCCGCGGCCTGCCCATCACGCTGGTGTATATCGGCGTGCTGGCGCTGGCGATCTATGGCTTTACCGGACATTCCGTCATCCTGTAATGCAGACAGGGAGGAAAGGATACCATGGCTAAGAATAAACGTCAGAAGGTCAAGCATTATCACCGCAGCTTTTACAGCCGGGAAACGCGCGTAAAGCGCGGCATCGGCATCGTGGTGCTGGTGGCGGCAGTGCTGGCAGCCGCATGGTTTGCCGCACCCCATGTGCTGGATTGGGCCACCCACACCTGGTATACCGTGGTCAAGGATCGGGATCTGGAGGCCGAAAGCGCTTCCCGCGCCGAGGCAGCAGCCTCCTCTGCGGCGGCAAGCAGCGCTGCTGCTTCGCAGGCAGCGTCTGAGCTGGAGCCGGAGGAGGAAAAGCCGCTGGACGGCAAGGCCATTACCGGCGGCAGCTGGGCAGAGCTGGACGTGACCACCCTGACCGATGAAGCCGCCATCCGCGCCGCCGCCCGGCAGCTGAAGCAGCAGGGCGCAGACTACGCCCTTGTCACTCTGAAAGACGCCGCTGGCACGGTGTACTACGCTTCCGGGGTGGCAGCCGCTGCCCAGAGCATCACCGAAAACCCGGTGGATGCGGCCAATATCGCCGCCATCCTGCGGGAAGAGGGCATCATCCCGGCGGCGCAGCTTGCCGCCTTTACCGACCCGGTGTCGGTGTACACCGACCGCAGCATGGGCGTGCACTACGATGGCAACAGCCTCTGGCTGGACAACGTCAGCGCAGCCAAGGGCGGCAAGGCATGGATGAACCCCTTTGCCGCAAGCGCGGTGCAGTATGTCGGCGACCTCATTGAGGAGGTGCAGGGCATGGGCTACGAGCAGGTGGTGCTTACCGGGGTGCAGTTCCCCAATATCATCACCCGCAAGCAGGACTTCGGTGCCTCCGGCGGCAAGAGCCGGGAGGGACGCGCCGCCCAGCTGACGGCGGATATCGCTGCATGGCAGACCCGCTTTGCGGGCAGCGTGACCCTGTGGGTCAGCTACCCGGACGCACTGTGCACCGCTGCCACTGATGCCCTTGGCACCACCGGTACGTCCCTTGGCATGGAAAATCTGCTGGTCACCAGCAGCACCGCACTGGATGCGGACAGCCGCGCTGCGCTGGAGCAGGCCGCTGCCGACGCCGGTGTGAAGCACGTTGTGGTGCACGATACCGCAGCGTTCCGCTGAGAAGCGGCTTTGATAGAGAGGGGAGGAAACGACTATGAAACCGACTACCTGTTTTGCACCCGCACACATCCTGCTGCCTTCGGAGCAGGTGCCGCTGGAGCAGTGGGGCTGCATCGCCTGTGACCAGTTCACCAGTGACCGCAGCTATTGGCAGCGGGCAGAAGAGACCGCTGCGGGTGCGCCCAGCACCCTGAACCTGATCCTGCCGGAGGTGTATCTGGAGGACGGAGACGCCGACGCGCGGGTGGAAAAGATCCACGCCACCATGCAAGACTACGCCCAGAACGTGCTCACCCGGGCGGTGGACGGCTTTATCTATGTGGAGCGCACCGAGCAGAGCGGCCGGGTGCGGCAGGGTCTTGTAGGGCGTGTGGACTTGGAAGCATACAGCTACCGCCGGGGCGAAAAATGCACCGTGCGCCCCAGCGAGTGCACCGTGGAAAGCCGCATCCCGCCCCGCATGAAGGTACGCACCGGCGCTGCGCTGGAAACGCCCCACATCATGATGCTGGCGGATGACCCGGACTGCACCCTCATCGAGCCCATTGCCGCCCACAAGGACAGCCTGCCCAAGGTATACGAGGGCGAGCTGATGCTGGGCGGCGGCCATGTGGCAGGCTGGGCAGTGGAGGACCCCGCCCTCATCGCACAGATCGAAAATGCGCTGACCGTGCTGGGCAGTCAGGAAGAATTTGACAAGAAATACCCCGATGCCACCCGCCGCGACCCGCTGACGCTGGCCGTGGGCGATGGCAACCACTCGCTGGCTACCGCAAAGGCCTGCTGGGAGGAGCTGAAAAAGACTCTGACCCCGGAGCAGGCAGAAAACCACCCCGCCCGCTGGTGCTTGGCAGAGGTGTGCAACGTGCACTCCCCGGCTATTGAGATCGAGCCCATCCACCGGGTGCTGTTCAATGTGGACTGCGCCACCGTGCTGCTGAGCCTCATTACATGGAGCGATTCCAACATGGCAGGCTGCTGCTTTGGCGGCAGCAAAAAGCAGCCCTTTACGCTGGCAGGCCCCCACATGGCCAATGTGCTCAGCTTTGAGGACCCCACCGAGCCGCTGACCGTGGGCACCATCGACGATTTTATTTCGGATTATATCGAGCGCCACCCGGAAGCAAAGGTGGACTATGTGCATGACGAGCCGGCTGTGCGTGCGCTGTGCAAGCAGGGCGCAGTGGCGTTTTTGATGCCGCCCTTCGCCAAGAGCGACCTGTTCCGCGGCGTTGTGATGGGCGGCGTGCTGCCCCGCAAGACCTTCAGCATGGGACACGCGGAGGAAAAGCGCTACTACATCGAGTGCCGGAAGATCACAGAATAATAGGAGAACCATGACATTTAAAGAACTGAATCTGTCCGCCCCGCTGCTGCGCGCTGTGCAGGAAGCGGGCTACGAGACCCCCTCGCCCATTCAGGCAGCGGCCATCCCGCCGGTGCTGGCAGGCCGGGATCTGATGGGCTGCGCCCAGACCGGTACCGGCAAGACGGCGGCTTTTGCGCTGCCCATGCTGGACCGGCTCACCGCCAATGCGCCCCGCCGCAAGGGTGCTGTCCGCGCCCTGATCCTGACCCCCACCCGGGAGCTGGCTTTGCAGATCGGCGAAAGCTTCGAGGCCTACGGCAAGTACCTGAAACTGCGCAGCACCGTCATCTTTGGCGGCGTGGGACAGGCACCGCAGGTGGAAGCGCTGAAAAAGGGCGTGGACATCCTCATCGCCTGCCCGGGACGGCTGAACGACCTGATCGGGCAGGGCTTTATCGACCTGTCCGCTTTGGAAATTTTTGTGCTGGACGAGGCCGACCGGATGCTGGACATGGGCTTTGTCCATGACGTGAAAAAGGTCATTGCAAAGCTGCCCGCCCAGCGCCAGAACCTGATGTTCAGCGCCACCATGCCCGCCGAGATCGAGCAGCTGGCTGCCGGCATCCTGCATGACCCCGCCTTTGTCAAGGTGGACCCGGTGTCCAGCACCGTGGACCGCATCCAGCAGAGCCTGTACTATGTGGAAAAGGGCAACAAAAAGCTTTTGCTGCCGTGGCTCATCAAAAATCTGCAGCCGCCGGTGGTCAATGCGCTGGTGTTCAGCCGCACCAAGCACGGCGCGGATAAGATCGCAAAGGACCTGACAAAGCAGGGCATCCCCGCCGCCGCCATCCACGGCAACAAGAGCCAGACTGCCCGCGTGACCGCGCTGGAGGATTTCAAGTCCGGCAAGACCCGGGTGCTGGTGGCGACCGATATCGCCGCACGCGGCATTGATATCAGCGAGCTTTCCCATGTGTTCAACTACGACCTGCCCGAGGTGCCGGAGACCTATGTGCACCGCATCGGGCGCACCGCCCGCGCCGGTGCGGACGGCACCGCCGTCAGCTTCTGCGCCCCGGAGGAGCAGGAGTATCTGGCCGGCATCGAAAAGCTGAACCGCCGCAAGATCCCGGTGGTATCCGGCCACCCGTGGGACGGCGTGCCCGCCCCGGTGCGCC
>OJKP01000853.1_pt1 | contig 20080 bp, 17 predicted proteins | sample 1596521 | NCBI WGS metagenome assembly OJKP01 (sample SAMEA4350130, study PRJEB24818) | metagenome | biome: human; feature: gut; material: faeces | place: Denmark | collected 2013-09
CATTATCTTGTTTTGCTTGTGTGCAAATACGTCATACCCCATTATCAGGTGGTTATTGCGGTGGGGTTCCACCTCTTCCCATTCCGAACAGAGAAGTTAAGCCCACTTGCGCCGATGGTACTGCAATACAATGCGGGAGAGTAGGTCGCCGCCTCCTTTCAATGAAGAGCCTCAGATTTCGAAAGATTTCTGAGGCTTTTTTTGTTTTTTCTTCCCGCGGATCTTTTTCTTCTCCGCTTTATTTTTCTTCTCGCTGAATATTAGTTTGTCACGCAGATTTTGCAGATGACGCAGATTTTTTCTCATTGATTATTTTTAGTCCCACAGATTTCACGGATTCACACAGATTTTTTTCATTGATTATTTTTCTCATGGGGATTTACACAGATTTTCTCAGATTTTCTTCTTTTTCCTGTCATTTCTTCTTTTTTTCTGTCATTTCTTTATTTCGCAGATTTTAGACCTGTCGGTCTGGGATAGATTTCACAGATTATTCTCGCAGATTATTTTTCTCCAAATTTTATGAAAAAATTCTTTAGTTTTCTTCTTTCACCTTTTGGTGTTTTGTCTTTAAGATTACGTTGTTTCCTTGCTCTCTGTTCTTTTCTCTTCTGTTTCTTGATATCATTCTTTTATGTATGAATCTTTATTTTACTTCATAGTTTGTTTTATTCCTATATCTGCAACTGGGTTTAAAAACTTTGCTGAATTAGTTGATATTCGTCAATCTAATGTGTTTAAAAGTGTTTCTTAATTATAAAATAGTGCTGATAATCAATAGATTACTTGCATATTTGAGTTTTTTTTTGTACCTTTGCAAACGATAAGAATAAGGATAGTTTTTTCGATATTTTGAGATAACTGTCCGTTAAGGTATCTAACGGAACTGAGACTGACAACCGTTCTTTTTCTCATAAGTTGTCATCGCGAAATCACTGATGTTGTAGTTCAGCTTTTCAGGTTCCATAAAATAATTAATATGAAGAGAATAACAATGGTATTAGTTAGCATTTTTATGCTGACATTAAAAGTAGTTTCAGCGTCGGCTGAAACAAATTCAATTGAAAATGCATCCTCTAATGAATTTGATTGGAATCCAGTGATGGAGGCGATAATTCAGGTAGAGAGTGGAGGTAACCGATATGCAAAAAGTGGTTCCTCTGTAGGAGTTATGCAAATTACTCCTATCTGTGTTGCTGAATGCAATAATATTCTTAAAAAAAGGAATAGCAAGAAGCGCTATAAACTATCTGATAGATTTAGTATTTCAAAGTCTAAGGAAATGTTTCTGCTTATGCAATCAGCTTACAATCCTCTTAATAGTATAGAACGTGCAATTCGCGCTTGGAATGGTGGTAATCATTATAATGTGAAGAGAACGCAACGCTATTTTGAGAAAGTCATGAAACTTTTGAAAAAGTAATTAGTTTTTTGATATGATCCGATTTGCTTCTAGCAGATCGGATTTTTTTTATGATCTTCTTTAATCTCAAGGTCATTCTATCATTTTATCACTTATTTTATATGAAATTTCTGTTTTTATGCTAATATAATTAAGGAAAAGGTTAAAAGCGGTTAAAATATTGATATTTTGATATTTTTATTTGGTTAGATCAAAAAAAAGTAGTACCTTTGCACTCGCAATTCAGAAATGAATGTTATATCGCGGTGTGGAGCAGTTGGTAGCTCGCCAGGCTCATAACCTGGAGGTCGCATGTTCGAGTCCTGCCGCCGCAACTAAATGATGGTAAGAAGTTTTCTTCTTACCATTTTTTTGTTTTATATTACTATAGTTTTTCTTTATTGCCTGATAATTTTACCCATGTGCAAAGATTTAACACTTATTTTTTGTATATGTCGAATAAAACCACTACTTTTGCACATTGATAAATTATTGTGCAACTAAAATCAATATGGAGGTATCTGATCATGTCAATATCCAAAACAAGACAGAAATTGGTAGATGTCGCTAGACAACTATTCGCTAAGAATGGTATTGCTAATACTACCATGAATGATATTGCTGTGGCTTCTGGTAAAGGACGTCGCACTCTTTATACATATTTCAGTAGAAAGGAAGATGTGTATTATGCTGTGATAGAGTCTGAATTGGAGCGCCTTTCTGATAAACTGGATGAGGTTGCTACAAGTAAAATCCGACCACAGGATAAGATTATTGAGTTGATTTATACGCATTTAAGTATGATTAAGGAAACTGTAGTGCGTAATGGAAACTTGAGAGCTGAATTCTTCCGTAATATATGGATGGTGGAAAAGGCAAGAAAAAACTTTGATGAAGATGAAATAGAACTTCTCAGACGTGTTTATGCCGAAGGCAAGGAAGAAGGAGAATTCGACATAGATAATGTTGACTTAGTGGCGGATATTACGCATTATTGTATTAAAGGATTGGAAGTTCCATTTATTTATGGCAGATTGGGACATGGATTGAATGTTGAGTCTAGTAGGCCGTTGGTTGCCAAAGTTGTATATGGTGCTTTAGGAAAATCCGGTCTGAAACTTTAATTATTTCGAGAATTTTTTATTATCTGATATTATCTGAATAGATAAAGAAGTACTAATTCAATTAAAATATTTACAAAATGGGATTATTAACAGGTAAGACAGCCCTTGTAACAGGTGCTGCACGCGGCATTGGTAAAGCTGTCGCTATGAAATTTGCTTCTGAGGGTGCTAATATCGCCTTTACAGATCTTGTACTCAATGACGAAATGGCAGCTGGTTTGGAGGCTACCCGTAAAGAAATTGAAGCTCTTGGAGTAACTTGCCGTGCTTATGCAGGTAATGCTGCTGATTTTGAGGAGACACAGAAGACCGTTAAGCAGATTCATGAAGACTTTGGCTCTATTGATGTCCTCGTAAATAACGCAGGTATTACAAAGGATGGTTTGATGCTTCGTATGAGTGAGGCTCAGTGGGATGCAGTTTTGAATGTTAACTTGAAGTCTGCTTTCAATTTCATTCATGCTTGTTCTCCTATTATGCTTCGCCAGCGTGGTGGTTCTATCATTAATATGGCTTCTGTTGTAGGTGTACATGGTAATGCTGGTCAGTGTAACTATGCTGCTTCTAAAGCTGGTATGATTGCGCTTGCTAAGTCTATTGCTCAGGAGTTGGGCCCTAAGGGCGTACGTGCTAATGCCGTTGCTCCTGGTTTCATTGAGACTGCTATGACTGCACAGTTGCCAGAGGATATCCGTAAGGATTGGATGAAGAAGATTCCTTTGCGTCGCGGTGGTCAGACTGAGGATATCGCTAACGTTTGCCTTTTCCTCGCTTCTGATATGTCAAGCTACGTAAGTGGTCAGGTTATCCAGATCGATGGTGGTATGAATATGTAATCTATCCTTTATTAAAAAAATAATGCAGGTAGTTTACGAAGACAACCATATTATAATAGTCTCCAAGAGAAGTGGTGAAATCGTTCAAGGTGATAAAACCGGTGATGAGCCTCTCTCGGAGACTGTGAAAAAATATATTAAGGACAAGTACCACAAACCGGGAAATGTTTTCCTGGGTGTGGTACATCGCCTTGATCGCCCTGTTGCTGGGCTTGTAGTTTTTGCCAAAACGTCTAAAGCTCTTTCGCGTTTGAATAATATGTTCCGTGATGGAGATGTGCATAAGACTTATTGGGCAATAACAAAGAATACGCCTAAGGAGTCAGAGGCGACTTTGACTCATTGGATTGTTAGAAATGAAAAGCAGAATAAAAGTTATGCTTATGACCATGAGGTGAAAAATTCCAAGAAAGCAATTCTAAAATACAAAGTAATTGGTCGTACAGACAATTATACATTATTGGAAGTGAACCTTATGACTGGCCGTCATCATCAGATAAGATGTCAACTTGCTAAAATGGGGTGTCCTATCAAGGGAGATTTGAAATATGGTTCCCCACGTAGCAATCCTGATGGAAGTATTTGTCTTTTATCTCATCATGTTGAATTCCTACATCCTGTATCTAAGGAGTTGATATCAATTGAAGCTCCGTTGCCGGATGATAATCTATGGCGAGCGATAGCACCAATTTAGAAGTGTCTTTGTCATCTAAACCTTTATGCCTATGAAGAAGTATATCAAATGGAGTGTTTTCATTCTCTTTTCTCCGATACTCCTCATCATGATACTTGCTGTTATGCTTTATTTGCCACCCGTTCAGAATTGGGCAGTAAGGCAAGTGGCAGCGTATGCTTCTGAATCTACGGGCATGGATGTTACTGTGGATCACGTAAAGCTGGTATTTCCTTTACGGCTTGGTGTGGAAGGTGTGCAGGTTCTGCAACCTATAGACTCACTTAAAAATAGCACTAATCTTTCATTGCGTGGAAAAAAAGATACTATTGCTGACATTAGAAAAATGATAGTTGATGTTCAACTGATGCCTATTTTCCATAGTCAAGTGATGGTTGATCAGTTGGATTTCGATGGAATGAAAGTGAATACTGCCAATTTTATTCACGAGGCGCGTATCAAAGGAAATGTCGGAAAACTTAGTGTTCAGGCACATGGTATTGATTTAGCCAATGAGCATGTTTTAGTAGAGAATGCATTGCTCGCTGATGCTAAATTGGCTGTTGAACTAAGCGATACTGTACCTGCAGATACTGCCCCAAGTGAAAACTTTTGGAAAATCAATCTACAAAAGCTGAAATTAAAAAACACTAATCTTACGTTGCATATGCCTGGGGATACTCTTCAGGTAAGTGCTTATTTTGGTAATGCGTTAGCTCAAGAAACGTATCTTGATCTTTTCAAAGGATTATATCAGGTTAAAAAGTTGGATTGGGAAAACGGATGGGTCTCTTATGACAATAATTTCGAAAAGCCCGTTTCTGGTATAGACTTCAATCATCTGGCTTTATCTGGGATGAATTTGAAGGCGGATTCGTTCTATTATTGTGATTCGAAAATAGATGTCAAAATTCGTGAGGCGCAATTTAAGGAAAAGAGCGGCTTGTCTATATCGCAAATGAATGGTAGATTCGTGATGGATTCTACCAAATTAGCATTGCCGGATTTTTATCTCAAGACTCCTGTATCACAGTTGAAGGCTACTGTGGATATGGATATGGATGCTTTCGCTGAGAGTAATCCTGGACATCTCGCTGCATTGATTGATGGAAGTCTGGGTAAATCTGATTTGATGCTTTTTGCAGGCGATGCAATGCCTGAAAAAATGAAAAAACTGTGGCCTTATTACCCTCTTAAGTTGAAAGGATCGGTAAAAGGAAACTTGCAGCAATTGGCCTTTGATGGGTTGAAGGCTGTCTTACCTTCTGCCTTTGAAATTTCCGCCCATGGAACATTGGGCAGTTTGACGGATATGAATAAGTTGAAGGCAAATGTCAACTTAAATGCTCGTACCTACAACTTAGGTTTCATTACAGCCATGTTGGAGCCTTCTTTGATGAAAGAAATATGTGTTCCTAATGGTATTGGAATTAAGGGAAATATAAATGTTGATGGTCAACGATATGCTACCAAGTTGGCTTTAACTGAGGGCAGAGGTAGTTTGAATATAGATGCTTCTGTTATCGCAAAAACTAACTCTACTGGTGGAATAGATTTGGGACGTCTGGCTTACGATGCCAAAATTCAGGCCAAGAATGTTCAGGCGAAGCATTTCCTTCCAAAACAGGATTTGTATGCTTTTAGTGGTAATATAAAAGCCAAAGGAGTGGGTACTGATTTCTTGTCACCTTCCACCCGTTTGGCTGCTAAGGCTCAAGTATCTTCAGTTCATTATGGGAAATATAAGATAAATAATGTACTGGCGATTGCTCATGTTGCTCACGGAAAGGTGCATGCTGATGTGGATAGTAAAAATCAATTTCTTACAGGGTTGGTAAGTTTGGATGCACTGACTAATACGAAGAAGGTGCAGGCTACAATAAAAGCTGATGTCCGACAGGCAGACCTTTATCTGTTGCAATTGGTAGAAAAACCGATGAAGGCAGCTTTGTGTGGCTACATGGATGTCAATACTGATTTGAAAGATTTTTATAATCTTCAAGCTTCTGTGGGTGATATTACTTTGCGTACAGCAAATAAAGTTTATCGACCTGTAGATGTTCTCTTGGATGTGTTCACGCGTAAGGATACAACTCATGCTATTGTAGATTGTGGTGATTTTCATCTTAATATGGATGCTCATGGAGGGTATAAAAAACTGCTTGGACATATAGATGGATTGCAACGAGAAATATTCAGTCAGATGAAGAATCGCAAGATAGACCAGATTCGTCTTCGCCAGAATTTTCCTTTAGGGCATATTTATCTTTCTTCAGGAAAAAATAATTTTATTTCCCGTTACATCGAATATTGTGGATATCAGTTTAAAACTATAGAGATGGATCTGAGTGCCTCTCCTGTTATGGGATTAAATGGATTTTTTCATGTTGATTCTATGGTGGTCCAAGGTGTTCAGTTGGATACGATTCGTGCTCTTGTGCATACTAAGGGTGACACCATCCGCTATTCTGCAAGAATTGAAAATAATAAGAAAAATCCACAATATGTTTTCCGTGCCTTGGTGGATGGTGAATTACAGGAAAAAGGTTCTGATATTAAGGCAAAGCTCTATGATGCCAATAATAAATTAGGACTTGATGTAGGATTAGTGGCTTTGATGCAGGACAATGGAATCAAAGTTTCACTTACGGATACGCATCCAATTCTTGGCTATAAGAAGTTTAAGGCTAATGCTGATAATTACTTGATGCTCTCTGATGACCAGAGAGTATCGGCTAATCTGTTGTTGACTGCTTCTGGTGGTATGGGCGTGCGTGTCTATTCTAATGATGAAAATGAGGACGCATTGCAGGATATTACAGTCAGTTTGAGTAAATTCAATCTGGATAAGGTTCTGAGCGTCATTCCTTATATGCCTGATATTTCTGGCATCATGGATGGTGACTTCCACGTTATTCAGACAAAGGAAGAATTTTCTGTTTCTTCTAATCTGAAGATTGATAACCTTGTCTATGAGAAATGTCCGATGGGCGATGTTGGGTCTGAATTTGTCTATATGCCTAAGAGCGATGGTTCTCATTATGTAGATGGCATTCTGACTTATGAGGGTGAGGATGTGGCAACAGTTAAGGGTACCTATCGGTCTGAAGGAGCCGGATATCTTGATGCTACTGTAGGGCTTGATAAGATTCCGCTTCACTTTATCAATGGATTTGTTCCAGACCAGTTGCTTGGTTTGAAAGGATATGGGGAAGGTGAACTTGCTGTAAAGGGTGCTCTGAATAAACCGCATGTAGAAGGTGAGGTTTATCTGGATTCTGCATATCTGATAAGTGAACCGTATGGAATTTCTATGCGTTTTGACGATGATCCTGTGCGTATCGTAGATAGCAAGTTACTCTTCGAAAACTTCATGATGTATGCAAACAATGAGAGTCCGCTAAATCTGCAAGGAAATCTGGATTTCTCTAATGTGGACAGAATGACGCTCGACTTACGTATGAGAGCTCAGAACTTCCTTTTGATAGATGCTAAGGAGAATTTGCGCTCTGAAGCATTTGGTAAGGCTTATGTCAATTTCTTTGCAATGATGAAGGGTCCTTTGACCAGCCTTCAGATGCGTGGAAAATTGGATGTGTTGGGAAATACAGATATGACTTATGTCTTACGTGAATCAGAACTGTCAACCGATTCTCAGTTGGATGAGTTGGTGAAGTTCACTGATTTTAAGAGTGGTAAGGAAGAGACTATTGTGCGTCCAGCCATTGAAGGATTTGATATGATGCTCAGTATGTCTATTGATGAATCTGCTCATATTCTGTGTGCTCTGAATGAAGAAAAGACGAACTATATAGATTTGATGGGTGGCGGTGACTTGCAAATGAAATATAACCCTGTCGATAATATTCAGTTGACTGGTAAATATACATTAAATAATGGAGCGATGAAGTACTCATTGCCAATTATTCCATTGAAGACCTTTACCATACAAGATGGCAGTTACCTTGAGTTTACGGGTGATCCTTTCAATCCTATTCTTAATATTACTGCGACAGAAAATATGAAATCTACTGTTAATGAGGGACAGGGAACAGGTCGCTCTGTGGATTTTGTGTGTGGTGTGAAGTTGACCCAGACATTGAGTAAGCCAGGTATTCAGTTTATCATTTCTGCTCCTAATGATATGACAATGCAGGATGAATTGAATACAATGAGTATTGAGGAGCGAGGTAAAATTGCAGTTACGATGCTTGCATCTGGTATGTATCTTTCTGGTGGAAATACCAGCGATTTCTCTATGAACAGTGCCTTGAGTAGTTTCTTGAACTCGGAAATCAATAATATTGCAGGTTCTGCCATGCGATCTTTGGGACTGGATCTTGGTATGAGCGTGGATAATTCTACGAACGCTTCCGGAGCTTTGCATACAGACTATAATTTCAAGTTTGCCAAACGTTTCTTCAATAATCGTTTGAGTTTCACCATAGGTGGAAAAGTTTCTTCTGGAGCAGAAATGGAGAATGCAGGAAATAACGATTCGTTCTTCAATAATGTAGAGCTGCAATATAGACTTAATGAAGGTGCTTCGCAGTATATCCGTGCTTTTTATAACAACAACACATATGATTGGTTGGAAGGCCTGGTCGGCGAATATGGCGTTGGTTTTATGTGGCGCAGAAAATTACAACACTTCAAGGATATTTTCCGTTTCAAGACGGAAAAACAAGATGTTCCGGTTGAAAATGTTAGACAAGATACTATTGTGAGAAAAAAAATGGAGGATAGTACTTCTGTAAAGCCTCGATTCTTTGATCCGTTGAGAGAGAAGCTGTAATAAAATACCTCTTGGTTATCTTTGATTAATGAATGATTATGAGAAAGAGTAAATTATACATTATTATATATGTGTTGACATTAATAATGTCAATACCTTTTTTGCTGGCATGTTCTTCTACGAGTGCATTAAAAGAGGGGCAGCAGCTTTTTACGGGATTGAAGCCTATTGAATATTCTAATTACGAAAAATCGGGCTATGCAGATACTACAATGTTGGAAATGGAGAATGTGCTGGCTTCGGCTCCAAATGGTGCCCTTTTTGGAAGTAGTTATTATCGTACTCCTTTCCCCGTAAGATTATGGATATGGAATGCCTTTTCGCAGTCAGAAGGAGGTGTTGCTAAATGGATAACAAAGGCTTTTGGTTCTAAACCGAAGTTGATGTCGAATGTAAATCCTCAACTTCGTGCGCAGGTTGCAGAAAATCAGTTGGACAAGTATGGTTATTTTAATGGTAAAGTTACTTATGATGTTGTTACTGACAACAATCCGAAAAAAGCTAAAGTTGCTTATCATGTAGATATGGGACATCTTTGGACGCTTGATACTGTCAAGTATCTTGGATTCCCGAATGAAGGTCAGCAACTGATAGATTCTACCCGAAACCTGGCTGTTATCCGAACAGGTTCGCCATTTAATGTCTCTCGGCTCGAAGAGGAACGTCAGCGTATTACCCGGTTGTTCCGTAATAATGGTTATTATTTTTATAAAAATGGATATGCATCTTATCTGGCAGATACTTTAGGAACGCCGGGTAAGGCAGAAGTTCGTCTGATTATGGCCGACAGTATTGATACTATGGCTTTGCGCAAGTGGTACATTGGTCATGTGAAATTCAATTTTAAAAGAAATTTTATGGAAGAATTGAAAGATTCTTTCGTAAGGGGCAAGCTGGAATTTTACTATAATGGACGAAAGATGCCGATACGTGCAGGAGTTGTTTTGAAAGACTTAAAGCTTTTCCCAAACCGTCTCTATAAGATAGAAAATGAGGAGGCTGCTAAAAATCATCTGCAGGCAATGGGATTGTTTAGCTATACCAGTATTCAGTTTTCGCCACGTCTTTCTTCTAATGACAGGGTGTTGGTAAATGATTCCTGTGTATCCCTGTGTGATACATTGGATGCGACTATCGATTTGGTATTTGACAAACCCTATGATTTCTATATCGAGGCGAATGCAAAGGGAAAGACTACAGGACGAGTAGGACCTGAACTTGTGATAGGTTTGACTAAGAGAAATGCCTTTAAAGGTGGAGAAAAACTGGATATCAACTTGCATGGTTCCTATGAATGGCAGACTATACAACAAGAAGGTGCTAAATCAACTCATATAAATTCCTATGAGTATGGTTCGGATATTTCATTATCTTTCCCACGAATCATAACTCCTTGGAATATGTTTCGCACAATGGCTCAGAACGAGCGACGCTTCAGGGCGGGGCGTTTTCCACGAAGTTTTTATGGAACTCCGACAACTACCGTCAAGACTTCTATGAATGTGCTAAATAGGGCAAGTTATTTTCGTCGTCATGTTGTGTCTGGCGAATTGACATATAACTGGTCCACTTCTTCGCAGCATCATCATTCATTCAGTCCTCTTGTCCTTTCTTACGAGTACATGAATGCTCGAACGGCAGCTTTTGATAGCGTACTAGCAAAGCATCCATATCTCCAGATATCTATGCGCGATCAGTTTGTGCCAAAGATGAGCTATACCTATACCTATAATAGTCCGCTCAACTATCGTCATCCTATCACCTGGTCTACTACGGTGAGCGAAGCTGGTAATGTCTTGGCAACAGGTTATCTGATAGCAGGCAAAAAATGGAATGATAAGGATAAGCAGATGTTTAAAAATCCTTTTGCACAATTTCTTAAGTTAGAGACTGATTTCGTAAAATATTGGAAGTTGACGGAAAAATCCACGCTTGTTGGGCATTTGAATGCTGGTGTAGTCTGGAGTTATGGAAATACGGAAAAAGCTCCTTATTATGAGCAGTTCTATGTAGGAGGAGCCAATAGCATCCGAGCTTTCAATGTAAGAAGTATCGGACCGGGCAAATTTGCGCCTGCTAATAGTAAGTTCTCTTATATAGACCAGACGGGTGACATTAAGTTTGTTGCCAATCTGGAATATAGACCAAGAATTTGGGGTGATTTGTATGGTGCAATATTTCTGGATATGGGTAATGTCTGGAATATCCATGAAGAGGAGTATAGTGAAAATGGAAAATTTTATGCCCGAAACTTTTTTAAACAGATGGCTGTGGGTACGGGTGTTGGTGTCAGATATGACATGGGAATGTTTGTGATTCGTCTGGATTGGGGACTTGGATTGCATCTTCCTTACGAAACTGGCAAGAACGGATTTTATAATATTCACCGATTCAAAGATTCTCATAGTTTCCATTTTGCCGTGGGCTATCCTTTCTAGGAATGCCGGAATTTTAGAAATACCAGAATAAGTTTCTGTAGATATCGACAAAAGTTTCTATAGATGTCGAAGATTATTTTTGAACATTGCATTTAGAATGTTGTAGGCGTTTCTCGGAATACAGTAAAATGTTTTTCTGAATATAGTAAATTGTTCATTGAATGCTATAAAACGACAGAACTTTTACTTTTATTTGATTTAAATCAAAAAAAAAGGAGAAAATATAGTGGCACTCGCAAAATTTTTAGTACTTTTGCAGTCGGTATTAAACTATCAACTATTAATAAAATAAATAATATGAAGCCAACACTATTGCTTTTAGCGGCAGGCATGGGTAGCCGCTACGGTGGTTTGAAACAGCTTGATGGTCTAGGTCCTAACGGTGAGACTATCATGGATTATAGCATTTATGATGCAATCCAGGCTGGTTTCGGTAAAATTGTTTTTGTAATCCGCAAGGATTTCGAGGATCAGTTCCGTGAGAAGATTCTTTCAAAATATGAAGGACATATTCCTGCAGAACTCTGTTTTCAGTCTTTGGATGCACTTCCTGAAGGCTTTTCTGTACCAGAAGGCCGTGAGAAGCCTTGGGGTACCAATCATGCCGTATTGATGGCTAAAGATGTTATTAACGAGCCTTTCTGTGTTATCAACTGTGATGATTTCTATAATCGTGATTGCTTTATGGTAATCGGCAAGTTCCTTTCTGAACTTCCAGAGGGTAGCAAGAATCGCTATGCAATGGTAGGTTTCCGTGTAGGCAATACTTTGAGCGACAATGGTACTGTTGCACGTGGTATTTGCTCTAAGGATGCAGATGAGAATCTGACTACTTGTGTAGAGCGTACAGAGATTATGCGTATTGATGGTAAGGTATCTTATAAGGACGAAGAAGGACAGTGGGTAGCTGTAGGTGACAATACTCCAGTTTCTATGAACGTATGGGGCTTTACTCCTGACTATTTCGAGCACAGTGAGGCTTATTTCAAAGAGTTCCTGAGCGATCCTAAGAATATGGAGAACAAGAAAGCTGAGTTCTTTATCCCGTTGATGGTCAACAAACTGATTAATGAAGGTACTTCTACAGTCAAGGTTTTGGATACTACAAGTAAGTGGTTTGGTGTAACATACTCAGCAGACCGCCAGAGCGTAGTTGAGAAGATTCAGAGTCTGATAGATGAGGGTGTTTATCCAAACAAACTTTTCTAATAAGTACTTTTGATAAGATAAATTCGTTTATCCTAATCTTTTTCAGTAAATATATTTCTTTCATGGAGATAAATATATTAAAAGAACAAGAAGCCGCTACCCTTCGAGAGATGATAGCGGCTTCTCATCGTATTGTAATATGCTGTCATAAGTCACCTGATGGTGATGCGATAGGTTCTTCTTTGGGTTGGTTTTATTATTTGCAGTCCTTGGGCAAGAATTCCACAATCTGTGTACCAGATATGATACCAGATGCCATAAGTTGGCTTCCTGGAACAGAAGAAATTATTCGCTATGATAAGCAACCGGAAGCAGTTAAAGCAGCCTTTACTCATGCAGATCTGGTTTTCTGTTTGGATTTCAATGGTGCCAGCCGTCTTGATGAGATGGAACCAGTTCTTACATCTTATCAGGGTAAGAAGGTGATGATAGACCATCATCTGGATCCTTTTATGTCTGTAGATTTACTTATTTCTCATCCTCATATGAGTAGTACGAGTGAATTGATATTCAGAATCGTTTGGCAACTTGATGGTTTTACTCAGATGGATAGCCAATGGGCTACATGCATTTACTGTGGCATGATGACAGACACTGGAGGTTTTGTCTATAATTCTAATGAACCTGTTATCTATCTTATTATCAGTGAACTGCTAACCAAGAACATAGATAAGGACAAAATATATCGCAAGGTTTTCAATAATTATTCTACCAATTCTATCCGTTTCCGCGGGCATATCATGGATAAGAAACTGCGTGTTTTTGAAAATTTACATGCCTCTTATTATTGTGTTACTCGCAAGGAGATGGAGCAATATCATTTCATAAAAGGCGATTTGGAAGGATTGGTAAATGAACCGCTGCGTATTCGTGGCCTTAAATTCTCGATATCTTTGCGCGAAGACACAGAGGTAAAGAACCGCGTGCTGGTGAGTCTTCGTTCGGTAGACGATTTTCCTTGTAATGAGGTTGCAGCCAAGTTTTTCAATGGCGGAGGTCACCTTAATGCCTCAGGCGGTAAGTTGATGACTACGATAGAAGAGGCAGAACAGATAGCATGCAAGGCAATAGAGGCCTATGCTCATTTGTTGCAATAATAGCGATAATTATGTTAAGTATTGGATAAAGACTATCGTTTGGATGGTAATAAGTGATAAATAATAATAAAATCACCTATTATCTCTCGGTAGTCTGTTATCTTTTTTGTACCTTTGCCACTAAAATGAATATAATTTAGGTAATGAAGAAATTTTTATTTATAGTAATAGCCTTTGCGGCCCTATTCTCAATGGCTGCATGTAGCGATTCTGAGACATACGCAGATCAGCGAAATAGAGAGCGTGATTCTATCAATGCTTTCCTCCGTAATGAAAAAATTACGGTGATAAACGAGAAGCAGTTCAAGGAGCGTTGGGAAGCTAAGAAGACAAATCCTGCTATTGTTTTGACTGATACCTCTGCAGAAAAGAACGAATATGTACTCTTTGAGAGTAATGGTATCTATATGCAAATAGTAGAGCAGGGCTGCGGTGACTATATACAGCAAGGTAAATCAGAGGAAGTTTTGGTACGTTTTGATGAGTATAATGTCAATACGCGTGCCAATATATCAAATGAGTCTCTTTGTCTGAGCAATAATCTTCCGGCGTATTCATACTATATTGATAAATTGAAGGTAACGAATACTTCCGGTACATTTACAGGCATGCTTGTTGAACCTAAGAAGAGCGTTTTTGGCTCGGCTTATAATTACAGTTCTTATACTGGTAGTTATAGCAGTACTATTCCTTCCGGGTGGCTTATTCCATTCAGTTGGGTAAAGATAGGTCGTGGAAATGCTGAGGGCGAGAAAATTGCTCATGTGCGTCTTCTGATTCCTCATACTTACGGTTCTACTCAGGCATCAGCTAATGTGAATGCCTATTTTTATGATATGACATTGCAGAAGGGGCGTTAAGGCCTTTCTGCATCATTATTTTCTATAGTATACGATAAAAATATTAAATAAGGTGTTTTATGACATTAATTAAGTCAATCTCTGGTATCCGTGGTACTATTGGCGGACCAGCAGGCGATACGTTGAATCCCCTCGATATCGTGAAATTTACTTCTGCTTACGCTACTTTCATTCGTCGTAGTGGTGCTTCTAATAGTAATACAATCGTGGTAGGACGTGATGCGCGTATCTCAGGAGAGATGGTAAAGAATGTAGTTTGTGGTACTTTGATGGGTATGGGCTACGATGTACTTAACATCGGTCTGGCTACTACTCCTACTACCGAACTTGCTGTTACTATGAGTGGTGCAGCCGGTGGTATCATCATCACCGCTTCTCATAATCCGCGTCAGTGGAATGCTCTTAAACTTCTTAACGAGAAGGGTGAGTTCTTGACTGCTGCTAATGGTAATGAGGTGTTGAGTATTGCTGAGAAGGAAGATTTTGAATATGCCGATGTAGATCATCTTGGAAAATATACTGAAGACAATTCTTACAACAAGCGTCACATTGATTCTGTACTTGCTCTGAAACTTGTGGACGTAGAGGCTATTAAGAATGCTCATTTCAAGGTTTGTGTAGATTCTATCAACTCAGTAGGTGGTATTATACTTCCTGAATTGCTGGATGCTCTTGGTGTAGAATATACCTTTTTGAATGGGGTTGCGAATGGCGACTTTGCTCACAATCCTGAGCCATTAGAGAAGAACCTTGGTGGTATCATGGATGAATTGAAGAAGGGTGGATACAATATGGGTATCGTTGTGGATCCTGATGTTGACCGACTGGCTTTCATCTGTGAGGATGGCAAGATGTTTGGCGAGGAATATACCTTGGTAAGCGTTGCAGATTATGTATTAAGCAATACTCCTGGCAATACAGTTAGCAACCTTTCTTCTACTCGTGCGCTTCGCGATGTAACGGAGAAACATGGTGGCAAATATACTGCTGCAGCAGTAGGTGAGGTGAATGTTACTACCAAGATGAAGGATGTCAACGCTGTAATTGGTGGTGAAGGCAATGGAGGTGTTATCTATCCTGAGAGTCACTATGGTCGTGATGCCCTTGTTGGTATTGCTCTTTTCCTGAGTAGTCTGGCTCATAAGGGATGCAAGGTTAGTGAGCTTCGTGCTTCCTTCCCTAACTATTTTATCGCAAAGAACCGTATCGACTTGACTCCTTCTACCGATGTGGATGCCATCTTGGTGAAGGTGAAGGAACTGTATGGTCAGGAGAAGGATGTTACTGTAACTGATATTGATGGCGTAAAGCTCGATTTTCCTGATAAGTGGGTTCACTTGCGTAAGAGTAATACTGAACCTATCATCCGTGTATATAGCGAGGCTTCCACCATGGAGGAGGCTGATGCGCTTGGCAAAAAACTTATGCAAGTAGTTTACGATATGCAGTAAATTTGCTTTATAAAAAAAATGAACGGCTTGATTTCCCTATGGAGGGAGTTTAAGCCGTTTATTCTTTCATTTGTATATTATAAGTCTTTCAGTAATCTCCGAATGTAAAGTCCAATGTTGGTCTCATGTTCATCAATGCCGAGTTTCTTACGTATTTCACTGCTTATGTTATAATGGCGTTTTACTTGGATATATTCTCCAACCTCTTTGCCACGCAAACCAATAGCATATAGACAAAGATAGTTGATTTCATCAGTAGTGATTCCACGTTGCTCCAGATATGAGATAAACTTAGGATGAGATGCTTTAAAGGCAAGCCTAGTAGAGTCCATAAACTCTTTCTTGTCATGATGGATAGACTCAATCCACTTAACGTAAGGTTTGGCATAGATGTCATTATTGGCTATCTCTTTAGCTAGTAAACTATTCAACATGTCAAGTCGGACATTTATGACATCATGAATAGGCTTAGACAATTCAGACTGCTCTCTTTTGTACTCTATCAAGTTGTCACGCTCACTTTCAAGTTGAGCAATTTCTAGTTTCAAATTGGCAGTCTCCAAAGTTTTCTTGTCACGTTCCAGCTCAGCCTTTTCTTTCTCTTTGCATAAATTCTCTTTGGCAAGTCTTAAGTTTTGATTTTCTTTTTCTGTCATCAGGCGCATAGTCTTGTTAATATGCTCTCGGTAATATAGCCATCCTACAAACAATAGCATTCCAAATAAACCACATAGGCTACCCCATATAATTCTATCTCGATTTTGAATGTCTTTTAGTCTTTTCATTTCAAGTTGGTGCTTTTGGTCTGCAAAAAGCAAATCACGAGAAAGCAAATTAGACATATAATCTTCATGCATCGCCGTATAGTCTTCTAGTGCTCTCAAAGCATTTTTGAAGTCACCTTTCTGCTTAAAAATATCTAGTTTTATCGTAATGTATTTGAGTGAGTCTTGTACATCGGCTTCCAACTCAACATTCTGAAGACAATGTAAGGCTTGAGCGTATTCACCAAGTTTCGTGTAGCCTTTTGCAAAATCCATCAAGTCGTCAGAGGATAAATCATTGTGTTGATGCTTGCTTAAGAAGTCTCTAATTTCTTCTTTTGTTCCAAATCGTAGGGTATATAAAAGTATAGAATTGAATAAAAACGACTCGCTATCCTTATTCTTTTTTACTAGAGGAAAACAAATTTGCATTAAACTATCTGCTGTTTTTCTATCACTTTTCAAAGTGTAGGCATCCATCGCATTTGTGTAGCTTTTAACCTCATACAGAATGTTCCCAATGGTCTTATATAATTCGGCTGCTCTCAAATGGCAACGTATAAAATCATCCAATTTGTATTGCTTATCATAGAGCATCGCCTCAGAAACAAGTGTGTTAGCTAGGACTAGAGTGTCTGTAATAACCTCTCCTAGATCACTAGCTTTCATAAAACATGTCATAGCATCATCATCTGCACCTTGGTTTTGAAAAATGCGACCTTGATAATATAATGTGCGTAACTTTTCGTCAGCATTTCCATATTCTAGGTAATAATCTAAAGCGGGCTGAATCACTTCGAAGGAAGTAGTGTCAATATAGTTTTTGTCCAATGCTATAGATTTTAAAAGAGCATAACGAGCCTTGCATCTTTTCCCTTTTATTTTGCTCGCTGGAATATTACTTAATAAGTACAAAGCAGAGTCAGGCTTGTTCTGCATAAGTTGCTCAGCCGTATCCAATTTAAATTCCAAATCAGAATGCTTGTTACAACCAACTAATGTTAGCAGAAAAAGTGCCAACATAAAATAATTCATAAAACGAACTAATTGAACTTTCATATACATCTGTTCATATTTGCTAATTTCACTGCAAAGATAATCAAAACATTTGGTTTGAAGTTATATTATGTGTTAAATTTCCTACACATATCTACTAAATCATATTTTTTATGGCAACCAAATCGTTGTGTTAAACTTATGAGCCAAAAGTAAACTTTGTAGCTGAGATTAATATGTAACTTCTTGTTTGTCAATAAAATAAAAAGTTTAACGTTAAACTTTTTATCTTGCATATATACTTTGTTTTTTGTAAATTTGCAGCACATTCAAAACTTATTAATAACATAAATACCTATAAAATGAAAAAGATTATTATTTTAGTAGCGATGTTATTACTAGGAGTAAACAGCATTAATGCGGCAAGACGTGCTGTCTATCTTTCCTTCAGTAGCAACGGCTTATCTGGCAAAAAAGGAAATGCCAATCGTGCTCCGATGCATCTACCTGTCAATGTGGTATATGATTCTGATGCATCAATCGCTACAATAAATCAACAAGGAATTTTAACTGTGAAAGAAAATGGAGTTGTTCAAATATTAGCTCAATCTGACGATATAAGTTATAGTAAAACTATAATCGTTGGGCTTCCACGATATATTCTATCTTCAAAGCATGAACCTGGTGGATTTAAGATTGACGCTACTTGTATAGATGGTGAATATCAAAATCAATTAGAGACCGTCAACAAGATTGTTCAATTTCAGTGGGGTGTAAAGTTTCCAGATAAGTCTATCGAATGGAATACAACAAACAGTGCGTCTATATTTATTCCATTAGAAAATAAAGATGCTGTTGTATTTTTCAAAGTGTGCGATAGTAATGGAAGAGAAAGCGTAGTACAGTCAGTAAAAGCTTCCGGAAATGATGTATTCTTGCCAACCAACAATCACATAAAAGTTGATGGCAATAAGAATATCTATAAAGAAAACGGATCTTCCTATTCTTATAAGAGAGGAAAGTTATATTTGACTCGTGATACTAGTTTGCCAACTGAGTATCAACGAGCTAATTGGACAGCCATGGAGGCTGATGTTTATAGCCCATTTTCTAATCAGTACAATATCATCGTTGATGGTGGGGAGATTATGCTCAAAAACATCTTGCCTGAAGAGGAGTTGGATTATGTGGTAAGCAACTTGGAAGTTGGACAAACATATACTTACACTATCGCATTAAAGAATCCTCAAAAGAAAGTAATACAATTGTTGCCTTTTACGGTGACTTTAAAATAGACTTATTATGAGAAAAATAATTTTTGCATTTATCCTATTCCAAATGTTATTTGTAAGTTGTAAGAAAATCAACTGGGATTCGGAAATCTTTTTGTGCGGTGCTACGATTAACGGCGCTTCATGTAAAGATGTCACAACACTTTACAAAGACTTGTTTGAAGGCTTAATAATGCCATTCAACAATAAAAAACGGATCCAAATAGAGCGTGATTCTATTGCATACTTACAGTTTAGGTTAGTAAGCTGTCAAGACCCAAAAGTCTGTTTCTACATTTATGGAGGAATTGCTTTTGATAAGAATGAAGCCTTTCCTTTAGTGAACAAAATCTATAACATAAGTTATGATTCCAAGTTAGATCGAGAATGGATGTTTTATGGGGATGAATTAAGACCTTATATGGCAGAACATCGAAGTCAAGGGACTATACAATCACCGTATGGTGTTATGATGCTTTTGGATTATAAAGAACCAGGAGAGGAAGGTTATGGCAACTATTCCTTATCTGGAACCTTGGTGTTTACTTCTTATAATCCAAAGAATCAGAAATGCGTAGGGCATTTTAAATTGTCAAATGAACATATTGAGGGCATGTCTAAGGTTTATTCGGTAGAAGGACAGTTTAATGCAAACTTATTTAATTGGAATAAAAAATTTATGTAATATGAGCAAGAACATGTTTATTTTAACAGTGTGTGCTATTTCTTTTATTTGCTCGTGCACTGATACAATTTGTGGTGACGAAACAATGAAGAGTGAACCAATAGAAAGTCATTATGTAGTTTTGGACAGTTTGGCAATCTATAAGGTTCAAACCGATAAAAGTATGATGTTGAATAACCTTATACGTTACCAATCTGGTAAATATCTATTGGATTTATCATTAGATGACGCAAAAAAAATAGGAATCAGTGAGATGATGTATAATCAAGTACTCGAACATGTTGAACAACTAAATAATAGTAATTTAAAATTAAAGTGATTATGAAAAAGAAATTTAAATTTGTCTTGTTTGGGGGGTGTAATTTAAACTGTGTCAAGGCTTGTTCTTAACTTTCATTCCCACTCCCTGCTGGGGGCATGCCCCCAGCAGGGAAGCCTTTTCGGCTGCAAAGTTACATAATTTTAAATCTATCTCCAAA
>OJKP01000855.1_pt1 | contig 20040 bp, 14 predicted proteins | sample 1596521 | NCBI WGS metagenome assembly OJKP01 (sample SAMEA4350130, study PRJEB24818) | metagenome | biome: human; feature: gut; material: faeces | place: Denmark | collected 2013-09
CGCTTTATGGGGTAAGGGGATTTTGTGTCTGCGACATTTCTGTTGTGCAAGAAATATGTACAATAAAATGAATTTTGTCGCTTTGCAAGCAAAATCCCACTAAACCCTATAGGTTGCGGATTTGAGGCATACAAGAAAAAATACAGATTCTTTCTCACCTTTTGACCTGTAAACTATTAAAAAGACTGTTTTTTTTACAAGTAAGACCATTTTTTGTGATTTTTCAGCAAACAAAACCATAAAATATACTCTGAGGTTCAAATAGTTAGCCAAAAATTTGGAGAATAGAATATTTTTTCTTACCTTTGCAAATGAAAGATTTGAATTCAATTTTTTACAAAATATAGCATGTATCAAGATTTAGATTTTACTGATAACAATTACTATCAGGAAGATTATATAGATTCGCCGGTTGATGATTTCGACTGGATGCCTAATTTATTTGCCAAGCTCGCAAATCACCTGCGAACTTCAACTTCTGCTGATGTTATCAGACTTGGAACCATCGGCTGCATCAGAAACAATGAGCGGGGAGATGATTCACTTCTCCAATGGGAAGAAGTAGAAACAATGCGTCGCTATATAGATAGCGTTAACAGAGGCTTGGGTGCACCGGAAGATCCCACACTCCAGCAGTTGCTCCATTCTACAGAATGGACTAACTATGGTATTTTTACCATGAACTTTATCTCGGACAAGAACCTCGACTATAAAGGAATCTGTGAGGTTGAAAATACAAATCTCTCATACGCCAGCATGGCTTTTTTAATTGCTCTGGTAAAAGGGATGAGTATGATTAATCTCAAACATCCTTCAGCAAAGGGAGAAAACAATCATATTTTCACATACGTAATTCCAAGTCAATTCTCCACCTTCTCCTTTGCTTCATTCCTCAATGTGGCCAATGCACGTCTCGCTAACAAAGAAGATATTTCTGAACAGGAGATTGAAGAGTTGACCCAACTTGCTTTCAAGAGTCGCTACTGGAAACAAGAGACCTCACTCAAGAGCGAAGACAGCGAGTTGTTCATCTATGTCCTCAAGAACATCATTTCGGAAATTCTGGGACTGAAGCTTGACATCAATGCGGAATCCTTTGCCAAACAGGCAAAGAAGGAAGAAAAAAAGACTGCCACTCCAACTGTAGATAACCATAAGAAGAAGGAGAAGAAGGAAAAGAAAAAAGAAAAGACTATCCTGAAAGATAATTCCAAACCTTCTTTGGCATCTACGATGGTAAAAGTCTTAACAGAGGAGTCCCTCCCGCAAACCAAAGAGAGTCTTATTGATAAGACTATGCAACTCTATCCTACTCTCAAGATAAACTGTTTCAACACCACCCTATCAAGACTCCATAAAAATGAAGTTCTGAATTATTATAATGGTGGACTGATTGGAATAAAAGGCAAAAGATACGGAAGAGGCTACAAGATAGTTAGCCGTTTACATAAACATAAGGAAACAGATTAAGGCTAAATTTTGTGCCAAGAAAATCCAAAGGCTAAAAGACCATTGGGTTTTCTTGGCACTATTATATTATACTGTAGCAGCAACTAACGTTTGAGACGCTGCTGACGTCCCGGCTTCATCATCTTCATTGCCATGCCGAAACACCTCCTTCTGAAGTCCAGATCATTTTCATCGTCTCGTTTACCCCATCCGGTTCCTGGTCCTCCACCGCCACCGCTGCTTTGAGCTATCCTTGTAGCTGCATCCAGATATCCCATATACAATGAAGACGCTATAGAACAAATCTCTGCCGCACTTTCTGCCATATTTTTAATCACAGAACCATCGAAAATGCTACCTACGGTGGTGTCCAAAAAATCTCTCTGTTCATACGAAAGAGTATCTTTAAGGGCATTAAATTTTGATAGTCTGCTCTTCATGTCAAGAGCTGATAAATAATAACCAAGTGTTTCCATTTCATGAATAGTTTGAATATTCACTTTTTTCGCCACCTCCTTATATTTCGCTTTAATCTCCTGATATTTACCTTCTGCCTTTGCCGTTTTTTCTACAGCCAAAGCAGTTTTCTGTTCTTCTGAACTTCTCTTTTCTTCGGCTTCATGGGTTTTTGCTTCCAATTCTGCCTTCCGTTGTTCCGCATCATGGAGCTTGCTTTCTGCAATTTTCAGTTTATCTGTCTTGTCAAGTATTTTCTCTTCTGTCTTCTTGATATCGGCATTGATTAGTGAAAGTTTGCGGTCTGCCTCTTCCTTAGAAATCTTTCCTGCAGCAAGGTCTCTATTGAGCTTTTTAATCTCCTGTTCCAGGTCTGCCTTATGAGTTTCAAGGTTCTTGATCATCGTAGCCAAAGCCTTCAGACGAGCAGCAGAGTGCTTGATTTCCCTGCTAAGTGAAGCAATAATTCCACGCTGATTGGTAATCGTTGAATTTTGCTGTTCGATGGTTTTGGTGTTTTCTCGAACCTCTTCTTCCTTCTCCTGAGCATCCTTCCAGAGTTTTCTGCGATACTCTTCTGTGGTACGATGAACGGCACCGGTTTCCTTAATGCTATCCCCTCGTTCCATACCATACTTCAAACCTACCTCATCTGCATATTCGGTGTGAAGGCTATCCATATATTCTGAAAGAGCATCCTTAGTATTATTACCTTTCAAAAAAACACCGAAAAAGGAAAACTTATTTTTCTTTGTTATCGGCAGGACTGTACAATGGCAATGTGGATTCGTTTCGTCCAGATGAACAACAAAAGCTGCTATATTTTGTTCTCCATATTTTTTACACATGAAGGCATAAGCATCTTTTGCCCATGCTTCAATTTCCGGCATTCTCTTCAAGTCAGAATTGTCGGCTCCATGCTCCCAATTGACCTTCTGGTTACCAAAAGCCAGATTTCTCATTACCTCTCGGTTGCCACCCAAAATGAAGTTTACAACCGTGCGGTAATAAGGATTCTTCCCTTGATTGATTAAAGAAATGTTGGGATCTTTAATTCCACGTGCTTCCAGATTCTCCTTAATTCTTTGTGGAATTGATTTTGTCTTATCAACCTCTTTAACTACTCCACCCTTTCCTATTTCAAAGTTGAGATATTCTCTGGAAGGGTCATAATTCCATTGAGCTTTCTTAGCAGCTTCTCTATCAGCCAACCGCCTTAGATGCTCATTACTCTGCGATGTTGTGAACCCCTTTCCAGGTCTCATGTCTATAACATTTTTAGCTCCGCTCATAATTATTTTTTTTTAAGAAAGGTTCTTAGGGAAGTATTCCCTGAGCCTAATTGCCCCACGGCTTGCCGCACGAATGTCAAAACGTTTTACTTAACGTTTTGGGGGGATTTATAAGTTCCGGACTGAACTTAGTATTAGGCTACTAAAGACGTGAGAAACATCCCTCTCATGCGCAAGCGCATTTGTAAAAGAACCTTACTTTGCTATTATTACTATTTCTACTAAATGATTTACTCTATTTCTCTTAAAGAGATGTGTAACGAGGCAGCAGGAAGCTGTGAAAGCGATACCAGTGCCATCTTGTCAAGCTCCTCTTTGCTGGGATTAGTGACAACAATGGTCGGATTAACAGAGACCATTTTTACCTGAAGAATGAGTTTGATATCGATTACATTCATCTCGTGAAGAGTCTTTAAAAAAGAGACAACTGTCGGACGAGTCCATTTCCAGTCTTTGCAAAGTTGAGAAATGTAGTTGCGTTTCAGTTCTCCATTTTCAAGACCATCAATATGCCGGGATAGCAAATATCTGAAAGCCTTGATTCTCGAAAAACGCTTTGGACTCACTATTACGTAATCATTGCCCAAAAAGTCCATTACCTCAAAAGGAATATGTATTGAGTATTTCTTTTCTGTCAATTTTGATGTTCCGGTCACGGAGCATGGTGCATTTTTTGCGTCACCAATGTCTCTTGTTTTTTTATTTTCAAGTATCATATGAATGATTCTATATTTACAATCTATTATTTAAACTAATTCTATCATAAGGCTGTAACGAAAGCTAAGCAGCCTTTCGGAAAATCTCTTTCTACTCTCGCAATTTCCTCAGTGCGTGCTTGAGAGATACTTTCGAACCATCCTACCCATTTCCAATGAACTTTGGGAAAATGACTCCTGCACCCATAAGAGTAGATATGCATTCTGCTTCAACCAGAAGCCTTCCATCTGCCAAGATGAGAACAACGGAAACGACTGCCGTCAATGAAAATATTTCTTTCTTCTGGACAGAATCATATAAACCAACACATACCTTCAAGGTGGTCTTCTAAATTGGTCCATCGACATTTTCATTTTTCCCTTCAAGGCAACAAGCTCCTGCTTGCAGCCTTCTACAACATCTACCGATGTTTGAAACTTCGGATGGCTATTGCAGCTAACCAGGGGAGATGCTATAGCCATCATACACAAAAAGTGATTTTTAATTTTCATATTTTTTATAATTAATTTAAAACGCTGCAAAAGTATAAAATTTTGAAATAAAAATGTATCACGATTCGATATACCTTTGAAATTAACATTTGCAAAACACGGGCAATAGACATATGTTACTAATAATAAGGCAGTTAACAAATATACAGAAAAAAAAACTGCGCCCTCAACCGTCGGATCAGATCGAGGGCGCAGGTTGAGGGTGAGGTCGAGGACTTGGAGAAAACCAATCTGAGTGTCGGCATCGACTTGGGCTTGAATACCGTGCGATAATGGCGTCCATCGATAGGAGTGAAATCAGTCTCCTTGATTTCTCCATTTATGCTGACATCAAATCTTGCATCTTTAGATGAAGCTTCTCCATTGCTTCTGGCAAGGAGATTAGGCAACTGGGTTGCTGGCTTAGTAACATCAGCCATCAACAATTCCACTTCATATTCGCCTTTTGGTGCATCTATCTTATATTCCAAGTCGCCTTCACGCCAAGTCTGATAAATAGGTCCATCAATCGTATTCTGTACCTCAGATCTGGTACTTTTGTTTTCTCCTCCTATATATCCCCATGAGCCTGCCTTATGGGATTTCTCGTCAATGGCTTTTCTAGTTTTTGTGTCGACAAGCGAAGTTACTACCTTATATAATATAGGTGTCTCCGGAGTCCAAAGCTCAGGATTACTGATGAGCTTATACTGTTATTCCATGCGCCTGGTTTCGCCGGCTTTCAGAGTCACTTTTTTCTTGAAAGTTTGCAAGAGTTTTCCATCAGGCGCAAACAGTTCATTCCTGACCTCAAAAGTTGATGGCTCTGGTTTCACGTTGGGCCATGACTGGTATAATCATCATAGAACTTGTGAATGCGGTGAAAACTTACTTGAAAGCAGTTCAATGACAAAATAATAACCTAAAAAGAAACTTACTTATAGTTTTTCCGTCAATTAGTCAATTCTACAATTAGACAATTATGAATTTGATTCTCTATAAGGAGAAAACCACAAAACTGTTTACCTAAAACCCAAAAACTACGCATAAACCACAAAGTTGTTTACCAAAAATCACTGCATTTTGTAGCACAAACCACATTTTTGTTTACCTAAAACCACAAAACTGTTTACCTATCCTAGTAAAAAGCAGTTGCTCTTTTTTAGGTAAATAGAAATGTGGTTTTTACCTAGTTAAATTCATGAGAAAAACAGGTAAACAGAAATGTGGTTTATGATAAAAATCGATGAACGTTCTGCCAGGTAAACAGTTTTGTGGTTTTTAAATTCTTATTCAGTTGCTACTAAAGAAAAAATCAAAATGTCTAGACAACTCCTTTAGGCGTTTTACATAATATACTAATATACTGATAGTTATACATATTCTCAAATTGCATTCTGGTGCCTGATTTCAAATAGAATAAGATAAAAAATAGTATCTTATCAAGATAAAAACCACAAAACTGTTTACCTGAAACCACTATTTTGTTTACCAAAAACCACAAAACTGTTTACCTAAGAACAAAAGACTGATATAAAAATGATATAACTTATTACATATCAAATTATAACACGGGATTTGGTAAATAATTAATATAACGTCAAAATGGAATGAATTATATACATGACATTTCAGGTAAACAGTTTTGTGGTTATGATGATAAGCAATTCTTAAAAGTAGGTAAACAGAAATGTGGTTTTACATATCAAAAAGAGGAAGTATGGTACTCCCCTACTTCCTCTTCTGCTTCCTCTTCTGCTTAGCCTCTATAGAATACAGGCATGAATGAACCGACACAGTCAAAAAATTCTTGTGCCAGCCTTTCAAGACCCGATGTTTTCAAAGCAGCAAAATCATCATCACTAGCAGCAATACAGAATCTGTCATTCTTGATTCCTATGAATTTGCATCTGCCCAACAGGGCTTGCTGACTGGTATCCTGTACCATCGAAATAAACTGATTCCATTGCTCAAAACCTTGAGTCGTGTCTACTTCTATCTTCTTGTCAGGATTCTGATATACATGCGCAAAAAGATCTCCCTGCTGTGTGGCATCATCAGATGTTTTCTTTCCCCTATTACGGTTTATTTTTTCATTCAGACGACGAGCAATATCTGCATCTTTATCTCCGATATGATTGATACCTACATCCGTGCGCTTGATATGGAAGATAACATATTCAGGATCTCCCTTATGCTTTCCGTTCCGATAAATAAAGTCTTCTTCAGAAAATTCATCAAATACGATATCTGTCTCACTGCGACTAGCCATTCTGTTGAGATCTTCCCTTACCACATCGAGTACCTGTTTTCTGAATTGTGAGAATTTAGGATATTTATTCATCACAGGCTCCCCCTTGTCGTCAAGCAGAATATTGCCATGTTCATCAAGTTCTACCAGACCCAAATACTGTTTCATCGGCAAAAACTCAACCTTAACATCCAAGCTCTTGTCTAGTCCCATCTGACGAAGCAGATATATATAGAGTCGAGGTGTATTCACCTTCTTGGAATATTTAGCAATCATGGAGATATGGTGAATATATCCCTGACGCATGTCAAAAAGGCTCATAGTGAGTTTTGGATCTATCTCAAGTATTACTTCACCCTTGATGCGTTCTACTTTCTCACCATCGCTCTTTGTATAGCCTTTCTGCGTTGTCGGAATCTCGATGTTTGAAAATACGTGCTGTATCTTCTCTGTCTTGCTATCCGTCTTTACACGCACCGACAGGTTGAGGATATCGTTCTTCAGCGTATCACGCAGATTCTTATAATTATGAAACTCCGTTGATACCTGAAAATCCTTGATGTCTATTTTGATGGGCGGAATTTCCATAACAGCATGCTCTATTCCTTTCTCGAAAAGATAGTCGGAGCGTGCATCTCCAAGCACTCTCTTCTCGGTAAAATACTCTTCAACATACTTCTGCAGATGGGTACTTGCAACCATCAATATGTTTTGTTGCAATAATGTATATTGCTTATCCAATTTTGTCAGCGAAAAAGGTGTGTTAATCCACACCAGATTCTTGTTTCCTTTTGGTTCACTCATATAAAAACCACATTTCTGTTTACCATAAACCACAAAGTTGTTTACCTAAAACCACTTTATTATTTACTTAAAACCACATAAATATTTACCCGAAACCACCAAGCTATTTACCATAAACCATATTCCTATTTACCTAAAACCACTTTTCTATTTACCATTTCAAACATAACTCATTATTAATCAAGATATTACACTCTCTGTAATAAATAAGAGATATATAATTTATTATAAAGAATAATCTATAATTATCATTCTTTTGGTAAACAAAAATGTGGTTTTTGTAGGAACTTATACCTTATTTTTAAGCTTAGCGCTTTTTTAGGTAAACAGTTTTGTGGTTTTCACCCTTTTAATAACTACTTTTTGTTTGCTTACTTTTTCAAGTAATCCATCAGGATATTGTAGAGCAGGTTTTCCTGTGGGATATCATCTGAGAGGCATTTCATCTTCAGGAGAAGGAGTTCTTCCTTGTTAAGATATGTAGCCACACTCGTTCTAGTGCGTCTTTCCTCTGCAGTCCAGTAACTTTTTCTCTTGCGACCACCTTTAGATATATTTTTATCCTCTTCGCTTTTTGCCATTTCTGTGTTTAATAAACTTGGTCGGTCGTTCATACCCATATTTTCAAGAGACTCACCAATTTCTTCTAAATTTCTTTTTGCTACAGCCATAATTCTTATATTTTATAAGTTTATCTTCTTTTGTTTTATTATTACATGTTTCAACCTACCCTACCAAGATTAGATTTTGATGTTGAACATGCGCTTGATAGCAATTTCGTAATCGATACCTGTACTTGAGTAAGGTGCATATTCGAATATGCTTTGTCCGTGTGCCTGAGCTTCCAGGAACTTTACAGAGCGTCGGATACGGCAAGGCAGAATTAAGTCGCCATGTTTTTCGCCTAAAAGTTTGCTCAACTGCTTGGTAATCTTGGTTCGTTCATCTACCATAACTGGCAGGAGTCCAAGTAATTCCAAATTATCGTTCATGTGGAACTCCTTCACTTCATCCATTACGCTGAGTACTTCACTTACTCCTTTGACAGATAATGCTTCCATCTGTACTGGAATCAAAATCTTGCTCGCAGCAACCAAAGCATTATAAGTGTTCTTGGAAAGTGCTGGAGGACAGTCTATGAAAATGTAGTCGAAATCATCAAATACGTTTTTCAGTCCTTCTCCTGTCATGTCATGGCAATCGTTGTCTTGCAAGCATCCCAGTAATACCGTGTAGCTCTTCATCTGTTCTCTCAGTGAAGGGCCTCCTGGAAGGTGTTGTTCTATATTTTCCATCTGAGCAGATCCTGGAACTGCATATACCCCATTTTTACATTTGTAGACTGGCACACCACTCTGTTTGCACATGGCGTTGTATATGTTATCATATTCGTTATCTCTCACTCCGAAAAGCGAAGAGAGGTTGCATTGTGGGTCTAAGTCTATTACCAGAACCCTGAGGTTGTGATTCAACCGGACTATGCCAGAAGCCAGAGACTGCACTGTAGCCGTCTTGCCTACTCCACCCTTGTTGTTCACTACTGCAACAATTTCCTGTAGTTCATGTTTCATATTTCTTTTTTCCTTATTTCACGTTATTGTTTAATACAATTTACATATATTAGAATTGCTGGCAATTAGAATAAACGGATTGACTTATATTCTTTCGTTCTGAAAGACTAAAAGTCTTATTTCTGGATTATCTAATGTTCTTTTGTTCTAATATTGGTTGCAAAAATAGCCAAAATAGTTGATATAAAAGAATTTATCTTCTTATTTCTTTGTAAATATCCTTTTTTTTATACTTTTCTAACAATCTTCATGAAGAATAAGCATCACTTCGAATGTATTACTAAACGAAAATATGGATATCCTAATTGACGGACAAATTAATTAAACTTATATATGAATGTTCTATTAAATATATATTTGTATAGACTATTATACTAATAAATGATTATATTAATAAATGATTTTACTAACATATGAATAAACATATTTATGTATAGTCATATAAACTGACGAACCGATAAACTAATAGCCGTAAAAACGTATGTTAGGATAGATGAAAATACAAAACTACGTTTAAACAAATATACTAACTGCCAGCAATTATAATAATCTAATGATTGACAAGATAAACATGTATATTACAAACCTAACATGTTAACGCTTTATAATTCAGCATTTTAATTATCCTTTTTGTAGAATATCTATCATATATAAAGTTAGAATGTTAGTTTAGTCTAATTGCCTAATAAACTAAAATAAGTATATTCAACAGGAATAGTTTATATAAGATATGTTAATTTTTCCTCTAAGTGCATACAACCTATTGAAATTTTCAGTATCTTTACAGAGTTAAACTGATGTCGAACCTTTAAAACTATAACATCATGAAAATTGGTATTCCAAAAGAGATTAAGAATAATGAGAATCGTGTTGGAATGACACCAGCAGGAGTAGCTGAATTCATTCGACACGGACACGAAGTGATGGTTCAGCATACGGCTGGAGAGAACAGCGGATTTGCTGATGAAGCGTATGAAAAGGTAGGAGCCATAATCTTACCCGACATTCAGAGTGTATATCGTGAGGCGGAAATGATTGTAAAGGTGAAAGAGCCTATCGCTGAGGAATATCCACTTATCCATCAAGACCAGCTTGTATTCACTTATTTCCATTTTGCCTGTGACAAGGAACTTACCGATGCCATGATCAAGAGTGGTGCTGTCTGTCTGGCTTATGAGACTGTGGAGACAGATAACCACCATTTGCCTTTACTCATTCCGATGAGTGAAGTAGCTGGAAGAATGGCCATTATTAATGGTGCTTTTTATCTGCAGAAGACAAAGGGAGGAAAAGGAAAACTGATGAGTGGTGTACCTGGTGTGAACCGCGTCAAGGTTTTGGTATTGGGCGGCGGAACCGTAGGAGAAGCTGCAGCAAGAATGGCTGCAGGAATGGGAGCTGATGTATGGATTACAGATATCTGTTTGCCCCGTCTTCGTCAGTTAGAGATGGAGCTGCCTATCAATGTACACACGCTCTATTCTAACGAGCATAATATTCGTAGAGAATTGACAGATGTGGATATCGTTGTGGGTAGTGTGCTCGTACCAGGTGATAAGGCACCGCATCTTATCACGAAAGATATGTTGAAATTGATGGAGCCAGGAACTGTACTTGTTGATGTAGCAATCGATCAGGGTGGCTGTTTCGAGACATCGCATCCAACCACACATTCTGATCCGACATATATGGTCGATGGAATCGTTCATTATGCAGTAGCTAATATTCCTGGTGCTGTGCCGAATACCTCTACTACAGCCTTGACCAATGCTACGCTGAAATATGCATTGGCGCTTGCTGATAAGGGTTGGCGAAAGGCCTGCAAGGAGGATAAAGCCCTGTATAGGGGTTTGAATATCGTAAATGGAAAGGTGGTATTCAAGGCCGTAGCGGATGTCTTCGGACTGGAATATGAAGAAATGATACTCTAAGTAGAGTAGGGGAGGGTTCCATAACACAAAAGCTATGGGATCCTCTTTAAATAATGTATTACGGAGAACAGAATACACTTTGTTTGATTTGAACGCTTACTGATAGCATTTTTTTAGAGAAAAAGACTTAAAAACGGGGAAAATGTAAGGAAAATAGGAGAAAGTACAGGAATATGTGTATAAAATAAGTTAATTTTGTAGCATGATGCTATAGTTTTAGATATTTTTTATACTTTTGTGCCATGAACATGAAGTTTAACTAACATTCAGTTATTATGAAGAAGAAAAAAAGCTTGTTGCTTTTCTTGGCAGCAACTTCAGCCAGCTTTGTGCAGGCAGCCCTTCCAGTTCATACCAGTTTTGCGGCTGGTATTGAAAATGTACAAGAAAAAGGTCATACCTTTGTAAAAGGAAGAGTGATTGATTCCGAGGGAAATCCTCTGGTAGGTGTCACGGTGCAGATCGAAGGCACAAGCTATGGTGTTATCACTGATGCTGATGGTAACTACATACTGGAATTTCCATCTATGGCGCATCCTAAAATTGTATTTTCCAGCATTGGTTACAAATCGAAGAGTATTGAATTTCGTGGCGTAAAAGAGCAAAACATGATGCTGGAGTTGGATCATGTTGCGCTAGATGATCTCGTTGTCATCGGTTACGGCAGCAAGAGCCGTAGGAATGTAACTACCGCTATCTCTACCGTGAGTCAGGAACAGATAAGCAAGTTGGCTGCTACCACACCAACCCTCGATGGTCTTCTTCAGGGTACTGTAAAGGGCGTATTGGCTACTACCGCAAATGGTGAGCCTGGTTCATCTCTCAAGTTAAACATCCGCGGTATTACATCTCCTTATCCTAAATCGGGTAAAGGTAACAACAACCAGCCTCTTTATGTCATTGATGGCGTTCCTACCTTTATGGAGGATACCGGCATCAACCCGCTCATCAATATCTCACCAAACGATATTGAGAGTATCGATGTGCTGAAAGATGCCGCAGCTACTGCGATCTATGGATCACGTGGAGCCAATGGTGTCGTTATTGTCAAGACCAAGAACGGAAAGCGCAATGAGAAGACCAAGGTAGATTTCGGCTACACATTCTCGTTCAGTAATCCTATCAAAAACTATAAGCCATTGAACATTTCTGAATACAAGAATGTGCAGGACGAGATTCTGCGTAATACTGTAGACGGCATGAATGACGGCAGTTCGATAGTAGGTATGTATGGTTTTGATTATATTCTTAACCAGTATGGAAATGTTTCGCTCAATGAAGAAACGGGGCTTTATACCTATAATGGTCTTAATGAGAGTCTTTATGGCAAGGATAATGTCAACTGGGCAGATGAGGTAATCAACAAGAATGCACCTACACATCAGTATAATGTGGCTGTCAGAGGTGGAAGCAACAAAACCAACTATTCTTTCTCTTTCAACGGAATGAACCAGGAAGGTCTGTTACTCAATGACCGTATGGAGCGATATGGTGCAAGACTCTCTATAGATTCTGAAATCAACAAATACATCACCGTGGGAGGTGTGCTCGATTATACCTATTCTTCACGCAAGAGTGGAAGCAACGATCCTGCCTTGGGATATGATAATGACGGATGGATGACCCGTCCGGATTTGGCTGTACGCGATGCGGATGGCAATTTCCTGCGTGTAGATAAGTTCGGTCTTTATACCGATACCTATAATGATGCCAATGCGGTAGCTAAACTCCAGCGCAAGACGAAGTATGAAAATGATCAGTTCTCTGGCAATGCTTATATTGATATTAAGCCTGTCAAGGGATTGACCCTTCATGCTGATGCCAATATATCCAGATTCATCTTCAGCAATAGTTATTTCTCGCCAAAGATTACACTCCCGGAACAGTTGGGTATGGAGCCAACATCAACCTTGGCTGAGAGCAACTATCGCAACACCAATACTTCTATCAATTTCCGTGCCGACTACAAGTTTACGCTTACCGAAGCTCATCGTTTTGACGTGATGGCTGGTTATAGTGCTGACAGGTATTGGAGCAAGGAACACGACCAGGCTTATAGTGGTTTTCCTAACGATGATGTATTGAACAATGCCAGTTCTGCAACCACCGTCAATAAGCCAACCGAGACTTATTCCAAGAGTGGTCTTAATTCTATCTATGGTCGTTTGAGCTATGATTTCCTCTCACGTTATCTGCTTGATTTCAGTCTTCGTTCCGATGAGTCATCAAAATTTGGACCGGGTAACAAGCGCGGTACTTTCCCTGCAGTTTCTCTGGCCTGGCGCATCAATCAAGAGCCTTTCCTGGAATCTGTAAGAGATATTGATGATCTGAAGTTCCGTTTGAGTTGGGGTAAGACTGGTTCCACCAACGTATCAGACTTTTCTTATATCCAATATTTCAATGGTAATCAGTATGGCGGACAGAGCGGACTCACCCTTGCTTCTACTTATCCAAACAAGAACATCAAGTGGGAGATGACAACCGAGTATAATGCTGGTGTCGACTTTACTTTATTCAATGGTCGTCTGACTGGTAGCTTTGATATCTATCATCGTAAGACTGATGGCGCCTTGGCTCCAGCTCCTATCGCCCTTGAGTTTGGTATCGGCACCTATTACAGCAATATTCTTGACCTTACCAACAATGGTTTTGAATTCTCTATCGGTGGTGATGTGGTTCGTACCAAGGATTTCACCTATAACACTATGCTCAGTATCTCATCCAACAGGAATAAGATTAGCAAGCTCAATGGTTCAACTCTCGATATGATGCATCAGGATCTCTATATGGAAGGCCATGCCATGGGAACCGTGAAGGGATATAAAGTGGCAGGCATCTATCAGAGTCAGGATCAGATTAGTAAGTTAAACGAACAGGCTATGGACAAGGGATATGATTTCTATCAGGATGGAGCTGCTGTAGGTGACTACATGTATGTAGATACCAATGGTGATGGCTATATTTCAGAGGCCGACCGTACGGCGATTGCCAACCCAGAGCCAAAGGTATTCGGAGGATGGTCAAACACCCTGTCATATAAGAATTTCACGCTCTCTATGCTCTTCCAGTATCAGTTTGGTGGTGATGCCTACTACAGCACGATGCAGGAATCAGCCAGTGGAGCCATCGGTATGAGTATCTTGCGCGAGATGTATGGCAACACCTGGACACCGGATCGCACCGATGCTAAGTATGCCAAGTTGATGTGGATGCCTAGTGTCTATACCAACACACAGGCCAACGACCGCTATGTATATTCCAACTCATACTTCCGTTTGCGCAACATCACGCTCTCTTATACCTTTGAGCCAGCATGGTTAGAGCGCTTGCATGTGAGTGGTGCATCGGTGTTCTTCACCGCTACCAATCTCTTTACCATTACCGATTGGCCAGGTTTGGATCCAGATATGGCAGCCACAAATGCCTTTACCAAGACAACCGAGACCAAGGATGTATATCCAATGAGCCGTTCGTTCTCATTCGGTCTCAAATTGCAATTCTAACTCATTCAAAGAAACGAAGATTATGAAACATATAAGATATCAATTTCTGGCGTTACTGTCAGTATCAGCGCTCACATTCACATCGTGCGACTTGATAGGCAGCATCGATGATATGGAACCAGACCATGTGGTAACCGATTTGAATTATATTACCGATGCCGCATCTGCTCAGACTGCTCTCAATGGTGTTTACGCTTCCTGGCGCAGTACAGGTGTATCTTACTTGAGATATGGTATCGCCTCTATGGCGCATACCCAGACTCAGGCGATGGTGATGGGTGTAGATGAGTTTGCGGCAGAAAACATCCAGACCAATAACAGTAATGTGGAGACTGCCTATACAGCCTACTACAATGTCATCAATACCGCCAACACCTTCCTGGTTCACATCAATAAGCAGATACCAGGCATGACAGAGGAAAAACGTACCGAGATGATTGCAGAGGCTCGTTGCCAGCGTGCTTTGGCTTATCTCACTCTCCTGAAATGTTTCGGAGAATACTGGAAGCAGGATTCCCAATACGGAGTCTGCCTCTTCAAGGATGAGTTGGTAAGAGATAATCAGGTTCGTCAGCGTTCATCTGTAGCTGATACTTACAAGCTGATTTCTGAAGATCTCGATTATGCCATCGCCCATTGCGAACAGCATCCGGTAGATCATTATCATATGAGCAGTCTTTTTGCCAAGGCTTTGAAGGCAAAGATGTATTTTGCTCAGGATAACTATCCGGAGGCAGCAAGATTATCTGAAGAAGTGATTAATGAGGCTGAAGCAGCAGGATATGAACTGGAGAGCGACTATGCTAATATCTTTACAGAACAGTTCAATTCCAAGGAGATGCTTTTCGCCCCTTATACTGCTAATCCGAATGAATTGATGGATGCTTCTTGGTTTGCCTTTTCTCCAGGTTCACTCCTCAAGAAGGTGGCAGATGATTTAGTTCCAGATGATGAAACAGGTGGAGATATCGTTGTTCCAGATCCGGGAGAGGGTGGGGATGTAGTAGTTCCTAATCCAGGTGAAGGCGGTGATGTCGTGATTCCTGGCGGTGATGGCAGCGAAGGCGGTGATGTTGTATTGCCTGGTGATGGAGATGATGGTGGAATAGTTATCCCTGGTGGTGATGGTGGCGATTTCCCATTCCCTCCAGGTGAAGATGATGCAGCTTCCTACGATCCTCTTTATACTTGGGCATACACGGGTAAAGGCATGACTGGAATTGCCAAGTACAGCAAGTTGACTCCTGAGTTTATGTTCGAAGACTCCTATTACTTCATGCGCCTTGCCGAAGTTTATTATATCGCTGCCGAAGCAGAGGCTCGTCAGGGTCAGTATGCTAAGGCTCGTACGTTCTTGGCTACAGTCATCGAACGTGCTGGATATACTGAGGACGATGTGAACGCTATTGCCGACAGTGATCTTCTGGGTGAAATTCTCAAGCATAAGTTGTGTGATATGAGTAACGAAAATCTGGAAGAATGGTTCGATCTTTGCCGTTATAACCGTCAGGGTGGTTTCGAGAGTTGGACAGAAGATGAGAAAGCAGAACTTCCTAGCTTCCGCCGAAATCTTCTTCCTATACCAAAGGCATCTATGGGAGCCAATAATCTTCTGGTTCAGAATCCGGAATATGTGAATCAATAAACATTATATAATAAATAAAATCGAGAAAAAATGAATAAGATGAAAATGAAAACTTGCATGTTGACTCTTGCCGGTCTTGTACTTGCAATGGCTGCCAGTGCGCAGAATTTTGTGATGAAAGGTAAGGTTAAAGGTAACGTGGACGGCTGTTCTGTCATGTTGCAGAAGTATGGATTGGAAGGTGTTACCAATCTGGATAGTGTTACAATCAAGAATGGTGAGTTCACCCTCAAGGGGGTAGTTAACCAGCCTGAGCAGTATCAGATGGTTATTGATATGAACAAGCCTGGTACAGCTGAGCCTGACTATCAGAAAATATTCTCAACAAGAGTCTATGTAGAGAATAAGCCGATGACCTACGATGTAGATCTTACCGGTTTTCCTGCAGAGCGTGATATGAGTATGATAGAGCCTGTAGTAAAGGGTTCTACCACTCAGGATATTTATCAGGCTTATCTTGAACTGATGTCACCTATTCAGGACAAGATGCACAAGATGGATGATAGTATCAACCAGACTACCGATTTGGCACAGCGTGTATCCCTTGCCAAGGAAGCCATCAAGTTGCAGGAGAAAATGCGCCATCAGACCAGTCTGTTTATTCAGCAGCATACCACTTCTCTGGTAGCCTTCGACTTGCTTCTCGAGAGTTTCTCTTCTTTACCAACCCCATATACCTCTCAGCAGATTGACGAGATGATGGGCTGGTTGAAGAACGATTGGAGTTCTTCTGCCCAATATCCGATGCTGCAGATGCAGGCAGAGATGGCAAAGCATACAGCTATCGGCAACCATTATATCGATGGTACCGTTGTCACTCCTGAAGGCAAGCAGGTGAAGCTTTCTTCACTTATCAAGAAGGGTGAATACACCATGTTGGAGTTTTGGGCTTCCTGGTGTCGTCCATGCCGTCAGGAGATTCCACATCTCAAGAAGGTACACGAGAAATACAAGGATTTCAACATCATCAGTATTTCCGTTGATGAGAGAGATGCCGACTGGAAAAAGGCAATGGCCAAGGAAGGAATGACCTGGACACAGGTTCGCAATCCTGAAGGTTTTGGCGGTATGGTGATGGGCGAGTATGGCATCAATGGTATTCCAGCCTGTCTCATCCTAGATAAGGATGGCAATTTCTATAAGACCAACATGCGTGGTGCTTATCTTGATGCTTTCTTGTTCGATTACTATAAGAAATAAAATAGTTTAGCGCATAAAAAAATCCCCGATATGAATCCTCAGTATTCCTGCAGGATTCGTATCGGGGAATTTTGTTGATGAATTGTATGAAGGATAGATTTTCACGAAATGAAAATCCATCATTGTTATTTACCATGCCTCCAGTTTATCTGCAATCTCTGGCATCTTATCCTTGGTGAATACAGGATTCTTACCTTCCTTCTTCTGTTGGCGATAGTCTTTCAACAGGAAGACGGCCTGGCGGGAAAGCAGGACGATGGCTGCGAGATTGCAGAGGGTGAGAAGAGCCATCGTGATATCTGCAAAACTCCATGCAAAATCCAGTGATACTACAGCTCCGACCATCACCATTGCTGCTACAGCAAGACGATAGACAAATACACCCAGCTTGGAGTCCCTGATATATCTCACATTGGTTTCTCCATAATAATAATTGCCGATGATGCTGCTAAATGCAAACAGCCATATCATTACCGCAACAAACGGATTGCCGATGTTTCCGATTTCGTGGGTCAGGGCATCCTGGGTGAGTTGGATACCATTTGAAGCCGTAAGATCCACACCGCTCACCAGGATGATGAAAGCGGTGCAGGAACATACTACCAGCGTATCTGTAAAAACGCCCAGAGCCTGTATCAATCCCTGTTTTACAGGATGACTGACTGTAGCTACCGCAGCTGCATTCGGTGCACTACCTTCACCTGCCTCATTACTGAACAGACCTCGCTTGATACCCTGTATCACAGTAACGCCAAGAACTCCGCCAGCTGCCTGATTGAATCCGAAAGCATTCTCTACAATGGTAAGCAGAACCTTTGGCAGACTGGTGATATTCCAAACAACAACACCTACAGCTATCAGAAGGTAAATGACAGCCATAACAGGAACCACGGTAGAAGAGAACTTAGCCACTCTATGGATGCCACCGAAGATGATGAGCAGGGTGAGCACAGTGAGGGCAATTCCCATGGTGGCAGGCTCGATGCCAAAAGCCTTCTGCCATGCCAGACAGATAGTATTGCTCTGCACAGAATTATAGGCAAAGCCGAAGGTAATGATCATCAGCACGGCAAAAAGAATACCCATCCATCCTTTTCCCAAACCATATTTCATATAATAGGCCGGTCCGCCATAGAAAGATGTTTTGCCTTTTCGCTTGTAAAGTTGGGCGAGAGTTGATTCAATGAAAGCGGATGCAGAGCCCAGTAAAGCCAGCATCCACATCCAGAATACAGCTCCCGGACCACCGATGCTGATAGCAGTAGCCACACCGGCAAGGTTACCGGTGCCAATACGGCTAGCCAATGCTACCACGAATGCCTGGAAGGAAGAAATGTGTTTCATTTCTCCATCCACTTTCACCTCCATCGACAGTTCTTCGTGTCCTATCTCTTCCGGTTGTACCTTGTCGGGATGAATCAGCAGCCTGATCATCTCTCTGATAAGGCGGAACTGGACGAAACGGGTACGCCAAGTGAAAAACAGGGCACAGCATATCAAGACGGTGATGATGATATACGACCAAAGGAAATCGCTAACCTGAACTAAAATGTTTTGTATTGAATCTATCATTTATCTATTTAAACCTTATTATTTCTTTACTTTTTTATAACCTTCAGAACCTGGTCAGCAATACTTTTCATTCCCTTGATAGTAGGGTGACCGTTTTTCTTGTCAATATCATGAAGAGCAATGACTGGAACCTGATATTTGTTGCAGATCTTTTTAACTGACTCATTGATTACATCCTTGAGTTCAGAGTTTAAGATGAAATATACCTCTACATTAGGATAATGCTGTCGTATATCTGAAAGCAGCTTGGCCATGGCTGGGCGGAAACAGTACAAATCTGCGCGCTTCCAGTCGCTATACTGATAGTTGCCGAGCGGGGCATCAGCCCAGTTGTCATTCGTAGCTCCGCAAATCAGGATGATATCCGGATTGCCAAGAAGAGAACTTCGGGTGATGAAAGAACGGTCGGTATAATCTTCGTCACGGTAGCCAGTGTTGCAGATGGTAGCACCAGAATAGGAATTGATATTTCCCATCTTATAGCCTCCTTCCTTGATAACTTGCCACCACCAGGTTTGCTCAACCTTGTTTACATCTGTAGTTTCTGGTGGAGTAGTAGGTGAGTACCAGGTGACATAACCCTTAGGAATGAACCCCTCGAAAGTGGAATACGAGTCACCGAGAACGGCAACGGTCTGCTTCACCTGTGCCATGAGCGGCATGAAGGTGAACATAATGAAAGAAATGATAATCGTAAATCTTTTCATGATGCTTGTTCTTGTTTTAATGCTTCTTATGTAATTCTGCTGCAAAAGTAATATAAATATGTGAATAGACAAAAAATATCGGAGGAAAATTCATCTTTCTGTTTCTATTTTTGTCTAAAACTAAGCATGATTTGAGTTATACCATAATTTAATCATGTGCGCGCACTAGCGCATATGCACGCAAGCGCACGCATGCATATATATAATAATGTATACACAGAAAATCGCCATGTTAAAATCTTTATAGATGTTAAAAATCGACTAAAAAAGCAACTTTTTTGCGAAAAGATTTGGTGGAATGAAAAATAGTTAGTACTTTTGCACTCGCTTTTGAGAAATACACTTTCTCTTAGCAACGAAAGAAAGAGTTCTTTGAAAGATTTTACATAAACAGACAAGTAGTACAAGAAGCGGTTAACTTCTTAGAAATAAGAAAGTTGACTGGGTAAAAGAAACGAACCGTCAAGCA
>OJKP01000858.1_pt1 | contig 19998 bp, 12 predicted proteins | sample 1596521 | NCBI WGS metagenome assembly OJKP01 (sample SAMEA4350130, study PRJEB24818) | metagenome | biome: human; feature: gut; material: faeces | place: Denmark | collected 2013-09
CGCTAACTGACGATAAATATTTTAATCAAAAAACAATATTATGACAATGAATATGAAATTTTTCATTCTTGTAGTAGCAGCAACGCTATTGGCTGCGTGTACACAAGAGAACGAGGTACAGAACAATCCGGTGGAAGCACGAATCACGGCAGGCGTGAGCGGGCCGAAAACCCGCGCTGTGGACAACCGGTGGAATGCCGACCACATCGGCGTGATGGCGGTGGATGCATCGGGAGAGTCCACGACCATGGGCAAAAAGTACAAGAACGTGGAATACCAGACCGCAAGTACCGGAACCTCCGCCGACTTCGCCCCGACAACAGCCGGAGATGGCATTTTCTTCGAGGATGCCTCACGCGAGTTTACCTTCGCCGCCTATGCACCTTATGAAACAAGTCACGCGACATCCCTGCCCGGCAACAATGGGAAAATCATGGTAAACACGGAAAACCAACATACGGTGGCGAAGCAGGAAGCCATAGACTACATCTATGCCACGGGCGCGAAGGGGAGTAAAGGCAATCCGGTCATCAGCTTCACGGACAACACCGCCGCAGGCGGCAGCGACTGCTCCTTCAAGCACAAGATGGCCCGCCTTATCCTGAAGGTGCAGGTATCGGCTGCCGACGGATTCACCGAACCAAGTGTATTGCGGTTCGCCAACTACAAGCTGGGTGGGCTGATTCATGAGGGGACGTTCGATGTACTGACCGGAACAGCCACAGCCACGGGTACTGTCGTGAACGACTGGATGCTGATAGAATCCACGTATCCCACGCCTACCACACAAACTGTCACATACAAGTGCGTGTCGGACTACGATGTCAGCACGGGCGTGATGACCCTCACCATGATTCTGCTGCCGCAGACGCTTGCCGACTTCCTGAACTTCGAGATTTCACCCAATGATGGAGAGAATCAGATTTACTCAAACAAAGGTTTGATTAAACCCGCGTTGGAGGCCGGTTACTCCTACACCTACACCATCACGGTGAAGAAGACGGAACTGACCCTCAGCGGAAGCACCATCGAAAACTGGAACGACGGTGGCAGCCATTCGGGCGATGCAAAAATGTAGTGTGTCTGAATGCCGCTGCCGTGCGTCAGGCGTAAACACGGCGGCACAAATAAACGAATAAATAAAAAAACAATATGATGGACAAATCATTGATAATGACATGGCTGTCAGGGCTGGCACTGCTTCTTGCCGGTTGCTCGCAAGACGATGCTTTGCAGCAGGATGGACTCCTGTTCGACGGCAAGTACCCACTGCAACTGACGGCGGAGGTGGCACAGCCGCAGACCCGCGCCGGAGGCAAGGACACGTGGACGGGCGGCGAGGAGATTAGAGTGTCACTGGAAGGCGTGTTTGGCAATAAAACATACGTGATGGACGCATCGGGCAATGCAAGCCCGAAAGATACCGATAATACTTTCTACTGGAAGAACACCGATGAAGCCCGCGTCAGTGCATGGACCCTGAACCTGGAAATGGGAGAAACGGATATTTCCGACCAAAGTGGTGGGTACGCCGCTTTCGATGTCCTGTACGCCAGTGCCATGGGGCGTTATGACCAAGCCGTAAACCTCCGTTTCCAACACCGCATGTCGAAAATCGAAGTAATTCTCAAGGCAGGCGAGGGCATTACAGAAGAAGAACTGGAGGGTGCAACCGTCACCATTTTCGGAGACCCGGTAACGCACTCAACCTGCGGTTTGGTTGCACCGGGAGACCAATCGGACGGCGAGATAAAGCCCTATTACGATGCCGCAACGAAGAAATACGAGGCTTTGGTGCCGCCGCAGAATATGACGGGCAAGCCGCTCGTCCGAATAAGCATAGGCGGCAACGCCTTTACCTACGCTCCCGACACAGAAGCTGCCGGCAAATTTGACTTTTTCGGTGGCAGGCGGTATGCCTACACTATCACCGTGAAAGCAAACGGGATAGACGTGCAAACGGTGACCAGTGGCACGTGGGTTGCAAATGGCGAGGAGAACGTCACCTCCAAAAGGGTAAAGCAAAGATTCACGGCGGATGAACTTAAAATCGGTGACTACTTCTACTCCGACGGTACGTGGAGCGACGGCGGATTGCGCAAAATCTATGCTGACGGCAGTATGCATATAGACTATTATAAACCCGTCCCTTTACGTGGCAAGACAGTCGTCGGCATTGTTTTTCAGACGGACAAGAGCCGTATCGGTAAAAAGGAAAAGGAGAAGTTGGGCGGTGAAAACAAGGCGCATGGACTGGTTATGGCCGTTAAAAACGCAAACGCAGCAGAGAAAGTCATATGGAGCAACGAATCGCGGTACTTGGATTTGTTGAATGACTGCGTATCCAAATCCGATAATTATTCGGACATTAGCGGATACGGCAATTGTGAATCTATCCGTAGTTTAGAGGGCAACTTCGACAAGTATCCCGCATTACAGGCTGTTGATGGTTACAACACGACTTGCCCTGTCCCCACGACCACGACCGGCTGGTATCTTCCTTCCTCCGGCCAGTGGTGGGACATACTGCAGAATCTGGGCGGTTGTCCGGCTTTGGCGGATGGATATCAGCAAACCTCGTCAGACATCAATGAACTCTTCTGGTCGAACCAAGGAAATGTTCCCGACGCTTTGAATAAATGGATGCGGGGTATCGACGCTTGGGGCGACGGTTGGGACAAATTCTCCTATTACCATCAGTTTTGGTCGTCTTCGAAGTTCAAAGGCAACACAATGCGGTATTGGGTAGCAAATTCTGATGATGGATGGATAAGCTGCCGATGGGGTAATGTTAATTTCCAGCTCTATGTTCGTCCCGTCCTTGCTTTCTAATCTGTTTAATCCATTAAAAATATGAAGATACAAAACATATACCCACTCTTGCAAGTAGCATTGCTCCTGCTGCTTGCTACATCCTGCACGCAAGAAGAGTTCCCTGCCGCACAAAACAAAGCGCGGCAACTCACCATCTCCGTTACCGACGGAGGTTACGCGTCGGCTGATGGCAAAACCACCCGCGCCGTGGAGAACGGCTATACCACCGAGTTCACCGAGGGCGATGCCTGCGGACTCTTCATGACCCGCGGCTTATACGAGGATAAGAAGATGATTTATTCCAACGTGAAACTGATCGCCGAGAGGGATGCCTCCACGGGCAAGCTCACATGGAAGCCCGAGGCCGGTACGACACTTGCCGGAGGACTGTCGGACGAGGAATGCTACCTCTACTACCCTTATAGAGCGGACTTGGACAACATAGTAGACATAAGCAAACTGTTAAACGCAATTCAAGTTGATCCCCAATACCCTTTCTTCAGTGCGCTTAAATCAAATTGGCCGGTGAAGGCCGACCAAAGCTCGTATGCGGATTACACCGCTTCTGACCTGATGACAGCCTCTTGCACACCCACATTGGAAAATGGCACACTTCGGCTCGATTTCGTCATGGCCCATGAGTTTTCCTTGGTCGTCATCGAGATGCCGAAGACCGTTTACAAGTTTACCGATGCCCGGATTCCCGACTACACCGTACCCTCTGCCGCCACGTTCACAAGTGCTGCCGAGCCGCTGCGCATGGCCGATGGTACATACCGCTACTTGGTGCCCCCGTCCATGCCTGCTATCTGGGGAAGTTATGACGAGGGGAACAGGGAGTTTACCATCACCACGTCCGCGTCCCATCATGTCGTAGGGGAATACAAGAGATACAAGGTGGACGGCGCAGTGGAAACCATAAGAAACTACATTTTGCAGGTCGGTGATTTCTTCCTCGCCGACGGCAACCTGATGCCGAAATATGCCGAAGCCCCCGAAGTCCGGGCAGCCAATGTAGTAGGCATCGTTTTCCAAACCGACCCGAGCCGCATCGGTCAGGCAGAAAAAGATAAGTTGGGCGGCAATGTCCACGGTCTTGTCATGTCCGTGAAGAACGCCGCGACAGGCCAAAAGTGGGGTTCTTTTGACATAGACGAAGGATTGACGAATTGCGTGACAAAGGCACAGAACTACATAGACATCAGCGGTTACGGCAATTGCGAACTTATCCGTACCAATCGCGGCAACTTCGACAGCAATCCCGCGTTCAAGGCTGCCGACGGCTACAACACGACCTGCCCGATCCCTGCGACTACTACCGGCTGGTACCTTCCTTCTTCGGGTCAGTTGTGGGACATCCTGCGAAACTTGGGCGGCTGTCCGGCTTTGGCGGATAAAGATCAGCAGAACTCGCCGGACACCAGTGATTTCGCATGGCTGGAACAAGGAAACGTTCCCGCCGCTTTGAATGGATGGATGAAGAATATCGCCGATGAGAACAAGGATACATTCAAAGATGGCATTAACTCGTTTTGGTCGTCGTCGGAATGGAACTACAGCGCTGCACGGGAATGGTTCTTTTATAAAAGTGTGAATTGCATTCGGACCCAAAAAAATACCAGCAACATCGATGTGCGTCCCGTCCTTGCTTTCTGAGAAATCGGTATGCTGATGACTGTTTCCAAAAGCTGTTGTTCTATGGGAGGCGTGGGAGGTCATATCAGATGTAAAGATAATACATTATTCCCCCGAAATCCATCCGTATGTGGGCGAGTTTTGCTATATTTGTCAAAACTAAATTATGTAAGCATGAAGCACAAATTCTTATGGGTGGTCTCTTCGCTGGCTTTAATAGCCTGCACGCCTGAAAAACAACAGGAGACAGAGGATTATACACAGTATGTGAATCCTTTTATCGGAACGGACTTTACCGGTAATACCTATCCGGGAGCGCAGGTCCCTTTCGGGATGGTTCAGTTGAGCCCTGACAACGGGCTTCCCGGTTGGGATCGTATTTCCGGCTATTTTTATCCTGACACGACTATCGCCGGTTTCAGCCATACTCATTTGTCCGGAACAGGTGCAGGCGATTTGTACGATATCTCTTTCATGCCGGTGACACGCCCCTATAAGGAAGCGCCAGCTCCCTTAGGTATCTATTCTACTTTCTCGCATAACGATGAAGCGGCTTCGGCAGGTTATTACCGTGTGTTACTGCAAGATTATAATATTAATGTAGAGTTGACGGCGACCGAACGTTGCGGTATCCAGCGTTATACGTTCCCCAAAGCGGAGGCTTCCGTCTTTCTGAATCTCAAAAAGGCGATGAACTGGGATTTCACGTTGGATTCGCGTATAGAGGTGGTCGATTCGGTGACGATCCGGGGGTATCGTTTCTCGCAAGGCTGGTCTCCTTTGCAGCATGTCTATTTTGAAACCCGTTTCTCGAAACCTTTCGTGGCTTATCAGATGGACACGACTGCCATCGCAACGAAAGATCGCGGCCGGATCGGAACGGCCTATATCGCCCGTTTCGATTTCAATACGGAAAAAGATGAAGAGATCCTGGTGACGACCGGTATATCCGGAACCAGTATGGAAGGAGCCGGCAGGAATTTGCGTGCGGAGGCTCCGAAAGACGATTTCGATTATTATCAGGCGCAAGCTGCCAAGAATTGGAACAAGCAGCTTTCCAAGATAGAGGTGAAGAGTCCGGATACCGATGACCTGGTGAAGTTCTACACTGCCTTGTACCATTCCATGCTCGCTCCGACTATCTACAGTGATGTGGACGGTGCCTATTACGGCCCGGACCAGCAGCTCCATAATGCGGACGGATGGACGAACTATTCCACTTTCTCGTTATGGGATACCTATCGCGCTTCCCATCCGCTGTTTACCTATACCGAACCGGAACGTGCAAACGATATGATCAAAGGATTCTTGAAATTTTATGAACAGAATGGAGCTTTGCCGTTATGGAATTTGTATGGTTGGGAAACCAATATGATGATCGGTTACCATGCCGTTCCTGTAATAGTAGACGCTTATCTGAAAGGTATCGGCAATTTTGATCCGGAAAAAGCGCTTGAGGCTTGTGTTGCCACGGCCAACCGTGACGATTACCGGGGAATCGGCGATTACAAGAAGTTAGGATATGTCCCGGCCAACAGCGATCCGAAAAAATGGGAGAACTGGTCGCTATCCAAGACTCTGGAGTATGCCTATGATGATTATTGCATTGCAACCATGGCGGAGAAGATGGGCAAGAAAGAAATTGCCGATGAATTCTATAAACGGGCCCAGAACTACCGGAATGTTTACAATCCGGCTACATCTTTTATGCAGCCACGTGACGAGAAAGGTAATTTTGCCGCTAATTTCAGCCCGGACGATTATACCGAAGATATTTGCGAAAGCAACGGTTGGCAATATTTCTGGTCTGTTCCTCAGGACCTGGATGGCCTGATCGGCCTGGTCGGAAGCAAAGAACGCTTTGCGGAGAAACTGGACAGCATGTTCACCTATGTTCCGAAATCAGAAGAAGACCTGCCGATTTTCAGTACCGGTATGATCGGGCAATATGCTCATGGCAACGAACCGAGCCATCATGTGATTTATTTGTATAACAAAGTAGGGCAACCCTGGAAGACGCAGAAATATGTGGCGGAGGTTCTGCATAACCTGTATTTGAATGCTCCGGATGGAATCTGCGGCAATGAGGATTGCGGACAGATGTCGGCCTGGTTCGTGTTCAGTTCGATGGGCTTCTATCCGGTCGATCCGGTCAGCGGCAAGTATGAGATCGGAACTCCGATATTCCCGGAAGTGAAGATGCATCTGGCAAATGGCAAGGCCTTCACGGTTCTGGCTCCGGACGTAAGCCGTGAGAACATATATATACAGTCTGTGAAGTTGAACGGCCGGCCGTATGACAAGAGCTATATTACCCATGAGCAAATTATGAATGGCGACACATTGGAATTTGAAATGGGAAATCAACCGGGACCGGTCTGGTATAAATAATTGTGTGATTGTCATACATGGAGGTCGCCACGAAGCAAAAAGACAAGATGAGTGTAAAAGGAGAACTAAAAAGATGGTTTCTTTGCAAAAAAGTTATTACTTTGCAATTAATTTAGACTACTAACATTAAAAGATAACGAACTGGTACCATGATTTGGAACGAAACTATCGAATGTATGAGCCGCGAGGAAATGCGGAAATTACAGAGTATCCGTTTAAGACGGGTTGTTGAACACGCTTATCATAATTCTCCTTTTTACCGTAAAAAAATGCAGGAAATGGGGATTACCCCGGAAGACATCCATTCTATTGACGATATAGTGAAGCTTCCGTTCACTGTTAAACAGGACTTGCGGGATAATTATCCTTTCGGGCTGATGGCCGTGCCGATGTCGGAGATTGTCCGGTTGCACGCTTCTTCCGGTACGACGGGAAAACCTATTGTTGTCGGCTATACCCGGAAAGACCTGTCTATCTGGGCTGAAGTTGTGGCACGATGTCTGACTGCTTATGGTTTGACAAAAAACGATTCCGTACAGGTTTCGTATGGTTACGGCCTGTTCACCGGAGGTTTGGGAGCGCATGCCGGAGTCGAGAATATCGGCGGAACGGTGATCCCGATGAGTAGTGGCAACACGCAAAAGCAGATTCAGTTGATGCATGATTTCGGAGCCAAAGGGTTGGCTTGTACTCCTTCTTATGCGTTGTATTTGGCAGAAACGATTCACTCATCCGGTATTCCGTTGGAAGAATTCAAATTGCGTGTCGGTGTTTTCGGTGCTGAACCCTGGACGGAAAACATGCGTAAAGAGCTGGAAAGCAAGTTGAACATTAAAGCATATGATATATATGGGCTGACGGAAATCTGCGGTCCTGGGGTCGGAGGCGAGTGCGAATGCCAGAACGGTACGCATTTGTGGGAAGACCATTTCTTCCCTGAAATTGTAGACCCGGTTACATTGGAGCCTGTAGAACCCGGACAACAGGGAGAACTGGTTTTCACGACATTGACAAAAGAAGGAATGCCGATGATCCGCTACCGTACGCGTGACCTGACACATTTGATCTATGACAAATGCGAGTGTGGACGTACGGCCGTTCGTATGGGGCGTATTCTCGGACGTAGCGACGATATGTTGATTATACGCGGAGTGAACGTGTTCCCGTCGCAGGTGGAATCGGTGATTCTTGAATTGCCTGAATTCGAACCGCACTATCTGATTGTGGTCGACCGCGTGAACAATACGGACACATTCCAGATTCAGGTGGAAGTGCGTCAGGAATTTTATTCGGACGAAATGAACAAGATGATCGCTCTGAAGAAGAAAATCGCAAACCGTATGCAGAGCGTAATCGGTTTGCAACCCGATATAAAGATTGTCGAACCGCGCAGCATCGAGCGGAGTATGGGCAAAGCCAAACATGTGATCGATAATCGTAAATTGGAATAGGAGAGAAGTCACAAATAATAATTCATAAATAAAAATTCATCCCCCATGTTAATTAAACAGTTATCAATCTTTCTGGAGAATAAGAAAGGCCGTTTTACGGAAGTAGCAAAAATATTGGGTGAAGCCGGCGTGAACATGTCCGCTTTTACAGTAGCAGAAAACTCGGACTTCGGTATCTTGCGTTTGATCGTGTCGGATACGGATACAGCCATCAAGGTCTTGCGTGATCGTTTATATGCCGTGAGCGTAGCCGATGTCGTTTGCCTGCATTGTCCCAATCAACCGGGCGCATTGGCTAAAGCAATGGATATCATTACTTCGGCCGGAATCTTTATTGAATATATGTATGCTTTTTCTCAGGGTGAGGCGGCCAATGTGATCATTCGTCCCGACAATGTGGAGAAGTGTGCAGAAGTTTTGAAAGCCAATAAACTGGAACTTATTGCGGCCAGTGACTTATATAAGTTGTAAATATTAACGTTAAGCGCTTCGTTTATTTGTCGGAAAACTTTAACTTTGCGCGCTAAAAGTATGTGAATGAAAAAGGTTGTATTTTTATTGATGATGATTACAGTTCTGTTATCTTCCTGCGGGGAGTATAACAAGATACTGAAAAGTACAGACTACGAACTGAAATATTCGTATGCAAAGAAGTATTTCAATGCAAAACAATATTCGAAGTCTGCCACTTTACTGGATGAACTGGTGCCTATATTCAAAGGTTCCGCTCAAGCTGAAGAATCTTTGTATCTGCTGGCGCAAAGCTATTACGGCCAAAAAGACTATCAGACTGCTTCGCAATACTTTAATACCTATTATACGACTTACCCGAAAGGCGAGTACACCGAGTTGGCTCGTTATTATTCGGGTTATGGATTGTATCTGGATTCACCGGATCCCCGGTTGGACCAGACACAAACGTATGAAGCTATTAACCAGTTGCAATTATATTTGGAGTATTATCCGCAAAGCGAACGGGCAAAAGAAGCCCAGAACATCATGTTCGAATTGCAGGAAAAGCTCGCTTATAAGGAGCTGTTGGCAGTCCGGTTGTATTTCAACTTAGGTACCTATATGGGAAACAACTATCTTTCATGTGTGATTACCGCTCAAAACGCACTAAAGAACTATCCCTATTCAAAGTACAGGGAAGAGTTCATGTTCTATACCATCCGTGCCAAATATGAACTGGCTATCGTGAGTGTGGAAGAAAAGTTGCAAGGACGTTACCGTGAAGTTGTGGATGAATATTACAACTACATGAACGAGTATCCCGAAGGCAAGTACGTAAAACAGGTTCAGAAGTTCTACGACTATGCCAGCAAGCGAATAACAAATACGTATTAACGAAACAACTAATCAATAAAGTAAGTATGGATTACAGAAAGACTAACGCTCCGTCGAATACGATTACCCGCGACATGATGAAACTGTCGGCTGATACGGGTAATGTGTATGAAACCGTTGCAATCATTGGTAAACGTGCTAATCAGATCGCTGTAGAGATGAAACAGGATCTGGAAAAGAAACTACAGGAATTTGCTTCCTATAATGATAATCTGGAAGAAGTTTTTGAAAACAGAGAACAGATCGAGATTTCACGTTACTATGAAAAGCTCCCGAAACCGACTTTGATCGCAGCTAAGGAGTATGAAGAAGGTAAGGTGTATTATAAGAACCCTGCTAAGGAAAAAAATAACCTTTAATTGATTGACAATTGATAATAGACAATTGACAATTAGATGAGTCTCATCTGATAATGGTCAATAGCCTATTGTTAATTGTCAATTTTTTTTATCATGTTACAGAGAATACAAACTGTTTATTTGCTTATTATAGTGGCATTGACGATTGCCATTTTGTTTTTGCCGCTTGCTGTATTGCAGTCGGGCGACCAGTTGTTTATTTTTGATGCGACCGGCATCAGTACGATGGCAACCCAGCCGGAGCTTATTTATCCGACATGGGGGTTGTTCGCATTGGCAATCGTAATCTCTTTGCTGGCGCTTCTGACAATATTCCTGTTCAAGAAAAGAATCCTTCAAATACGCCTCTGTGTATTTAATGCGATTTTGATGTTAGGCTTCTACGGCCTCTTTGCTTTCTTTTACTGGAATCTGGGCAATCAAAAAGAGATTTTCTCATTAAGCCTGAAGATCGCCTTTTCTTTTCCGCTGGTTAGCCTGATTCTGGATTATCTGGCTATACGCAATATCGGGGCGGACGAAGCATTGGTGCGTTCTTTGGATCGCTTGAGATAATATTTTTGGAATATACACATAAAAGAAGAGGATGTCTCATCACTGGGACACCCTCTTTTTTTGGCCTAAATCTGATAGCCTAAAGACTATATTACCTCTGTTAGTATTGATGAACTCTTCATATTCCTGATGCAAAACAAATCCTTTGGTTAAGCACCGGATTTATGGGAAGAAAGGCGGCGTTTTTGTTTTGGGAGGAGCCTGCTGCCCATTCTTTGCTTGTTTACAGTGCAAAAGTATATGTAAGCCTTGATTTCTATGTTTGATATCGTCTAAGATTGTTCAGAAATTATCTTTTTTCGTATATTTGCTACATGAAAAAGCTGCTTGTCATATTATTTAGCCTATTCTTATGTATATCTTCTACACAAGCAGAATCCCCTAATTACTATTTTAAACAAATATCCTTGAAAGACGGCCTTTCGCAATCGACGGTCAATTGTGTGTTGAGTGACCATCAGGGTGTCATTTGGATAGGAACAAGTTTTGGGTTGAACCGTTTCGATCGTGAGAGGATCATGTCTTATAACAACGACAAGGATAATCCCTTTTCTATTCCCGGAAACGACATTCTTTTCTTGACAGAAGACCCCAATCATAATATTTGGATCGGAACCTATAGAGGACTGTCCCGGTATGAACGCGGCAAGGACAGGTTCGTGCGTATCACGTTTGCCGGTTTGCCTTTGCATGTGTACAGTTCGGTGGTAACGGATAATGGAGTCCTGTTCTTTGGTGCGGGAACAGCTTTCCGGTATTCTTATGTTGATAACCGGATTACGTTTTTATCGGTAAATGGGCCGGAAAGGGTGACCTCCATCTTCACACATGCCTATATGTACGATAAACAAAAACAGGTCGTATTGCTTGTTTGCCGTCGTAACGGACTTTGGTGGTATCATCTTGCAACGGGTAAACTGGAGCGGATTCCTTTTATTCCGATAAAAGAAGTCACGAGCGTATGTCTGGCTTCTTCCGGAGATATCTGGCTTTCGGCATATGCGGACGGGGTGTATGGATATACACGCGAAGGAAGGGAACGATGTCATCTGAATACGGGAAATCTGTTGAATAACGATGTCGTGTTGGATATAAAGGAAAGAGAAGGTGAACTGTGGTTGGCAACAGATGGAGGAGGAATTAATATCTATGATCCGGAGAAGCGGACCGTCCGTGTGATCGCTTATGTTTCCGGAGACAATAATTCGTTGCCGGTCAATTCTTTTGGCTGCCTTTACAATGATCAGGAGAAAAACATGTGGGCAGGCAGTATCCGAGGAGGATTGATCGGGATGAAAGAAATCTATCTCTACACATATGGAGATGTGCCCCCTGCTTCTACAGGAGGCCTGAGTTATAGGACCGTGACGAGCCTGTATGAAGACCGTGATCATATTTTGTGGTTTGGCACTGACGGTAACGGTATCAACCGGTTTGATCCGCAAACCGGCCAGTTCCGGCATTATCCTGCGACATTCGATAAAAAGGTGGTTTCGATCGTTGAATATGATGAAGACGAGCTGTTGCTTTCGATATTCAGCCAGGGATTATACAGGTTTCATAAGAAGACCGGAGAACTTCGGGAATATGTAGTTGCCGATGCCGAAAAATCCCGTCGTCTGTTCCGTTTCGGACTGGCTGTACATTTGAACCGTCCGGATGAAGAACATTTTTATATTTATTCCGATAGCGTCTATTTGTACGACCAGCAGGCTGGGCGTTTGGAGGTAATAAGATGTGAGGAAAAAGGGGTGGTGCTATCCGCTCTTATGGAAGTGCCCGGAGGCGAGATAGTCACGTATCTGCGCAGTTTTTCCAACCTGTTGGCACTGGACCATAGAGACCGTTCCATACGTGTCTTCTATACTCCGCCCGATTCTATCGGGACGATCGGAGCAGCGTGTCGGGATAAGACGGGCTGTTTCTGGTTGGGAACATCTTCCGGCCTGTACAGGTATGACCCGGTGACAAAGCAGACTTCGGCTATCGAGGAGAACCGCTTTGCCGGTACAAATTCGTTGGGTTTTGACAGGCAGGGAAGGCTTTGGATCGGAACGCATAACGGGTTGTATGCTTACATTCCCGAAGAGGATAAAATGGTCGTTTTCGGAGAGTCGGACGGTGTTTATGCCAACGAGTATTTGTTCAAACCGCCTTTGCTGACAACTTCGGGCGATCTGTACATGGCCGGAGTGAACGGTTTGGTCTACATACGGAACAATGTGCCTTTCCCGGAGGAGGCCGATCCCTCGATCAATTTGCTGGATGTGGAGCTCGACGGTGTTTCTGTCGGTACTGATGTGATAAGAGATGGCAACAAGTTGTCGATTCCGTGGAATTATACATCATTGAATACCCGGATCATCGTGAAGGAAAACGATTTGATGCGGAAGAAACTGTTTCGCTATTACATAAAAGGCAGCCTGAATGAGACGATCGAACGCTCCGGCCATACGATCTCTTTCCATGCCCTTTCTGTCGGTGAGTATCATATTTGGGTGTCCTGCAATAAAAGGAATGGTGACTGGAGCACTCCGGTTCAGTTGCTGACAATAACGGTTACACCTCCCTGGTGGAAGACGACAGGATTCTTAGTTCTGCTGATCCTGCTGATCTTGGGAGGCTCTGCTCTGACAGCCTGGCTGGTGGTATTGAAGAAGGAGCGTAAAATGGTTTGGGCGATCAAGGAACATGAGCGGAAGACGTATGAAGACCGGGTTCGTTTCCTGATCAATATCAGTCATGAACTTCGTACGCCTCTCACTCTGATATACGCTCCATTGAAACGGTTGCTCACGTCGGGCGAGGTGAAGGACGATAGGTTGTTGCATTTGTTGACCGGCATTTTCAGGCAGACGCGCCGGATCAAAGATAGTATTAATATGGTACTGGATATCCGCAAGATGGAGGTCGGAGGCGAATCATTGAACCTGACCAGGCAGCCTGTCAATGACTGGCTGCGGGAAGTATCCGGAGACTTTGAACTTGAATTTCAGGTTCGGGATATCCGGTTGGTTTATGATTTTGACGAATCGTTGGGAGAAGTGCCTTTCGATGTTTCCAAGTGTGAGATCGTCTTGTCCAACCTGTTGATGAATGCATTGAAGTTCAGCGAGCCGAATACAGTCGTTGTCTTGTCTACGCGGCGTAAACCGGACTATGTCCGCATATCCCTTTCGGATGAGGGCATCGGGTTGGATCATGTAGAAATCGACCGTCTGTTCACCCGTTTCTATCAAGGCAACCATGACCGGAAGGGAAGCGGCATCGGATTGTCGTATGCCCGGATGCTGGTTGAAATGCACGGAGGAAATATTGGTGCGCAAGCAAATGAAGGGCGGGGAGCGACTTTCTTTTTCGAACTGCCTCTGGAGAATACCTCCGTTTCTGTTGAAGCAAGGCCCTATATGTCCCAGTTGCTTCAGGCTTCCGATACCGAGATGCCCGATGCCGATGACTATCCGGTTGCCGGATATACGGTTATGGTGGTAGAAGATGAACCGGAATTGCGTAATTACCTGAAAGATGAATTAAACGGATATTTCAAAGAAGTCTATGTCGCGGGAGATGGTCGGCAGGCGCTTGAAATGATTCAGGCGAAGCTTCCCGATGTGGTTGTCAGTGATGTAATGATGCCCTATATGAACGGTTTCGAGTTGTGCCGCCGTATAAAGAGCAATGTGGAGATCAGCCATATCCCGGTTATCCTGTTGACAGCGCGTACCGATAGCGAAAGTACCGTACAGGGATATAAGTTAGGAGCCGATATGTACGTCTCGAAACCGTTCGACCTGGCTTTCCTGCTTGCAGTCCTGCGCAACCAGCTAAAGAGTCGTGAGATCATCCGAAACCGTTATAAGGAAACCGGACAGGTCGTTTCGCCTAAAACCGATACGATCAGCAATGCAGACGAACAATTTATACATAAGTTGAACAACTTGATTGTCAGCAACCTGGCCAATCCCGACATGGATGTGCAGTTTGTCGCTGCACAAATGGCCATGAGCCGTGCTTCGCTTTACAATAAACTGAAACAACTTGCCGGCATCAGCATCGGCGATTATATCAACAAGTTCAGAATGGCTGAGGCCGTTCGCCTCCTTGCCGACAAGGATTTGAGTATACAGGAAGTATCGGAGAAAGCCGGTTTCTCCCATCAACGCTATTTCAGCACGGTCTTTAAACAGATATACGGCGTGACACCTTCACAATACAGGCAGGACTTATGATTTAAAACGCCGGAATCATGTACGTGAGCTTGGCCGAGATCACCTGTGAAGACGATTTGGAAAAGTAGTCTTCTTTACGGCTGTTGAAGATGTCGCCAAGGGCATAGTAGTAACGGCCTTCCAGCAGGAAAGAGCCGATTCCCGTACGGAGTTCGATACCCGGGCCGCCACATAGTCCCCAGTCGAATTTCTTTTCGACGGGCATATCGTGCTGCTCGTTTTCGGTGTTCGGCTTGGCTCCGTTCAGATTCTCGTCAGTCTTTTCACCGAAAGCATAGCCTATTTTAGGCCCCAAATTGACAAACGCCCTGAAACGCTTACTGCCGAAATAGATATGTGTCAAGATCGGAAGTTCGAAATAGTTGATCGTCCGGCTGTATTTATACTGTGGCTGATCCTCAAACTTTTCATCCCATCCATGTTGGATGAAATTCAGTTCGGCCTGCAATCCGAGATTCTTTTCCGTGATCCACCGGAGCGTAAGTCCGCCCGTGTAGCCCATTTTCATTTTCTGCTGCACTTTCGTCTGGGCAAAGCTGACTTGGGAAAAAGTCGTACCGAAGGAAGCTCCCAAAGACAATTCCCGTTTGAACTTATCCTGCGCCTGGAGGCCGTTCAGGGCGACAAGGCCTATAATAGCTGTTGCAATAACTTTCCTGATCATCTTACTTCATTTCGTGTTACATTGAAATCACTCTGGTAATGAACAATAAAGATGTTCGTGTTGATGAAGCCTCCCCAATTGTTTACGCGATGGAAATCGAACCCGGTCTGTACGCCCCGGTAATGAATCTTATCCAGATTATTTTCGAAGTTGGAACCGTATTTGTTGATTGCTCCGATAAAGAACATGCCGGTGTCGAATCCTAAAATACCATATTTGGGGAATATGTTGATCAAGTTCTTGCTGTACCAGTTTTTATATTTGGTATAGAAGTCTGCCACCTCTTTCGAAAGGTTGTCTGCGTAGAAGTTGCTGTATATATATGTGTTCAGTGCATGGAAATCTTCCAGGCATTCACGCGTGTACGTCTGCCATTCGGGATAGCCGAACAAAGTCAGTCCGCATTCGGGCTTTGTTTCCGCCAGCATGCGCAACGGAGATTTGATCTTGTTCAAGGCATCCAGCGTGCCCGATGTCGGCACGATGACGTTCCGTTTGTCGGTTTTGAGAAGCGCTTCGATATCGGTTGTCAGGGTCTCACCGTTGTAGTTGATTTCGCTGAACGGCATATTCCGCTGTTTCATCTCGGCTTTGAATGTTTTGATAAATTCGGTTTTATCCTTGCCATCCCTGATATTCAGCAGGATTATGTTGTCTTCCGCAAACAGGTCGCATCCGCCTTGAGCCGCCTTGGCATATAGGTAGGAGTGAGGCGTATTTACCTGGTAAACGTAGGCGTTCGACAGCACATCATCGTTTTTCGAGGTAAAAGGAATCACATATTTGATGTTATTCTTCTGTGCAAATTCCGCAACCGGGCCGATCTGGTCATTCTGTACGGCTCCGATAATGAGGTTGGCTTCTTTCAACGCGTCCTCTTTCAGAATCTCCTTCAGCTTCTTCGTCCCGTTTCCCGTGTCATAAACCGACAGATCGACAGAGCAACCAGTGTTTTTAAGACTGTCCACTGCCAGCAACAAGCCTTCGTAATATTCGATGAAACGCTGTGTTTCAGCAGAGGGAACAGCTTCGTTCGTCATGAACGGCAATAGAAGGGCCACTTTGACACTGTTGACGCGCTCGATGTTCTTCGGTCTCGATAATAACGCGTTTGCATCCCTTTCCGAAAGTGTGGCAGTTGCCGGTCCGGTCGTCATATTCTCTTCGGTTTGCACAGGTATTTTAATAACCATACCGGCCTTTACCCCTTCTTTCAGTTTCGGGTTCAGCTTGATCAGTTCATAGCTGGAAATGTTGAATTTCCGGCATATACGATACATGGTCTCTTTTTTCTGGATAGTATATTCAATTTCTTTGGTAACAGTCTTGACCTCCGTAACCGGCAAATCTTCCACTTGCGTCGCTGGAATACGGATTGTCCTGCCGATTGTAAAGGTGGAAGTCGACAATCCGGGGTTCGCTTTTACGATGGCGGTAGCGGGAACTGTATACCGGACGGATAAAGAATACAGTGTCTCTTTGGGCTGTATGGTATGGAATATATAATTTTCATCCTGTTTCTTCATTGTACTTCCAACCATGTCGCGCTGCGGGATTTTGAGGGTGGCGCCTGCTTTGATTCCCTCTTTGCTCTCCGGATTCAGCCGGTAAATATCATCGGGCGTAACCCCATACATGGTAGCGATTGCGTAAACGGTTTGTCCTCTCTCTATCGTATGAAAAAACACATTATTGTCTTGTCCGCTTGTAATAACCACTTGTGATCGGTTGTTTTGTGCATAGGCAGATACACCGGCCAGACTCAGAAAGAACGTCAGTACGAATATGTTAATCTTATTCATTTGCAGATTTGGATTATTTTACTGGCAAAGATACGAACAAAAAACGAGAGTAATAATAGATAAGTCGCTAAAGTGCTTTATCAGGCATCCCCGCTGGTGGGCTTATTGTAAAAAACGGCTTTAAAACGGCCATAGATCCCTTTGTTAGGTGTCTTCCGGACAATTGTTGCAGTGACGAAAAAAGTAGTTTTGGGAACCTCTTGCCGTGAGTTGCGCAGCAAATTCCCGCGACGACCGTCTTCGTCGCCGTGAAGTCAATGTTTATACAGAGTGAACTCGGCAGCTCACGGCAACGAAGACGGTCGTCAGGGCGATGAAGACGGTCGTCATAGGAATCTGCTGCCGGAATTCCGGAAAAGAGCTTTGTTCATTTTGCCATATTCCCGTATCCCCGTCTTGTTTTCTCAAATATTCGATTCTCCGGGAGTTTAGCTTTTCCGGAATGCAAAGAATCTGGAGGATTCGATTGACAGATGCAACACAAATTAGACGAACCAGGCGGAAGATTGGTCCGTGGTGTCAGAAAAAAGGCCATATAGATAGATAAAAGACAGATTGGATCTGCAATTATTTTCTCTTGAAAATCCCCCAAAGATAGTTATTGTAAAAAATGATATAATCCCCACCCAAACATTTCTGATATCCATAAAAAAACGTATCTTTGTTTCATAAGTGTTTTTCCTCAGTCGTCCGCGTCGTTTCGGAAAGAGCTTGTTGCTATCTACATTGGAAGCCTATTTCGAGGGAAAGAAAGAACTCTTTGCCGGATTGGCTATCGAGCAGCTGGAGAAAGATTGGAAACAATATTCGGTTCTGCATCTTGATTTGAACACTCAAGAGTATAATTCGGTAGACAGTTTGAAGGAAAAATTGAATATTGCGTTGACCGAATGGGAGAAGGATTGTGGTGTGGAACCTGCTGAAAAATCTTTGGCGACCCGCTTTGAAGGAATCATAAAACGCACAAGCCGGAAGATGGGGCAGCGCGTTGTCATCTTGATCGATGAATATGATAAGCCAATGTTACAGGCGATCGGAAGGCCGGAATTGCAGGAAGCCTATCGCAGTTTACTGAAATCTTTTTATGGGGCGTTGAAAAGCGCTGACGGTTATATCCGTTTTGCGATGCTGACGGGTGTGACCAAGTTCAGCAAAGTGAGTGTGTTCAGTGACCTGAATAATCTGGAAGATATATCATTCCGCCGGAACTATAACGAACTATGTGGAATCAGTGAACAGGAACTGCAAGACAATTTAGGAGATGAGTTGCCGGAGTTTTCACGGTCATTGGGTCTAACAGAACCGGAATTATGTGACAAACTCCGCCGGTATTATGATGGTTATCATTTTGCACCTGATACGGCGGGGATCTATAATCCGTTCAGTCTGCTTCATACCTTTAAGAATCGGGAATTTGGCAGTTATTGGTTTGCGACGGGTACGCCCTCCTATTTAGTAGAACTTCTTAAACGCAACCATACGATCTTGACCGTTTGGCGCATGAAGAATTTGATGTTGAAATGTTTGGTGGTGTGGAATCGTTTGATTCCGATTTGTTTTCTGCTTTTTATCAGAACGGCTATCTGACAATCAAGGGATATGATCCTTGTTTTCGGATTAGCCAATTAGGGTTTCCTAATTTAGAGATTGAAAAGGGAATAGCCGGATTATTATAATCGGTGTGAACTCTTCAAAATCTGTTTTTATGAGCAATAAGCCCCTGCTATTTTTATCTTTTGTATGAACTTCAGGATCGTGTTGATTCTATATAAAGGAGGGGTGAACAAGCGGAATGTGTGATTGTTGAAAATACTGGGTGAATAATTAGTGAATATCAAAGTATATTGGTAATATTGCATTTGTAATTTGATAAATGCAATACGATGAAAAAACTCATATCCTCAATCTTTTTATTATTGATTTTAGGCCAGATCGCTTGCCGGCATCATTCTCATGTTCGCCCTCTTTTGCAGGAGGCGGAAGCGCTTATGTCGGATCATCCGGACAGTTCGTTGATCTTGTTGGAATCCGTCCGCTTTCCGGAAAAACTCTTGGTAGAAAACAAGTATGCTCATGAGAAATTACAAAAAGAAAATTTGCAGTTGAAATTAAAAAAATGTTATTGGGGTGGTAGCGGTATAATCGGATTGGTTGCTGTTTTCAGTCTTGTTGTTTTAGTGATAATAAAAAGATTCAATCTACAAGTAAAAAATAAGATACAACTTATATCAAAGTTGAATGCACAGGTCGAGGATTTACAACAAAAGTTGAAGATAAATTCAGACAAACAGACTGAAAATCTGTCTGAAATTGCTATTCTGTCTGGTCAATTAGTAGAAAATTCTGCTTGTATCCGCCAGATGGAAGAGATTCGTTTCCAGTTGATTCGCGAAAATAAAAGATTAGAAAAGAAAAGTCTGGATTTTGAACAAACGATTCATTTGTTACGAGAAAATATTGTAAAATTGAACATGGATAAAATTCCTGATTTACCTCAGGAGGCTTCATTTGCTTTGCTGACCAAAATAAAGAAAGAGCTGTCCCCTCTTCAAGACGATGAGTGGGCTGAACTTTTCCTGATCGCCAACTTGCAGCACAAAAAAATTATGGATCGGCTGTCAGCTTCTTTCCCTCAATTGAAACCTGAAGATTTGAAACTGTGCTGTTTGACCAAGCTGAAGTTTACGAATGAAGAAATTTCTTCCATTTTTGATATACAAGTCGATGCTTTGGCCAAGCGAAAGCATCGGC
>OJKP01000864.1_pt1 | contig 19903 bp, 14 predicted proteins | sample 1596521 | NCBI WGS metagenome assembly OJKP01 (sample SAMEA4350130, study PRJEB24818) | metagenome | biome: human; feature: gut; material: faeces | place: Denmark | collected 2013-09
TCATCGTGGTAGGCCATCATCCTATCTACGCCTACACCACGAAGAAGGAGAATGAGCGCCTCGACATGCAGAAGCGCCTTCTGCCTATCCTCCATAAATATAATAATGTGGCGATTTATGCCTGCGGTCACATCCACAACTTCCAGCACATCCAGAAGAAGGGCGACAACATCGACTACGTAGTCAATTCCTCTTCATCTCTGGCTCGTCCTGTGAAGCCTATCGATGGCACCGTGTTCTGCAGTCCAGCCGATGGCTTCTCTGTATTTACAGTAGATAAAAAGCAGCTGAGAATGTCAATGATAGATAAGGATGGAAAAATCATCCACACGATTTCAAAAAGTAAGTGAAGAGTGAAGAACGAAGAGTGAAGAATTCAATAGCGATATAGATGAAAAGATTTTTATTGAGTGCGGCGCTTCTTGCCGCTGCGACTACCGCCATCCAGGCACACACGCTGGATGGTATAGTCAAGGATAACAAAACGGGCGAACCCCTCATCGGAACCGTAATCCGAGTAAAGGAGCTGCCCAACGTGAGTACCACCACCGGACTTGATGGTACTTTCACCCTGCATGAATTGCCTGATAAAGGCAAGGTGACCATCATCGTTTCCTACATGTCGTACAAAACCAAGGAGATGGTTATAGATGTGGCTAAGAAAAATAAGGTGGATATTCCGATGGATGAAGACCAGAAGCAGTTGGGCGAAGTGGTGGTTACCGGTCATCGTGAATACCGCAGCGACCGAAGCGCCATAGAAACCGTGAAGAATGCCGGCAACGTGCTCAACGTGATGAGCCAGCAGAGCATCCAGCTTTCGCCTGACGTCAACGTGGCGAGCGTTCTGCAGCGTGTATCGGGTGTAACCATGGAGCGTGATGCATCGGGCGAGGCTTCCTACGCCATCCTCCGAGGTATGGACAAGCGCTACAACTACACCCTGGTGAACGGCGTGAAGATTCCTAGTCCGGATGATAAAAACCGTTACATCCCTTTGAATATCTTCCCTTCAGATTTGATGGATCGCCTTGTGGTTTCCAAGTCTCTTACTGCTGATATGGAAGGCGATGCAGCCGGCGGCGTGGTTGATATGGTGATGAAGGATGCCCCATCCCGCTTCCAGATTCAGGCGAATGCAGCCATCGGAGCAAGTGATTATTTCTGGAAGGATGGCAGAGATTATCTTACCAGCAACCGCTCTGATTATACAAAGAAATCTCCTTACGAGGCTTTCGGAAAAGACTATAAGGCACAGATGAGCGATTTCAAGAACGGTCCTGTTCAGTTGAAGAGCCATTCTCTTCCTGCTCCTAACTTCATAGGAGGTCTGAGCATCGGCAACCGCTTCTGGAACGACCGCCTGGGCGTGATGCTTGCCGGAAGCGTGCAGAATGTTTTCCGTGGCACCGAGCGCACCTACAATTCCGTGAAGATGGCTTCGGGCGAGCAGGCCATGTACATTTCCAATCTGCAGCATCGCTATTATAGCATCCACGACCTCACAACGGGTGCTCATGCCAAGATAGATTTAACCCTGCCTGGCCACAAGCTGGAATGGTACAACATGTATGTGCGCACCAATTCCAAGGGCACCAGATACAACAATAGCGTCAACACCGAATACATCGGAGCCGACAGCTACACGCAGGACGATGAAGTTCGCTCTCTCTCAACCACCCAGAGCATCTTCGCCACCAATCTGAAGGGTACGCATCATCTTGCCAAGGATTTTATCATAGATTGGTCGGGCGTATTCTCGCAGGCTAAGGAGGAAGATCCGGACAGAACTTACGTTACCCTGACGAATACCGTGAGCCGAAAAGCCGAGAATGGCGGCGATGCCGTTTCGGGTTCCATCTGGGAAGGCGATAAGAACATCACCAAAACCCTGCCTAAGAGTGCCGAACGCCGATTCCAGCACAACAAGGATACCGACTGGGCGGGTTACATCAACCTCTCTTACGATACCCATTTCGCCAACTCTGTGGAGGCACTCTGGAAGGCGGGGGCACAGTATCGCAGAAAGGAACGCAGCAACAGATATTATTCTTACATCTTCAATCCTGCCGACATTTCGCAGCGATTGGATGGCAACGGAATAGACCAGTTTGCTCACATCGATTGGGTTTGCAAGACTCCTTATTCTCAGGCTTCTCAGCTCAACTACGATTCCAAGGAGCACATCGGCGGAGCCTACGCCATGGTAACCCTGAAGAGCGAGGTGGGCGAACTGAATGCCGGTTTCCGTGCCGAGCACACCAACCAGATTTACACCATGCTCCAGCACTTCCGCAACATGGGACCGGTGGGCGAGCAGAGCTACTGGGATTATCTGCCATCGGCATCCATCAAGTGGACGCCAACCAAGAAGATGAACGTGCGTCTCTCTTACTATCGCTCCATCAACCGTCCGGGCTTCTACGAGATAGTGCCTTATCAGATTCAGGGCGAGGAGTATCAGGAAAAGGGTAATCCAAACCTGAAGCGTGCCCGCATCGACAACATCGACCTGCGCTGGGAGTGGTTCCCAAGCAAGACCGAACAGATTCTTGCCGGCGTATTCTATAAGTATCTGAAAGACCCTATAGAGCAAGTGTTCGTAACATCGGATGGCAAGATTGGAGCCGGAACCGATGCCTACTACATGCCGGACAATCTGGGTAATGCCAAGAACATGGGCTTCGAAATCGACGTGATCAAGTACATCCGCCACTTCGGAGTAAAGGCGAATTATACTTACACTCATTCTGAAATCACCACCTCGAAGCGTGAGTACAAGGAGGGTAGTGCCGAGTATAAATCGGGTGTAACCCAGACTCGTCCGCTGGTTAACCAAGCTCCTCATACCGCCAACGTCTCCTTATTATATAAGGATACGGAGAATGGCTGGAATGCGCAGTTGGCTTCTTCCTTCACGGGTACCAAACTCGCCCTGGTTTCTCCTTTCAAGGATGCCGACCAGTGGGACAAGGCGATGTTCGGTCTCGACCTGAGTGCCGAAAAGCAATTCAAGAACGGCATCTCCATCTTCTTCAAGGCAAACAATCTGCTCGATGCCAAGCGCGAGAGATACTTGAAGACTGTAAATAAGAGCAACCTGGAGTATGAGGGCCAGAAGAGCGATAAGACCATCGTGGGAACTTATCAGTATGGCAGAACCTTCCTTCTGGGAGTAAGATACAAACTTTAAAAGTTAAAAAAGAAAAAAGGTAAAAAATGAAAAAGATAAATACTTTTGCTGCTTTGCTGTTGATGGCAGCAGCTGCAATGTTCTCCACATCTTGCGAGAACGATAATATCAATCCATACGATTACGTGAATAATGGCGGTAATGGAAGTGATGGCAATGAGAACCAGGGTTCTAAGGATGTCATCACAACGAAGGTGGCAGAATATCCCGTAGGTTCTGTGGTTTGGACCAAGGATACTACCCTGAGCGAGAGCGTTGAGATTCCTGTAGGAGCATCGCTCTATATTGAGCCGGGCGTAACCGTTACCTGCAAATCAGAGGTTCAGGTACCGGTAGAAATCGTAGTATTGGGCAATCTCTATTGTATGGGAACTGCCGAAAAGCCAGTAGTCTTTACTTCTGATACCAGGAAGCCTGCCGATTGGGGCGGCATCATCTGCGGATACAATTCTGAGGAGGTGGTGCTCAACCACGTGGATGTGGCCTATGCCGGTGCTACTCCTACCGAGAGTTCAGCTTCTTTCCAGAACAAGCTTTTCAAGACCACCATCGATGGCGGTGTGCCAGCCTTCCACTTCTGTAATGTAAACGGCAAGTTTGTGATGACCAACAGTTTCTTCCATGACAACTACAACGACCAGACTTACTTTACAGGTGGTAACGGCGTGATTATCAACAATATCTTTGCCGATAGCGGAAATGCAGCCGATGGTGGTGAGGCCATCAACGTAAAGGCAGGTTGCAAGATTGATGTAGCCAACAACATCATCTACAACGCCTGCACCAACGCCTTCAAGCTTTCTAATGCCGGCAATAGCGAGGTAATCCCTCTCTCTGAGATGACCGTCTATAACAACACCATCGTTAACTGCGGCTGGCGCCGTTCCAAAAACAAAAAGGGTGGTTCTGTCTGGGTAGAGAAGGCAGCGAAGCCAGTCTTCGTAAACAACCTCATCTACGATTCCCGTTTCGGACTGAAGCAGCCAAAGAAGGATGGTGCTGATATGGAGCACAGTCGTCTTACACCAAACTACTACTTTGCATCTACAGAGACAGGCGTAGCGCAGATGGCGAAGGATGCAGAGCTCGGCATCTGGTTTGATACCGATATCAAGAGTAGCGTGGCAGGTCAGCTCAACCCACTCTTCAAGAACTTCACTCAGAGCGAGAAGATGAACATCAATTGCGAGATAGATGATGTAGCCCAGGGTGCTCCATTGGCATTCGACAAGAGCTGGAATTTCGAATATCAGGCAGGCAGTCCTGCTCTCTCAGGAGGTGTAACCGATTTTGCCCGCTTCTTCCCACAAGGTCTGCCATTCTTCGGCATGAAGCTGGTGAATTTCCTGGATAAGAATAACGACCAGAACTATTACTTCGCCGCCCCATTGCCAAGCGCAAGATTCGGAGCAAGATTGTAAACAGTAATTATAAAAAAGAAAAGCATGCAGGCTATAGAAATGTAGCTTGCACGCTTTTCTTTTCGTCATGTTTCTACTCTCCTTTTAATGTTGATCTTGGGAAAAGTTTAGGTTGTTACAGAAAAAGTATTGATTGTAACTGGAAAAGATTTTCTTTAATCCTTTTGAAATCTCCGTTCATCGACGTTGAACCGCGGTTCAGCGTCTTTGAACGGCGGTTCAACGTCTTTGAACGGACATTCAACGTCTATGAACGAAGATTCTATCCAGGTATAAAATCAAATGCAAGTACAGTTTCTGTATTATTTAATGGTAAGTCTTGTCCAAATCCATCTGGGAATCATTCGCCAGAGCGAAACGAGGATACTGTATTTCCAGTCGATGGTCTTGACTGCTTTTCCCCGTTCTAAGGCATTTACAATCTGCTGAGCCACTTCCTGAGGAGTTAATTGCAGGGGATAGTTGCTGCCAGCTATCAGGTCGGTCTTTACGAAACCTGGCCGAATATCTGTGATAGCGATAGGAAGATGGCGCATGTGAGCCTGCTGGGTGAGGCACTCCAGGTAGTGGTTCTGGAAACGCTTGGTGGCAGAATAGGCAGGAGCAGCTCCGAGCCCTTTTGTTCCGGCAATAGAGGTAATGCAGGCGATGCGGTAAGTATCATTGTCCTTGCCTTTATCTGATTTTTGCTCTAGTCTTAGCTCTTGCCCTTTATCTTGCTCTTGACTCTGTTGGGCAAACCAGTTGAAAGCCGTATCTACCATTCTGACAAATCCCAGTCCGTTGGTCTCTACGGTCTTCATTTCTTTCTCGATATCTAGAGAATTGTTTTGCCATCCGATTCCTGAACTATGGAAATACAAATCTATCCCACCGAGTTTTTCGATGAGTTTCTGAAGAAGAGTAGGGGCGTCAGCCGAAGTTACATCTATCTGCTGATAGCAGATGATTTCTCCCCTGGATGCTTTCATGCCTTCTGAAATGTTCCCCTTCTGAGATACTTTTGTTTTCTCAGAAATAATCTGGTTTGTATTCCTTTTCACTTCTTCAAGTCTTTCTATTCTTCTTCCCGCTATTCCCACCTGCCAACCTCTCTGCGCTAAGAGGCTGGCTACTTCCATTCCTATTCCTGAGGTTGCCCCCATCACAATCGCTTTCTTTGCCATAGTTTTTTCTTTGATATTTTTCCTTATTCCTTTAAAAAAAGGAATATTTCATTTTGTTAAACTAAATGCAAAGATAATGTTTTTCTTTGAATGTGCGCATTATCTGCTTGCTTTTTTCATCTTTCTGCCTACAAAATTCCATGCTGGCATTTTCTTCAGGGTACTTCTTACCGGCTGAACATCCCATAGCAGGAAGATGAGCAATACGGCAAGACCGATGATACAAGTAATGCCATAGAGGTTCCGGATACTGAGCATCAGAAGATTGGTAGCATCGTAAGGCAAGCCGCGCGACATGTTGTCTGCCATCTGATAACGGAGTCCGAAACTGTACAGACCTGAGCACATCGCCGACATCGGGCCGTTGCGGATGATGCCTGCCATTGTCAATCCCATGAAGAAATGCTGGAAAGGCATCAGTTCTTCTAGATACACGGTAAGCATGCAGAAGAAGATGGCGTTGCCGAAGCTTCTGAGAAAACAGGGCAGATAGAGTGCCTCGATGTTGAGTCCCGGATCGATGAGGAAATACATCATCACGGGATAACATACCATCGTTGCCACGCCTATCGTGAGCAGACGGGTGTATTTCTGATGGAGCACCTTGCACCAGAAGAGGCAGAAGAGGCAACCGGCGATGGCGCCTGTCCATTCCACAAAGTTGAGCACGTTGGTAGTGATGTTTCCGAAATGCAGCACGCCACCCGTAAAGGCGGTTTGCAGCACTTTAGGCGTACTGCCCATAAACTCTACGAAAGCGAAGAGGATGAGCAGCGGGATGAGTCGCTTATACTTCCACGCCGCCGGCTCGATGTAAGGGTGACGGATGTGAAACATTCGCTGGATGCAGAAATATCCGGTAAATATAAAGAGCAATACATCCATCTGCATAATCTTCGAATCGAGCCAGTTGTAGTGCTCGCCATAGGTGAAGAAGAAGATGAACTCCAGCATCCATGCCGACCACAGGATGCAGCCCAGATAGTCGAGACTGATAAAAGGCAGCGGCTTCATGAAGTGGAAGTCGTGGGTGGTGACGTAGACGGTAAGTGCCACCAGGAGCAGGGCTCCCGTCATCGCCCAGTTGATGATGCGCCAATCCTGATACATGTAAATTAGATTTTCGGTAATCCAAGGCGAGAGGAACATGTTTCCCAAAACGATGCAATAGAGCAGGGGGAAGAAGATGGTGAAATCGCGCTTGGAGGTCATCCACAACTGGATGGTACTCATACATTCGAAGGTTCCGCAGAGCTTGAAGAAGCCTGCGATGTAAGCGAGAATGCACATCACGGGCACAGAGTCGGTCCACATGATGAGAAAATTGCAAGCCGCCACTACCAGGGCCGCATTCAGCAGAAGCTGGCGGTTGGTAAAGTGGAACTTCATCTTGAAGAGGAAGGGGAATGGCATCGCCACGCCCACCACGTTGAACATGATGATCATGAGTACGTCTTCTCTCATCAAACTGTATTCGCCCATTACCTGGCTCATGGCTCCTCCATAGATTCCGCCCGACATCAGGAAGATGAAGGCGAAGAGGAGATAAATCCAAGGCTGTAATCGGCGAGGAATAAATCCATTAAATGAAGGGACTCGAAATGGTCCCTGTAACATAGGAGGTCCTGGCATTTTCTATAATTTATAGTTTATAATTTATAGAATATTCTATATGGTTTATAGAACATTCTATTTAATGTGAACCTTGGTTTCTACGTTTAGTCCGGCACGGAGCAAGGCTATCTGTTTCGGGTCATTGTCCTTGGTAAGGGCGATGCGAATAGGCACACGCTGCTCTACCTTTACAAAATTGCCGGTGGCATTATCCACAGGAATCATGGAATAGGCATTGCCGGCTGCGGCAGAAAGGGCTTCTACCTTGCCATGGAATACTACACCCGGGATGGCATCTGCAGTGAAATCTACAGTCTTGCCCACGGTGATGCCGTCCATCTGAGTCTCACGATAGTTGGCTACTACCCATACATCATTGTCATCCACGATGCGAGCCAGCATCTGACCAGGCTGCACCAGCTGGCCTTCGTGAATATCCTTTCTTCCCATCACGCCATCGCAGGTAGCTACGATTACAGTATAGGAAAGATTCAGACGAGCCAGATTGAGCTGTGCCTCAGCCACGCTCTCTCCGGCACGTGAACCACCGAGCTGCTGGGTCTGAACATTACGAACCGATGCTGCGCTAGCCTTTCTGCTGCTTGCCTGCTCATAGCGTGCCTTGGCTCCCAGATAGCGGGCATAAGCGTTGTCATACTGTTGACGGGTAACTGCATCCTTCTTCATCAGAGCAGCAAAGCGGTCGAAGTCCTGCTTGGCATTCATCATATCCACACGAGCCTCCTCAATACCGGCTGCTGCTGTCTGTACATTGGTATTGGTGGTGCCCATGCTGGCGGTAACAACCGAAGAACTTGACTTGGAGCCACGCAAGCCTGCTTCAGCCTGAGCTACATGCAGACGGAACTCAGCATCCTCGATGATGACGAGAGTATCGCCCTTCTTTACGTGCTGATAGTCGTTGAAACGAATCTCCTTGATGAATCCCGGCACGCGGGTGTTGATAGGAGTGATATGACGGTTCACCTGTGCATCATCGGTATAAGCCACATCGCTGCCATGATAGAAATGGCTGAAGCACCAGCCGATAGCTCCCAGAAAAAGGAGGATAATCACTACATTATATATTCTCTTGATAATCTTCTTGCTCATAATTTTGCTAGTTTATTTTATAGTTTTTGAAGAGCAAATGAATTGGCTTTCCCTTCGGACGCCGAACGTTGTTTCTTCACTCTTCACTTTCTAAATCTCTCCTGCCACGTACTTCATGCGATAGTAGGCATAGACGATGTTGATGCGGGCATCCACCTCGCTGAGCTCGGCATTGAGCTTGAGGTTGGAGGCATCAACCATATCCGTAACCAAAGCCAGCTGACTGAGATAGCGGGCATTCATCACATCGTAGTTCTGTTGTGCCAGTTCCACGCTCTTTTGCTGCGTTTCCAGTTCCACGTAGGTTTGCTGATACTGCACGTAGGCAGCCTGCACATTATTGTTGAGCTGCTCTGCCTGAACGGCATGTGCCTCTTTAGCCTGTCGGGTTTCCACGGCAGCCTGTTTGATGCGCTTGTTGCTCTTGAAGAGCGAGCTGAGGCTGTATTTCACGCCTACGCCCACATACCAGACGTTGAGGTTCTTATCAACAGGTTGCAATTCGAAGAGGATAGGTCCATCGAAGTTATCTGCGGCAACGAAAGCTACTTTTGGCAGAAGGTCGCTCTTGGCAATCTTTTCTTTCTGTTCGGCGATGCGGATGGCATTGCTGCTCTGCTCCAGGAGTGGTGAGTTTAGAGTACCTGCCGTCTGCCAGTAAGCCTCGCCTTCCTTGCCGTAGGTCTTGTCGGCAATGGTGGCATCGGGGATAATCAGAATCTCCTGATTTCCCTGGTTCATTTGGCTATCCTGGTTCATTCCGAGGGTATTGCAAAGCTGATGGTTCAGGATGCTCCGGTTATTTCTGAGTGCCGTCAGACCGAGCTTGAGGCTTTCCATCTGGAGTTCGTATCGGGTGATGTCGTTCTTCAGCGCCATTCCTTGTGTTTGCTTCTCCTTGATATCCTCGATGAGCTGGCGGGTCAGTTCGATGTTCTTTTCATATACCTTGATGCGGTTGTCTATCTTGTAAAGGTCGAGATATTGACCGAGGGCGATGAAGCGAATCTGCTGTCGGGTAAGTTTCACGCCTATTTCTGCCTGCTGCTTTCCGAGTTCGGCGAGCTTGATGCCTGCGTTGATGGCTCCACCGGCGTAAACCACCTGCTGAGCCTGGAAGGCAAAGTTGTTGCCGAAATGTGGGGATTTCAGACCATGAACGTTGCTGAAGTTACGGTCGGTAATCAACGCATTGCCGATATAGCTGAAAGAGAGGGAAGCATCGAGGTCGGGCAGTTTCTTGCTTTTAGCCGATTCGATGCCGAGATGGGCTGCTTCTACTCCTGATAATGAAGTGCGAAGGCTTTTGCTGTTATCCTCAACCTTCTGGAAGAGTTGGCTGATAGTCATGTTTTCTTTCTTGCAGACAGGCAAGGATGTTGCCGCCCCTTCTGTGGTTTGTGATTGAGCCGGAGCCCAAAGAGTTCCTCCTGCAAGCAGAAGGCTTACCAATAAGATGTTCTTAATCATTGATTCTTGCTTTTTGAAATTCGGGTGCAAAGGTACGGAGTTTTGGGCGAACAATCACTTTAAATTTTTCGCAGCGGATGGACGATTTGGGAACAATAGTTCTTTTATGTCACATATTTTGTGTAATTTTGCAACCGAAATAGGAATAAATAGACATAATAACTCTATATATAATAAGGTGTAGATGGAATTATCAGAATTAAGCAGTTATCAGGAAGCAAGCCTTTCCTGCTCTGGTTTGGAGGAATGGCAGGAGGGTCCGCAAGTATTGACTTACGGAGCAATATTGATTTGCCGGAAAGGAAAGGCTATGCTGAATGTGAATTATAAGGATTGGGAACTTTATGAGGGGGCGGTGATTACGCTGTTCCCGAATGATGTGGTGGAACTGAAGGTTGAAGGGGATTGCAAATCCCCTCAAACTGCGAACAGCTTCCAAGTGGAAATGCTGAAATATAATCCTTCCTTGCTTCGTGAAGCAAGTCTGCAACTGGAACAGACGGTTTATTCTTCCTTACGGGAAGACAGATGCAGACAGGATACCCCCGTGGTGACAAACATCATCAATGGTATGTTTGCCCTATTAAAAGTTTATTTCGACCAATCGGAATGTACTTGTATCTCCCAATTGGTATTGTGTCAGTTGAAGGCGTTCTTCATCGGTTTTCATGAGTATCTTCAGCGCAATCCGCAATACCGACCAGATGAAGTGAAATCGTATCGCGTAAGAGAACTGTTCAATCGGTTTATGATGCTGCTGGAGAAGGATTACAAGATGTCAAGGGATGTGAACTATTATGCCGAACAGATGAATATCTCCTCGAAATATCTCACCAACATCGTGAACCAGGTAACGGGGCATACCCCCAAGACCATCATCGACCAATACGTGATTCTGCAGCTTAAGATGCATCTTAAGCGAACTACGCAAAGCATCAAGGAGATGGCTTGGGAGTTTCATTTTGCCGATGTCAGTTTCTTCTGTCGTTATTTCAAGAAGCATACAGGGCTGACGCCGCAGCAAATCAGGGAATAAAAGGGAAGGCGCGTGCTAGAAACTCTGTTCCAGCACGTGCTGCAAGCAATCTGCAACAACCTTCAATTTCTTCCTAATCTCTTCTTCTCCATTCTCTTGAATATGTTCAGGCGATAGTGCCTTCAGTTCTTCCAGACAATTCATCTGCATCATACTGGCAATCGGCAGAAGTTTGTGAGCAGCTTTTCTTATTTTATCTATAGATAAGGAATCCTCTTCCATGGCTTCTTTCAAATTCTTAAGATGTTCTGCCAGTTCCAGCTTCACGGTGTTGAGTATCTCTTTTGCTGCCTCTTCATCGCCCTCTGCAAAAGCCAGAAGAGCGTCAAAGTGGGATTGAGGTTCAGAATCTATTCCCAGGATAGCTGATAACTTCTCTATGCTGAATGGCTTGAACAGACAGTCGTCGAAGCCAGCTTTTATAAGTTGTTCCCGGATACTCGTATCATGCGCTGTCATAGCAATGACAGTCATATTGGTATGGTTGATGTGGGTAATCATCTCTGTACCATTCATTTCTGGCATTTCTATGTCCATCAGCATGAGGGCTGGCTGCTCATTGTGTAGGATGGTGAGTGCATCAATCACATGATTGCAGGCGAATACTTGCCAGGAATCGCCTGCTATGCGTCGCAGCATTTCCTGGAGAAGTTGGAGCTGAAGCTTGTCGTCATCGAGAATCAGAACCTTATGGTTGGCAAACTCTTGTTGAGCCTTCTTTTTGTTGTCTGAGTCCTTTGCTTCCTGATGATCAGATGTTTGTTTGATATCCTCCTGCGAATCATCTTTTGGGGCAGGTTCTATAGGTAGCGTAACGATGAAATTGGAACCTTTGCCCAAGGTAGAACGAAGTAGAATTTCTCCACCGAGAAGCGACACCAGTTCTTGAGTGATAGACAAGCCCAGGCCAGTTCCCTCGATGCCTTGTGCACTCTTTAATCTGGTGAATGCCTGGAATACTTTCTGCTTTTCCTCATCGGTCATTCCCTTACCCGTATCTTTCACGCTCATGGTGAGTGTCAGCTTACCCATGATTTTGGAAACTCGTGCCTCAATGTTGACACTTCCGTGATCGGTATATTTGATGGCATTGCTCACCAGATTATCCAGAATCTGACGAATACGGAAAGCATCGGCTAGGAATAATTCCTTGTCTGTTTCATTCTCCTGATTTGCTTCCTTTTTCATTCCCATCGTCATCTCATACGAAATGGCTAAGCCTTTCTCTTCGGCTCGCAATCGCATTCCCTCTACTGATTCCTTTACCAGTTGAGTAGGAGAGAAAGAGACAGGCTGAACCTTCATCAGTCCATTTTCCAACTGATGATAATCGAGAAGAGAGGCTACTAGTCGGGAAAGATGAGCAGCCGAGTTCTTGATATTTTGAAGACACTCCATACCTTGTGCTTCCTTGACGTATTCTTTCATCAGGTCGATGAAGCCGGAAATGGAGGCAGCTGGCGCCTTGATATCGTGCGTAATGGTGAGGAGAAGTCGCTCACGTTGGTTCATGATACGTTGGATTTCTTCGTTGGCTGCCTCAAGATTCTCCCGGTAGATGCGCTCTTTTCTAGCATCGCGCCAGATGAACCAAATCATGACGATAATCGCAAGGAGGGTTACTAGTGTAAGCAAACCTATTTGCCACAATAGCTGTTTACGGGCTGCCATCGCTTTGTTGATGGCTTTTTGCATAGAGTCACGTTCCCTTTGGTGCACATCACTCAGTTGCTTGGCAGAACGTAAGGCAAGTTTTGTACTGACTATTTTCAAGTCTTCCATCTCTTTGTTGATACTTTCCTTATGATCTTGCGTAGCCACCTTCTCCTTCTTGTCTATCTGGTCCAGAATGTTGGCTACATTTTCTGCCACATTCACAGGAGTTGTGATAGAATCAATGATGGCTCTGTTGCTGTCTTGCTTGATGCTTAGCGTTTCTGCGTGCTCTTTCTTGAAAGCATCGGCTAGTCGGCGGAAGAATCCTCGGCGGGTCTTCATTACTTCCACCGTAGTTTTCTTTGCCTCGTGGGTTTGTGGGGCTTTGGAATGAACAACGATAGAATCCTTGCCGGTATTGAGACTTTTTACCTTATCTTGCAGATAATTGGACGTAGATTTCCCTGCCATTGCATCAGAGAGTTGCTTCAAGTTCTTCTGCTCTTCTTTGAGCAGAGAAGTCATGGTACTGTCGGCAGCATCCTTTTTCTTGATGTACTCACGGGATGCTTCGTTGATGGCGATGATACTCTTGGTGTTGCTATATACGAGACTGATTGCCAAAATCATGATAATGGCAATAATGCAATAGCCGAGGGCTACCTTGAGTGGAATATTGTTCTTGTGCATGTGAAATCTACTTACTTAATTATCTTTTGCAAAGATAATGCAAACGAGCGCAATGAAAGCTTGCTTTCAGATTGCCGAGTGCAGCTTATCTTCTGCAAAGATAATGCAAAAAACTGATTTAAAGAAAAGAAAGGGCTAAAAACAAGTCAGGAGACCAATGAATTTTATCATTAGTCTCCTGCCTAATTGAAAGCGAAGCGTAATTACTGATATTTAATGTCTTTCTATTTCTTCTGTTTTTTACTGTTTTTTGAAGGTGATATTACTTAGCTACAGTTGTATCTGTTGTTGCTGTTGTAGAATCAGCTGGAGTCTCTGCTGGAGTTGTCTTCTCTACTGTTGTGTCTGCTGGTTCTGCAGGAGCAACTGTGTCTACTGGAGCTACTGATGAAACACTTGCAATCTTGTTGTTGGCGAATACATTACTAACTGATACCATTACCATGGCAGCGATAGCTGCGAATACTAACTTTTTCATAATCTTTTTATTTTTTATTGTGAATATTATTTTTACTTTAATGAACCGTCTTACTTGCATTGTTGCTTGTTTGCGAGTTCACAATCTAATATCACAATCTGCGTGCCAAAAGATTCCTTCTTTTAGTAAATGGTTGATAATCAGTTAATATGCATTTTTGTGCCAAATCTTAACTTTGTGGAAGTTGTGGAACAAGTGTGGAATTTTTCCCCAAAATATTGGGGAAAGTTCCTCAGATGCCGTACTTCTTCATCTTGTTATACAGCGTCTTTCTATCCACAGCAAGCAATTGTGCAGCTTTACTCTTGTTACCTCCTGCCGCTTTTAGTGCTGCTTCTATACGTTGCAGTTCTGTTTCCTCATCATGCAGGGTGGTAGGAGCTTGTGGCTGAATATGAGCCATACTCTGTTCCAGTTCTGTTACTCCAATATATCTGCCTGTGGCAAGAAGAGTGGCACGTTTCATCACATTGTTCAATTCGCGTAGGTTTCCTGGCCAGTTATAAGAGGCGATTCTCTCCTTCGCCTTACCATCAAGTCCTTCCACGTTTCTATTGAGTTCTTTGTTGGCATGTTTGATAAAGAGATCAGCAAAGAGGAAGAGATCGGCACCACGGTCTTTCAACTCCGGCATGTAGATGGTAAACTCGTTGATGCGGTGGTATAGGTCTTCGCGGAAGTTTCCCTCTGCTACACGCTGTGCCAGATTTTCGTTCGTGGCGCAAACCAGTCGGATGTCGATGTCGATTTCCTTGTTGCTGCCCAATGGACGAATTTTTCGCTCCTGAAGGGCACGAAGCAGTTGCACTTGCACTTCATAGTTCAGGTTCCCCATTTCGTCCAGGAAGAGTGTACCGCCATTTGCTATTTCAAAGGCTCCCTTTTTGTCTTGGTCTGCTCCCGTAAAGGCTCCCTTGCTGTGACCGAAGAATTCTGATGCTGCCACATCCTTAGGAATGGCTCCACAGTCGAGTGCAAAGAAAGGCTTCCCTGCCCGCTGGCTTAATTCATGAATGCGACGAGCCACATATTCCTTACCCGTTCCGCTTGCACCTAGAATGAGAACCGACATAGGAGTAGGAGCAACCAGAGATACGAAACTATAGAGTTTTCTTGAAGCCTCACTTTCACCTTCAAGATATTTAGGAACGTCTACATTTCCTTTAGATTCCGTATTTCCTGATACTTTTTTATTATCTATTGGCTCCTGATTTCCTGTTGCCTCCCTCTGCTCTATATTTTTCTCTGATTGAGAGCTTGTGTTATGATTTTTTATGGCTTCCTTAATCTTTTCCAGGAGAATATCCGGATGAAAAGGTTTGGCTACGTAATCTGTAGCACCCGACTTCATGGCGAGTACTACGTTCTGAATCTCTGCATAGCTGGTCATGACGATGAAAGGTACTTGCACGCCGTGCTTTCTCATCCATTGCAATAAGAAAATACCATCATGGTCTGGAAGACGAAGGTCGGATAGCACCAGATTAAATCCACTTTCCAACTTTTCCCAAGCCTGTATAGCTGCTTTCACCGAAGTCGTTTTTTCAACTTCGAATCCTTTCTTCCTGAGCCATGTCTGAATCATGGTTCCAAATGCGATGTCGTCTTCAACTATTAGTATTTTTTCCATATCATTACAATCTTTCTGTCTCTTTGTCTTCTCAAGATAAAACAATTTCGTGCGCAAAGTTAGCATTATTATTTGGAATCAGCAAAGAAAAAGTCTTTAATTGTCAGTTTTTACAAAAGATTATAATAATAATGAAGGTCTCTACCCAAACATGAAGGATAGAGACCTTATATTATCAATTGATTTTTGATAGCTTTTTACTCTGGGAAATTGATGTTGTGACAATCTGGTAGCCTCTATCTTAACATTTGTTATTGAATTATGGGGCAAAGATATAAAATCTTTGTGAAACAAAAGTAAAGAAAAAGAAAAAGTTTTGTTTATCTCGTTAATTATTATTATCTTTGCATTCGTAATTGTAAAAACTAAACGAAAATGAAGATACATATAGAACAAGCAACCCCAGATAAAGCTTCGCATATAGCATCGCTCATTATGGAAGCGATGAATACGGAATGTTGTCAGAATTTTGCCGGACCTCGTCATACATTGGCTGATTTTCATCAGTTGATGGAACGTCTGGTAAAGATGGAGGATAGCCAGTATAGTTACCGAAATGTGTTGATGGCAATGACTACTGATGGTGTGGTTGCTGGCATCTTGGTAGCTTATGATGGAGCTCAACTTAAGACTTTGCGCAAAAGATTTGTAGATGAGGCTCTTGCTACCTTTGGAATTGATTATTCGGGTATGGATGCTGAGACTCAAGAAGGTGAATACTATCTCGACAGTTTGGCTGTTTCCAGTAGCTATAGAGGTAAGGGGATTGCAAAGCTTTTGTTGAATGCTGCCGTACAACGTGGTAAGGAACTTGGTATTCCGAAGGTTGGATTATTGGTTGATAAAGGCAATCCAAGAGCTGAAAGCCTTTATACTCGTATGGGATTCCAATTCGTCAATTATACAACGTGGGGTGGACACGGAATGAAGCATTTGCAGATAAATGCTGAATAAGAAGTGAAAATTCTTGTTGATGATTACAGAATATAAGTGAATAGAGCATATAAAACAAAAAGCCCAGGATAGCATCACTGCTGCCTGGGCATTTTTTAATCAACAAAAACTAATAAAATCTCTTTTAACCTATATTTTCTATAAAGTTACCTTTTCTGCTGCAAAGGTACAAAAGAAAATGGTAGGATGAATCAAAAATATATAGTTTTCTGCTATTTCTTCAGGACAATCGTTTGCACGATTATTTGTCTTCTACTTCCTGTAATTCGCTTTCCTCCATATCCTGGTCTAAACGGTCGCGCCAAAGATACTTTCTTGTTTCATGCACAATAATTCCACTAAGACATAGTAAAGAGACGAGATTTGGAATAGCCATAAGAGCATTCATGCAATCAGCTATGTTCCATACCAGACCGAGACTGATGACACTTCCTGCAAATATACTGACAATGTAGAGAATGCGATAGCAAAGCATCCATTTCTTTCCCTTCAGGTATTCTACGCAACGTTCGCCATAATAACTCCAACCTAGTGTAGTACTAAAAGCAAAGGTGGTCAGACCAAATGTTAGTAATGGAGCTCCAATATATGGTATTTTACTAAAAGCTGCTTTGGTAAGTGCTGCTCCATCATGATAGTCTATATCTGGATAGGCTATGATACTGCTGGTGATTACCAGTCCTGTTAGAGCGCAGATGATGACTGTATCCCAGAATGTTCCTGTTGATGAAACTAATGCCTGTCGAACGGGATTGCGGGTTTGAGCAGCTGCGGCAACAATTGGCGCAGAACCAAGTCCACTCTCATTAGAGAAAAGGCCACGGGCAATACCATAACGGGCTGCAAGCATCAGTGTGCTACCTGCAAAACCACCACCAGCAGCTTTTGTTGTAAAAGCTGATTCGCAGATAATCTGTAGGGCAGGGAGAATGTAGGCATGATTTACAATGAGAATATAAATACAGCCCAATACATAGAATAGGGCCATGAAAGGTACAAGCATTCCACAAACCTTAGAGATTGTCTTTACACCACCAATGATTACGGCTGCTCCTAAAATGGTAACTATCGAGCCTGTAATGAAAGGAGAAATGCCATATTGATTCTCTACAAGGGTTGAGATGGCATTAGCTTGAACTGTGCTGCCAATACCAAAAGAAGCAAGGGCGGCAAAGGTTGCGAAGAGGATGGCAAGCCATTTCCAGCCCAATCCCTTTTCTAGAGCATACATCGGACCTCCCAGCATCTTTCCTCGTGTTGTCTTAACTCGATATTTTACAGCAAGAAGTCCCTCTGCATACTTGGTAGAAATACCGAAAACACCGGTGAGCCAGCACCAAAGGACAGCACCTGGTCCGCCTAATGCTATGGCTGTCGCCACACCGATGATGTTACCCGTACCGATGGTGGCTGCCAAGGCAGTGGCTAGTGCTCCGAATTGAGAAACATCCCCCGTTGCCTTCTTGTCTTTCTTGACAGACAATTTGATAGCCTGGAATATCTTGCGCTGTGGAAAGCGCAGGCGGATGGTTAGAAAAATATGAGTTCCCAACAATAAAATAATCATAGGCCATCCCCAAAGGAATGAACTAAAGGCTGTGAAAAAATCATTGATAGCATCCATCTCTCTTATGTTTTAATTTAAAAATGATAATTAATAATTAGGCTTGCGCCCTGATAACTCTCTTGTCTTTTTATGAACGGAATATGTTTAGTTACTTCCGTTTTGGGAGACTGAAGGTAATTCTACCCTCAGTCTTCGAATTCTATTCTAACGTTAGTGAATCCCATTGTCTTGAACATGTCTTTGAATTGCTGCTTGGCATTTCTTCTTGCCGTCTGATAATTCACAGGTGTCAAGCAACGCTTTTTCATCATAACGTAAGCTCTGTCGTACATAGCCTGTCGGTCAGCGCCAGTCCATTTTCCTTCTTCAAAGAAACTTTTAGTCTTTGCCTCGTCTATGAAATTGTTGTCGAGGAGTCGGATTGGGGGAAGGGTGCAGACTATGGAATCTTTCTTTTCATCCGTCTGTATCCATCCTTCCTTTACGTCTTTCATGTCAATGCCGAGACGCAGGGTACCATAATAGATACGTACCAATTGATCGTCACCAAAGAAACCATGTCGGGTTGTATCAACGAGTTCCTCATCGTTGATGGCAAGAAATTCCCATTGCCCGATAGCCTCAATACTTTCTACTTGGGTTGGTGAAAGGGTGGTCTTTTCTTCCGTTGCCACGTTCATTGTATTGTCTTTATTAAGCCAATAGAGTGCTCCACCTATTATTATAATAAGGAATAAAATGATTATGATTCCATATTTCTTCATATCTTAGTCCTCTTTATTTGATGCCTGGCTAGAGGCTGTTCTCTTTTCTATTGTTTTATTGTCATTCAATCCATTTGAAATGAATTCCTTCAAGTCTTGGATTGTGAATTTCTTACGGAAGCTAATCTTGATGTTTTCTTCCTTGAATCCCATGTTCTTGAGCATCGGAATCAGAGTATTTGCGGCACTGAGCCGAGCTTGTTCCATGAGGTCAAGATTCGGAATATCATTGATGATGCTTTGTCTGCCTTGCTGCTCTAGTTGGGTGAGTTCTGCATCACTGAAATTGCTGCGGGCAATGGAAACATATTGTTTTACCGCATTGTGGTCTATCTTACTGCTCGTGAGTGTCAGCTTTGGGTCTGGCAGAATGATTTCTATCTTGTCGCCTTTGCGTAACACATTTTGATTGGAAAACCCTTGGAAGTCTACGGAAGCCTTGATGGTTGCATTCATAGGGATTGCAACTTTCCTGTTTGAACCAGGTACATGAATGTTGAAGTTCTTTCTGAAAAAAGAACCTTTCAGATTCAGTTGATCATCGTGGGTGATAATTTTGTGAACATGGGCTTCTGCCGTATATAGTCGGTTGCATTTTTGTATTTGCATCACCATCATTGGAATAGTGTCGATGACTTGCTCCTTTTCTTGCTTTTGCTCTTTCTGAAAGCAAGAAGAAAAGGTGAAAATGCTGGCAGTTATTATGAATAATAGAATCTTTTTCATACAAAATGTTTCTTTTTGTGTGCAAAGATACGACAAAATGTTTAATTCTCAAAATAAAAAGGATAAATTTGCTTAAAAAAGAGAAAAAGTAGCATTTTTAAGAGAAAATAACGCCTAAAAAAGCAAAAAATAGCAGAATGATGCTTTTATTTTGAGTTTCAAGTGGTTGTGGCGGTCGATGGCTTTAAGTGGCATAAACGAGGAAAAGCGAAAAATGCAGATTAGTGAAATAGAAACGCTTTCAAATCATTACCTCGCAGAAACGCCCTAATAAGCATTTTTAACGGTGACGGTTCAAATTTCCCCATTCTGCGTAAGTTTTGATTTTGCCATGCAGCTCTCATAGTTTAATTTTGCACCGAACAAAAAAGTAAGAATTATGAGATGCACTTTCAAGACAGTCTTCTATGTAAATGGAAGCAAGG
>OJKP01000874.1_pt1 | contig 19814 bp, 15 predicted proteins | sample 1596521 | NCBI WGS metagenome assembly OJKP01 (sample SAMEA4350130, study PRJEB24818) | metagenome | biome: human; feature: gut; material: faeces | place: Denmark | collected 2013-09
TCGGTCTTTGCCAGCTTCCAAGGTTCCGTGTCAGCCAGATATTTGTTTCCGATACGTGCCAGGTTCATCGCTTCTTTCTGGGCATCGCGGAAATGGAAGGTATCCAGCAGGCGTTCCACATTGGCCTTTACATCCGCGAAGTCGGTCAATGTCTGGCGGTCATAATCGGTCAACTCGCCAGCAGCCGGCACCTTGCCATCGAAATACTTTTCGGTAAGCACCAAAGCGCGGTTGACGAAGTTGCCTAAGATGGCAACCAGTTCATTGTTATTGCGTGCCTGGAAATCTTTCCAGGTGAAATCGTTGTCTTTCGTTTCCGGAGCATTGGCTGTCAAGACATAGCGCAACACATCCTGCTTGCCCGGCATATCTACCAGATATTCGTTCAACCAGACAGCCCAGTTGCGGGAAGTGGATATCTTGTCACCTTCCAGGTTCAGGAACTCATTGGCAGGCACATTTTCCGGCAGGTTATAAGAACCTTCGGCTTTCAGCATGGCGGGGAACACGATGCAGTGGAACACGATATTGTCCTTTCCGATGAAATGCACCATCTTGGTTTCAGGATCTTTCCACCAGGTTTCCCAGCTTTCGGGGAGCAGTTCTTTTGTATTGGAGATATATCCGATAGGCGCGTCGAACCAAACATACAGCACCTTTCCTTCCGCACCTTCCACCGGCACGGGAATACCCCAATCGAGGTCGCGGCTTACGGCACGAGGCTGCAATCCCATATCCAGCCAGCTCTTGCACTGTCCGTATACGTTCGGTTTCCACTCCTTATGTCCTTCCAAGATCCATTGACGCAGGAACGGTTCCCATTTATCCAAAGGCAGATACCAGTGTTTGGTCTCTTTCATCACCGGCTGGCTGCCGCTGATAGCTGATTTCGGGTTGATCAGTTCTGTCGGGCTCAAAGACGTACCGCAGGCTTCGCACTGGTCGCCATAGGCCCTTTCATTGCCGCAATGAGGGCAAGTCCCGGTTATATAGCGGTCGGCAAGGAACTGTTTTGCTTCCTCGTCATAATACTGTTCGCTTGTTTTCTCGATAAACTCGCCTTTATCATATAAGGTACGGAAGAAATCCGATGCCACCTGGCGATGCGTAGCCGAAGTCGTACGGGAATAGATATCGAACGAGATGCCGAAATCCTCAAAAGACTTCTTGATAATACCATGATAACGGTCCACCACGTCCTGTGGCGTAATTCCTTCTTTCTTCGCCCTCAGTGTGATAGGCACTCCATGTTCATCCGATCCACCAATCATCAAAACCTCTTCCCCTTTCAGGCGAAGATAGCGTGCATAAATATCAGCAGGCACATATACCCCTGCCAAATGCCCGATATGCACCGGTCCGTTCGCATACGGCAACGCCGTAGTTATCAGCGTTCTCTTAAACTGTTTTTCCATACCTTGTGTTCTCTTTTTGAGAGGCAAAGGTACACATTTCTTGCTTAACCTAAAAAAGAAAGGAATATCATTAGTTGTTATAATCCGACTAAGGATACACTAAATAAGTTACCGCTAATCATAAGTCAACTCCATTTCGTCCAGATAGAGCGTACTACCTTCCCCGCCTGTGAAATAATCACCATATTTGCTGGCTGTCGCCACAATAATAAGATATTTGGGTTTGCGATAATCACGATAATCTAACTGAATTGTATATTCCTCATAACCAGATATGGTCTTAGCAGAAATGAACTCACCATAAGCAATAATATTTTTATCATTCTTGCTAAACAACTGCCGTTCCGACTTCTTGGTTTTGATCTCATAAGGTTCTGCTTTATCAGACAGAGCCACATAAATATGACAAGAATCCGGTCTGCCAAGCAAATAATTATAATCGGAATCGCTACTTTTATTTATCTCAGCCGAAGTATATTTGTATTTAAACTTCAAACCTGTCGGATAAGTTTCAAATGGACGTCCAAAGCTCAAGACACCGTTAGTACCGTCTGTACGGATATACGAACCGACAAATATATTACCTGCCGCAAACTTACCGATACCGGCAATTCCGACAAACCGCGATTCCAATTTGGCAGCTTTTCCGGTTCCGTTACTCGTTTCATCTGTCGGAATCGTATTGCTGTCTCCCAATGTAGTAGCTCCTCTATTTCCCGTATCCCAAAAAGAAACACTTGTTGCCAACCACGGATTCCATAATTTACCATCTTGATGCCATTCGTCAAAACTACCATTGGTCAATGACACTGATGCAGCAGTCTTACATTCCACTTCTTCTCCTACAACACCATCAACCATCACACGATACACATAAGTAGTATTCGGATTCAAATTTGTTATTGTAGCCGTGAAAGATGTACCGTTGACGGTTACGGAACTTGCCGGAAGCGTCTGCCAACTATCATCCACCTGTGTTTGAGACGAACTCTTTTCTCTGTATTCTATTACCGGAACCTTACCTTCCTGAATCATTCCGGTTACTATGATCCGATTGACCATCGCTATCGCTTCGCCACCGGAAACAGCGCCACCATCCGTATGCAGAATTGTCACTTTCCAAGTCTCCGTTACTCCAAAACGAGTCACTTCAAATGAGCGAGGACGCGAAAAATCCGTTATCGTCGTCGGATCAGGGACAACTGTTCCTACCGAACCGCCCAGTTGCATCTTAGTCACCGTTATCCGATCCAAATGTTGCTCTTTTGCCACATACACGATCATCTCCCGATTTGCCAAATCGATTACCGGTTCACCCACCTGATTGCTGACTTGCACAGCCCGGTCTATCGTCTGATTAACCGTTATCTTCCAAGGATACTCTTGATATGTCTGCAAAAGCAATGAGACAGACGAAGAAAAATCCACCCGTGTATCGGCATTCTTGGGCAAACTGTCCAAAGAAGAAAATCCGATTCGTGGAAAAGCGTTATAGTTGAGACACGCCACAGAATCCATCCGTACCTCCGCATCATTAGTCACCACCAACTTCTTGATCCGGAGAGTTGCAAGATCGACCGCGTCGCTCACCTTTACCGTTACTATCCCTTTAGTCTTGTCTATTTCCAACGTATTATCCAATTGCCCTTCTACCAGGAAATCGGTAATACTTCCTTCCCGATATGGATAAGGAATATCATTCTCTATACATGAAACAAGAAAGAACAAACAACAGAGAAAACCTGTCACATTTCGTTTTATATGATTTATATCCATACCTCGTCAAAAATAGAAGTTCATACCTAAGTTAATCGAAAATAGGTCTATCTTAAAATTAGCGGAACTGCTACGCCGTGAGCCTTTCTCAATCTGGTCGGTTGTCTGATCAGTCCACTTCATATTAAAACCCAGTACGCCAATCGACACCTCAACGGCTGCAAAGTTAGTGATAAAAGCCGTCAGACCCGGTGCCATTCCGATCTGCAAATTCTGAATGGTCTGGTAGGTACCGGTATAATCGGCACCAGTACCCGAAGAGTTTTTACCCTGCCCATAACCATAGGTCACGCGAGCTTCATTAAACAAACCAAAAATCTTACTGCTTCCAATCGGCATATAGGTACGCACAAATCCAGTAGCAGAAAAAATGTGTTCCAAATAATGTAGAACACTGATATCAAAATGAATATCAACATCCAAATCCAAACTGATATTTCCTAAATCCGTATAAGTACGGTTATAGGAAAAACGTCCGCCCAATGCAACATTATCCCGAATGAAGTAGCCGAAGAAAGGACTTACTCTAAACGTATAACCGGTACTTTCAATTTTCTCCAGTACCAAGAACTTATAATTGTCATCCTCATGTTCCGAATAAGAAAAAGTCGATCCGACCATCCATTGCCCTTTCGGAATAAAGGTATGACTTTGAATACCTCGGTCGAAGACTTTACGACCAAAGATTTTTGTTTGGGCTTGCATTAAGCCTGTGCATAGAAATGCGATAAATAAAATAACTATTGTACGCTTCATTTTTTTACTTCTTCCATTGATCCCGGATAAACTAATTCCAAATCATCTAACCACATAGTACTACCTTTTCCTCCTTCCATATAGTCACCGTATTTACTTGAAGAGGCAACTACAATAATATATTTAGGTATACGCTTTAAATCTTTATATTCCAAATCAACAGTAAACTCCTTAAATGAATCTGCTCCTTTAGATTCCTCATCACTTATAGATCCATAAGCAATTACGGCACTACTATTGGGATCAAAATAAATTTTTTCATTTGTATTAACTGTAATTTGTTCATCTGTAAGAGCGATATAAAGAGAACACAGATCATCTTCGCCTTCTTCCAAATGTCCTTTACTCACAGAGACTTTAGCAGATGTATATTTGTAATATCCTTTTAATTTATTAGGACGACACTCAAAAGTTCTACCTAAAGTCAAAATTCCCCCCATACCATCTCTCTCAAAAGTCCCTGTAAATATATTTCCAGCAGCAATAATCTTCATTGTTTCCTGTGTTTCCATTTTCACAGAAGATCCTTGTCCTAACGCTGTTTCGTTATTTTGAGTAGTCATAATATGCTGACCAAAATAGCTGACATTTCCACAATCCCAAAACGAGGAGCTTGCATTCTTTGCCGGTTTGGGTAGTCCATTACTATCTGTATACCAGTCTTCAAATCCTGAATTTGGCAATTGAATATCATCCTCTGTTGTAAACTCTTCAGGTTCACTGTTTGTATCATTTTGCAACAACCGATATTCATACTTTGTACCCGCATCCAAATTCGTCACAACTTGTGTTACATTGGAAGCTCCATTCGTGGCAACAGTCACTTCACCGGCAACATCTATCCAATCTGTTGTTCCCGATTTTCGATATTGGAACTTATAAGAGGCTTTATCTCCCTCTTTCGCGTTCTTTACATATCCCCTCAATGTAGCAAAATGTGCCCACACTTCCGATTCGACTACCGGATGAGTCATGATTTGCAGATTGACAGTTACAGAAATCGTTTGCACCGTTTCATGTCCCATCTCGTCACGGACAGAGAGAACAAAGGTATGCGTACCTCCTGGCAACTGTGCAATCAAATTGTCGAAAACCAATGTAAACATTGCCTTTTTATCATCCAAAGCAGGAACATCCAATCCTATTTCAGCTAACTTATTCTTACTCTCTTCCGACAATTTCAGTAAATCCAAAGATGATGAAATCTTATGCTCGTCAAACAAAGACGAAGTCGCAATCATGGTAACAGATTCCAATCCTATATTCGCAGAAGAGATATTCAATATTACTTTTTTGGAGTCTCCTTTATCCAAAGAGATTATTCCATTGCTGTCCTTGTTATCTTCCAACACTTTCACCACTGGCGGTTCCTGCTTATATCCCGACTCCGGCAACGGGATCGTCACCGTATGGTTCTCGTCATTGGTCGGATCAGAATCAATCGTTATATCGAAGTCCATTCCGGAATTATCTTCACCACTATCCACCAAATCGAATACCAGATGATAATGATCTTTTGCTTCCGTCTTCTCGATCAGCTTGGACATGTGGAATGTCAACCCTTCTTTGTTCGTCAATGTCAAATCGACCAACAGATAACCGGGTTGGAAATAACCGGCACGTGTCTCTTGCATATCATATTCCAAATAGCTTCCCGTCACGTCAGAGACTTTCGCCACACAAGATGCAAATTTATCCTGAACCGGCTTTGTAAACTTACTGGTTACTTTCACGCAAGTCAAAAAACACTCAATTGCAGTTTTAGTTGTCTCACCCGCTTTTATGACAACCTTGTCTTTATCCCCGTAAAAAACAGGTTTTTCAAACTCTAATTTGTTCGAAGGATTAGATGTGACCTTCACCTTATAAGTTCCGACATCCAACAACACACGCTCGCCGGCCATATCATTGTAATCGGAAAAATGCTTCACGACCGAATCGTTCGCTCCGGTACAAATATCCACTGCCAAAGATTGATCCTTGACATCGAAACTACGCGTGATCACTTCCACGTTTTTCGATACACCTAATTCCAAATAGCCTGTTGTTTGAATACGGTTATCTTCATTATCACATGATACCCAAACAAACAACATTAAAAACAAACAACCTATTATATATGATAACTTTTTCATCCTATCAAGTCGTAATTGTTATTGTATGAGTTTTCGTATTTCCTTTCGAATCAGTAACGGTCAAATGGAAATTACTTGTACCGCTTCCCAATATTTTGAGCATTGGCACAAATTGGGATATATTAAACGACACAGATGTTTTACCTCCGATATAAACCGGAAAACCTAAACCGCTCAACTTATCTGCATATTCACCCGGATTGACCAAATCAAAATCTGACGTTAATCCGATACCCTGTAATTCCGATTCAGGTAACAATGGCGAATCAATGATTACTCTAAACGAGGAAATACCGTTCGGCACACTCACCACCAAGTCTGTATTGATCGCGTCTCCTTTTATCGAAATCATCTCTTCCGTCTCATCGCCTGTATTATCATCACCTCCCGTATTTCCGCCATTTCCTCCACTGCTCGGTACAATAATGTCGATCGGAGTTTCATTCAATGTCACATCTACCTTTATGGTAAAGGAGCCTTTTGTCGGTTTTTCCGGGTTATCAGGGTTATCAGGACCGTCAGGGTCTGGATTCGGTTTCTCCGGATCATCCGGTATAACCTCTTCTTCCAAGTCTTTGATCTCTATCCTAAACAAATCCTGCGGATTAATCTTTCCCTCCGAATCGGCCAGTCCGAATGTCCGGATCACCGGCTTACCGGTAGTCTTTTCCGTAGCACGGATTGTCACCGTCGTTTTCATTCCGGGACGGATATATATGATCCGGGCATCTTCTTTACCCACAGACAGAACACCGGAACCATTGGTAATGGTGATTGCATAATCATCCTTGCACGCATTCAAAAACTCTTCGGACAGAATCAAATACAAGATAGCACTTTGCAATTCGCAAACCTTATCTACCGATGTCACTTCTTTGGCTTTTATGACACATGTATCCAACGACTCATAATAAGGATATTCCGATGTCACTTCATAATTATCACCCGAATAGGCTTCGATATAATAAGTGCCCTGCTCCAATGCATATTGGGATTTTTTCAGATAATCGGCATACGACTCGAAATAATCCTGCAATTCCATCGATGCGTTAAACACTTTCACGATCATATCTTCCGCTTTCGGAACGATCAGTTCCGTACTTGATGATTTGGAAGACATGTCGTCAATACCATAAGAAGGAGGCACAACTTTCAACTTCAAATCCAGTATGCCGGTTTCGCCAGAACCGCCCTGTTCCCCTTTTCCTAAAAGTTCGTCTTTCATCTCGCAGGAAGCCAAACCGACAAGAGCCAGACATAACAATACGTAATATGTATATCTATATTTCATCATTCAACAGGTGTTGCTTTTAACATCATTGATTTTGTTTCCGATACTTGCAGATCGATAATCAGATGGTCTTTCTTTTCCAACAGACCGTCTTTCGGTAAAATCGTATTCGAATAGTCGACCGGAAACCCCTCCAAAGTCGTTCCTTCGATATGGATTTTAATAAAGGAAGAGCTTTTCGCTCCATCAAAGTAGGCAGATTTATCCAAATCGCCCAAAGCATAAGACACTTGACGTTTGTTTTCATCCGAAACGGTCAATTTGAATTTTGTATCTCCGGATTGCAACTTATCATCTGTCCGAAATGCCTTCTTAAATGCATCGCTTGCATTAAAAGAGATTTGAAATTGTTGCAAACTGCATTCCAACTTCACCAAAACGGTCTCTTCCGGTAATAAAGTGTATGCTCCAGAAGCAAAGAAACAGGGTTTATCCAATATGACATCTTTCAGTTCATTGGAATACACTTCTACCTCATATTCCGTACCACCTTCGGCCGCTTCCAAAAAGACCGGACTGTTTTGTTGCAAGGTCTTCAAAGAGTCTTGCGTCACAACTGCACCGGTACTATCCTGTATCTTAACGTATAATTGATTTACTGTCGGCACCGGCGTAGAACGGGTTATCACAACCGGAGATTCGGTTGAAACATGAAATTGGAGACGGGCTTTACCCTGTCCCATCACCTGTTCTGTTTCTTCGTTAGAACAGGAGGCTGCAATAAGCAGGATGGCTAATGTGTATAATAAGTGTTTCATATTATTCTTGATAATCGTATATTAGTTCGACATCATCGATATAGAGTTGGGAACCGACATTTTCACCGGTTGTTAAATCTGCAAATGGGGCAAATAACATAATATCATCCTTTGATGTAGAGACTCCCGAAACAAATCTAACATACATAGATGTCGCTTTTTTATTGCTATAATTAGGCATACAAATCATTACTTCACTCCAATCTGTATCTTTATTTTTTTTAGAATCATCTAATGCAGCCTGTGCAATTATTTCATTTTCATTTTTCACAACAATCTCTGCTATAAACTTATCTGCATTTTTAGCCTTATATTTATATTTGAATTTGAGTCCTATTGGCCTTGATTTAAATGATATTCCATAATTTGCACCATCAGCATATGTACCTAAATAAAGTTCTCCTGGAGTTATAATTTTAACAACAGAAGCATCTCCCCCTCCTGTATTTCCATCTCCCCAACCAACAGTCCGAACAAGAGCTGAATAATTACCCGAATTGTGATCTTCAGACCTAATCGTTCCTGAGTTTGCAACATAACGAGTCCATCTTTTGTTACCAGTTCCCACTTTAGAAAATGTTTTACTCTCTTCACCAAGAGAAGTTGTATATTCATTTAATGTATCCCAATGCCCCAAATTTGCAGAAGTGAAAGGATACCATCTTTCCCAAGAACGATATGGTTTATGTGTATATTGATAATCAGAGCTAAAAATTCCCTTTGATTCATAATCTCCATGCCCCTCTAAACCATCAGGCCCAATACTCCACTCTTCAAATCCACCATTAGGAATTTGAATCGCGTCTTCTGTCTTAAAATTAAGAGGCTCCAGTTCTCTTTTATTATCATACTTTACTGTAACCGATATTTGTTCACCAGGCCGCCCATGTTTCCAAACAAATGAAACAACACCATTCTCATCTTGTCCTAACGGTATTAAATCAGTCAATTGAGATCCATTATGATAGAACGTCACCTTACTTGCATCCTTCGCTTTCACTCGTAAATAAGCATATTTTGCAAAAATATCACCATCGTTTTCAGCCATCGCCCATTCAAACACCGGAGATGTAACCGTAAACGAGCGAGAGTCTTCAACAACTCTATCCAATTTATCCGTAATTTTATATTTTACGATATATGTTTTAGCTGTTCCATCATCATTATACGACAATTTATTAAACCAATCATCTACGCTATATTTCATCTTAACTTTACTTGCCGAACTTTCTGCTATCACAATTCCTGGAATATCTAATGTGAAGATATCCTGCTCTTCTACTCCTATTCCATCTATAGATATTGCTACGTTCTTTATTCCAGCAAGAGCCTCAACATCTACAGTCGCATCAGAAAGAGGAACCATCAATTTTATTTCCAAAGTCCCTTTTTCAAAAGTTTTGTTATTCGGGAACACTCCCCAAGTAACCTTAGGCTTAGCAGCAGCCGGTACAGTTATTCTAACCGATTTAGAAGTCTTATTCGGAGTTGGCAAAGCATCTACAACTGTCAATGACAACTCATAATACGAGTCTTCCGATTTACCCAATAAAGAAGCAATAACTGATTTCAAATCAAATTCTGCCTGCATTGCACCCTTCATTCCCTCCGGTGCACTAAAACCATAATTATCCGCCAAATCCTTAATCTGCTCTTCTGTCAAATTTGCCAAATCATACTGATTAATCAAAGTCGAACTTCCATCTTTAATAGTCAATAACACCTGATTAATCTTACCTCCGGAAGTAATCATTACTTTAGCAGCCTTTGTATTTTTTGCATATTCTGTAGGTTCCTCCATACTTACATTCGTATCCTCCCACTTAAACAAATCGCATGAAATATATGGTGCCCCCTTCAACTTTTCCATGAAATCCGGGATTCCGATATTCACATAGACTGTTTCCTTTGTTTCATCGTTTAATGTCACATCGATAGCAATTCCGTTCAAGCCTTTTTCATCCGTACGGACGGTCAGCTTCGCCCACTGCTTGGGCTTGATAGTTGTTGTCGCCGTATAATTGACGGTCTTTCCATAGACATTGACCAGTTCCATCGCAATTTCCAGTTTCGTACCGGAAGCATCCGACAGAAAATACATCGGACGGGATTCGCCTTTTTCATACACCAAAGGCAATTCCATCTTATTCGTCTTCAACGACAAGGTATAATCTTTATATGTTTGCAGAAAATCATCCGAATAGTCGATCGTCACCCGGCTGTTCGCCATTGCGGCAGTTACCTCCACCGGTGTAGTCATATCCTTGACAATCGTAAATTCCTTTTTCCCGGAAAAATAAGGTGCATCGAAAGCGGCAGCCGCTTCTGTTCCTTTTGACACCTGAACCGTATATGCTCCGGCCCCCAGCTCAAGCTCGGCAGGCATCTTGTCGAAGCGGGAATATTTTGCCACAACACCCGAATCCTGCGCGATCGTCACAGCATAGCCATTCACATCCTTAAAGTCCGCCAAGTCGGAAGCTTTTGTCGGTACCCCCACCAACACCGTGTCCACATTCATCCGAAAAACAAGAGTACCTTTATTAACTACTCCATCTTCATCGACTTGACAAGCATAAATCCCAATAAACAAACAAAAAAAGCACAACAGGCGGCTTACCACACAAAAGTGCTTGTTATCTCCATCCAAGAAACGTTTCTTCTCCATCCAGATTCTATTCCGTTTAACATTCCATTTTCAAGGTCGCAAAGTAAATCCGATTCTTCAAGCCCTACAAGGTCAATTTATATTATTCAATGTCCGTTTTTTTTGATTTACATTTAAGACTGCCTCTTTAATATTCTATTTATGACACATAAACAATATATCCATACACAAATAATTGTCCTATTTTTCATAATAAGCTTTGCATATAAACAAGATTTCCTATCTTTGTCACATCTTATCATTCTAATATGTATATAGATAATGACATCCCCAAAATAGATCTACCCGAAGACTGGGTAATCGGAAAGTTGACGAAAAGCGAAATCAGCTTGCTGAACCTCTATGCCAACTATCCATGCCGGCTGAAAGCCGAAATATTTGTGCTTTGTTTGCAAGGAGATCTGGAAGCATCCATCGATTTGACGCGCTATAAAGTCAGGCCGGGGAGCTTTATCACCATACAACCGGGGACAATTTTGCAAATATATCGGGCAGAAGGAGATTTGGAAATTTACTTCATGGGGTTTTCCTCAAGTTTTATCAATCAATCGAATCTCAACAAAATGGCAGTAGACATGCACTACGCAGCCAAAGAGACCCCGATCATTGAATTGAAAGAGAAGCCGGTCGAACTACTGAAAGATTACTTCTCGCTTCTGCTTAAAACATATAATACCTGCAAGCCCGTTTTAAACAAACATATTTTGACTCATCTATTATCGGGGATATTCATGGGAGTCAGTGCCATGTATAAAGATAAAGTGGAAAGCAAGACGAATCTCTCCAAAGCGGAGCAAATAAGCAAGAACTTCAGTCAATTGGTTATGCAGAACTATACTACGCAACGTTCTGTTGCATGGTATGCCAAAAAGCTCGGTATAACTCCGGCGCATCTCAGTACGATTGTCAAGCAGACGACCGACAAGACCTGTATCGAGATTATCTCATCTATGGTGATTATGGATGCAAAGGCACAATTGAAATCGACCGACCTTTCGATCCATGACATTGCCTATTCGCTGAATTTCACGAATATGTCTTTCTTCGGCAAATATTTCAAACGGCATGTGGGGATAGGGCCACAGGAATACCGGAACAGCTAAAAACAAAAGTACCGGCCTATTCATTACTTTTGTATGTTCATCAACATAAACATCCAAAATATATGAGATTTCATCTGCGCCAATGGCATATTTATACAGTCCTGTGGTTGTGGGTACTTTTATATCCCGTCATCAGCAGGGCTTTGGACAACACTTCCGATTTCCGGTGGAGCGAAGTATGGGACATGTGGGTAAATTTCATCCCGTTTATAGTCTTGTTTCTTCTGCATAACAGGTTTGTCATTCCCCGGTTCCCATTGCCTCGCCGTGCCGCCTCCTACCTGTTGGTCACGTTGGGACTGCTTTCCGGGTTTACCCTGTTCCAGTATGCCCGTTTCAGAGAACATGATTTTCGGGAAAATGTTCCCCCTCCTGTTCATTCGGAAACACCACCTCATCGGGAGTCTCCTACGTTCTCCAAACATCCTCCCCGTACCGGTGAAATCCGTAAACCGGAACCGCCCGAGAAAGGGAAAGCCCCCGCCTACGTGATGGACTGCGTCATTGCCCTGCTTATGCTGGGATGCAACCTGACCATTGTCCTTCTGTTTCGCATGCAGAAAGAGCAGGAGAAAATGCAACAACTGGAAAAAGCAGGGTTGCAGCATGAACTGAAGTATCTGAAAGCACAGCTCAAACCTCATTTCTTGATGAACATGCTTAACAACATCCACTCCATGATAGAGGTCGACCCTGAGAAAGCGCAGGAAATGGTCATCAACTTCTCCAAGTTGATGCGCTACGCCCTGTACGAGGGCGGAAAGCAACTGGTTCTTCTGTCACAAGAGACAGCGTTTGTCTCTAACTATGTGGAACTGATGCAGCAACGCTGTTCCAGCAAAAAGGTGACCATCAATCTTTCCCTACCCGAATGTATCTCTGACAAAGTGCTCGTGCCGCCACTTCTCTTCATCGTGTTCATAGAGAATGCCTTCAAACACGGAATAAGTTATCGGCAGCCGTCATTCATCCGTGTCGCTTTGTCAGTGACGGAAGACAAGCGTATCAGTTTCTGTTGCGAGAACAGTGTTCTTCCCGCCAAGGAGAACTGCCACCCGGCAGAAGGAGGCATCGGTTTGGAGAACGTCCGCAAACGGCTTGACCTGTTGTTCGGCAACGACTACACGCTTGATATCCGATCTGATTCATCTGTTTATTCCGTAACACTAAATATACCCATATATGACGAGAAACATTCAATGTCTGGCAGTGGACGATGAACCTATCGCCCTTGAGAAGCTACAGAACTATATCACAAAAATCCCTTATTTCGATCTGGCCGCCACCTGCGAGGATGCCATAGAGGCTATGAAAGTGATGAACGAACGGGAGATAGATGCCATATTTATCGATATCAACATGCCCGACTTGAACGGGCTGGACTTTGTGGAATCCCTCTCCAAGCGCCCCTTGGTCGTCTTTACAACCGCCTATGCCCAGTATGCGGTAGACAGCTACCGGGTAGCACCGGTGGACTACTTGCTCAAACCGTTCAGTTTTGCAGATTTCCAACGTGCCGCAAACCGGATATTGCAACAGTTCAACATGCACTCTTCGCCCAACTCTCCTTCTGCCGTTTCAAACTCACTTTATGTCAAAGTGGAGTATAAGTATGTACGGATAGATTTGAAAGATATCCGCTACATCGAAGGTATGAGCGACTACTTACGGATTTTTACGACAACGGAAACAAAGCCGCTGATAACCCATTCCACACTAAGGCAGATCAAAGAATACCTTTCGCCCAATTTCCTGCAAGTCCACCGTTCCTATATCGTCAATATGGAGCAGTTGAAAGAAATACAGCGGATGCGTATCCTGATGGACAAAGATACGTGGATTCCTGTCGGTGACTTATACAAGGAGGAGTTCTACGACTACCTGCAAAGTCGTTCCATCGGGAAGAAAAAATAGCCGTTCACCGAAAAGAAAACACGGTTCATCGAACTTTTTTGCCAAGCTTTCCAGCCACATTTATCTTTGCGTCAAAAGAGATTGTTTTTCTGGATAATATTGTTTGCAAAAAAGTACAAATCATGGAGAAACAGAAATTACTGGCAGCTTTCACTCCGATAACATTGGAGGAAATGAGCACTATCCGGTTGATGAACCGTATAGACACGAAATATCTTCTCACAACGGAAAACCTGTTTTCGTTTCTCCGGCTTGCCGTAAAAAACTATCTGATACAAGAAGTAGACGGTGAACGAGATATAGCCTACTATACGGTCTATTTAGATACGCCGATGCGCGAGATGTATCTGAGACATGAATGCGGACGTGCCGTACGCGAAAAAATCAGAGTACGCACGTATGTGTCTTCCCATCTCACTTTCCTGGAAGTAAAAAACAAAAACAACAAAGGCCGCACAGACAAAAAACGCATACCGGTGACATCCGTGGAGACTTTATCGGCAGACGGTGGAGACGATTTCCTCCGAAAATACGCATGGTACAGGTTAGAGCAACTTTCTCCACAATTAGAGAACCGTTTCCGCCGTATCACGTTGGTGAACCAGGCCAAGACCGAACGGTTGACCATCGACTGCGACATCCGTTTCCATAACCTGGTCAACGGAAATAACTGTGTACTGGACAATTTGGTAGTGGTAGAGCTGAAACGTGACGGACGGCTCCCCTCACCCGTACATGACATCCTGCACAGCATGCACGTCCATCCTTCTTCTTTCAGCAAATACTATACGGGCTGTGCACTGACCGACGGGCTGTTACGGCAGAATCGTTTCAAACTGCGGTTGCGAAAAGTTATGCAATTCAATAATCAAGTCATACAATCATCTGTAAAAAACAACGAATTATGAATGAGTTAATTGAAGCATCCATGATGGATTCAGGATTTATGGACTACACAGGATTTGCCGAACTGCTGTTGCGCTTTGCATTCAACATGTTGATAGTGTGGTGTGTCATCCGTTTCTTCTATTACCCCAAGAGTCGCAGGCTCGACTACTATTTCACCTTCACACTCATCAGCATCAGCATTTTCCTCATGATTTTCCTATTGGGAAGCGTAAAACTCAAGATAGGATTTGCATTGGGGTTGTTTGCCATCTTCGGTATTATCCGCTATCGCACAGAGTCTATGCCGGTGCGCGAGATGACCTATCTTTTCGTCATCATCGCCATCTCGGTCATCAATGCGTTGGCAGTAGAGATCAGTTATGCCGAACTATTGGGGACCAATCTGCTGTTCTTACTTTGCGTGTGGCTTTGCGAGAGCAACCGATGGCTGAAACATGTGGCGTGTAAGCTGGTACAGTACGACCGTATCGAACTTATCGTACCGCAACGCAGAGAAGAACTGATAGAGGATTTGAAGAAAAGAACCGGATTGAACATCAGCAAAGTGGAAGTAGGGCATATTGACTTCTTACGAGACGCAGCAATGTTGAAAGTCTATTACGAACCGATAGAAGAAAGGACGAACACAGTGGACTCGTTGATACGTTTTCCACGGGAAGGAGACTAATCCTAAAAAAGAGTTGTTATGAAAAAGATTATCTTATTCACGGCTTGTATCTGCCTGCAATTATGTACCGGGTTGCAAGCACAAAGCGACGGCTTCGGCATCTGGAGCAGTGCGGAAGTCAAGAAGAAAATCATCCACGGACTGGACGCTTCCTTGGAAGGAGAGTTTCGTACACGCGACGGTGTGAAGGACGTAGAACGCTGGGCGGTGTCGCCTTCCTTGTCCTACCGCCTTTTTCCTTTCCTGAACGCAAGCTTGGGATACTCTTACATCAATAAACGGGTTGAAGCGGAAACCACCAAAAAAGGGAACTACATCCCGGCGCATTGGTCGCCTCGTCATCGGTTCAGCGCTTCGCTGACCGGCAGTTGCACCTGGAACCGGCTGGAGTTTTCTCTGCGGGAAAGGTTTCAGTTCACTCACCGTACAGCCTTATCCGTACCTAAGTATGATGGAGACGACGGTTCCCGCAAGGCAGACGAGATAATCAGCGCAAAATCAAAGAACATGCTCCGTTCACGTCTGCAAGTAGCATGGAATCTCCGAAAGTCTCCTTTCACGCCTTATGCCTCCTGCGAATTGTATCAAAATATGAACGAAGGATGGTCTGTGAAGAAAACCCGCTGGACAGTAGGAACGGAATATAAAATAAACAAGAAACATTCGTTCGATCTTTACTATCGCTATCAGGATCACGAGGATGATGACGAGACGAACGGGCATGTATTGGGCGTAGGATATAAGTTTAAATTCTAAACAAACTAAACTATAATTGTCATGAAAAGAAAATATATGGGCTTTTTAGCCTGCTGCTTGCTTTGTTGGGCGTGCAGCGTTGATCCTTTGGATGAACTGGACGGAAATGAAAAGAACGAAACGGGAAACAACACCGGCGGCGAGACCGGAGGATCCGGAAATGTCGATGCATCCGGCAATCTGCTCGATTTCGATATTAACTGGGACGATATGGCCGACAGCGACTTTGAAGACACTTCGGAACGTGTGCCGACCGATGAGAACGAAGATGAATATGAAGATTTCATAGAAAATTCTTCGTTTACCTCGCAGATAGCCATCGCTTATAACGGCACCTCTGCCACAGTGACCGGAGCCGCCGAAGGCGTGACTGTTACTACAGACGGGGCGCATGTCACCGTCAGTTCTACGGTGAAAGGTGTGGAATACATATTGAGCGGTACGGCAACCGACGGATCGTTCAAGGCATACAGCGAGAAAAAATTCAAACTGACCCTCAACGGCCTATCGCTGACAAGCGCCCAAGGAGCAGCCATTAACATTCAGAGCGGAAAGCGCGTGTTCGTAGAAGCAGTGGACGGCACGGTAAACACGCTGACCGATGCCTCCTCTTATACGAACACCGTGGACGGAGAAGACCAAAAGGCCTGTTTTTTCAGTGAAGGGCAGCTGCTGTTCAGCGGTAGTGGAGAACTGACCGTGAGCGGGAACTATAAACACGGTATTTGCAGCGATGACTATGTATATCTGCATTCCGGCGTAAGGATTACTGTCGCCTCGGCAGTAAAAGATGCCATCCATGCCAACGACAAGATTGTGATGAACGGCGGTTTAGTAAAACTCACTCCCTCAGGCGACGGGATGGACTGCGAGGATGGCAGTATCGACATCCGTGGCGGCCTGTTGAAAGCAAACATCACGGGAGCCGCATCCAAGGCTGTCAAGGCTGAAACTGATATTACCGTTGCGGGCGGGCAGTTACTGCTGCTGACTTCCGGTGATGCGGAGTACGATTCGACCGATAAGGATCTCAGCTCATCGGCAGGCATGAAATGCGGAGGCGATCTGACCATTAGCGATGCATCTGTTTCTATTAAAAGTACGGGGGCGGCCGGAAAGGGTATCAATTGCGACGGCAAACTTACACTGTCAGCGAGCACGGTAAAGATCGTCACTACCGGACAACAATATGTATACGGCAGTCTGGATTCTTCTCCCAAAGGGATCAAAGCAGACGGTGACCTGACCGTCGAATCCGGCACCGTGCAGGTTCGTACCACAGGCGGCGAAGGCAGCGAAGGTATCGAGAGCAAAAGCACGCTCACGATCAACGGCGGAAATATCTGTGTATATGCCTACGATGATTGCCTGAACGCCACAAACAACATCACTATCAATAACGGGAATGTCTACTGTTACAGTAGTGGCAACGATGGCATCGATTCCAACGGAACGCTGACCATCACGGGTGGTATGGTAGTGGCTTCCGGCACTACGGTTCCCGAAGATGGTTTTGACTGCGACCAAAACACATTCAAGATAACAGGCGGAACGATACTCGGCATAGGAGGTTCAACCAGTACACCGACTTCCAATGCCTGCACACAGAGATCCGTCATATACGGCGGCTCCGGTACGAGCGGGACCCTGTTGTCCATAATCTCGGCAGACGGGACACACCTGATGTCTTACACCATTCCCCGCACCTACAACCAGATGACCCTACTCTTCAGCAGCCCGTCACTGGCTTCCGGAACAAATTACAGCATCTACAGCGGAGGCAGTGTCGACGGAGGAACTTCGTTCTATGGGTTGACTGTAGGCGCCAACTATTCGGCCGGGACATCCGTTTCTTCTTTTACAACCACCGACATGGTGACCACCATCGGCAGTACGGGCGGAGGCGGCAATTTTCCCGGTGGCAACCCGGGCGGTAACCCCGGTGGCGGGAAAAGACCTTAGGAGTAGGAAATTTGTTCCCACCCGGATTTGAATCTGACAGACGCAGATTAAATATAAATAAACTCAGATTTTTTGACACGTCAAATTAGATTTGCGTCTATCAGATTCTCCTCCAATGCCAATCCTACCCTTCTCACTGTCCGGATTTCGACAAAAGGATCGTCCGAGAAATGTTTACGCAGTTTCGTAACAAAAACATCCAGGCTGCGGGAAGCAAAATAATCGTCCTCCGTATCCCAGAAACGGCTCAATATCACTTCGCGCCGGACCACCTCCCCCTTATTCTCACAAAGAAGCTCCAAAATACCGGTTTCACGCGGAGTCAATGTTTTCTTTTTTCCATCGGTGCTCTTCAGCAGACAATGCTCTGCATCCAACTGCCGGTTGCCGATTGCATATATACGGGATTGATTCTTGGAACGCGTCCCTTCTTTCATACTCAGTATTCCCTGGATATGCGCATCCATTTCTTCCGCGATAAAAGGCTTTTTGATATAATTATTGGCTCCGATCTGATATCCCTCTATCACATCTTTCGGAGTGATACGGGCAGAAGCAAACAGGACAGGCGTATCACCGTCTATCTCCCGTATTTTGGCGACCATCTCCCTGCCATCCATTACAGGCATTTCTATATCGGCCACGATAATGTCCGGCCGATGTTCTTTCCAAGCATCCAGCCCTTCTTTTCCGTTGTTGGCGATGATCACCTCATAACCTCCGATCAAATCTTCAAGAGATGATTTTACCATGTAGCACAGGCTGGCATCATCTTCAACCAATAACAGCTTAATCATAATGTTTCAATTGTTTGGATTAATATATCATTTAAGGACTGTAGCAATCAATATCAGCCCCATTCGTTCGAAGATTGCCAAATAAGGATTTAATATCACTGCCGGAATACCTTCGGAACCATCTTGTCGGATTGGAATGTCCAATTGGAACATATCTACAGGATAACCAAATCGGATCAAAGCTTCTGGCAGTAAAGATATAACATTTTAATTATGATACATAACGCTTTGATAATATATTATAGCATCCCTACGCCTACTGATAATAAGCTTCTATGGATCGCACTGTTACCGTCCATATGTTTACTCTAACAATATAACGGTCCAGCCTGTTTAAAATATACGCTCAAGAGGGCTAATTTGATCATTCGGCAAATTCCTCCTTTTCCGTTAACCTAACATCCTACCGATAACATCACTTATTGTACGATTCACTAAAATACCCATTGGTCTAAATCGAAACACATAGGTCAGAAAATCGATTTTTATACCCATGAAAACAGATTTTCCCGCAAGGGTAATATTTTTTAATAAACATGCATTTACACAAATATCTAACATACAGCAAAATACAAAAACAAGCCATTTAAATGGGGTTACTGTATATTTCAATCTGTTTTTTTTAGATAACGAATCCGTATTTTATCACTTCCGGATGCTGGAAATGTTAACCTAAAGATAACATAACGATAACATAGCGTTGGATTCCATATGCTTACATTTGTCACAGACAGAAGAAACAGTATATTCATCTAAAAAAATAGAACAATGAAAATAAGACACATAACATATTCAAAAATTCTAATATCCATATCCGCATTTGTTGCAATATTCATTTTAAGATTTGGGTTAAAATACAATTTTGAGCCTATAGGAATGTTATTATTCCCAAGTCTGCTATTATTTC
>OJKP01000887.1_pt1 | contig 19653 bp, 20 predicted proteins | sample 1596521 | NCBI WGS metagenome assembly OJKP01 (sample SAMEA4350130, study PRJEB24818) | metagenome | biome: human; feature: gut; material: faeces | place: Denmark | collected 2013-09
TTTTTGTACGAAATTTCTTCATTTTGCACGCTCAGCGAAAATAACAGCTTGTTAAATGGCAATATTTCATGTTTTTGTATTTTTTTAGCAAAAAATGGCGTTTTTAATACAAACAGAACTCCCCGAGTGGCAGACAGCAACTCTCCGCAATGAGCTATGCTTTCGTACCTTTCATTATGTAAAAAAGGCATACTCACGTATGCCCTTTCTAAATAATCCGTTATAATTAAGCGTTCATCTGAGCGGCAACTTCTGCTGCGAAGTCCTCGTTCTTCTTCTCCATGCCTTCGCCAACTTCGAAACGAACAACCTTAGCGATGGTCAGAGCCTTATTAACGCTCTCTAAATACTTAGCTACGGTCTGCTTGCCGTCCTCAGCCTTAACATAGGTCTGATCTAACAGGCAGATCTCCTTCAGCTGCTTGGATACACGACCGTCTGCCAGACCCTTGAAGATCTTATCAGATACGATAGCGTCCTTGTCAGCCATAGCCAGCTCAGCCAGAGCAGCAGCTGCTTCTTTGGAGAGGAAGTTGAACAGGTAGTTCATGTTGCTCTTCTTCTCTTCGTAGATAGCCTTATCCTCATCGCTCCATGCGGAACTGTTCATAGCCTTATCGATCAGTTTGTTCAGGATAGGCTTAGGCAGAGATGCAGGATCATTCAGAGCTGCGTCAACAGTGATCTCCTGTAACTTAGCCAGCTCTTCTGCGGAAATATCATTTCTGCTGATGTAGGTAGGATTCATAGCTGCTACCTGCATAGCGATGTTGGTCAGTGCTTCTCTAGCTGCGTCATCGGATGCACCGTTAGCTGCAACGATAACACCGATGCGTCCACCACCGTGAATGTAGGATACTGCTACATCTCCGGATACCTTCTCGAAACGACGGATGGACAGCTTCTCACCGATGGTAGCGGTCTTCTCTACCAGAGCATCCTTAACGGTTGCACCTTCAAAAGGAGCAGCTAACAGCGCTTCAATATCTTCGCCATCCTTGCCACCCTGTAAATCGGATGCCAGAGCTGCTGCATTAACAGCCTCTACAAAAGAAGTAAAGGTCTCGTTCTTTGCAACGAAGTCGGTTTCGGAGTTAACTTCGATAACGCAGGCGGTCTTGCCGTCTGCGGAGATTGCTGCACGTGCAACACCTTCTGCTGCGATACGGCTTGCCTTCTTCTCAGCTTTAGCCTGTCCGTTCTTTCTCAGGAACTCAACAGCTGCGTCCATATCTCCATTTGTCTCGTTCAGAGCCTTCTTACAATCCATCATACCAGCGCCGGTCATTTCACGGAGCTCTTTTACCATAGATGCGGTAATTGCCATTTTTTTATCCTCTCTTCTTAATTAATATATTATCCTCAAGAACCCAGACCGTAATGACAGGCATCGCAATCTGGGTTCCTATGCTTCTCTTATGGAATCGGATTATTCAGCGTCAGCTGCAACCTCTTCGATATCCTCTGCTTCGGTAGCTACATCAGCATCGCTGTATACAGCCTCGCCCTGCTTAGCTTCGATGACAGCGTCAGCCATCTTGGAAACGATCAGCTTAACGGCTCTGATTGCATCATCGTTACCGGGGATGATGTAATCCAGCTCTTCGGGATCACAGTTGGTATCGCCGATACCGATCAGGGTGATGCCCAGTGCATGAGCCTCCTGTACACAAATTCTTTCCTTCTTAGGATCTACAACAAAGATAGCATCGGGAACTCTGGTCATGTTCTTGATACCGCCCAGGTTCTTCTCCAGCTTCTCCCATTCTTTCTTTAACTGAATAACTTCCTTCTTAGGCAGTACATCGAAAGTACCGTCCTGAGACATGGTCTCGATTGCGTGCAGTCTTGCGATACGGGACTGGATGGTTCTGAAGTTGGTCAGCATACCACCTAACCATCTCTCGTTTACATAGTACATACCGCAACGCTCAGCCTCAACCTTTACAGCGTCCTGTGCCTGCTTCTTGGTACCAACGAACAGAATGGTGCCGCCCTGTGCAGCGATCTCAGATACTGCCTTGTAAGCCTCATCAACCTTAACTACAGACTTCTGCAGATCGATGATGTGGATACCGTTTCTCTCGGTGAAGATGTAAGGAGCCATCTTAGGGTTCCATCTTCTGGTCTGATGTCCAAAATGAACACCTGCTTCAAGTAACTGTTTCATAGAAATAACGCTCATGTCTTTACCTCCGTTTGGTTAAAATCTTCCGCTTTTCTTTTCTGCCGGGACGCGTTAAGAACCCGGTTAGCTCTGACAAAGACTTCTGTAAAAACAGTAAGCACCATCGTCAAATCGAAAGGCGTGTTTTTTGTCACAACAGTGCGATTATAACATAGGAAAACCCCTGTGGCAAGGGGTTTTTAATGTTTTCCTGTGATTATTTTGGCAATTTCTTCTTCCGAAGTCCCGGGAGCTATTTCATAGATGCCGGGATTGATGCTGCGACTGTATCCGTTATTACATAAATAATTGTCAAATGCTTTCGCATTCTCCACCAGACCTGCCTCATAGAGCACTCTGCTGACACTTCCGGAATCGGAACCTTTCTTAATAGTAATGGTTGTCTGTGACTGTTCCGGTGCTGTGATTAATTCAGGCTCTTTTGTTGCCTCAGGCTTTGTCGTCATTTCCGGCTCTGCGGTTGTTTCAGGCTTTGTCGTCATTTCCGGCTCTGCGGTTGCCTCAGGCTTTGTCGTCATTTCCGGCTCTGCGGTTGCCTTAGGCTCTGTCGCTGTTTCAGGCTCTGCGGTTGCCTCAGGCTCTGTCATTGTTTCAGACTCTTCTGTCACTTCCGGCTCCATCGTTATCTGCGGCTGTGCACTGTTTTGTAGTGCCGCCAGGGTCAGTTCGCTGCTGTCCACCATCCCCAGCTCCGAAGCCCTCTCTCTGATCTGCTCATCTGTCAGTGTCTGCGCCTCTTGTCCTTGTCTACCGGAAAAACTGATTCCTAAAATCAGTGCTGTTACAGCCATTCCTATCCCGAGACCGCGCAGATAATATTTTAACTTCATTATTGTATTTCTCCGTCCTTATCCTTGCTTCGCACGATTCTTATCAGGCCTTGTACAGGTCGATCACAAGCTTTACCTCTCCGACACCCAGTCCCAGTTCTTTGGCAATTGCCACTGTGGATTTGCCCTGTTTGTGCATTTCAAGGATCTTCTCGTTATTGTTCTGTCCCTCCTGCACCGTCTCTCCCATAAATCCGATCTCTGGAGAATTCTCCGGCTGTATAAGAGTTTCTGTCTGGGAAGCATCCGCTGTTTTCTCCTCCGCCACCGTCCCGGCGGTCTTATCTGTGGCGGTCTTATCTGTGGCGGTCTTCTCTGCGGCTGCTTTATTTTCCGCCGTTTTATTCTCCAGCGTTTTATTTTCCGCCGCTTTGACCGCTTTATCCATTTTGGATACGGTGTCCTTGATATTTGCATGCTTGCTGTTCAGCATATCATATAAGAACATTGCTTCTTCATGATTTTTATGAATCTCTTGTAATACCGTGTCGGAATATTCATTAACTGCCATGATCTTCTCATTGGTCAGACGTTCCAGAGCGCGTTCTGCTTTCTCTATCGCGTCCTCAGAGGTCTCTTCCATTTTGTCCTGCATTTTACTGCGGACGTTATTCATTTCCTCTTCCACCAGACCGTGGATCTCTTCTTTTGCTGCTTTTTGATCGATTCCTGTGTCTTTTTCCCCGCCAAGCGGCAAAAAGAAACTTCCTGTAAATATTATGACTCCCGCAATCAGCAGGACGATCTCCAAAATACCCATGTTACTTATTTTTCCTTTGCATTGTCAGATCTTAATATCAAATCCCTGATGCTCTTTTTTCACCACAACACCATCTTCCGGCTGCTTTTTGCGGCGTTTGCCGCCGTTGCCCGCATACTCGTTATTTCCCTTTTCTTTGGCGTCGTATTGTCCGGTGTACCAGTCCGCATTGTCACTGCTGTGCACCTCTTTGGTGAGCTGCTCTGTGTGCTTCTGCGTCTGCTGTCCCAGAGTCATCTGTTGGAATGCCCCCTTGTTGTCTTCATTCTGCTTCATCACAGTATAATCCTGTGTCCGGGGGATCGAAGCAATCTCTAAAGAGCCAAATGCCATATCTATGCCTCTTTTCTGTGAACTCTTACAGGGGAGTGGACTTCACATCACCGTCAATACGTTCAAAACGACAATAATGATAAGTGCTCTTCACCTGCATGGAAGAGTCTCCGATAATGATCGTAGTGCCGGGATATACCTCTCCTTTTACCAATACCATTGCTCTGTCCTGGGGATTGAATTCCAGCTGCAGCTCCTGCATTCGGCGGTTCTTCTCTTCCAGACTCTTTTTCTGTGTCTCCAATATAGCTGCAGAGTTCCGGATATAATTGATCTGATCCGGTGTAAAACAGACCCCTTTGCTCTTTTTTTCCGCAAAGCTGGTCAGAATCGGCTGAATGCCCCGGATGGTTTTAACGATCTCAGAGACTTCCTTCTGAAGTCTCATATATTCTGCCTTTTTCTCGGGATCCACACCTACTTCCACCACCGTAGGTGCACCCAGGGTCGCTCCTAAGGTCTTCACCTCGATCTTCTGTCCGGCACGTACATGTCCGCCGGTGATGAATCCTCTCTTACCGGTTACCTGAATCTCCGTAGATGCCGTCACATTGCTGTGCAGGATGGATTCGGTACTGACATATCCTCCGGCTGTTGCTGTGGAATTCTCCAAAAACTTCGCCACAATATTGCCGCCGGCTTTCAATATTCCCTTGGACATGCCGTTCATGCCTCTTGCAATGATAATGTTGCCGCCGGCCTCGATATGCGCGCCTTCCACGACACCGCTGATGATCACGTTGCCACCCGCCCGGATGACAAAATTGGATGACACATTGCCCCTGACCTGTACACTTCCTTCAAAATCAATATTACCGGTAGACAGATCCACATTTTCCACTTCGTAGACATCGGATACAAAAACCTTGCCTTCTACCAGGGATACATGTCCGTCTACCATGGAAGTGATCCTCCTGCGGTCTTCGGAGATCTCAATGTTATGGCCAAATTCCAGATGCGCCTTTTTCACCTGTCTCGGCTTTATCTTAGTGCCCTGTACCGTGGTCCCGTACTCACCCTCATCCTCCGGGATGATTTCCGCCAAAAGCTGCCCCTTCTTGCAAGGGTTGATCATATTCAGGTGGAAATAGTCCACCGTTCCGTCATCTTTTAAGGTTGGTCTGGCATGAACATCGGTGTTGAAATAATACTTAATATATGCGTCCGTTCCGTGTCTGGGTTCTTTTCCTTTTGCCACCACCAGATCTGTGCAATAGATTCCCTCAGACATAAAGTGATCCTGCAGAACACTCATCTGGATTCCATAGACTATGTTCCGGAATCTCAGATCTTTGATCACACCGTCCATAGTCGCTCTTTTCCCGGTTTGTGATGCAGGATAAAAGCGTAAGGTGACCTGCATGTTATCCTCAGCGACTTCGATACTGTAGGTCTCCTCCAGTTCCGGGCAATCTTTTCTCTCTAAAAAGCAGACAGTATCTTCACCGTCTAAAATTGCTTTTTTGATCACCACGGGATCGTAAGGCACCGATTCTCTGTCCAGGTATAAGAGAACCTCCTGAAGGTTTATGCCACTGCCCCCGTCCTTTGGCTGTACGAGCCGCAGTCCATAGCCTCCAGGGGCTTTTACTATCTGAAAATATCCGTTCTGCATATGCCTTTCCTCTGCCTTTCCTTCCTGCATTCTGTGCAGATCAATCAGGTTCTATAAAAGTCCCATGTAGTTCCCCATTTTGGTCTTCATCTTCTGTAAAGCACGGGTATGCAGCTGTGATACCCTCGATTCCGATACTTCCAGAATATTACTGATCTCTTTCAGCGTAAGATCCTCATAATAATATAAAGTAACTACTTTTTTCTCTTTTTCTGTCAAAAGCTCCAGTGCTTCTCCGAGTACTTTGGTCAGTTCTTCTTTTTCTATGCTCTCTTCCGGACTGTCAAATCGTGCCGTCGTATGTCTGCTGTAATCCTGTGAGACATCACTGCCCTGTTCCATGTATTCGTTTAAGGATACTAACCCTGTGACTTTCATCTGGGACTGCCAATCCAGGTATTCCTCGGAGGATATTCCCAATCCCTGTGCTATATCTTCGTCTGTTGCAGTGCGTCCGGTAGTCTGCTCCACTTCCTTGATGACAGCATCGATTTTTTTCTGCCGCTGTCTGATCGTCCGGGGGATCCAGTCCATTTTTCGGATCTGGTCAAGAATCGCGCCCCGGATGCGCAGACTGGCATAGGTCTCGAACTTTACTTCCTTCATACAATCGAACTTGTCGATAGCATCGATCAGTCCAAAGATACCATAACTTACCAGATCTTCATAATCTACGTTGTATCCCAGGTACATACTCAGTCTTCCGGCTACCACTTTCACGAGCGGAGCATATTCCAGTATCAGCTGTTCCCTGGTCTCCGGTCGCTTATTAGCAGCATATTCTTCTAATAACCTTTTCTTACCGGTTTCATCCATTCGATTCGCTTACACCCTTCTGCCCTGCGTCTTCTTCCGTCGCAGCTGCTTCTTCCGCCTTCGCTTCCTGCTCCTGCTTTTCCTTCTCCTCGTTCTGTCTGTCAAATCGGTCCAACAACAGACGAATCGCACTTCCCAGGCAATAGAATAAAAGCATCACCGCAAAAAGCGCCACCAGGCTTGCCAGCACTGAGTATGATCTTACTAATGTAATGATACAGGTGCATGCACCCGCGATCAGCATCAGAAGCAATGGCATGTTCTTTCTGTTCATAATCTTCTTCCCATCTAAACCCTGTCAGATCACCGATTCATCTCTTCCCACAGCACGGATATGAAATTCTCCGGTCTCAGGATAGAAGGTTACGGTTCTTCCGTAGTTTTTACCTGTATCTTCCGCAAGAATGGGGATACTGATCTCTTTCAGCTTTTTCTTGACCGCTTCTACGTTGCGTTCCCCCACCTGCATCATATCGTTACGTCCCTGGAATGTGAACATGGTGGCGCCGCCGGCAATCTTGGCAACCATTCTTGCTTTCCTCGCACCGAGCTTTTCCATCTGCCTGACCAGTTCGTCGATTCCTGTATCTGCAAATTTTGCGATATTCTGGTTACTGTTGCGGATCGTAGTGCTGTCCGGCAGCATAATATGTGCCAGACCGCCTATTTTCGTCACCGGATCGCGGATTGCTATTCCCACGCAGGATCCGAGTCCCAAAGTAGTCACTCCGTCAGGGCTTACGCAGGTCTTCAGATCCGCCATTCCTACTTTAATTATCTCGCTCATTCTGCTCCCCTTCTTCTGCTTCTGCCTTCCTTATTCCACCGATATTCCCAAAGATGACAGGATCTTGGGATAGGATTCAATATCAGGAACCAGAATGAAATAACCGTCAATCTCTACCTCATCATAGAACTGTGACTGAATGAGTAAAATCTTATCTCCCAATGTTCCGAATTCAATGGCGGGCACACTTAAGATCGCACCTGCCATATCCAGAGTCAGAGAGGGAGGAGTTGGGATGATCGTCAGATTCGTCAGCATAGACAGGGAATTCAGATAGGCACCTGTAATAATGTTGCCGATCTCCTTCATGGCAGAAAATTCAATCTCCGAAAATCCATCCTGCTGTACCATGTCCCCCATAATCTTATGGAGAAGATGTTTTGCACTGTTCTGCTCTACCAAAAACATCATGCTGCCGGTAATGTCACCTTCTACTCCTAAGAATACTCCGACCATTACCTGCTCTTCTCCGCCCATCATGGCTCCTACTTCGTTAAAATCCAAAAGTTTTACCTGCGGTACTTTCATGTCCACCTTGCAGTTAAGCATCTGGGAGAGTGCTGTCATAGCGTTGCCCGCTCCAATGTTGCCGATTTCCTTTAAAACATCCAGATATGTTTCCGAAACTTTTTCTAAACTCAGGTCTCCCATGGATCCATCTCCTTTATGCATTTTCCTCCAGTGTAATGGAATTCAGATCCAGTAAAGAGATCAGCTCCCCATTGTGTTTACCGACACCCGTGATGAAGCTTTTCTTGATTTCGCCGGTATTCTGAGACATTTTTTCAATCTGACTGGTGCCGAGAGTAACAACCTCCTTCACTTCGTCAACAATAATTCCTACGCTTCCCTGCTGTTCCTGCTTCAAAATAATGATTCTGGTAGCACGGGTCATTTCATCTGCCTCCAGTCCCATTTTCAGTCGAAGGCTCATAACGGGCAATACTTCTCCGCGGAGATTGATCACGCCCTTCAGATATGCAGGCACTTTGGGAACTCTGGTGATATGCTGCATTCTTACAATATTATCGATATAGCGGATATCAATGCCGTACTGTTCGTCTCCGAGACGGATCACAATATACTGGAAAAATTCCTCCTCAACCTTACGCTCGTCTCCGGCTTTTAATGTTTCTCTCATGCTAAGTTCTTCCATAACTGTCATCTCCCTCCTTACAGTAATGCATTGGCATCCAGGATCAGTGCTACCTCACCGTCTCCGAGGATCGTTGCGCCACTGATGAATTTGCACTGCTTGATGTATTTTCCAAGAGACTTGATAACGATCTCCTGCTGTCCGATCAGTTCGTCGATGACAAGACCTGCCATCTTGTCGCCCTTCTTGACGATAACAACGATCAGGTTGTCCTCCGGGGATCTGGTACTCTCGACATCCAGCACTTCTGTCAGACGGATCAGAGGGATTACAGTTCCTCTTAAATTGATGACCTCTTTATTCTCTACCAACTTGATGTCCTTCGGGGAGATATCTTCAATCGTCTGGATAGATCCCAGAGAGATTGCATACTTTTCTCCGCCTACGACTACCATCAGAGCCTGTATGATCGCAAGGGTTAACGGCAGACGGATCGTCCAGGTACTTCCCTCGCCCCACTTGGATTTCACTTCCACTTCACCGCTTAAGGATTCGATCTTGGACTTCACGACATCCAGTCCCACACCTCTTCCGGACACATCGGTTACCTTCTCGGAAGTAGAGAAGCCTGGCAGGAACAGCAGATTGATAATATCCTTCTCCGGCATGTTGGCTGCCTGCTCTGCGGTTACCAGATTGCGCTCGATTGCTTTATTCTTAACAGCTTCCACGTCAATACCGTTACCATCATCTCTTACTTCGATGACTACGTTATTGCCATCCTGATATGCATCCAGGAAAATAGATCCCTGCTCGGGCTTTCCACGCTGTGCACGCACTTCTGCGGACTCCAGACCATGATCGGCGGAGTTACGGAGCAGATGCATCAGGGGATCTCCGATCTCATCCACCACGGTACGATCCAGTTCAGTCTCTTCACCGGTCATAAACAGTTCCATCTTCTTATCCAGCTTTTTGGACAGATCGCGGATCATTCTGGGGAACTTCACAACAACACTCTCAATAGGTACCATTCGTACCTTCATCACGGATTCGTGGAGATTCGTGGTAACATTCTCCAGGTATTCAATCTGCTCATTGAAAGCAGTATTGTTGCCCTGGTCGCTGCTGGATGCCGATACCAGAGAGTTCTTTGCAATGATCAGTTCACTTACCAGATTCATCAGGGAATCCAGTTTTTCAATATCCACACGTACGGTACGGTTCACTACCGGCTTATTTACAGGCTTCTTCTCCGGAGCCTTGGCTGCAGCCGCAGGTTTTTTCTCTTCCTTCTTAGGCTCTGCCTTGACTTCCGCTACGACTTCCTTTTTCTCCTCTACGGGTTCGGCTGTCTCTTCTTCGGAATGATAATTCTTCGTCTTCTCCAGCTCCAGAACACCACCGGTTACCTGTGCAATCTCGGATACGCTCTCGGCTGCCTTGATGATTTCATCCAGAGAATAATCGGATAATACGATCAGAGTGAAATCCTTATCGAATTTCTCATCTTCCACATCCTGTGCGCTGGGCATGGATACGATGATCTCACCTTTTTCTTCCACTGCCTTGAATACCAGAAAAGCTCTTGCTGCCTTCAGTATGCAGGTCTCCTGTACCACCACGTTGATTCCATATACATTTTTGCCCTGCTTCATAGCTTCTCTGATCACACGGATCTGGCTGTCATCAAAAGCAATGTCATTCCATTTTTCAGTACCTTCTGTGCCGGTTTCCGCTGTGGGAGCTGCAGCTGCGGGTGCCTCTTCCTTTGCTGCGGGTGCTTCGGTCTTGCCGTCGTTTAAGATATCGTTCAGTGCTTTGATGAGGTTCTCGTTGTCATTGGTTCCCTCATCAGAGGTCTCCTGAATATTATTCTTGTATTCCTCCAAAGCATCCAGGCACTGGAACAATACATCGATCATCTCCGGCTTTACTTTAATGTTGCCGTTACGTACTTCCGAGAACACATTCTCCATATCATGAGTCAGATTCTGCATGCGCTTGTAACCCATAGTTCCCGCCATTCCTTTCAGGGAATGTGCCGCACGGAATATCTCATTGATATTGTCCATGTTCTCAGGGTCTGACTCCAGTTCCAGAATCTGTGTGTTCAGGTTCTGCAGATGTTCATTTGTTTCATCCAGAAAAATTTCAAGATATTGGCTTACGTCCATCTCTTCCTCCATTCTGCCTGCCACGGTATCGCCGAAAGCGGCATATATTGCTTACTTACTTACTCCTACATGAAGTATGATCTCCTGGGCTATCTGGTCTAAGGGTACTACCTGATCGGCAAGCCCTGCCTGGATTATACTTTTAGGCATTCCAAATACTATACTGGTATCCTGATCCTGAGCGATCACATATGTCTTCCCGGAAGATTTTAATTTGCTGATTCCTTCCGTTCCGTCTGCTCCCATGCCCGTCATTACGGCACATACTACCGTATCAAAACGGCTGTTTTGCAATGATTCATACATATAATTGGCACAGGGTCTGACACCCTCTCTGTAAGGTTCCTCCGACAAATGCAGGGTATGTCGTCCTGCCGGAGAAGTGACGACATTCAGGTGTTTACCGCCCATAGCGATATAGACCCATCCCTTTTTCAGTTCTTCTCCCTCTGCTGCTTCCTTTACATGAAGCTGACTTAAATTGTCCAGTCTCTCTGCCAGGGATGCTGTAAATCCCACCGGCATGTGCTGTACGACTAACACCGGTGCATCTAAATTGGCCGGTAGAAGAGGGATCACGGACTGAAGCGATTTCGGACCTCCCGTGGAGCTTGCGATCGCTACGATCTTGCTGCCGGACACACTGACCGGATGATGATTGATGATCTTCATCATCTCTTTTACGGTGCCCTTCTCTTCGGAAAGCTTCTCCTCCGCAGCAAATGTCGGCAGCTTACTGTTTGCTACCACATTCAGTGTTCGCAGGAACTCTCTTCGGAAATTCTCGCCCCGGCAGTCCACTGCACTGTCCGGTTTATGTACAAAATCCAGTGCTCCCAGTTCCAGAGCATCCAGAGTGGTTTTGGCTCCTTCCTTTGTGTCGGTACTCGCCATCATCACTCGTGCCGGAATCTTGTATTTCCGCAGTTCCTGTAACAACTGCAATCCGTTCATTCGCGGCATATTTACATCCAGGACTACCGCATCATAGCTGTTTCTGCTCAACAGATCAAAGGCTTCCAATCCGTCTTTTGCTCTGTCAGTCACCTGGAATCTTATGTCTGAATCTATTATATCACACAGCACTCTTCTCATAAGTGCAGAGTCATCTACAAGCAGTATTTTTTTCGGCATTAATTCATTCTCTCCTTTTTGCGGCTCTTACGCTCTTCTTCAAATATAAAACGTATGATCTCTTCCCGGATATTCACATCCAGATTGTAGTACTGGACTCTGTGTTCAAAGGTTCCCTTTCTTTTCTCCAGTTCCCGTACCGCCAGCACCTTACCTACCACATCGTATTTTTTTCTCTCACCGTCCTTCGTGAGCAAATGATAACTGCACAGGATCAGGCTGCCCGGTTCGTATCTCTGCGTTGACATGAACCGTAACCCACCACCGCTGATATCTACGATAATACTATGCTTTAAGGGAAGTCCCGGCTGTAATTCATAGGGAGAATTCTTCTCCAGTGCCTCGATCTCTTCCTCCTCCAGATTCCTGGCACACATGTCCAGAGCACAGCTGAAACGGTAGTATTCTCTTCGCTGATATTTTCTGAGATTGCTGGTCAGCTCCATGACCAACACGTAGACATTGTTGCTCTTATAACGGTCCACTATTCTGGCAAAACACTGATACAGGCTGTTCTCCTCAAAAAACACCATATCATATTCGCTCTCCACCGGCAGAAGGATCAGTCTGGTCTGTTCCATTGGCATGGAAATCTCCAGTGTATCCTCCGATAGGATCTGCAGTACACGGCTCTGGTAAACCTTTGTCGTATTTTCGGCTCCGGATTCTCCCAATCCATGTTCCAGCGCCCGAAGCTCTACTTTAGAACCTTCTTCCACAAATCTGGACAACATAATTTTGTACCTCTCTTATCTGGACTGTTTTGCAGCTCCGTTTCTGGTTCCTATAATGTGTGAGAAAAAAGCTGCCATTCCGCGTCTTTTCTGCTCCTCCTGTGTCTTGTCGCACAGTCTTCGCGCGATCCGCTCATATGCCTGACTGGATTTTGCCCCGGGGTTCTGTATGGATACCGGTCCCTGCTGCATCACCGCCTGCACGACCTGCGGATCCTGCGGCACACATCCCAGATATTCCATAGGAGTCTTCAGGTATCTGGTGACTACCGCATTCAGTTTATCGAACAGTATCTGTCCTTCCTTCACATTATCCACCCGGTTAGCTACCATTTTGACCTTGGTATAATCTTCCTCGAACCTCGGATGTCTGTACAAAGCCTTCAATAACGAATAAGAGTCTGTGATAGAAGTCGGTTCCGGTGTAGTCACCAGAAGTACTTCTCCGCTGGCCACTAAAAATTCCAGCACACTTTCCGAGATTCCCGCACCGGTATCCACAATGATCACATCTGTTATGGCATCCAACTCGGCCAGATTCTGTATGATGCAGGTCAGCGCATCCCGCCCCAGGTTCGACATGCCGGCGATTCCCGAGCCACCGGAGATAAAGCCTACCTCCATGGGCCCCCAGGTAATGATGTCACTGATGCTCTTGCCCTCATAGACCAGATCACACAGATTGTGCTTCGGTACCGCTCCGAACATGATCTCAATGTTAGCCAGTCCGAAGTCCGCATCCAGAATGATCACTCGTTTCCCCATTTTACGGAATTGAATTGCCAGATTGATGGACATATTGGATTTTCCGACACCTCCCTTGCCGGAGGTGACGGTAATGACTCTTGCAGTAGGTCGTATCTGCTGATTTGCTTTAATGATCCTTAACTGTTCCGCCTGATCCATTTTCCCGCGCCTTTCTGTAAAAGCTTATTCCTTTCCGCCAAGGATCTGCTTTACTGTCTTCTGTGGATTGAATGCTTCCATATCGTCCGGAACATTCTGGCCGCAGGTCACATAAGCGATCGGCGCATCGGTATAAAGCTTCATATTCAGCAGATTCCCCACTGCCTCTGTTTCATCCAACTTGGTAAAGATCAGTTCAAAGTCTGCGATCCTACCGTAACAATCCGCGATCTTCTGAAGATCCCTATATTTGGTAGTTGCACTTAAAACCAAAAATACCTGATAACTTTCCGGTCTCTTCAGTGCTGCCACCATTTCCTTCATTTTCTCCAGTTGATCCGTATTCTGATGTGATCTCCCCGCTGTATCTATAAAAATATAATCACAGTCCCAATAATCCTCCACCGCTGCCTGCAGCTCCTCCGGGGTATAGATGATCCGAAACGGAGTCTCTAAAATATTTGCATAGGTTCTGAGCTGTTCCGCTGCAGCAATACGGTAAGTGTCTGCTGTCAAAAGTGCCACTTTCTTTTTCTCTTCCACACAATATCTGCCGGCAAGCTTCGCTATGGTAGTCGTCTTGCCCACTCCCGTAGGTCCGATGAACAATACGATCCTGGGGCCTTCTTCCGAAGGAGTGATTCCTTCGGATTTTCCGAATTTGAGTACCATTTTCTGATAGATATTTGCCAACAGATAGTCAAATGGCAGATCTGCTTTTTTCGTCTTCGAAGCATCTTCCAGAATGCTGTTGACATACTTTTCATCCATTTCATTATCCAGCATCTTATTATACAGAAGTCTTATAAATTTATCCTGTTCAGGATTTTTCTCTTCTTCCTTTTTCTCCGCAGCAGCCATATCTTGGGTCTTATCCTCTTTTTCTTCGGCATCCGGTACATCCTGCGTCTTTGCGGATTCTTCTTTTTCGGACTGTCTGTTATTTAACTGGCTCTCTAGCAGCGTCTGTAAACTATCCAGCTTTTTTTCGATGTTCTCTGTGCTGTTTTTTGCTAACAGATTCTGTTGCTCCGTCCGGATCTCCTTATCCGCTGCTGTCCGGAGTATGCTTCCGTATTGCGGTCTCGCCGGTGCTTCCTCCTCCAGTGCCGCGGTAACCTCTATCTGCTTCGGTAACAGGAAAGCAAACAATCCTTTCTTTTTTACCTCACGCACATTCATGATCACAAGGGTACTTCCCAGTTCCTTTTTCGCAGCCTCTGTGGCTTCCGCTTCTGTCTTCCCCGTAAATTTTTTGATTATCATACTACTCTCCATTCCGCAGACGGTTCCTTTTTATTTTTCACACTATCCCTGGCTCCTGTGGTGGTTCACTGTACCTGTTCTCAGGCTGTGACCATTCCCACAGACTGTAATTCCACATTGGATTCCACTTCATTGTAAGATACCACGACCAGATCCGGATAGTAATCTTCCGTCAGTCGTTTAAAATACATTCTTACAATGGGAGATGTCATAATAATGGGAGTTTTCCCCATATTTTCCAGTTTTTTGATCTCCTCTCCCACCGCATTCAGGATGGCTTTGCTTCTGGCAGGATCTAGATTTAAGAAAGCTCCCGTCTCCGTCTGCTTCACGCTTCCCATCACCTCCTGCTCGATCTTCGGATCCAGCGTCAATACACTGGTAGTCTCATGAGAAGGAAAATATTTTGTGGAAATTGCTCTCTTCAGACTCTGTCTGACATACTCCGTAAGAATATCCGTATCTCTCGTCGTCGGTGCATAATCCGCCAATGTCTCTAAAATCGTCAGCAGATCTCGTATGGAAATACCCTCTTTTAAGAGATTCTGCAGTACTTTCTGAATTTCACCGAGCCCAAGCAACTTCGGTACCAGTTCGTCCACCAGAGAAGGATTGTTCTCCTTGACATTGTTGATCAGGTTCTGAACATCTTGTCTGGTTAGTAATTCTGCGATATGCTGGCGGATGATCTCCGTCAGATGCGTGGCAATAATGGAAGGCGGATCCACTACGGTGTAGCCCAGGCTCTCCGCACGCTCTCTCTGTCCCTCCGTGATCCAGATCGCCGGCAGATGAAAGGAGGGCTCAAAAGTAGGAATACCCGTGATCTCCTCTTCTACGTATCCGGGGTTCATCGCCATATAATGGTCAAACAGGATCTCGCCTTCGCTAACCTGAATTCCCTTAATCTTGATAATATACTGGTTCGGATTCAGCTGAATGTTATCACGCAGTCGGATGATCGGCACCACTGTACCAAGTTCCAATGCGATCTGTCTTCGTATCATAACAACACGGTCTAACAGGTCGCCTCCCTGATTAACATCCGCTAACGGAATGATACCGTAGCCGAATTCCAACTCGATAGGATCCACCTGCAACAGGCTGTTGACATTCTCCGGCTGCCTGATTTCTTCCGCCGCAGCCTCTTCACTGTCTACCTCCTGCTCAATCTTGGCTGTCTCGATAGTTCCCTCGATATTTCTGGCCACAATGATAAATACCAGTCCCAGTCCCACGAACAGGATCGTATTTAACTGTGTCACAAATCCAAGGATCGCCAGCATGGCTCCTACCAGATACAGCGCCTTCGGCACACCGAATAACTGGCTGACCAGTGTGGTTCCGAAATCTGCGTCCTTACTTCCTTTGGTCACCAGGATACCGGTGGACAGAGAGATCAACAGTGAGGGGATCTGGCTCACCAGACCGTCACCGATGGTGAGGATCGCGTATTTATTCAGAGCTGCGGTGATATCCATGCCCTGTCTCGTCACTCCCATGACAATACCGCCCACGATATTGATGGTTGTGATCAGAAGACCCGCTACTGCGTCTCCTTTTACGTATTTCACGGCACCATCCATGGAACCGAAAAAGCTTGCTTCCTCCTGGATCTTCTCTCTGCGTCTCTTTGCTTCCGCATCCGTGATTGCTCCTGTATTCAGATCGGCATCGATTGCCATCTGTTTACCGGGCATGGCATCCAGGGTAAATCTCGCCGTTACCTCGGATACACGTTCAGAACCTTTATTGATGACCATGAACTGGATCAGGATCAGAATAATGAAGATAATAACACCGATGACCAGGTCACCGCCGCCTACGAACTCACCGAAAGTCTCCACGACATTACCCGCATTACCGTCTCGTAAGATCAGACGGGTAGAGGATGTGTTCAGCGCAATACGGAAGATCGTGGTGAACAGAAGCATTGTCGGGAAAAAAGACATATCCAGTACTTCCTTGCTGAACATTGTGGCAAATAATACAGTCAGCGCAATGGAAATATTGATAGCCAGCAGAATATCCAGAAGCCAGGAAGGAATCGGCACAATAAACATGATGATCGCCGCCATAATGTAGAGTGCTACCCCCACATCCGCTTTTTTTATTTTCATCTGTGCCTTACCTCCTTTCTGTCTGTGTGTTTTCTAATCTTAATATTTTTCTATACTTTTCCCTGCAGATGATATACAAATGCCAGAACCTCCGCCACCGCCTGATATAATTCCGGCGGCACAGCCTGTCCCACATCCACATTTGCATACAGCATTCTCGCAAGTGGTTTATTCTCTACTATTTCAATCTTATGCTCTCTGGCAATCTCTTTGATCTTAGCTGCCAGATTGTCCGCACCTTTGGCGATCACAATAGGGGCCTCCGCCACCTCGGGATCGTATTTGATAGCAACCGCATAATGGGTGGGGTTGGTGATGACCACATCCGCCTGGGGAAGGTTCTGCATCATTCTCCGCTGGGAGACTTCCCGCATCTTCTGCCGGATACGTCCTTTGACCTGCGGGTCACCTTCCTGCTGTTTATATTCTTCTTTAATCTCCTGTTTGGTCATCCGCATGTCCTTACTGAACTTGTACTTCTGATAGATGAAGTCCGCCGCAGCAATGATCATGTAGATCAAGGAGATCCGGATACCTAGGTCTGTCACTGTCTCGCCGATCAGAGCGATCGCCTGGGTCAGATCCATGTCATATAAGGTATACAGTATCGGCCATTTGTCCTTCAGGTAATTATAGCATATGTATATGATCAGTCCAATCCTCAGCAAAGATTTGATCAGCTCCACCACGGAATTGACGGAAAAGATCCTCTTGAATCCGGAGACCGGACTCAGTTTGGAGAATTTGGGCTGCATCGGTTTGCCCGTGGGATGCCATCCCACCTGCACCACATCGCTTAAAAAGGCTACCGCAAAACCTATCAGTAATATCGGTGCCATAATGATCACCGATTCCAGCATCATATCGCGAAATGCAATATTTGCATCCGTCTGTGGCATATTTCCGTGCCAGAAGGTTACGACTTCCGGAATCTTTTCATAAATCGCGGAAAACACATTTATGAACTGGTAGCCCATGTGTCCCACCCACAGTTTCAATACCAGAAACACAGCAAGGAGTCCCAGTCCGTTGGCGATCTCACGGCTTTTTGCTACCTGACCTTCTTTTCTGGCATCTGTCAGCTTTTTCTCGGTAGCAGGTTCTGTTTTCTCTCCGCCCTGTCCCTCTGCGGCAAAGAATTGCAGATTGTATTCTAAGCTCACATCATACCTCCGATAAAAGATACTACCATCTTTTTCATTTCCTGATAGACAAAGTCGGCAGCCCCCGGAAGCATCCCGGTGGTAAGGAACATTGCCGTCAGTCCCGCCAGAACCTTCAGCTGAATACCTACTGCAAACATATTCAGCTGGGGAGACACCTTGGCCAGCACTCCCAGGATTGCATTCAGAAGCAATATCACACAAAAAATCGGCAATACAATACGAAAGCCGATCAGGATATAATCACTCATAAATTCTGTCATGGATTGTAACAGACTGTCCGCGTGAAACACCACCCCGTTCACCGGGATCAGTGTAAAGCTGTCTGCCAGTGCTCCGAAAAGATACCTGTACATTCCGGAAGCGATCAGCATCAGCATAAAAGAATACTGATACAAGACACCGGTAATGCTGGTGGTCTCTTTCGTAGCCGGATCCAGTAACGTAGCCATGGACAGGCCTGTCTCCATGTCAGCAATGGAACCGGCAAAATTCACGACTGCCATACAGATATTGGCCCCGAAACCAATCAGCAGCCCGGCAATTGCCTCTTTCATGACGATCACCGCATATTCCATCACAGTGTCAACAACTACCGCATCCGCCGGCGTCAGCGTCTCATAAAGCAGCCACGCCGTAAAAAAGCTGATGCCGATCCGGATTCTGGCCGGGGTGTCATTCATCCCGAAATAAGGCGCTATATATACAAAGCAGGATACTCTTACGAATATCAGCAGAAAATATTCAAGATCATATATTGAAAAAGAAAGATCTACCATATTTCTTCCCGTCACCTATGTACATACTGGCTGAAACTTGACCACAATTGCACCGTGTACTCCACCATCGTGTTCATCATCCAGTGACCGATAACCACCAGACACAAAAAGATGGCAACGATCTTCGGTACAAAGGTCAGTGTCTGCTCCTGAATGGAAGTCACCGTCTGGAAAATACTGATGACCAGACCAACAACCAGGGATACCAGCAACACCGGCAGGGATACCTTGATGATCACATATAACGCATTATTCGTCATTTCCGATACTGCATCTATCGTCATAGCAAAACCTCATCTTACGAATCTAATAAAATGTCTGTACCAACTGCCCTATGATCAGTGCCCAGCCGTCTGCCAGTACAAACAGCAGAATCTTGAAAGGCATGGAGATCGTCGTCGGCGGCAGCATCATCATACCCATACTCATTAAGGTGGATGCCACTACCATATCGATCACAATAAACGGTATATAGATCATAAAACCGATCCAGAACGCCATTCGCAGTTCACTGATCATAAAGCTGGGAACCAACACGGAATTCGGAATATCCTCCAGGGTTCCGTCCCACTCCTGTCCTGCGATATCCATGAACAGTTCCACATCCTTCACCTGAGTCTGTGGATACATAAATTCCCGTAAGGGTGCCATGCCTTTTTCCAGAGCCTCATCCTGATCGATCGTGCCCTCCTCAAAAGGCTGGATTGCTTCCTCATTGATCCTCGTGATCGTAGGCTCCATAATGAAAAATGTCAGGATCAGTGCCAGTCCGATCAGGATCTGGTTCGGCGGTGCCGTCTGGGTATTCAGTGCAGACCTGGTAAAATGCAGCACGATGATGATCCTCGTAAAAGAGGTCATCATGATAATAATGGTCGGTGCCAGTGCGATCAGCGTCAGAGTGATCAGAATCCGAAGCGCACCGTTGATCTGTCCGTTACCGTTATTG
>OJKP01000901.1_pt1 | contig 19319 bp, 17 predicted proteins | sample 1596521 | NCBI WGS metagenome assembly OJKP01 (sample SAMEA4350130, study PRJEB24818) | metagenome | biome: human; feature: gut; material: faeces | place: Denmark | collected 2013-09
GTGGTGATGTTTCCGTAAGAAAAGCATCTGTATTAGAGTTGCATGAACTAAATACAACCAATACTGTCAATAATATGATACCCAATAATTTCTTCATTGTTTTATCCTATATGATTTATCTATTAATTTCTTTTCGCCACAAATATAATGCAAAAATGTGAATAAATAAAAGATTTGCAAATATTTATTGTTGTTTTTAACATTCTTTACAAAAATCTTGGCATGTAAACTCCTTCTTTTTTGTTTTTTTGCAACCAAAAATAGTTGTTTGACTGCAAATGTACGCAGATTGCAGAAATTAGGAATGTTGCTAAATCATTACCTCCATTGAGGTGAAACCGTTATAAATCGCTCATTTTAAGCTATTCGGCAGATTTTAGCGTGTTTTACAAAAAAACGGCTGTACCCAATTGCTTGAGCACAGCCGCCAGTCTTTATCGTATGATTATAGGGCTATTACAAACCTAAATCGCCACCAGGGTTGTTGTCTTCACCTCCGCCTGGGTTTTTGCCTTCACCTCCGCCTGGGGTGTTGCCTTCGCCTCCGCCAGGGTTGTTGTCTGGGTCTTCCACATCGCCTTTATCGCCAGAGGTAACGTTCTTGATAACCTTGCCGTTGCGGTCGTAGCAGGTTATCTGGATGGCAGTGTCCATCAGTTCCTGTTTGATTTCCACGTTAGGCGTGAAGATGACACGTCTGGCAGTGATGAGTCCGCTTGCCACCTCGTTCACGGTTTCCACGCTTTTGGCTCTTACGCCAAATCTCATGGTGCCCAGTCCTGGAATAGCCACGGAGTGACCTTCGGTGGTCCAAGCCTTGATTACCTCGCCTGCGGCATCCCAACATGCCTGCATCACGCCTCGGCTCACTCCGCTGCGCAGAGCAGCCTCTTTGATAACCTTGCTCTCAGAGAGCTTGTTGTAAAGCTCGGTGCCGAGCACGTAACGATACTTACCTTTCAACTCACCCACCTGGATGAGGGTTTCCTTTGCTTTCAGATTAATTGCCATAATACTTTAAATAATTTATAATTTAGAGAATTGATAATCGTAATTTCCAAGTTAAATAGAGACTTGGTTGTCAATATCTTTCCCTTCGTAATTTTACCTTTTTACCATTTATCTAATGGTGATGGTAGGCACGAAGTGAGTGGAATCGGCTCGGGTGGAGATATTGTTCTCCTGTTGCTGTCGTTGGTTCTTTCCTATTACCAGTCCTGCGGTGCACGAGCTGGTGAGGTAGGTGACGATGGCAGAGCACACGGCCACGATGAGATACTTGATGAATGCTTTCATGTTTGGGTTCATACGTTTCTCTTGCCCCCTTTTAACTTCCCGTCCTCTTATAAAAAAAGGACAAGAAGGACTCGTATCGGGACATGGAGTCTAGTTTATAACTTGATGCATCTGAGATTTTCTCTTTCTTGTCTGAGACATTCTCATCCTTGTCTGAGACTTTCTCTTTCTTGTTTGAGACTTTCTCTTTCTTGTCTGAGACTTTCTCCAGATGCTCTTTTTCATTTTCCCAACTGGAGAAATATTTTTCTCCAACTAGGAAAGTGATTTTCCAGCGCTTTCTGAATCACGATGCAAAGATACAAAAACAGCCGCCAGCGGTTATGCGTTGGCGGCTGATGCCGTGAGATGGCGGCACATTTTTCAGAATATTTTTTCGTAAATTTCTGAAACGGTATTATCCCGGTTCGCCCAGATACTCCACGATGGCCTTCACCTGTTTAGGCGAGAAAGCCTTGCTGGTCTTCTTGTAGCCCATCTTCTGGAGTTCATCCCACAGAGGGGTACAAAGTCGAATCCAAGCCATCAGATGGTTGACGGCAGTGCGTGGCATGCTCTCGGGAAAGTACATCAGGGCAAGTTCCTTCTTGGTGTACGTGTGAATGATAAATTCTTCCATATTTATTTTGCTTTAAAAATTAATAACTGACTCAAGTTTCTTATGTGGTTCAAGAACGGGCTGAAGGCCCAAAAGCTCCTAGTCCAGGGCACGTCCTGGGTATAAAGGCAATCAGCAAGGCGCCCTGAAAGGGCAGCAGCTCTTAGCCCAGGGCATCGCCCTGGGTAATTACGGACACAAACTTGTCGCCCTGTAAGGGCAAAAGCTTCAAAATACTGGGCAATATACAAAGCTTTTCTGATAATAGTCGCTGAAATCCTTGCATCCAGGGGGCAACTGGTGATGCACCAGCGAGGGCAGAATCTCCTTCAACTGCATGTAGAGATGTTCGCCCGGCGCATCCTTGTCGGGATACATGTGCCATTCTATCTTGAGCTTTTCTCCCATTTCTGCCAACCATTGCTTGTCGGATGGTTTCAAGAGCGTGGCAGACGGAATGGCTATCGCCTTGTGTCCGGCTGAGAGCATCGCCCAGCAGTCGCTGCACCCCTCGGTGATGTAAAGAGGTTCACCAGGCGAAAGCTGTCTTGTGACGGGCAGATTATAGATGCCGCATTGCGAACCGTAGGGGAATCGGAAGCGGGGAATGCTCTTTCCCGAAGCTTCTTTATCTGGATTCGCCTTGCCTAAATCGCTCTTTCCCGAAGCTTCTTTGTTAAGATTCGCCTTGCCGAGATTTCTGTTTTGGATGCCTATGAGTTTTCCGTCCACGTCATAGTAAGGAGTCTGTAGCCAACTGATGCCCTCCTTATCCGTCCATGATGTCAGTCGGCACCAGTTTACCACTCTCGCATCAATCCGTCTCTCCTCGAAGAGGAATCTACGTGCCGCCTCGTTGAGCCAAGGATGCTCGAAGAATCGGGCGTACTTGCTGGCATCAAAAGAGGGTGCTTTCGAGGTGGGTGCTTTCTCCGGAGAATATTTCTCCTTTCCATCTGCTATATAAACTTGATGAGCATCTGCCAGCCAACGGCAAGCCGAGAGAAAATCCTTGCCTGTATATTTCATCACAAGGTCGATGGTGCCGATGCTGTGGTCCATACATACGTAGCAGCGGCAATAGTTCTTCCTCGTGTTGAACGAGAAACTGGCGTGATGATCGTCGTGGAAAGGGCAGAGGCACTTGTGCTTCGACACCTGCATTCCCAGTCGCTCTGCGACCTCCTCTATTGGAAGGTCGCGGAGCTTTTGAATTTCATATTTTTCCATACAAAAGTCTTTTTTTACTTTTTCAAATACTCCTGCGTCTTGGTGTAAAGTCCAGTCTGGGCGCAGTAGGTGATAAACTCACGGTTCTTCCAAACGTAGAGTTGCTGCTTGGTGCCCTCCTTGCTCTTGCCAAGGCTCAGGCGCAATGCCTCCAGCTGTTGCTCGTTGAAGGAATTATCCAGACTGTCGAGCATATTCTTCGGTCCGCTCTTCAGGCGCTCCTCATCAGAGATTTCGCCGCCCTTAAACATATCGCCAAATACTTTTACCTTTGACCACAGGTCGTAGTAGCAAAACCACACCACGAAATCGCCTATGCTCTTCGACCACTGCTGGTCGTTCAGAATCCAAAGCACCGCCCCCTTCTTCCAAGCCGAAAAGATGCTGCGGTGGGAGAGCTCCCAAAGCATGTCGTCGTCGGCTAGGTCGGCAAGCTTCGCCATCTCCTCTGCCAACTGGTCTGCCACCTTGTTGAGCTGCTTCACCGTGAAGCTGCCCCGGCAGTTGTCCAGTCTGAGCAGGTAACTGTCTAGCTGCTCCATGAAATCCTGATTGTATTGACCCTGTCTTGGAATCCTGCCGCAGCGTGCGCCACGAGCCTTGTAGGCAAATGGGATGCGCCCGAAGAAACCATTGGTGAGGTCTTTCTTATAAAAAAGTCGGGCGGCATCGGGGGTAGAAGTAAAGGTGAGGTTCACCCGCAGCGTAGGGTTACCCGTCACGCCATCAGCCGTGGCACGCAGGGCACCAGCTCGCTGACAGTCGTAGATGTTTCTCACCATCTGGCTCACCTGCTTATGCCCGCCGCACATCTTGTCAGCCATCTCCACCTCAGGCAGGTTGAGGTATTGGGTACGCTGCCCCAGCTTTTCCAGTGCCATGGCGTTTTGGATGAAGGCAGGGTTGGTAACGTCGGCAGGTGGAAACCAGAAGCTCACGTCCGGACGCTCAGGCTTCTCCTTGTTGGCACCCTTGGTCTTCATCTGTCGCTGCCAGTCTACGAGTTTCTTGAACTCAATTTCATCATGTTTGCGAAAAGGTCGCATGATAGCCTCTACAAGATGGCTCAATTGCGCCTTTCCGATGCCCGAAGGACCTATCAAATGCCCCATTTGGCCGCACATTTCATAAAATTTGTTGTCGCAATACATGAATCTTACGTCCGTGAGATGGGCTGCCAAGGCAGGAATTGCCATCGGAATGAGCACTTCTCGCATGTCTTTTGAGGCTTGTGAGAGGGCAAGTTTCACAAATTCTGTGCCTTTGCCCGGTTTTGGCATCGCTGGAGCGGTGCTGCTAAAAATGTTGTAAATCATTGCTTTATAGAGAATTAAGTTAAACTTCTTGCTTGCGTGCTGTGGGCAAACCTATCAATCTCTCAATCTATCAGTTGTTTTTTAAAGGGGTGCACTTCCTCTTATTATATTATATAACTAATTAATAATCAATAAGTTATAAGTGTTAAGAAAGAGGGTTTTCACGAAACTGATACCCTTTTTCTAACTGATAGACTGATAGACTGATAGTTTTTGCTCAGCGCGAATCGGCTTTTGAATCGCCTTTCATGTCGCCTTTGAATCGGCTTTAGTATCGCTTTTCATATCGCCTTTCGTATTATCTTTTCATTTGGAAAGCCACGATGGCGTCCTTGGCGATGGCAGCTTCCTTGTAGATAGCCTCGGCGATGTTCTCGCCCTCGTCGCAATACACTTTGAGTGTGAGCTGTATGGCCTCATCTTTGGTCTTGCTCACTCTGCCGTGCGCCAGCTTCTTGATGAGCTGCGACTGCGGCTTCATCTTGGGCTTGGCCACGAAGTCGAAGGTGCCGTCGGTCATCTGCTGAGCGATGCCATGGCATCGGAATCGTGGCAACAGGCCTGCCACAGGCTCATCGGGCGAGAAGAGGAAGTACTTGCTCTCGTCGTAAGAAGCCATGCCAGAGAGCTGGATGTGCTGCTGGGCGGTTAAGAACTCGGAGTGCTGCTGGGCAGCGGTTAAGAACTGGGTGTGCTTCACACCGTTCATCTGAAAATTCTGATTGTTCATAATCTGAAAATTTTTGCGAGTAGAAGAGAGCCTTTTCAAGAAAAGAAAGGTGTCGACACTTATTTCCCGGGAACTCTCCCTCTGACAGACTCGTATCAACTCAGATTCAACAATTTGTTTTGTCCTTTCGACGGGTGCAAAGGTAGTAATAGATGGTGGATGGTCAAAAGGTGGTAATAGGTACTTTCAAAAAAATAATTACCACCAAATTACCCGCTCACTTTCAGATAGTTAGCGAAAAAATGGTAATTTGTTGGTAATTTTCTGGGGTAATCTTTATTTCATGTTCATGGTGAGCCAGGCTTTTATCAGCTTTGCTTGCTCATCTGAGAGTTTGGTGATTTTGCTCAATTCCTTGTGGCTCTGCGAGGAGTCCCATTTTTCCTTGATCAAGTCTGCAAGTCTTGAGCAGGATGCTACATCGTGGCCCAGGGTTTTTAAATGACTGTTCAGAAGTCCAGCCACATTGCACACCAGCGTGATGTTGATAGAAGTGTTGTTTGAGCTGCTTTTGGGATGCTTTCGGGAGATTTCCTCTACCAGCTCCTCCTTCTCCAGCAAGTACTTCCAAAGCTCTGCCCATTGGGGCCAGCAAGCCTTGAAAGCCTCCTTTCTGTTCCATTCCTTGGTGGCTTCCAGTATCCCGTAGAGCAGCGCCTCTTGCCGGGCGTCCGTCTTAGCCATCCCAGTGCTTCTGAATCGCTTTATTGGGTCGCCACGGCGGTAGATGGTCTCCTTGCCGGTGGATGGGTCGAACTTGTTGGCCTCTATCTCTTGACAGAATTTCTCGAAGAGGGGCTTGGCTTCTGGGTTGCGGTCTTGTGAGCTCATGATGGCTATCCAGATGTCCTGATATTTCTCAAACACCTCGTCGCCGGCTGCCATCAATCTTGCGAAAGTCAGGGCAGCTATCAGGGGAGGCAATTCCCTTTCCATTCCTATAGTTCTGCCTAGGCAGGCTGTATCTATAAGCAAGTCGGTCACCGCATAGCTCGCATCATCCAGGTCTTCGGCGAATCGGGCGAAGTATCGTTCGGTCTCATCCCAAGTCAGGAGGTCTAGGTTGCGGAGTTTATCTGCCACATCGTCATTTGTTGTGTCAGAGGCTTTTTTTTCTCCCATTATTCGTAGGTATTGAGCCTGCTGTCTATAAATTGGCTCTTCTTTTCTGAGGTTCTTGCGCCTTCTGTCGTTTTGTGTCATGCTTTACCGTATGCTTTGTCCATGAATGATTGGGTGGATTGAATTGGGTCGCCATCGAAGAGACCTATCTCGTGGTTCACATCCTCGATGTTTTTACGTTCCGCATCAGTCATCTGTTGCGTCTTGGCTGTTTTTCCTCCAAGCGTGATAGGGCGGGCGCCTATTGGCGATACCTGGATGCTGTCGGCATTTTCTGCGCAAAGTTTCATGTATTCTCTCTGTTTCTCGTCTTCTTCGTTGAAACTGAGTTTTTCTCCCTCAGACGATTCTTGTATGATAACGAGATTGGAATGAAACATTTCACGATAGATGATATTGGCACGTCTCATAGCTTCGGTTACTTTTGGGTCGTTGATTTGTGGGAACTTTACACACAGTTTATTGAAACCACGTGGAAACTGCTTTCTGTCGCTCACTAAACTCCAGAAGTGCTTGTCATCGCGGATGGGCACCACTTTCACCAGGAGTCCATAGCGGGCAAAAGCCTTGCTCAGGGCACGGGCAAGCGAATCGGCCACGATATCGGTCTTTTTGAAAACGGAAGATTTCACTTCGATGGCTACACGCTGATAGGTGCCGCGGTTGTCTATGATGATGTGAAGTGACTCGTAGTCGTCTTCTATCACGGCTTTATCCAAAAAGGGTTTCGGACGATGGCTTATGCTTCTACAGCGGGCTAGTTCCAGGATGGCAAATCCATCCTTCGGTGCAGAAGTGTATTTGTGGTAGAGCTTTTTCTTTCTGCTGCTGGTAAAGGTTAGCGTTGGTTTTACGCTAGCCGAATCAAAGGGAAAGGCTAGCTCAGTTTTTACGCTAGCCGGGTTAACAGGAAAGGGACAACGCTCGGCAACCTGCTGATTTTGTTCAGCAAGGAGCATCTGATAGTCATTTTCTAGCAGATAGTTGAGCAGTTCGCTCTTTTTCTCGAACGCCTGTCTTGGGTTAAAACTCTCCGATAACTCGGGGAATAGGTTTATGGAGGAGTCTTTCTTCTCTATGACCTCAAACTCGTATCTATATAAAGCGTATTCCATGGCTTTTTTTGATTATTTTGTTTTATTATTTTTTATTAATTTGTGTTTGATGTAGTATTGAAATGCCACATTTTAGCCAACAAAAGTAATAAAAAATACCGAAAGCGGTTAATTATTTTACGTTCTTTAACTTAAAACTATTCGGCTATCTGATGAATCACATAGGTCACCACGCCCCAAACCATGAACCGGTTGGTTTCATCTACCCGGATAGGCGAGAAATCACTGTTCCATGGGATGAGCCAGCCAAAGGTTCCGCTTTCGTCCATCTTGAACTGTTTGATGGTGAATTCGCCATCCACGAAGGCGATGACGAAGTTGCCGTTAGAGGGTTCTATCTGCCGGTCAACCACAGCGAGGTCACCGTCAAAAATGCCTGCATCCTTCATGCTGTCGCCCGAAACACGCACGTAAAAAGTTGCCTCACGATGGCGAACCAGAATATCGTTGAGGTCTATTTCTCCCTCCATATAGTCTTGTGCCGGCGAAGGGAAGCCGGCTTTTACGCTTTGTTCAGCCAGCGGAATCGGCATCTTGGCTCCGAATTCCGCAGGGTGAAATGTCAGCTTTATATTATTTTCGTTATTCTTATTCATTTTCTTAGTTTATGGAGCCCATTTTTTGAAAGGGGCTAATTTTGCATCTCATTGGGTTTTTACCTTCAGTATTTCGTTGATGTTCGTTGTGAAACGTTTTGACATGTATTCCCGTTTCAAATCGAATTGGCAATCGGTGCCTTGTATGGCTTGCCTTATCGTGCCATAGCCGTTCTTCCGGTTGATGGCATCGATGGCTTCCATCAGCGCTTTTTGTTTGCTTCGGTCGATAGGGTCGAAGAGGTCCTGCTGGCGAGGATTGTCGGGGGAGATTTGCCACAGGATAACGCCTGCTTTCTTGAAATTGAATGACATTCCGGGACGGTCAGCTCTGCTGTCTGTCATTGGTTTCGGATATTTGGCGCGGAGAATAGTGAGAGCGGCGCCCACAATCTCGTCCTGCGCATTGGTGGCGATGGGTAGGGTGAGGGAGTCGTGAATGGTATATTCGGGCACGTTCTCATTGAATCTTGAGGTCCATGCAAATACCGTAATGCCCTGGCATACGCTACCTTGTCTTCTTAATTTTTCAGTACAGCGTACTGCGAAATTAGCCACAGCTTCTTCTATCACGTTCTTGTCTGTAATGCCCTCGTCGGCAAAACTCCTGCTGGTGCAGATGCTCTTTTTCTGCGGCAGTTCCTCGATGCTGATGCAACTCTCTCCGTTCAGTTCCTTCCAGGTCCTGACGGTGGTGATGTTGAAATGGCTGCGCACCCAACTTTCTTTCTTATCCGCAAACTGGGCGGCAGTTCGGATTCCCATATAGTCGAGCTTCCGGGCTATCTGCCTACCTATTCCCCATACGTCTTCTATCGGGAACAGAGCCAAAGCCTTGTGTCTCCGCTCTTCCGTATCAATGAGGCAGCAGCCCTGATATCCCTTGTATTTCTTGGCGAATTTAGAACCGATTTTTGCCAGAGTCTTCGTCTCTGCGATTCCGATGGAGATAGGGATGCCCACGGCTCGGAGCACATCAGCCGAAATCCTGGCGCCGTATTGGTGGAGGAGAGATTCGTGATCAGAAGATTCATAATCAGGAGAAGTAGAAGTTTTCTTCAGATATTCCCTGAAGAATGACTCTGCCATTGAACTGTCTACTTCGAAGAAACTTTCATCGATGGAATATTGGTCGATATGGGGAGAATAGTGAGATAGCATCGACATCACGCGGTTGGATAGAGAACCATAGAGCGTGTAGTTGCTGGAGAAGATAGCCACGCCTTCAGCCTCCAACTTTTCCTTTACCTGATAGAATGGGTCGCCCATCTTATAGCCTAAAGCCTTGGCTTCTTCTGAGCGTGCAATGACGCACCCGTCGTTGTTGCTCAGAACAACCACGGGCTTCCCTATCAGGTCGGGGCGAAACACTCGTTCGCACGAACAGTAGAAGTTGTTGCAATCTGCCAATCCTATCATTTCCTTTAATATTAACAACGATTTCTTGTACAATCTGCAAAATTACGAAAAATAATCCGAAACCTTTTACCTTTTATCCTTGTTTTTTGGTTGTTCCGTAATTTTTTCTTAACTTTGTGCCCATAATTTAGATTAGAATAATCGTAAAATCAGAACGATATGAAAGATATGTTATCATTGAGCCAGTCGAGATTCTCGGCTCGTAAGTTTACCTCTGAGGCTGTGAGCCAGGAGGATTTGGATTATATCATGCAGTGTGTGCAGCTGGCACCGTCTGCTGTGAACAGACAGCCTTGGCTCTGGCTCATCGTCCGTTCTGCTGAGGCTAAGGAGAAATTGCAGGAATGCTACGATCGTGAGTGGTTTAAGACGGCTCCCATGTATATCGTGGGCATGAAAAACGTGAATGAAAACTGGGTTCGCAGATATGATGAGAAGCCTCATGGAGATATTGATGTAGCCATCGCTACTGAGCATCTTTGTCTGTCGGCCACCGAGCGTGGACTTGGAACCTGCTGGGTATGCAATTACGATACCGATAAGATGCAGCAGCTCTTCCCTCGTGAGGGCTATGAGGCAGTTGTTATTATTCCTATCGGGCATATTGCAGAAGATTGTCCTCATGCCGAGAAGAAACGCAAGGACATGAGCGAGATAGTAGAGGAAATCTAGGATAAAAATGGAAGCAAAATGGAAATGGCTTCCCTTTTCGCCATACATGCCGGGTACGACATATTAACATGAATATGAAAAGAATAAGAAAGATATTAATAGGTGGAATCATGATGATTCCTGCCCCTGTATTTTCGCAGAATATGATGATGACCATGGGGCAGAATACAACGGTTCCTATAGAGCAGACTACCCATTACAAGCGCTATCATGGTGATGGAATCGATGATGTCCTGCGCCTGGTGCCAACGGCATCTGTCTTCGGATTGAAGATGCTGGGCGTGGAGGCTGAGAGTTCCTGGAAGCGAAGGATTGCTGTTTCGGTGCTCTCGTTCGGCGTCAATGCGGCTGTAACCTATTCGCTCAAGAAGTCGATACACAAGATGAGACCCGATGGGACTGATAACGAGTCGTTTCCTTCCGGACATACCTCTGTGGCTTTCTGCGGTGCCACCACATTGATGCACGAATATCGCAAGGTTTCTCCTTGGATTGGTGTGGCGGGCTATGCGGTGGCTACGGGAGTGGCTGTGGATAGAGTGCGCCGCAATCGCCACCATTGGGAAGATGTCGTGGCGGGTGCTGCCATCGGTGTAGCCTCAGCAGAAGCCGGCTATCTGATAGGCGATTGGATTCTGGGAAAGAATAAGAAGAAAGGAAAGGAGAGTGATGGAGAGAAAGAGAAGGATATCAATGACAATATCAGTCTTTCGGTAGCTCCGACAGGTATTGATTTAGCTATCAGATTATAAAAAACAATCAGTTGTATAGAACGGAAAAATCAGCAGAAAAGAGTCTTCCTGCTGATTTTTCCGTTTTTATTATTTCTCCATTCCTCCTGTCTGGATTCCCTGTTGCTCTTCCTGGAAGTCATTCTTGATGTTTGACTTCGCCTGCTGGAATTGCTTCTTGGTGTTTCCGAACTTCCATGTCAGGGTAAGACTGATCTGGCGCAATGGCACTTTTATGGTCATGTTCTGTACGTAGTCCGAACCCACGGTCTTCTGCTTGATGTTGAGATTGTCGTCGGTAGGAGTGAGGAACATCAGACTCAGGTCAAGCTTATCCTTCACGATAGATTTGGAGAGGGTGGTATAGAAGAATGCCATACCGCTCTGATAGCCCTGCAGATTATGCTGCTTGGTCTGGATGATGCTACCCACGGTCCATTGCAGTTCCCAAGGCAGGGTCTGTTGCAGGTTGATCATCGTGCTGCTGTTCCATCCGTTGTTCTTCCATCCCAGGGCATCGCTGCGCAAATCGTTGTAGCTCAAGCTCTCGTTCAGCATCAGTCTTGTCTTCTTGAACATCAGCCAATTGATGAATACATTCATGCTGGCGTTGCGGGTCTTCGAAACATTGCCGTAGGTGGTGTTGAGCAGGTTGTCGGCATCGAGGAAGGAATACTGCTCTATCTTGTTGTCGCAGAATCCGTAACCCAGGGTGGTGCTCAACATGAATCGCTGGTTATAGTAATTGAATACCATGTTCAGCTGATGCGACTTCACCACGTCGAGGTCTGTATTACCATAGGAGATGGCAGTTGGATTACTGCGGTCTACGTATGGATTCAGATAGGTGATTCCAGGACGGGTGATGCGCAGCTGATAGTTCATTCCGATGTTCATGCCCGGAGCCATGTTGTAGGAAAGGCTGGCGCTAGGTACGAGATTGCCGTACTGTTTGTCGAAGTCATCGCCCTTGCCCTGCTCAAACTTCACCTTTTCCCAGGTCTGCTCGTAGCGGGTTCCCAGCATCGTTCCCCATTTTCCGAAGTTTCCTTTCCATTCAGCGTATGCAGCCAGAATGCTCTGGGTGTTCTTGTATTCCATGCTGTTGGCTGGATTCAGCGTTTCGGTCTTATCTGCTGCCACATCGTAGTAGCGGGAATCGCTCTTGTTGGTGCGGGCGATGTACTTGGCGCCGAAGTTCAAGCGCTGTGTCTCGCTGAGCGAATGGGTGAAGTCTGCCTGGAAGGTATGCTCCGTGCCACGGGTTTTGCTCTTGGAGAGCAGGTCGTGGAGCTGAATTCCCGTTACCTGACTGATGTCATCGTAGAACGTATAGTTGTCGATATGGGTAGGGTTGGTGCAGAAGAGATAGCTGAGGATGAGGTAGTTGGTTCGCTCCTTGTTGAAGAATCTCTGATAGTCGATGCTTCCATTGAAAGAAGTGTTGTCCAGATTCTGCTTCATTTCGTTGCCATATTCGAAGCCCTTGCCATAGATGCCGCCAGACATCTGGGTAAGCGGATGACCGTTCAGCTTCTGACCGAAGGTGGTCAAGCCAGCCGTGGCGCTGATGTTGCTCAGCGAATCGAGTTCATAGCTGAGACTGATGTTACCCATCGAGAACGGCTGCTTCATGTCTGATTTCTGATAGTAGTTCATCAGGCTTCCGTCTTTCTGCGTACGGTCGAAGGAGATGGTTGTACCGTTCATCTTCTGGTAGTTGTACATACCGTTGGCACTGTAGGTAAGTTTGCCCTGCTGACCGCTGATGAGGGCAGAGATGCTCTGCGCCTGATTGCCGGCAGTGGCACTGATGTTGCCGTTATATCCATTGCTGAGGTCGCTGCTTCCAGCTCCGCCCAAGGTCTGCTTGTTGAGTACGATGTTGAGCACACCGCCCGTTCCTTCTGCATCATACTTGGCACCCGGATTGGTGATTACCTCTATGTTCTTGACCATGGTTGCCGGCATCGCCTTGAATATCTGTGATGGGTTGGCAGAGAACATGGGATTCGGCTTTCCGTCTACGTATACCTTGAAGCTGGAAGAACCATTCACGGTGATGTTGTCCTGTCCGTCTACGGTTACCATCGGAACCTTGCGCAGCATATCGAGTACGGTAGAAGCCTTGGCATCGGCATCCTGCTCTACGTTGTAGGTCATCTTGTCGGTCTCCATCTTTACCAGAGGTTTGGAGGCAACCACGGTTACTGCATTCAGGTCCATATCCTTCCAGATGGAATCGGTAGCCTCAACCTTGTTCTGTGCGAAACTTTCGAGCGAACATACGAGCAAAGAACTCAGTAATATCATATTTTTCTTGTTCATAACAATCTTTTTTTTAGTTTTAATACTCCTTTCTTTTTCTGTTTGACGATGCAAAGGTAAATGGATTTTTTGGAATGACAATGAACGGAATAGGGGTTTAACACAACTATAACTTTCTGAAAGCTCTTCTTAACGTTCAGATAACATAAAAACAGAATTAACCCGACGAAAAGCAGAATATGTAAGAGAAAGTTTCGTTTATCTCAACTTTTATTTGTAATTTCGCAGAAAATTTAATATAATTGAAATAAATCATGATAAAAACAACAAAAAAGAGCCTTTGGGCTCTCACTTTCAGCGCAGCTCTCTGTGCTTCGCTTTCTGCCAATGCCGATACTATCGAGGTGCAGAAACTGAAGCATGTGGGACCATTCCCTGTGTCTACTCCCTGGATGGCAGACAGCGTAAATGTGAAGGGAGAAAAGTTTACAATGGAGGGGGTATTAGACTCTCCATTATCGTTCAACCTATTGAATAATGGCAAGGAAGTGGCTGCTTCTCAGCTCTTGGCTGATCATGCCAAGCAGAATGCACTCCATCTGGCTTCCTTCACCGTATCTAACACCAGCCGTACCAAGGCTACTGTAGAGGTAAAGGGCTTGAAGCAATACCGCCTCTTCGTAGATGGCGAGCAGGTGAAGGTGAATGGTGACAAGGCTGAGACCGTCTTGCTGCCTTCTACTCATACCGTGGTCATCAAATATCTCACCGCATCTGATTCGTCTTCCGATAAGACTGCAGACAAGGATGCTGCCAAGGATTTCAAGGTGAGCGTTACTGCTGCCGATGGCAAGCAGCTGAGCGTGGGCGAGGCTTCTGCCAATACCAAGCGCACCTTTAATATATATGATGTAATCTACATGCCAAACTATTCAACTGTGGCACTTTCGCCAAATGGCAAGTTTATGATTGTGCGCAAGACTTGGGTAGACCGTCAGGGCAAGAACCATAGCATCAACGAGCTGAGAAACAGCCAGACCAATAAGGTCGTTGCTTCCTTTGAGGAGAACGTAAGATGGATGCCTCGCACCAACAAGATGTACTTTACCGAGAAGGCGGGCGACAATGCCATCGCCGGTGAAGGAAAGGCAGACGGAGCCATGCAGCTTATCACCATCAATCCGCTGAATATGGAGCGCGAGGTGATGGCGGCTAATATTCCGGAAGGCTGGTTCCAGTTTACTCCTGATGAGAAATCGCTTATCTATACGCTTTATATGGAGGGTAGAAAGCAGGATGCTCAGGTGTTTGATGTAAAGGAGCCTGATGACCGCCAGCCTGGATGGAGAAACCGCAGCTATCTTGCCAAGTATGATTTGGCATCGGGCATCCTCCAGCCTCTTACTTTCGGCTATCACAATGTATATCTCAATGATATCTCTGCCGACTCCCGCTATCTGCTCATCGGCAAGAGCGAGGAGCGTCTTACCAAGCGTCCTACAACGCTCAATTCCCTCTATCGTCTCAATCTGAACGATATGAGCGTGGAGACTTTGGTAGAGAAGGGAGAATTCATCAATAGTGCCCAGTTCTCGCCAGACGGCAAGAGTATCCTCATAACCGGTTCGCCTGAGGCTTTCAATGGCATCGGAAAGAATGTAGAAGAGGGACAGACACCAAGCATGATAGATACACAGCTCTATCTGATGACTTTGGCAGACAAGAAGGTGAAACCGATGACCAGGGATTTCAACCCTAACGTGCAGAGCGTGGATTGGAGTAAGGCGGATGGAAACATCTATTTTACTGCCGAGGATAAAGACTGCATGCATCTCTTCCAGCTCAATCCTAAGACCGGAAAGTTCACTCTCCTGAAGACTCCGGAAGAGAATATCAAGAGCTTCTCCATTGCAGCGGATGCTCCGGAAATGGCGTTCTCTGGTCAGAGTGCTTCCAATGCCGACCGTCTCTACAAGATGAATACCAAGGCACAGAAGGCTCTGCTGGTGGATGATCTCAGTGCCCGACTGCTGAAGGACATCGAGCTGGGCGAATGCAAGGCATGGAACTATGTGAACTCTCGTGGCGATACACTCTGCTGCCGTTACTATCTGCCTCCTCACTTCGATGCTGCGAAGAAATATCCTATGATTGTGAATTACTACGGCGGTTGCAGTCCTACCACCCGTATGTTCCAGAGTCGCTATCCTCATCATGTATATGCAGCGATGGGATATGTTGTTCTGGTGGTTAATCCTAGTGGTGCTACCGGTTTCGGTCAGAAGTTCTCTGCCCGCCACGTGGATACGGCAGGCGAGGGCGTGGCAGAAGACATCATTGCCAGCACGCAGGCTTTCTGTAAGGAGCATAACTTCGTGAACAGTAAGAAGATAGGATGTATCGGTGCAAGCTATGGTGGATTCATGACCCAGTACTTGCAGACCAAGACCGACCTCTTTGCTGCAGCCATCTCTCATGCCGGTATCAGCGATCATACCAGCTATTGGGGCGAGGGTTATTGGGGCTACAGCTATAGCGAAGTTTCCATGGCGAATGAGTATCCTTGGACCAACAAGCATCTCTTCGTTGATCAGAGTCCGCTCTATAATGCAGATAAGATTCATACACCATTGCTCTTTGTGCATGGTACTGCCGATAACAATGTACCGGTGGGCGAGAGTATCCAGCTCTATAATGCATTGAAGCTCCTCGGCCGTCCAACAGCGATGGTATTGGTAAAAGACCAGGATCATCACATCATAGACTATGAGAAGCGCCTCAAGTGGCAAGATACTATCTTCGCCTGGTTTGCCAAGTGGTTACAGGATGATGCCAGTTGGTGGAACGATATGTACGGCACCGAGAAGATGTAATTTCTCTTCTGCCTTCTTCACGCTTCCTGATTCCAGAATCAGCTGTTTCACTTCTTCGTAGTCCGTATATTGCGGATTGCGTTCCATGAAGATGCGGCAGGCACGGTCGATGAGTTTATGGTTGATGAGTTTGGCATTCACCATCTTGTTGCCTTCCACCCGTTCTTGCCTGATCTGAAGGGAAGTGCTTATCATGTCCAGAATCATCTTCTGCGATGAGCCTGCTTTCATGCGAGTGCTTCCCGTTACAAATTCCGGTCCCGTGATGACTTCTACGGGATAATCGGCTGCTTGGGCGATGGGAGCGTGGGGATTGTTGACGATGCAACCCGTAGGAATGCCTTCTTTCTTGCAATGCTGCAAGATGGAAAGCACGAATGGGGTTGTGCCGCTGGCAGAAAAACCGAGTACGAAATCCTGCTTTGAGATATGTTTATCGCAGAGCTGGTGCCAACCATTCTCCAGGTCGTCTTCTCTGGATTCCCTGGTTTGCGTAAGGCAGCCGATGCCTCCAGGGAAGATGGCTTGTATCTGCGAACCGTCGATGCCATAGGTGTTCTGCACCTCTATGGTATCGAGGGTAGCCAGTCTTCCGCCCGTTCCGCAACCGGTATAGAAGAGTCTTCCGCCCTTCTTCAGCTGCCCTTCGATGGCGGAAATCAGTTGGTTGATGGCAGGCAAAGCTTCTTCTATTGCCAGAGCCACCTTCTTGTTTTCTGCATTGATATGAGCGGTGAGTTCAGCTACGCTCATCTTTTCCAGATGTTCGTAGAGTGAGCTCTGTTCTGTTATTCTTTTTTCTTCTTTATTTGGCATATTATTTTACTTTTGGTTGTAGATTACGAAAAGCTTGATTTCAGGCTATTTCCTATGGCTATAGCCGATAATCCTAATGCAGGTTTCTATTCTTCTGCCAGGAAATAAACCGGAGCATTACGTGAACCTTCTTTAATCAGGAAACCGGATTTTTCCAGTTGCTTCAACCAGTTGAGTGCAGTCTGTTTGCGGATATGAAATTCCATTTCCAGGGTTCTGCGGTTGATGGAGCGATGGCTTTTCATATACTCTCTTATTTTCTCCTTCAAGGTATCTTCAGAGAAAGGGTAGGAGCGGGAAGTATATTGCGATTTCTCGAAATGAGTATGATACTTCACCTGTTTCAGCAGGTCTTCATTGGGGCGGAACTTGATGCCCCTTACGCTAACGTAGTCGGCTCTCACCTTGCTGTCAGGCTTCAGTTCATCCATATCCAGATTTACCGAGAGTGAGAGGTATCCGATTTCCGGGATGTTGATACGCTTTCCATCCTGCAGGTCTTCTTCGATAATGTCACGCAGTTGCATGAAGACAGTAGCCACTTCTCCCTTTCCCAAACAGCTATGTTGGGCTATTCGTTCTATCATCTGCTTGTCTGTCATCGCAGGTTGCTCAAAGATATGGGCGAATCGGCGTGTCTCTTCATTTCCTCCAGCATTGGGAAGATAATGGATTTCATATTTTATAGCCATCGTATTCTTCTTTCTGTTTAGCGATACAAAGGTAATCTTTTATTCTTAAACTACCAAATAAAAATGGCACTATTATGGATGAGCGGTTTGATTGATACGAATGAGCGGTGCTATTGATGTGGGTTAGAACTGCTTATCAATAGGAATAAGCATCGTAAGAAGCCTTTATAAGTTGTCGGAAGAAGTAGGATAAGTTGTTGGAACAGTAAGTATATGTTGCCGGAAAAGTCACTTCCGTCAGTCGCACAACAGCTGTTGTGCGCTTGCATATCAGCTGTTATGCGCTTGCACAACACGTGTTGTGCGCTTGTAATCCAGCTGTTGTGTAGTAAAATTTGTAACTCCCTTCATCATATTGCAATACTTTCCTTATTTCGTGATGATAGAATAAGGTGTATTTAGGTGTTGTCCCTCACCATAAGTCTTTGATTTCTCTGAACATCAAAGGCTTATGGTGAGGTATTCTATTATTAGTTATGTCATTTTATCCATCAATCCAAATGATTAAAGCTTTTGATAACTTGAACTCTGGCATTTGTGCTATGATGCAACGACGCAAGAAATTGAATACTCCGTTATAACATTCCATTATTATCTTGCCATCCAAACTCAAAATGGCATAAGTATTATAGATTGGTAGGTAGTTGTTCCAACTTCCCTTTACCCGATAGTAGTCATTATCGCTTCCCATTTGATAAGTTTGAAAGCTTTTCTTGCTTAGTAAAGCTAAGCGAGATGAAGTGTCAGGAATACTGGTTAGTTCTTCCAATACTTTTGGAGCATCATAGTTGTCGCCATCTTGGTAACGTAATTGATAGAACTTCTCCAAGAAAGGGATGAACTCTTTGTCTAACAACTTTTCGTCATGTGTGTAAACATAATAATCCTCTGTTTCTTGGCGAACGTAAATGTCTTCAAGGTGATACTCTTTTTCTATCTCCTTGAAAAATTTATCGAGTGGCATCTCGTCAAGATGCTTCGATATTTCTTTCTTTTCAATGGCTGTTTTTATCTTCAGCCCGATTGCTAAATAACATCCCATGATTTTATATTTTTATGTTGTGTTAATAAGGTAAAGTAGTCACCTTTCATATGGCGATACCTTCCCTTGTTATATTATGATTGAATAAGGTATAATGGTTCTCCTCCCATTCTTTTTGGGAGAAAAGTATAGGGTTGATGATTTCATCAATATCCCAGCCTAATTCTCTTAGTGGATAAGAATACTTATCGTAATCTTGAAGCGTAACTTTTGGATTGTCTAGAAGAATCAATACATCCCAATCACTTCCTTCATGTTCTGTACCTCTAGCGCGGGAACCAAACAGGATAGCCTTTGCATGAGGATCAATCTCATGCAATCTATTGTGCATTGCTTCTATGATTCGTTTCTTCTCCATATCTATCAATATTAATATATGTGTTGCAAAAATACGTTTTTTCTTTCTAATCACCAAATTTTTATAATAAAAGAATGCCTAAAAAGGCAAAAATAGTGAAATAGACCATTTGTTCCTCCGTAGTCGGACAATTAAGAAGGAAAGAACATATAAAAAACAATAAAAAGTTTCTTCTTTTCCTCATTAATGGATTATATTTTGTATTTTTGTGCAAAATTAGAAACAATGACAGAACTATTGAGTATATTATACAAGCTGCGGATATTCACTTTGGATGAACTTTCTGAGGCTCTGAAAGACAAGGTGAAATCGGTGGAAGCGTTGCTTGCTCGGTACAAGCAACAAGGGTGGATTGTGGCTATACGGCGCAATACCTATTGCATGAAGGATATTGCGTCGGGTTTACCTGTTTGCGACAAGTATGAGATAGGAAGCCACTTGTCAC
>OJKP01000905.1_pt1 | contig 19264 bp, 20 predicted proteins | sample 1596521 | NCBI WGS metagenome assembly OJKP01 (sample SAMEA4350130, study PRJEB24818) | metagenome | biome: human; feature: gut; material: faeces | place: Denmark | collected 2013-09
AGCTTGAATGGGTCCGTCAGAATCCGAAGGGCCGTCAGGCCAAGTCCAAGGCCCGTATTGCGCGCTTCGAGGAGCTCTCCAGCGTCGAGTACCAGCAGCGCAACGAAACGAATGAAATCTTCATCCCTGTCGCCGAGCGTCTCGGCAACGACGTGATCGAGTTCAACCACGTTTCCAAGGGCTTCGGCGACCGCCTGCTCATCGACGACCTGTCGTTCCGCATCCCCGCCGGCGCCATCGTCGGCGTGATCGGTCCGAACGGCGCCGGCAAGTCCACGCTCTTCAAGATGATCACGGGCCGCGAGCAGCCCGACAGCGGCGAAATCAAGATCGGCACCACGGTCAAGCTTGCCGCCGTCGACCAGATGCGCGACTCGCTCCCGAACGACAAGACGGCGTTCGACGCCGTGGCCGACGGCCAGGACATCCTGCAGGTGGGAAAGTTCTCGATGTCGAGCCGTGCCTATCTCGGCCGCTTCAACTTCAAGGGCGGCGACCAGCAGAAGCTCGTCGGCAGCCTTTCCGGCGGCGAGCGCGGCCGTCTGCACCTTGCCAAGACGCTTCTCGCCGGTGGCAACGTGCTGCTTCTCGACGAACCGTCGAACGACCTCGACGTCGAAACGCTGCGCGCCCTCGAGGAGGCCCTGCTCGAATTTGCGGGCTGCGCCCTCGTGACGTCTCATGACCGCTGGTTCCTCGACCGAATCGCGACGCACATCCTCGCCTTTGAGGGCGACTCCCGCGTCGTATTCTTCGACGGCAACTACAACGAGTACGAAGCCGACAAGCGCCGCCGTCTCGGCGAAGAGGCCTGCCAGCCCAAGCGCCTTCGCTTCAAGCCGCTCAAGCACTGATGAGGAAATGCGCCCGGCCGAAAGGCCGGGCCGATGCGATGACCGTTCATCTGCTGACATCTGCGAAAAAGCCTCTGCTCGACTTCGTGCGGCAGAGGCTTTTGCCGTTGGAGCCCTGCGAAGTCCGCACCGTGCTCGTTCCCGTGGCGCAAGAGACGGCGGAGGACGTCGCGCAGGCGCTCGGACTAGTTCCCGGAGATTCGGGATTTGCGTCAATGCCGGGACTCCACGTGGTGCCCTGCGGCGGGACGAGACTCGTCCTCGTCAGGGCGGAGACCGCCGCTGCGGCCCTCAGGGAGACGACGACCGTGCCCGACGTGCTCGTTTCGATGCCCGAGGACATCAACGGCGGGTTCAGACGTCTGATGGGGGCTCGAACCCGTCTCGTCACGACGGCGCCGCTTGAACGCGCGCCGGGTTTTCTTGAGCCTGACGGAGAGTCGTGGCGCCTGAGGAGCGCACGGAAGGCTCCTGAAGAGCAGCAGGAACAACAGGGGGGCGGAAGCAGCGCTTCGGAGCGCGTGCTGATCGTGGGTGCGGGGCTTGCCGGCGCCATGACGGCATGGGAGCTCGCTCAGCGCGGCAGTCGTGCCGTGGTCGTTGATGCGGGGCCTGTGCCCGGCAGCGGCGCCTCGGCCCTTCATGCGGGACTCATTCATCCGCACTGGCAGGCGTCGGATTCGCCGCTCTTTCAGCTCACGCGAGCGGGCTTTGAGGCCATGACGGAGGTGCTTCGAGACTTCCCCGACGCCTTCATTCCCGAGGGCGTCGTTGACGCGGCCTCGTCCGAGGAGGAGTACGAAAAGTGGCGGGAGGCCGCAGCCTATGGCCGTCCCGTGCATCTTCCGGGAGACTTCGCGTCGCTCCTCACGCGGGAGGAGGCGTCCGAGCGGGCGGGACTTGCACTCTCGCGCGGCGGCTGGCTCTACCCGAAGGCCGGTCTCGTGCATGCGGGACGTCTTGCCAGAAGGATGCTTGAGGCGGCGCAGGCTCAGGTGCTCACGAACATGCCCGTGAGCCTTCGCAGGCGAGAGGGGCTGTGGGAGGCCGTGTCGGCTCAGGGCGTCGTCGTTGCCCGCGCTCCGAAGGCGGTTGTCTGCGCCGCGCTTGCCACACCCTGCGTGCTCGGCCTCGCACGCGGCACGATGGGACTCAGTCCGCTTTACGGACGCATATCGCTCCTCAGGGAGACGGATCTTCCTGAACTCAGGTGTGCGCTCACGGGTGACGGATACGTAGCCCGAACGGAAGGCTTCTGCGCGGTGGGCGCCACGTACGAGCCGGGCGAGGCGCCCGACGTTGCGGTGCAGGAGGCGCATGAGCACAACCTGTCCACCTTCGACAAGCTCACGGGGCGTCGCCCCGACGTGCTGGCCGCGGGCTTTTACGAAGGCGTCCGAGCCGTACCCGCCGACCGCATGCCGCTTGCGGGCCGCGGCTGGACGGTCGCCGAGCTCGAGGGGCTTGCTTTCAGGGGCGTGCCCGAAGCGAGATCGATTCCCAGGGCGCCTGGTCTCTGGATCTGCGCGGGCTTCGGCTCCCGCGGGCTCACCTGGGGGCTTGCGTGCGCAAGGCACGTGGCGGCGGACGTGACGGGCGACGTGCAGGCGCTGCCCGGATCGCTCGCCGCGAAGCTCGATCCCGCGCGCTTCCTCCCGAAGCTGCTCGCGGGCTGAGAGAGGAAGGTTGAAAAAGATCTGGCCGAAAAAAGCAAAGGGACGGTCCGTGCAGGATCGTCCCTTTCGTCAGTCACTGGACGTAAGGCTTACTTTTTACCGCAGCACTGCTTGAACTTCTTGCTGCTGCCGCAGGGGCAGGGGTCGTTGCGGCCCACGCGGGGTTCTTCGCGCACGACGGGCTTGTTCGGATCGACGAGCTGCTTGAGATCGAAGACGGCCTTGACGAGGTCGTAGAGGGCGTCCTCGAGGTTCTTCGGCATCTCGCCGCTGCGGTATTCCTGCACGAACTGCTCGGCTTCCTCGGGGGTTTCGAAGTCGTCGGGAGAGATGTTGCGGATGATCGGCGTGGCGAGCGAGTTGATCTCGTCGTCGGCGATGAGGTCCTCGCGCCAGTGCATCATGCCGAAGAAGAAGCCGGAGGCCCAGGGTTCGAGGGCTTCGATGCCCTCTTCGTCGGTGATGATCTCGTCGTTGTCGTCGACGAGCGGGAAGATGACCGGATCAAGACCGCCCTTGGCGGCCAGCGCGGCCTGGATTTCGTTGAGGCGAATGTCGAGCAGCTCGAGGATGCGGTCGTCTTCGGGCAGGGCGGCGGGATCGCCTTCCTCGCTGAAGATGTAGGGGTAGATGTCGTGCTTGCTCGGGTGCTCGGGGTTGAGCGCATAGGCGGTCAGGAAGCCGTCGATCACGCCTGCATCCATCACGCCTTCGTTGTTGAGCGCTTCAAGGCGCTGCTGAAGCTCTTCAATAAGCTCGCTGTCCATCTGTTTTTCGTTCGCCATTTCTGGAGTTCCGGTTGAGGATTGATGATGGCGCTATCTTAACAAAGCGGGCTTTGGCCTGCAGGGCTCGAGAGCCGTAACGGCTTGTTTCCCTCAAGTGTGTCCGTGCGTCGTATCTGCGACAATATGGGCGCTTTTCACCATTCCGATACAGGACGCTCAATGTTCGACTGGCTTTATCTGCTGCAGGCCGCCTTCCTCGGCATCGTCGAAGGCCTCACTGAATTCCTTCCGGTGAGTTCGACTGGGCATCTGATCGTGGCGGCGGACCTCGTGGGATTCACGGATGCAACGTCAGACACGTTCGTCGTCGCCATTCAGGCGGGTGCGATCCTTGCGGTCTGTTGGTACTACAGGATGAGGATCATCAGGGTCCTCCGTGGTCTCTTTTCGGAGCCCGTCCAGCAGCGCCTCGTCGTCAATACGCTCGTGGCCTTCCTCCCCGCTGCCGTCGTCGGCGTTCTTGTCTCGGATCTTCTCAAGACCTATCTCTTCAATCCGCTCACCGTGGCGACGGCGCTGGTCATCGGCGGCCTCATCATCCTCTATGTCGAGCATCGTCATGAGAAGCTCGGCATCGAGCCGCGCGTGAAGGAGATGGACGACATGGACTGGAAGGACGCGCTCAAGGTCGGCGTCGCGCAGTGTCTCGCGATGATTCCCGGCACGAGCCGCTCGGGCGCTACGATCATAGGCGGCCTCATCTTCGGGCTTTCGCGCAAGGCTGCGACCGAGTTCTCCTTCTTCCTCGCGATTCCGACGATCTTTGGCGCCACGGTCTGGGACCTCTGGCAGGCGCGCGAGCAGCTTGTCGCCGCCAATCTGCCGGGACTGGCGGTCGGAACGGTGGTGTCCTTCTTCTCTGCGCTCGTCGTCGTCCACTGGCTCATCCGCTTTGTCTCGAGGCACGACTTCCGCGGCTTCGGATGGTACCGCATCATCTTCGGCGGCGTGATCCTCCTTACCTGGGCGACGGGGCTGGTGAGCTGGTGATCGCCGTTTGCCGATGGCTCAAGAAAAATGCGCGCCTTTTCCGGGAAGGCGCGCTTTTTTTATGACGCAGAGGGAGCGGGTTGCTTGCGGATGTAGACCAGATCCCAGATGCCGTAGCCGAGGCGTTCGCCGCGGGCCTGGAACTTCGTGCGGGGACGCTCGCAGAGCGGGTTGCCCATCACGGGGCTGAAGTTGCCGGCGCCGTGGAGGTTCTCGAGGAGCGGTTCGCCCTCGAGCACTTCGAGCATCTGCTCGGAGTAGTTCTCCCAGTCCGTGGCGCAGTGGATGTAGCCGCCCGGACGAATGCGGGAGGCGAGGAGTCCGATGAAGGGTTGGGCGACGAGGCGGCGCTTGTGATGGCGGGCCTTGCGCCAGGGATCGGGGAAGTAGATGTGCACGCCGTCGAGGGAGTTCTCGGCGATCATGTCGCGCACGATTTCAACGGCGTCGTGGCGGACGATGCGCACATTGGTGAGGGACATCTCGTCGAGGCGCTTGGCAAGCGCGCCGACGCCGGCCACGAAGACCTCGCAGCCGAGGAAGTTGACCTCGGGGTGGGCCTGCGCGATGGCGGCGGTCGTCTCGCCCATGCCGCAGCCGATTTCGAGAACGAGCGGGGCGTGGCGGCCGAAGGCCTTGTCGGCGTCGAGAAGCTCGGGGGCGTACTCGATCTGGTATTGCGGGAGCGACTCGTCAAGGGCGCGCTTCTGGGCGGCCGAGATGTGGCCGCGGCGCATGACGAAGGAGCGGATGTGGCGCTTCTTGAGCGCCTCGAGTTCTTCAGGCGTCAACTCGGGCTTTTCGCAGTTCTTTTCCATGGTGCGGAGCAGGGGCGGGCCGCACGGGGCGGCGGTAGATACGAAAAGATCCCGCAGCTTACGCTCAGGCGGGATCCTTGGAATATGGAGCGGGTGAAGGGAATCGAACCCTCGTCTTTAGCATGGGAGGCTATTGCTCTGCCATTGAGCTACACCCGCAACAGGTCTGGAATTCTACCATAAAAGCATGCCGCCGTTCTTCGGGCGGCATGCGCCGGACGTTGCCGCTCAGTGGCGGAAGCGCACGTGGCTGAGCACCCAGAGGGCGCAGACGAGAACCAGAATGGCGCCTGCGGTCATGAGCATGAAGGCGGGCGTCATGTGCTCGACGTCGACCACGATGTAGCGGGCGACGGCCACGATGGCAAGAGCCACCGGCGTGCGGATCGGGATCTCGCGGGTGCCGAGCGCGGAGCCCTTCACCATGGAGAGGATCTCGATGTAGAGGAAGAGCAGGAGCAGGTCGCCGAGGCTGGCCTTCTCAAGCTCGACCATGCTCCAGATCGAGGAGCAGATGCCGACCAGGGCGGCGACGGCGATGGCAACGAGCGCGAAGCCCTGAGCGAACGTCAGAACAGAGTTGAACTTGACGGCGGCATCGGAAAGCGGCGCCGTCTCGGAGTTGTGGTTTTGATCCATTGTGGCGATAGGTAATGCTTATGAAAAACGAGGGTGCGTTTGTTCATTGCATATTAGCATCACCAAGCGCAGATCATGCCCCCGTTGAAGCGCTTTTCTACAAATGCCTTGACTTCGGGGGAGTGGTAGCACTGGACGAACTTGGCGACCCAGGGCTTGGAGAGGTCCTCGGCGCGGACGCAGAGGATGTTGGCGTAGGGGCCGTCGGGGCGTTCTTGGGCGATGCCGTCCTTGGCGGGCGTGAGTCCTGCGGGCTCGGCGTAGCTCGCGTTGATGGCGGCGGCGTCAAGGTCCTCGAGGCTGCGGGGCAGCTGGGCGGAGTCGAGCTCGATGATGCGGAGCTTCTTGGCGTTATCGATGATGTCGAGGACGGTGGCGCGAATGCCGGCCTTCGGATTGAGTCTCACGAGTCCCTGTTTCTCGAGCATGTGCAGGGCGCGGTTGGCGTTCGTCGGATCGTTCGGAATGCCGACGCGGGCGCCCTGGGGAAGGTCCGCAAGGGTCTTGTAGCCCTTGCGGGTGTAGTAGGTGAGCGGGAACGTGATGGTGGGGGCGGCGGAGGCGAGCTTGTAGCCGCGGTCCTCGTTCTGCTGGTCCATGTAGGGCTTGTGCTGGAACGAGTTGATGTCCAGATCGCCCGCGACGAGCGCCGCGTTGGGCTGCACGAAGTCGTTGAATTCGACGATGCGGATCTTCATGCCCTGTTTTTCGGCGATCCTCTTGACGACTTCCATGATTTCGGCGTGCGGGCCTGCGGTGACGCCGACGACGATGGTCTTTTCGGCGGCGAGCGCGGAGAGCGGAATGCTGCCGGCAATGGCAAGAATGCCTGCGGCGGCGACAAGGGTGCGGCGTTTCATTCGGAATGTCCTTTTCGGGTATGAACCGCCCCGAGGCGGGGCGTGGCGGCATTATGCACGCGGGTGCAGGGGGCCGTCGGGGAGATTGAAGGTATGTTGATTACCGCACACCGGCATACGGAAAACACCTGATGTTCCGCCCGGTTTGAGGGAGATGGAACACGAGGGATTGAAAAAAAAGCGCGCCGCTTTCGAGCAGCGCGCCTTCTGCAGTGTCCTGCTGAGCTTACTTGTGGGAGATCCTTCGCACGATCCAGTCGCCGAAGCTCTGGATGCCCTGAACGAGGATGATCAGCACGATCACGACGGTCCACATGACTTCAGGCATGAAGCGCTGGTAGCCGTAGCGGATGCCGAGGTCGCCGAGACCGCCGCCGCCCACGGCGCCGGCCATGGCGGAGTAGCCGATCAGGCTGATGATCGAGATCGTCAGGCCCGCGACGATGCCGGGCATGGCTTCGGGAAGCAGGACCTTCGTGATGATCTGCATATTCGTGGCACCCATCGACTGGGCGGCCTCGACGAGGCCCTTATCCACTTCGCGCAGGCTCGTCTCGACGATTCGGGCGATGAAGGGCGCCACCGAGAGTGTCAGAGGAACGATGGCGGCGGCCGTGCCGATCGAGGAGCCGACGATGAGTCGGGTGAACGGAATGATCGCCACGAGCAGGATGATGAACGGCACCGAGCGGAGAGCGTTGATCACCGTGCCGAGAACGGCGTTGAAGCCCGGCATCGGAAGGAAGGACTTGCGGTCCGTCACGAAGAGCAGGATGCCGAGGGGAATGCCCGCGAGGGCGCCGATGCCGCCGGAGATGGCGACCATGATGATCGTCTCCAGGAAGGAGTCCCAGATCATCTGAATGAGATTACTTGACATCATTGATCTCCTCAACGACCACGCCGTTCTCCCTCAGGAAGTTGACGGCTTCGATGAATACGCTGCTTTCGGCCTCGATGAGTACGGTGAGCGAGCCGAGGGTCTGGCCCTGGACGTCGTCGACAGTGCCGCGGAGGATGTTGAAGTCGAGGTTGAAGCGGCGCGAGCATTCGGAAATGACGGGGCGCGTGACTTCGTTGCCCGAGAAGGCGAGGCGAAGCAGGTAGACTGCGTCGCTGTTGGGATGGTTTTCGCGAGCCTTGCGGAAGCGGTCGAGAATGGAGGCCGGCATGTCGCGGGCCATCACGTTGCCGATCAGGGCCTTCGTGGTTTCGTGCTGCGGCGACATGAAGATGTCGACGACCTTGCCCTGCTCGACGATCTTGCCGTAGTTCATCACGACGACGCGCTCGCAGATCTGCTTCACGACCTGCATTTCATGTGTGATCATGACGATCGTGAGGCCGAGCTCCTTGTTGATGCGCTTGAGAAGCGCGAGGGTGGCGACAGTCGTCTCGGGGTCGAGGGCCGAGGTGGCCTCGTCGGAGAGAAGGACCTTGGGGTCGTTGGTCAGGGCGCGGGCGATGCCGACGCGCTGCTTCTGGCCGCCGGAGAGCTGGGACGGATACTTGTGGGCGTGTTCGGTGAGGCCGACGAGCTTGAGAAGCGGCTCGACCTTTTCGCGGATGACGTTCTTGGGCGTGCCGACGAGCTCGAGCGGGAGCGCGACGTTGTCGTAGACCGTGCGGGAGCTCAGCAGGTTGAAGTGCTGGAAGATCATGCCGATGCTGCGGCGGCTTTCGCGCAGCTCGTCTTCGGAGAGCTCGGTGAGGTTCTTGCCGTCGACCGTGACGGTGCCTTCGCTCGGGCGGTTGAGAAGGTTGATGCAGCGCACGAGCGTGCTCTTGCCGGCGCCGGAGCGGCCGATGATGCCGAAGATCTCGCCGGGGCGGATCTCGATCGACACGTCGTCGAGGGCCTTGAACTCCCGACCTTCAGGCGTCTTGTAGGTCTGGGTTATGTGGTCAAGCTTGATCATTTTTCTATGTGCGTATGAATCGCAAAGGGGAAGGTTCGGACAGTTTACCTGTTGTGCGGCGCAAAGGGAGCGAAAGCGCGGGGAAATGGGCGGATGCTTGAGGTATTACCGCCGGAAGGGAAGAGAGGAACGAAAAAAATCCCGCGGACCATCTGTCAGCAGGATCATTGGGAGGTGTGGTGGGAACGCAGGGATTCGAACCCTGGACCGACGGATTAAGAGTCCGCTGCTCTACCAACTGAGCTACGTTCCCACACAAGCAGATTGTATCGGACAGAGAAGGAATGGTGGGAACGCAGGGATTCGAACCCTGGACCGACGGATTAAGAGTCCGCTGCTCTACCAACTGAGCTACGTTCCCATTCCAGATTGTCCGCAGATAGTTGTGGTGGGTCGTGCGGGACTCGAACCCACGACCAACGGATTAAAAGTCCGCTGCTCTACCAACTGAGCTAACGACCCGTTTGCCGCAGATGAGTCACAAACGACGTGAACAACTAACTGAGGAAATAAATTATGCACGTGCCTTCCGGACCTGTCAATAGTGCATGAAAAAAAAGTTGGTGAGCCTGTCGCCCAAGGCAATCATTCCGCGCCCGTAAATAGAATGTAAAGGTGTCTTTTGTTAGGGTAAACACCAACAAAGTAGACCTTGGCAAGCGGGATTTTTTCAGGCATCATGACGGTAACGAACAAGGCGGCAGGGTGCTCAAAACTCCCGTCTTGCAGGTGAAGCGGATGATCCTTTGTGCATCGAGGCTAGTGAAATGATCCTGCCATTCGAGATGTAAATTGATTGTCGTGTATTCATAAATATTTAGTATTGTGATTGTTTGAGACAGGAGTCCGTCATGGCTGCCAAGTCCGCGAATCCGACCCGCCCCGGTCGTTGCGAAGGGGAAGAACGCAAGAAGGCGCTCAGCGTCGCGCTTGCCAATATTGAAAAGCAGTTCGGCAAGGGCGCCATCATGCGCATGGCCGACGGCGCCGAAGTCGAGGACATCGAGACGGTGTCCACGGGCTCCCTGGGCCTTGACCTTGCGCTCGGCGTGGGCGGTCTGCCCCGCGGTCGCATCATCGAGGTGTTCGGTCCCGAATCCTCCGGCAAGACGACGCTCTCCCTGCAGGTCATCGCCGAAATGCAGAAGATCGGCGGTACGTGCGCCTTCATCGACGCGGAACACGCGCTCGACGTCCAGTACGCACAGCGTCTCGGCGTGCAGCTCTCCGACCTTCTGATCTCCCAGCCCGACACGGGCGAACAGGCCCTTGAGATCACCGACGCCCTCGTGCGCTCGGGCTCCGTCGACCTGATTGTCGTGGACTCGGTTGCCGCGCTGACGCCCAAGAGCGAAATTGAGGGCGACATGGGCGACGCGCTGCCCGGCCTTCAGGCCCGCCTGATGTCCCAGGCCCTGCGCAAGCTCACGGGCTCGATCACCAAGACGAAGTCCATGGTGATCTTCATCAACCAGATCCGCATGAAGATCGGCGGCTACGGCAACCCGGAAACCACGACGGGCGGCAACGCGCTCAAGTTCTACAGCTCCGTGCGTCTCGACATTCGTCGCATCGGCGCCATCAAGAAGGGCGACGAGGTGATCGGCAACGAAACCCGCGTCAAGGTCGTCAAGAACAAGGTTGCGCCTCCGTTCAAGCAGGCAGAGTTCGACATCCTCTACGGCGAGGGCATTTCCCGCTACGGCGAGATCATCGACATTGGCACCGAGCTCAACGTGCTTGAGAAGTCCGGCGCCTGGTACTCCTACAACGGCCAGCGCCTCGGCCAGGGCAAGGAGAACGTGCGCGAGTTCCTCAAGCAGCATCCCGACGTCTGCGGCGAGGTCGAGCAGAAGATCCGCGAGATGAAGGGCATCCACCTCAAGAGCATCTCCGCCGTCGACGGTGATGACGAGGGCATGCCCGAGGATGATCTGCCGCTGGCCGACGCCGACATAGATCTGTAATGGAGAGCCGGTTTTCGGACCGGATTGAAGAACGGCTTCAGGGAAAAGGGGGGTGGTCCGGACATGGAGGACCGTCCCCTTTTTTTCCGTGAATGATCCGTGGGAGAAGGGAAATGGGAAGAAACTGGGAGGAAGGCGAGCTCTTCGTCTGGGGTGACGACGGACTCGTGCCCGCTGATTCGCAAGAGAAGGCCGTGCGGTCCGCCGCGGAACCCGCACGTGCGCTTCCTTTGGAGACGCCTCCCGTGCGCCGCAGCGAAGAGCCCGCCGTCAGGCGCGTCGGGCGCAGCTCGGGGCTCGGCGAAATCGTCACGGGCGTCGACGAGGCCTCGGGCATCGTTCGCACGGCGCCCAAGGTGCTGCCGCGCCGCCAGCGGAGCACCTATGAAAGTGACGACGACTTCTGCAACGATCCCGAGGAGCTCGAGAGCCGGCAGGCGCAGAAGAAGGCCGCCCGTCCGAAGAAGGAGCGCCCGAGTCTTTTCGTCAGGGCGATCGGCTCGCTGGCCCGCCGCGAGTATTCCAGACGGGATCTTGAGGCGAAGCTCCGCCGCTCTCTGTCGGAGGATGAGGATCCGGACGAGGTTGGGCGCGTGCTCGACAGGCTCGAGGGCGCGGGCTATCTTTCCGACGCGCGCTTTGCCGAAAGCCGCGCCCGCTCAAGGTCAAGGGTCATGGGAGACGCCCGCATCAGGCGGGAGCTGCGCCAGTGCGGCGTGGCGGGCGAGCATGTCGATGCTGCGATGGACGAGATCGAGGAGCCCGAGGAGGTCAGGGCCTACAGGCTGTGGGCAAGGCGCTTTGGAGAGCTGCCTGCGGACAGGAAGGAGCGCGACAGGCAGATCCGCTTCATGATGTACCGCGGATTCGGCATGAGCGCCATCAGCAGGGTGCTCAAGGGCGCCGTCGAGCCGCCTGACGACATGGCCTAGCGATTTGTTTGCCGGCTCATTGTTCGAACGGGCTCCCGATCCCTGTCCTGAAGCGGATTCGAGGCGGGGGATTTCAAGTTTTTTCCTGTTGCTTTTGTTAAAATCAACGGCTACCTGTTTTTGAGATTTTCCCACGGAGGCTATTTTGGAATATCTCTTCGATCTGCTTGCCAACCTGCATTGGGCTGCGGTCGGCCAGATCATCATGATCGACATTCTTCTCGGCGGCGACAATGCCGTCGTGATCGCCATGGCGTGCCGCAACCTGCCTGAGAGCCAGCGCAACAAGGGCATCTTCTGGGGCACGGCCGGCGCCATCGCCCTGCGCGTCGTGCTGATCACCTGCGCGGTGATGCTTCTCGACCTCCCGTTCCTCAAGGTGGCGGGCGGTGCGCTTCTCGTCTGGATCGGCGCCAAGCTCCTGCTTCCCGAGGACGGCGATCATGAAAAGGTCGAGGGCAGCAGCAAGCTCATCGGCGCCATCAAGACCATCATCGTCGCGGACTTCGTGATGAGCTTCGACAACGTGATCGCCATTGCGGGCGCCGCCCAGCAGGCTCATGAGACCCATCAGACGCTCCTGATCATCTTCGGGCTGCTCGTCTCGGTGCCGTTCATCGTCTTCGGCTCCCAGATCATCCTGAAGCTCATCGACCGCTTCCCCGCCATCATCTACTTCGGCGCAGGCCTTCTCGGCTGGATTGCCGGCGGCATGATCGCCTCCGACGTGTTCGTCACGACGCGCTGGCCCGAACAGGCCTTCATGATGCACTACCCGCTCTCCGTGGGCTGTGCGGCGCTCGTGATCCTCATCGGTCACTTCCTCGGCAAGGCGAAGATGAAGAAGTTGCTTGCGAAGGAAATGGAAAAGGATCGCAGCTGAGCTGCCTCCCTCTGATGCAGTACCCAAAAAAGCGCAGCCCGCAAGGGCTGCGCTTTTTTTGTTTCAGGCGGGCGTCGGAAGGAGGTCAAGCCTCATTTGTTCTTCTCTTCCTTCATCTTCGCCTTCCAAGTCAGGCGTTCGGTCTCGCGCCTGCAGATCTGTTTGGCCGTGACGCCCTCGATTTCCGCCAGCTCCTTTTGAGACAGTTCCATTGCCCTGCGCTCTTCGCGTGCACGAAGCCCCTGTTCGCTCAGATGACTGTCGTCGAGGCCCTGCTCGGTCGCCTAGTTGTCGTCTTCGTCAACCGCAGCGAAGAAATCGGGAATTCTCTCGGGCACGTTCAGATAGTCGGCGATCCGCAGGATGATCTCCGGGGTGACACGGGTGTATCCATATTCAAGGTTGCAGATGTACTTGCTGTCCTTGCCGAGCGCGCGACACAATTCTCTTTGACTCACTCCCAGTTCCTTTCGCAGTGTGCGCAGGAGGATGCCGAAGCGGCAGAGGCCGTCATTGAGGTCTCCTGAATGGCTTCGAGGATCCTGTCCGGAGAGATGGCGCAGTTTGCGCCATTCTTCGTAGGCTTCGGGTACGCTGTACATCCGGACCAGCTCCATGAGCTTGACGTCCGAAATGTTTGCCTTTCCAACCTCGTAGTCCCCGAGGGTGGTGGAATGCACGCCATGTCTGGCAGCGAACTTCTCAAGGTTGAGGCCGAGCTTTTGGCAGTTGTCGTAAATCCACTTTTCGAAAGGTGTACGGTCGATATCGCATGACCTGCGCTGGTTGGTGTCGGGGTGGAGCGCTCGGTCGTGCACCCATTCGATCACGTCTTCAGGCGCGGGACCGAGGATGTTCTGAATGTGCGCGATGGGGGGGCGTACCGGCCAATCTCGTATTCCCTGAGGGTGGTGGAGTTGATGCCAAGCTTGTCGGCGAGGTGCTGGCGGACACCGCCGTGTTTCTTCCTTTCGTGGCACAGCCATTGCGCCAGCGGATTGAGGTCGGTTGTCTGCATGTGATGGTTGGGTCGTGGTTGGAATTGGTTTGAGGGGCGGCTGTCGTGCCCTGCCTGCGGCCGCCATGTCTGTCGAGCGTGTGACTCATGGCGGCCGGGACGGCGACGGGTCAGTGCTTCACGGTGTCGATGAAGCCGCCGCCGAGGCAGACGTCGCCCTGATAGAGAACGGCGCTCTGGCCGGGCGTGGCCGCCCACTGAGGCTTGTCGAAGCCAAGCGTGAAGTTCTTTTCGGAGACGTACTCGAGTCTGCAGGGATCGTCGGGCTGGCGATAGCGGGTCTTCACCGTAAGCTCGGCGTCAAGCTCGGGCGCATGTCCGGAGATCCAGCTTGGATGGACGGCCTTGAGCTCGTGCGCGAGAAGCCACGGGTGATCGTGTCCCTGGCAGATCCAGAGCGTATTGGTGGCAAGATCCTTCTTCGCGACGAACCACGGCTCGCCCGTGGAGTCGTGGCGGCCGCCCACACCGATGCCCTTGCGCTGGCCGAGCGTATAGAAGGAAAGGCCCATGTGCTCGCCCACGACCGTGCCGTCGGGAATGCGGATCGGACCGGGCTGGGTAGGCAGATAGCGGTTGAGGAACTCGCGGAACGGACGCTCGCCGATGAAGCAGATGCCCGTGGAGTCCTTCTTCTTCGCATTGGGAAGCTTGAGGTCGTCGGCGATGCGGCGGACCTCGGTCTTGCAGATTTCGCCCACGGGGAAGATCACGCGGGAGATCTGCTCTTGGGTGAGGCGGTGCAGGAAGTAGCTCTGGTCCTTGCCGGGATCGACGCCGCGCAGCAGCTGGACGCCGTCGTCCGTGTGACGGACGCGGGCGTAGTGCCCCGTGGCGATGAGGTCGGCCCCCATGGCCATGGCATGGTCGAGGAAGGCGCGGAACTTGATCTCTGCGTTGCAGAGAACGTCGGGATTGGGCGTGCGGCCTGCGCTGTATTCGCGTAGAAAGTCGGAGAAGACGCGCTCGCGGTATTCCTTCGCGAAGTTGACGGCCTCAATGTCGATGCCGATCACGTCGGCGACGGCGCTCGCGTCGATGAAGTCCTGACGGGAGGAGCAGTATTCGCTGTCATCGTCGTCCTCCCAGTTCTTCATGAAGAGGCCGATGACGTTGTAGCCCTGCTCCTTGAGGAGCCAGGCGCTGACAGAGGAGTCGACGCCGCCCGAAAGGCCGATGACGACGGTTTTCTTGGACATACGTATATATGGTCGGTAAGTCGGGATAGAATCGGGACGTACCCTTGAATTCATTAATTAGGAGATCGTGGCAATTATGTCTCAGACGAACGAATCGTGCACCCGCTTTGCGAAACTTCTTGGCATCGAGGTGCCCTTCCTCAATGCTCCGATGGAGGGCATTGCCACGCCTGAGCTCGTGGCGGCCGTGTCCGAGGCGGGCGGTCTCGGCGTCATTCCCGCCGCCGGTCTCGCTCCCGACGAGATCCGCGCCTTTGCCGCGCGCGTGAAGGAGCTCACGCAGAAGCCCTTCGCCGTGAACCTTGCTGTGCCCGTCGACGCGCCCGCGGATGCGGCGGAACGCTTCGAGCGTTTCGGCGACGCCGTCTCGATGCTGCTCGAGGAGCTCGAGCTGCCCGCAGGCGAAGGCGCCTCCTATGCCGAACGCTACGATCTCGAGGGCTGCACCCGCCCCGACTTCTTCGAGCAGTTCGATGCGGCGCTCGAGGTGAGGCCCGCAGCCGTCATCTCGTCCTTCGGCGGCTTCCGCGAGCCCGAGGAGGAGAAGCTCGCCGAACTCGGCATCGTCAACATCGGCACCGCCACGACGCTCCGTGAGGCCAAGGTCCTGCGCGCCGCGGGCTGCGGCGCCGTCATCGTTCAGGGAGCGGAGGCCGCGGGCCCGCGCCTCTCGTTTGAGGATCCCGAGGACGCTCTCGTCGGTCTCATGTCCCTCGTGCCCGCCGCCGTCCGCGCGACGGGGCTGCCCGTCATCGCGGCGGGCGGCATCGCCTCGGCCGAGCAGGTGAACGCACTTCTGGCCATGGGCGCTGCAGGCGTGTCCGTCGGCACGGCCCTGCTGACGACGGCCGAGTCCAGCGCCTGCGACGCGCACCGCTACTACGCGGAGTTCGGCACGGCCTGCGACACCGTACTCACGCGCATCTACAACGGCAGGCTCAGCCGCGTGCTCAGAAACGCGCTCGTCGAGGCCCTCGACGACTGGGAGCTCATGACGGCCGGCTACCCCGCCCAGAAGGCCCTGATGGGCCCCCTTGACAGGTGTGCCTCCGAAGTCGGACGCAACGACCTCGTCATGCTGCCTCTGGGACAGTCCGCAGGCCGCAGCGCCTACAGGCGGACTGCCGACTGCGTGCATGCGCTCTTTCCCCGTCGCGCAGACTGAATCAAACAAACGGATAGATTTTCAAAATCGTCGCAACACCTTGAAAATCGACGTACGGCGTCCGACTTAGGTAAAACCCCTCGGACTTGGGGTTTAATTTCATAATGCGGAACGCGCTTTTGTATTGTGAAATATGTGACCTGGTTTTGCGGGTTATCCCTTGAATACGTGTCGTTGAAAAGGGTTTCGGGCTTGATTACTATCAACCGAACAGAACTCGTTTACGATTTCACGGATCGGTAGGCGGGATTCGATCAACATTAACTGAGGGTTCAACCATGACCGAATCCAGTATTGAAATCGGCGCCATGTCCAACAGGGGCAAGCTTCTGGCGCTCGTCGCCGGCCCGATCTTGGGGCTGCTGACCTACTTCCTTCTGCCTGAAAGCTACATCAACTCCCAGGGCGTTGAAACCGCCTTCCCGTATGCGGGCCGCGCCTGCATGGGCGTGACCGTGTGGATGGCGATCTGGTGGTTTACCGAAGCGCTTCCGATTGCGGCGACCGCAATGATTCCACTGGTCGTGTATCCGCTTCTGCAGATCACGTCCGCCAAGGCTGCGATGAGCAACTACGCCTCCGGGACGATCTTCCTCTTCCTGGGCGGCTTCCTGCTCGCGGCCGGCATCCACCGCTGGCACCTTGACCGCCGCATCGCACTGCTGACGCTGCGCCTCTTCGGCACCCAGCCCAAGCAGATGGTGCTCGGCCTGATGCTGGCCACTGCCGGCCTCTCCGCCTGGGTGTCCAATACGGCGACTGCCGCCATGATGGTTCCCATTGCCATCGCCGTGCTCGGCGTCGTGCGCTCCACCCAGAAGAGCGAAGTCATCGGCAAGGATGAACGCAACTTCGGCATCGCCGTGCTGCTCTCCATCGCCTACGCGGCCTCCATCGGCGGCATGGTCACCGTGATCGGCTCGCCCCCGAACGGCATCTACGTCCGCTTCATGGAACAGACCTACGGCGAGACCGTGAGCTTCATTGACTGGCTCAAGATCGGCCTTCCGGTTGCGCTCCTGCTGCTCCCAGCCACCTATTTCCTGCTAGTGAACGTTCTCTTCCCCTGCAAGATGGAAGGCATTCCCGGCGGCAAGGACTGGGTCCGCAACGAGCTTCGCAAGCTCGGTGCCATGTCCCGCGGTGAAAAGATCGTTCTGGCGGTCTTCGTCCTCGCGGCCGTCCTCTGGATCTTCGGCCCGATCATCCGCGGCCTTGAATTCGACGGCGCCAAGCCCTTCGCGGCCCTCAAGGACGAAACCATCGCCATGGCTGCAGGCCTCCTGCTCTTCGCGATCCCCGTCGACTCCAAGCGCGGCATCCACGCTCTTGACTGGTCCTCGGCCAAGGACGTGATCGCTTGGGATGTGCTGCTCCTCTTCGGCGGCGGTCTCACGATGGCGGCCGCTCTGCAGAGCACTGGCGCCGCTGCCCTGGTGGGCGCTCAGGCCACGGCCCTCGGCAGCCTCGGTGAAGTCTCCATGATGGCCGGCGTCGCTACCCTCGTGACCTTCGCTACCGAAGTGACCTCGAACACCGCACTTGCCGCCACGATGATGCCGCTCATCTCCGCCTCAGCCGATGCGCTCAAGATCGATGCCTCCGGCCTCCTCGTGACCACCGCGCTCGCCGCTTCCTGTGCCTTTATGATGCCCGTCGCCACGCCGCCCAACGCGATCGTGTTCGGCACCGGCCGTCTGAAGATCGGAGACATGGTGAAGGCTGGCTTCTGGCTCAACATCCTCGGCGTCGTGATCATCACCTGCGTGGCCGCAGTAATCCTCTGACCGCCTCTCTGAAAAACAAGCGAACAAGCGCGCACCCCCGAAAGGAGGCGCGCGCTTTCATTTGAGGTGCAGGCAGGCTCAGATGCCCAGAAGCTTCATGAGGGGGCCTGCGATGAGCGGCGCAAGGAAGGCGGTGATGATGCCGGAGAGGCCCATGGCCAGACCGCCGAAGGCGCCCGCCCTGTTCGAGATCTGGAATGCGGCGCTCGTGCCCATGCCGTGTGCGGCGAGGCCGAGCGTCACGCCGCGCACTGGGTCGGACGTGATGCGGCAGAGGTTGAAGAGCGGACGGCCGACGATGGAGCCGAAGATGCCCGTGATCACGACGAGGCAGGCCGTCAGGTCGGGGCGCCCGCCCATGGCTTCGGACACGCCCATGGCGATCGGTGTCGTGACGGACTTCGGAATCATGGAGATCATTGTTTCGGCCGAGAGTCCGAAGAGCCAGCCGAAGGCAACGACGGAGACGATGGCGGCCACGCTGCCTGCGAGAAGGCCGCAGGTGAGGGGCAGCCAGAGCTCGACGAGCTTCTGGCGCTGCTCGAAGAGCGGCACAGCGAGCACCACGGTCGCGGGCCCGAGCAGGAAGTGAATGACGCCTGCGCCCTGGAAGTACTGCTCGTAGGGCACGCCCATGACGAGCAGCACGACGATGATGCTCACGACGGCCACGATGATCGGCGTGAAGAGCGGATTGAACTGCGTGAGCTTGTAGAGATGCTGGCCGAAGATAAAGGCGACGAGCGTGACGGCAAGCCAGAGGGCGGGATTGCCGAGGATCGGCGAGAGCTGCTGAAGAATGTCCTGCATGGTCAGTCCTTGTTCTTGTTCTTGTTCTTGTTCTTGTGCACGAGCTTGTCGACGAAGATGATGGTGTAGGCGGTCACGAGCATGGCGATGAGGGTTGAGATCACAAGCACGGCGCCGATGGCGAGGCCCTCGCGAAGGAAAAGGTCGCCGTAGCGCATGACGCCCACGCCCGCCGGCACGAAGAGAAGCGACAGGTTCGATAGGAGCACGCCGCCCGTTGGGCGGATGCGGCCGATGAGATCGTCCTTGACGAAAAAGGCGAGAAGCATGAGGATCATGCCGATCACGGGACCCGGAACGGGAATGCCCGCGCTGCGACTGATGACTTCGCCGACGACCTGAAAGGCCAGAATGAGTGCGATGGCGGAAAGCATGAAAGAAGTACCGTAAAATGTTCTGACCGTCTTTCGGCGTGCTAGGGTTTGCACGTATGAAAGGTGTCAAGGTGTTGATTGTGTCACTACGGCGCCTGTCGTGGGGGCATTCGGATTTGACTTAGGTTAGGAAAGTTGAAGTGTCGGCGGTTCTTGTCTTCGGAAGAGGACCGCTCCGACGGGCTGCCTGGCCGAACTTGAAGAGGAGGACGGCGCGTCCTCTCCCGTCCCGGGGACTGCGCGCCGAATTTCTATGAAGCAGGAATTTCAGATCAAGGGCGAGCTCATCACGCTCGACGCCCTTCTCAAGGCTGTCGGCGCGGCCGACTCCGGCGCTCATGCCAAGGCGATGGTCGCCGAGGGCCTCGTGCGCGTCGACGGCGAGGTCGAGCTTCGCAAGACGAGGAAGCTCCGCGGCGGCGAGCGCGTGGAGCTCGAGGGCCTGACCGTTGTGCTCAAGGCCGATCCGGCCTTTGCCGCACGGGACTGAGTCCGCACGTCAAGATAATGCAAAAATGCCGGCTTCCGCAGGAAACTGGCATTTTTTCATGGGGCTGCAGCAGAATTATTGGATGTCCTTGAGCT
>OJKP01000908.1_pt1 | contig 19194 bp, 14 predicted proteins | sample 1596521 | NCBI WGS metagenome assembly OJKP01 (sample SAMEA4350130, study PRJEB24818) | metagenome | biome: human; feature: gut; material: faeces | place: Denmark | collected 2013-09
CCCGCGCCCAGCCCGCGCTGCTGCTGTGGAACCCCGCAGGCCGCCCCGACCCGGCCGAGGCCCCGGCCTTTGCAGACGTGGCAGACCCGGATACCGCCAAGGCAGCCCAGTGGTGCGTGGAGCAGGGCCTGATGAAGCGCCGCCTGAACGGCAAATTTGCCCCCGGCAGCAGCATCCCGGCCTATCAGGTGCTGAACGCCTACCGTAAGCTGGCAGGAGGCTGACAACCGAAGGCTCATTCTGCCCCCTGCCGGGCAATGACCACTTTTTGAAAAAGGACACCCTTTTTTCGGGGGAAGCGTCAGCTTCTCCCGAATGGGGCCCTGAAAAAATAAATTTTACCATAGAAAGGAGCACCCCATGAAACAACGATTCTCAACCCGAACGCGCCTTGTCAGTGCCCTTTTGACGCTGGCTATGGTGTTCACCTTCCTGCCCTTCAGCGCCTTTGCGGCTACCGTCCAGGAGATAGAGGTGCTGGATTTCACCACCCACGGCTGCGATGCACTGCAGATCACCGAGGGCGGAAGCATTGCAGATTGGATCGCGGCCTTCCGAAAAAAAATGGAGAACGAGAACGAGGGAGAAAAACCCATCAATGCAACGAGTGGCTATGGGTTCTACGTCAGGCAGAATTACAATGACTGGTTCGTGGCAGACGAGCCATACCAGCTGTATGCCACGGAGACCGGCAGCTTCCAGAGTGGAGAAACATACTATCTGTGTGTTCCAATCCGTGCGGCGGAAGGCTACTTTTTTAACACCGCGAGGGACTTTAAATTTAAAAAGATCACAGTCGATGGTGAAGATTTGAGCGTCGTTCTCAAAAAACCTTACCCGTATGCGGATGTAAATAACAACAGAGTGTATATCCCCCTCAGCTTCAAGGCCAAACACAGCCCGAAAATAATCTACGGCAAGGATGCGACCTGCGTCGGTTCCGGCGTAAAGGAACACTACAAGTGTCAGAAATGCGGCATGCTGTTTATGGATCATGCATGCACGGAGGAGACTACCGAGGCAAAAGTGTATATCAAGCCGAACAAGATCCACAGAGCTAACACCTGGAACAAGACCTGGTCGCGCCACTATAAGAGCTGCAAAGTCTGCGGAATAGATTTCGATGCTGCTGCGCACAGCTTTACGGGCGGCAAGTGCACCGTCTGCGAACTTGAACGGCACGACCTTAACAGCGCAGAGGTCGAGGTGACAGAGCCTGCTGCCGGGATGACTCCCGCCATGATCGCTGCCCAAAATGTTACGACCGACAAGAAAACCGCATTTAGTACTGCGTGCACATGGTATGAGGCGGACAGCGGCGAAGTACTTCCGAACACGGATGCCTTTGCTGAAGGCAAACAGTACAGAGCGGAACTGAAGCTGACAGCAAGAGCGGACTGGCAGTTTTTGAACAGCACCACATACAAGATCAACGGCACAGCTGCAGAAAAGGACAGCTCTTCCGATGCAGCTCCGTGGGAGCAGGTGACCCTTTCCCGCATCTTTACCGCCAAGCCTGCGACAGAGGGCAGCGTAATCACCAACATCCAGATGACTATCCCTGCACCGGTGGCTGGTAATAGTCCCAGCAGCTGCAAGGCGCAAAAGTCTGACCCTCGCTATACGATCAGGTATCGTTGGGCAGAAGTGGATGCCGCAGGCAATACGATAACCCATGAAGTGACGACATTTGAAGAGGGGAAACACTACCGGGTAACTATCGTACCTGAACCCAATACCGGTTACGAATTTGAGGACGGTGAACAGGACGCTATCATCAACGGCAAAGCGTATTCCTCGTTCACAAGCCCGGGAATGAACCCCAAACGGTTTAAAGAGTATTACGTTATTCTTACAGCGGTCGCAGGCGGCGGCACGGTAACACCTCCGGAACCCCCGGTAACACCTCCGGAACCCCCGGTGACGCCTCCCTCCGGTGGCGGTGACGGCGGCGGTGCGGTCGTCATCGTGGCAGCGGCAGGCGCAGTGGCGGCTGGCGTTGTAGGCTACGGCGTGTACAACTATGTTTCCGGCCGCAAGCTGCAAGCCCTGCTGCCGGAAGGCGTGGCTGCACCCGAAAACCGCGCCCAGACCGCGCTGCTGCTGTGGAACACCGCAGGCCGTCCCGAGCCTGCCGATGCTCCGGCCTTTGCAGACGTGGCAGACCCGGATACCGCCAAGGCAGCCCAGTGGTGCGTGGAGCAGGGCCTGATGAAGCGCCGCCTGAACGGCAAATTTGCCCCGGGCAGCAGCATCCCGGCTTATCAGGTGCTGAACGCCTACCGCAAGCTGGCAGGATGAAACCTCTCAGTCTCGCTTCGCCCGGCAGCTCCCCTGACCGGGGAGCCAAGAACGCGGGCGTGTTCCGGCAAATGACATCAAAACGCAGCCGATGCCCTGACTTTCCCATCAGGAGAGGGGGCGCGGCATAAAAAATAAGCATCCGCAGCGCACTGCGCCTGAGCTGAAGCAGCCCGGCCATGCGCTGCGGATGCTTTTGTTGTGCGGCGGGGCACGCCGCCAAAAACAAAAAATCCGAACCCTTCTCTTTCGAGAAAAGGTTTGGGTCTTCCTTGTCTGGTGCGAGTAGTGAGACAGAACTTTTTAAAAACAATCGTAGTATAATTTGTTTTTGAGGTTATCGGGTAGCAACTTGCTTGTATCACATCCCGATGGGCAGCTGTATTGAAAAAACAGCTACCCAAGACAAAAAGAAACGCCGTATCGTGTTAAACGATACGGCGTTTTATGGACCTAGAGGGATTCGAACCCTTGACCTCTCGGATGCGAACCGAACGCTCTCCCAGCTGAGCTATAGGCCCATGATGATGACGCTGATAGTGTACCGCGTTTTGGGGCGTTTGTCAAGCAATTTCGGAGAGCGCAAGCAGGGGACTTACAAGCGGCCGAGCTGCCAGAAAGCCACGGCGCTGGCGGCGGCTACGTTGAGGGAATCTACCCCATGGGACATAGGAATCTTTACGGTGTAATCGCAGGCGGCGATGGTACTATTGGCCAGCCCATCGCCCTCGGTGCCCAGCACGATGGCAAGTTTCGGCTCGGCGGCAAGGGCGGGGTCATCGATGCTGACTGAGCGGTCGCTCAGTGCCATGGCAGCGGTCTTGAAGCCCAGCGCGTGGAGCTGGGCACTGCCGTTTTCCGGCCAGTCGGCAGGACAGGTGCCGATCTGCGCCCACGGCACCTGAAACACGGTGCCCATGCTTACCCGCACCGCACGGCGGCACAGCGGGTCGCAGCAGGAGGGGGTAATGAGTACGGCATCCATGTTCAGCGCGGCAGCGCTGCGGAAGATAGCGCCTACGTTGGTGGAATCCACGATGCCCTCCAGCACAGCCACCCGGCGGGCGTGAGCGCACACCTGCTCCACCGTGCGGGGCGCAGGGCGGCGGAAGGCACACAGCACGCCCCGGGTCAGCGCAAAGCCGGTGAGCTGTGCCAGCAGCTCCCGGTCAGCGGTATATACCGGCACATCGCCGCAGCGGGTCAAAATCTCCTGTGCCGGGCCGTTGATCTGCTTGCGCTCCATCAGTAGGGAAAGGGGCTGATATCCGGCGTCCAGCGCCCGGGCGATCACCTTGGGGCTTTCGGCGATAAAGATGCCCTTTTCCGGCTCCAGTCGGTTGCGCAGCTGCGCCTGCGTGAGCCGAGCGTAGATGTCCAGCTCCGGGGCGGTAAGGTCGGTGATCTCATGAATGACAGGCATGGAAAGACTCCTTTGAAATGAAGTTTTTTCTATTGTAGCACAAGCCGGGCCGGAATGCAAAATCCCTGCTGCACACAGAGCACAGCAGGGATTTGAATGCGGAATAGTTTACTCAGAGCGCAGCGCTTTGACAGGGTTGCTCTTTGCGGCGCTGCGGGCGGGGATCAGGCCGCCCAGCATGGTAAGCAGGGTGGCCAGAACGATCAGGATCAGCGCAGCCTGCGGCGGCAGCGAGGCTACCACGTTCACATCGCCCGCGATGTGGTGGATGAGCATATTGCCGGGGATGAGCAGCAGCAGGCAGAGCACCACGCCCATCACGCCGGAACACAGGCCGATGATAAAGGTCTCGGCGTTGAACACCTGCGAGACGTTGTGCTTGGAAGCGCCGATGGCGCGCAGAATGCCGATCTCCTTGCGGCGCTCCAGCACGCTGATATAGGTGATGACGCCGATCATGATGGAGGACACCACCAGCGAGATCGCCACAAAGGCCACCAGCACATTGCTGACCATGCCCACGATTTCGGTGACAGAGTTCATCAGAGTGCCCACCATATCGGTATAGTGGATCACCTTATCCTCTTCGCCCTGCTGCCGCATGGAGGCGTTGTAGGCGTCCAGCTCGTTCACCACCTGCGCCTTGGTGTCAAAGCTGTTGGGGTAGATATAGATGGCATCGGGCTTTGCGTAGTCCACATAGCCGAGGTCGTCCAAAATCTTTTCGTAGCTGGAAGCGGAGGAGAGCAGGGTGCTTTTGATCATCTCGGTCAGGTCAGAGCCGGTCATGTTGATCTGAATGGCCTGCTGGAACACAGTGGGGTCGATCTTGAGTGCGCTTTCCACCTGCGTGCTCAGCTGCGCAATATTGCTCTGGATGGCCTGCGCGATCTTCTGCTCCAGCTGCCCGGCCAGCTTCTGAATGGCGGGACCCATCTGCTCCTGCAAAGCGGCGGTGAGCTGGGTCTGCAGCGCCTCGCCCAGCTGGACGGAGTAGGTCTCCATCACGGTCTGCAGATTTTGCTGGAGGGTACCGGCAAACTGCTCCTCCAGCCCGGAGGTGTCCAGCAGATCACCCATGGATTCGGCAAGCAGCGTCTGGAAGGCCTCGGTCTGCATATAGGAGGAAAAACCGATCTTATCCAGATTCAGCAGGCCGTTGCTGATGAGATAGCGCTTGTAGCCGTTCATGATCTTTTTCATCAGCGTCTGTAAGCCGTCCTGAGAGATATTCAGCTCTACGCCGTCGAACAGCTCGCTCATGTCCATCTCCATGTCCGGCAGCGGCAGCCCGCTGAGGTCCAGCTTGAAGCTGGAAGGGTCGATGAGGGTGGCAAGATCGAAGGAATCGTCGGTCAGGTCGAATGCGCCGTCCAGATCAAAGTGCAGGGCGCTGGTGTCGAACTGGAAAGCGTCCTTGAGGGCGTCCGTGTCCACCGAGAACAGAGAGGCGATATCCAGCATGCTGTTGCCGGCAGCATCGAAGGGCTCGCCGGTCAGCACGTTGATGTCCGGGTCTGCCAGCTGCTGGCGCACGATCTCGCTGTTGGCCGCCTGATCGATGACGTGATAAGTCAGGTCGTGCAGGTAGTCCAGACCGCTGTGCAGGATAGTGGAGGTGGCGTCTGCCTTGGGCTGCACGATGCCGACAATGGTCAGCTCCTCGCTGTCGGCCACCAGCTGCTGCATGTAAGCTTCATCATTCAGCTTGCTCAGCCAGATATTGTGCTCAGTGTCGTAGACATAGCAGTCGGCCTTGTTGACAAGTTTGAAGGTCATGCCCAGAAAATCGTCATAGGTATAGGTGCCGTAGTCCGTGGGCAGATCGATCTTCTGGTTCTGCGCATACTGCTGTAAGATCTTGTCCAGCTCGGCCTGATCCCGCAGACCCATGGCGTACAGCGCATAGTCCGAAACGCTGCCGTCCGCGTTCAGGGTCAGCACCAGTTCGTTGTATTTTTCCGGCCAGCGGCCAGCCTTGACATCGTACTGATCCTCGTACAGGGCGGGGGTCTCGGCCATTTCGCAGAACACATAGGGGCTGGCCATGGAGGTCATAAGGCTGGTCACCGAGGCGTTCTCACTGGCGATATCGGAAAAGGTGGTGTCCGGGTTCAGCTTCTGCACGGTGCCGTCCGGGTTCTGGCGGTAGATCAGCGGATCAGGGGTGTAGGTGTATTCCACCGTGGCGTTGTCCCGGATGGTACAGGCGTCACTGTCCAGATATGCCTTCAGCGAGCGCAGATCGTTGCTGGCAGCGCCGATGTTCAGTTGAGACAGCAGCTGTCTCACCGTGACCATGCCCTCCGGCGCGGAGGAGGAGCCGGACGAGACGCTGGTGTAGGTGTCCGGGTCCATCATGCTGGCCAGATCTACGCCGGTGCTGCTGATCTGCAGCGGGTAGGCGGCCAGCGTGGATTTTTCCATGTTGCTGATATAGCGGCTCACACCGTTGGAAAGGGAAAGGATCAGCGCAATGCCGATGATACCGATGGAACCGGCAAAGGCGGTGAGCAGGGTGCGTGCCTTTTTGGTGAGCAGATTGTTGAAGCTGAGGGAAAGGGAGGTGAGCAGGGACATGGAGGAGTGCCCCATGTTCCGGTGCACGGGGGCAACGGCAGCAGCCTCGTCCTCGGGTTCGTAGGGCATGGTGTCGGAGCGGATCACGCCGTCCTTCAGCTTTACGATGCGGGTGGCGTAGCGCTCGGCAAGCTCCGGGTTATGGGTGACCATGACCACCAGACGGTCCCGCGCCACTTCCTTGAGCAGTTCCATCACCTGAATGCTGGTCTCGCTGTCCAGTGCGCCGGTGGGCTCATCGGCCAGAAGGATGTCGGGGTTGTTCACCAGTGCACGGGCAATGGCCACGCGCTGCATCTGCCCGCCGGACATCTCGCCGGGGTGCTTGTGCAGCTGGTTGCCCAGCCCCACCTGCTCCAGCGCAGCGGCGGCACGGCGGCGGCGCTCGGCCTTGGAAACGCCTGAGATGGTCAGTGCCAGCTCTACGTTGCCCAGCACGGTCTGGTGGGGGATCAGGTTATAGCTCTGGAACACAAAGCCGATGGTGTGGTTCCGGTAGGAGTCCCAGTCGCGGTCGGTGTATTTTTTTGTGGAGATGCCGTTGATGACCAGATCGCCGCTGTCGTAGCGATCCAGACCGCCGATGATGTTCAGCAGGGTGGTCTTGCCGGAGCCGCTGGGGCCAAGAATGGCCACAAATTCGTTGTCCCGCAGGTTCAGACTGACGTTGTTCAGTGCGTGCTGCACCAGCTCGCCGGTCTTGTATTCTTTGTTGATCTGTTTAAGTTTGAGCATAGATGTGCCTTTCCGGTACTGCGCCGCCGGGCGCTGCTGCCTGTGGTTTAAAAGTAGGAAACATTTGCAGACAATATCTAATTTAGTTTAGCAAATAAAAATGAAGAAACCGTGAAATTAACTGCGGAACGGATGAAGCTGCGGAGCTTTTGCGTCTGGGCAGCGGTCTGACCGGAAGGATGGGGCAAAAAAGAAAAGCGGAAAAAGATACCGGTTGAATTTACAAGCTGAACGTGATATTCTAAAGCTGACAGACAGGCTGCGCCGGAGAAAACGGCGTTATATTACCTGAAAGGCTGTCGGAACAACACTTCTTTAGGATTGTAACAGTTTCTCCTGCTTTATACAATTATACAATAATAAAAGGATAAACAAGGCAGAAAAAATTTGGCCCTTGTAGTAAGGAGGAACTGAAATGGAACGTACATTTTCACCTATGATCCGGCAGTATTCTGCCATTGATGGTTTGCAGCAGGCGTATACGCTGGTGTATGCCATGGAGGTAGAGGGCACACAAGGCTGTCGGCTGACCCTGTGCCAGATCGGCAGCCGACAGCAGATCGTCAGTCAGCATGTTGCGGCAGCGCCGGAGTTCTGTTACCGGCTCCTGCGCTACTTGTGTGAAAATGGAGTTCAGCCGGAGCTCTGGCGGGATGCGGTCACAGACCTGACAGCTGCCGGGCTGGTAGGCGAGAAAGGCGGCGCATGGCGTGAACAGTGAGCGAACAGCCCAACTGCAAGTCGCCCTTGCAAGCTATGATCTGAAAGAACTGCGTGTCCAGAAGCGTTATTTGCAGGAGCAGGGAACCGCCATTGACTGCACCTGCTTTTGCAGCGGCGAAAAGCTGCTGGCACAGCTGCGGCAGGGTGTCCGTTATGATGCCGTGGTGCTTTGCAGCGAGCTGACGGATCTGCCTGCGGAGCAATTTGTCCGGCAGTTTTATCAGCTGAAGGAGCGGCCGATGCTTCTGATACAGAGCCATGGCCGCAGCAGCGGCACGGCGTTGCAAAAGCTCCGCGAGGGGTGCTACTGCGTAGAGGGCACCGAGCTGAAAAGGCTGCTGTGGCAGCTTTACCGGATGCCCGGGCGGCAGAACCGGCAGCTGGAGCAGCGGTGCAGCCAGCTGTATGCGGCGTGGGGCATCCCGCAGGGGGATGTCAACGCCGGATATCTATCCTGCGCGGTCGGCATCGCATGCAGCACCAGCCAGAAGCTGGCGATCCGCAAGGAAATCTTGCAGGCGGTGAGCGAGCAGTTTGATACATCGGTCGCTGCCGTGGAAAGCGGCATCCGCCGGATGGTGGATCAGCTGGAGGAAAAGCCGCCTCTTGCGTGGCTGGCGTTTAAGGCCGACACAAGGCTGGGCAGCGGTAAGCCCACCACCGGCAAGCTGATCTACGCGGTCAGGGACGTTGTGTTGCGGCAAAAAGTGCCATCCACCCGCCTGTAAGGCTTGCACACGGCTTTGGAACACGGCGGCGTTCCTTTAGAAAAATGGCATCGCCCGGGGAGGCAGAGCAATGGAGCAGCAAAAGACAGAAACGCGGTCTATCACCGCAGAGCAGCGCAAGCGGGTCGAGGAGGTCTGCTTCCGTTCGCTGGCGCTGATCGGACGCAACTGTGAATATCTGGAGCAGCATTTTGACCGCACCGGTGCAGACGCGTCTACCCGGCAGGCGGTGGCAGATATCGACACCGCTGCCATGCAGCTGGACCGCACCCTCAGCGAGGCGATCACCCTGCTGGAGTTTCTGCACGAGGACACAAAGCCGCAGCTGTACCCCATTGACCTGTGTGAGCTTTTGCAGCAGGTGGCGGCGCAGTCTGATATGATCCGGGCGCAGCTTGGGGTGGATATCCGGCTGGACTACGGCGGGTGCACCACCTGCTGCGTAATGGCAGACCGCAGAGATGCGGAGCTGCTGTGTCTGCATCTGCTCTCCAATGCCCTGCGCGCCAGCCGGGAGGGTGGCTGCGTCTGTATCGCGCTGCGCCGCACCGAGAGCGACTGGCAGCTGACCGTCACCGACGATGGCTGCGGTCTGCCCGGTGAGGATGCGCAGGCAGCGCTGGAAAACCGCCGCAGCTTTCTGGGCGGGGCGCAGCTGGGACTGCTGCTCTGCCGGGAGTGCTGCCGCCGGATGGACTGGAGCTTACAGCTGGAGCCTGCGCCCGAAAAGGGCACACAGGCTGTGGTGCGCATTCCGCTGTACACGGGCGAAAGCCGCCCCGATGGCACAGTGGAGCTGCGCACCAGCTCGGAGACCGAGCAGGAGCAGCGCAAGTATCATCTGCGTGCCATGCTGGTGCGGGAGATGCGCACCATGCCGGAGCGCGGCGACCCGGAAGACGAGTTTTAATAAGGTGGCAAGGCCGCTGCACAGCGTTTTGTGCGGCGGCCTTGTTATTTTGCGCCCGGTGCTTTCCTGCAAGCGCAAAGCATGGTATACTGAATGCTGAAAACAAAAGCTTGGAGGAGCAACAATGACAAACAAGAAGCTGAACTACCCTGCAATTGCCAAGGAGATGGCCATCCTGACCGGGGCCGTTGCCATTATTGCGGCGGCGGTCTATTTTTTTCTGGTGCCCAGCCATACATCCGTCAGCAGTATTTCCGGCCTTGGCATCGTGCTTTCTAATTTTGTGCCGCTGCCGCTTTCGGCTATTACTATGGTGCTGAACATCGTGCTGCTCATCATCGGGTTTTTTACCTGCGGCAGGGAGTTTGGCGCAAAAACCGTGTATACCAGCGTGATGCTGCCGGTGTTTCTGGGGCTTTTTGAGCGTTTGTTCCCGGATTTTGGCTCCATGACCGATAGTCAGGAACTGGATGTGCTGTGCTATATTCTGGTGGTCAGCGTGGGTCTGAGCATCCTGTTCAACCGCAACGCATCCTCCGGCGGGCTGGATATCGTGGCAAAGATCATGAACAAGTACCTGCACATGGAGCTGGGCAAGGCCATGTCCCTTTCGGGCATGTGTGTGGCACTCTCTGCCGCTCTTGTCTACGATAAAAAGACCGTTGTTCTGAGCATTCTTGGCACCTACTTCAACGGCATTGTGCTGGATCATTTCATCTTCGATAACAGCATCAAGCGCCGGGTGTGCATCATTACCGAGAAGGAGGAGGCGCTGCGGCAGTTCATCATCAACGACCTGCACAGCGGTGCCACCATGTACGAGGCCATCGGTGCATATAACTTTGAAAAGCACAACGAGATCATTACCATCGTGGACAAAAACGAGTATCAGAAGCTGATGAACTTTATCAACCGCGAGGACCCAAAGGCCTTTGTTACGATTTATAATGTGTCCAGTATGCACTACCAGCCCAAGCGCTGAGCGCGGTACAGGGGAAGGACACAAAAGCTGTGCCCGGGGCTTTTCCGCAGCGGAAAACCGTGGTAAAATAAGAAAAAACGGAAAGGGAATAACAGCCATGGACATCAGACTGGTTTGCAGCGATATTGACGGTACGCTGTTGCAATACGGCAAAAAGGAACTGGAGGGCGAAATATTCGAACAGATCCGGGCGCTGCATCAGCGGGGCATCTGGTTCTGCCCGGCCTCCGGGCGGCAGTATACCAGCCTGCGCAAGCTTTTTGCACCGGTGGCGGACTGCTGTGTGTTTATCTGTGAAAACGGCGGCACCATCTTTCAGGAAGAACAGTGCATCGCCAAAAATCCCATGCCGCGGGCGCTGGCAGAGGAGATTGCCAACGATATGTGGACCCGCAGCGAGGGGCAGGGCGAGGTGATGCTCTCCGGCCAGAACACCGCCTACCTGATGGAGCGCGGTCTTGGCATGCTGCAGCGGGTGCAGTTCGTGGGCAACCACTACCAGATCATTCACAGCCCCGCCGAGGTGCCGGAGGACATCACCAAGGTGTCGGTGTACCTGCACGAGGGTGTGGAGAACTATGTGGAGCGCTTTGTGCCCCGCTGGAAACAGGCCAACTGCGCCGTGGCGGGGCCGTTCTGGATCGATACCACCTTTGCCAACAAGGGCATCGGGGTGCAGTGCGTGTGCCGCATCCTTGGCATCGACCTCGCACAGGTCATGGCTTTTGGCGATAACTACAACGACGAGACCATGCTGGACGTGGTGGGTGTGCCCTACATTATGGACAACGCCGCCGCCCCGCTGCGGGCAAAATACCAAAACCACACCCCCCGCCCGGAGGATGTGCTGGCGCAGCTGTTGGCACAGCAGCCGTAAAGGGGGCGAGCCCATGGACCGCAAGGGCTTGGAACAGCTCATTTTTGATACTTACAGCGTAGAGCCGGATTATCCGTGGATGGACACCCCGGAGTCGGCGGTGTTCCGCCATGAGGCAAACCGCAAATGGTTTGCGCTGGTCACCACTGTGCCCAAAAGCAAGCTGGGCCTGCCCGGGCAGCAGCCGGTGGATATCGTAAACCTGAAATGTGACCCCATCCTTATCGGTTCTCTGCGGGCAGAACCGGGCTTTTACCCTGCCTATCACATGAACAAGGAAAACTGGATCACCGCCGCGCTGGACGGCAGCGCCCCGGAGGATAAACTCCGGCTGGTGCTGGATATGAGCTACACCGCCACCGCACCCAAGTTGCGAAAAAAGAAAGCTTGACTGCAGCAAAATAAGGGCGGGCGCTGCAATTGCTGCCCGCTCTCATTCGTATTCAGAGTAAAGGGACTGCATTTTGCAAAAGGAGGAAGCTATGGCTATTTTTGAAAAGACCATCCGCAACCAGAACTTCGATACCCTGCTCCGCAAGCTGGAACACGCCATCCCGGACAGCAGCTGGTCGGCAGAGCTGGAAGCCGGCAGCGATTTCAAGGAGGGCAGCGCCCGGTGCAGCGTGCGGGTGTTTGAGCGGTACAGCATGGTGGGCGGCAACCGCCTTAGCCTGACGCTGACCCTGTTCCAGAACGGGGACGAGCCTATCCGACTGTCGGCCATTGCGGCGGGCGGCAGTCAGGCGGTGTTCTTTAAAATGAACACCCTCGGCGAAGATGCCTTTCTGAAGGACGTAAAGCAGCTGCTGGAAGAAATTTTGGAGGGGTAATATGTTTTATACTGGGTTTGACGCATTTTTCAGCATCCTGTTCCCGCTGGTGTTTCTGGTGGTGCTGGGCATGATCCTGTTTACCGTGGTGAGCAACCTGCGCACATGGGGCAAAAATAATGCGTCCCCGCGCCTTACCGTCCCGGCTACTGTGGTGGCCAAGCGGACGAACGTTTCCCGCCATCATACGGACAATACGATGTCGCATACGTTCACTACCTATTATGCCACCTTTCAGGTAGAAAGCGGTGACCGCATGGAACTGGAAGTAGATGGTTCGGATTACGGAATGCTTGTCGAGGGCGATACCGGAAAGCTGAGCTTTCAGGGCACGCGTTATCTGGGGTTTGAACGGAAAGACGGGTGACTGATATGCAGCAAAAGCATTCAAGCGTGCCGGAGATCGTGGGCAGAAGCCTGTTTTATACGCTGACGAACTATCTGCTTATCAGCATGGAGCTGTCCTTCCGTGCGCAGTGGCTCTCGGTCTTGTTCTCGGCGGCGCTTGTATGGTGCAATATGGAGTATTGGAACGCCATTTACAGGCTGACCGGCAAAAAGCTTGCCGCATGGGTCTTGTGGGGCGTCTGCATTGCTGTAAGCACAGGCATTGCGTATTTTGCGGGGTATATCCAAGGGATGCTTGTTCCGCTTACAATATAATAAACGCGTTGCTGCGCAGCATTTTTGAAGAAATCGCAGAAGCTGTGACAAAAGTATTATACTTTTATGAATTTTAGCACTCTACGCTTGACAGTGCTAAATAATTATGCTATAACAGTGGCGTGCTCAGGAGGAAGGGCAAAAGGAGAGCCGCAAGGCTCCCCGGAAAGCCTTTCCGAATGGACGCTTCAAAGTTTTTGCCCCGACCCGAACGCCGGGATTGGAGGTATGTTTTATGTTTATGCCGACTGTTTTTCATGAGAACCTGTTCGATGATCTCTTTGATCCGTTCTGGAACGAGGGTGCACTGGAGCGTGCGATGAACCGCGAAGCCCGCGACACCTTTGGTAAGCGCGGTGCAAACATGATGAAGACCGATGTCAAGCAGACGGACAACGGCTACGAAGTGGACGTTGACCTGCCGGGCTGCAAGAAGGAAGACGTTCAGATGGATCTGAACGACGGCTACCTGACCATTCAGGCAGTACGCAGCCACAGCAATGACGAAAAGGACAACAAGGGTCGCTACGTGCGGCGCGAGACCTTCTCCGGCAGCTGCGCCCGCAGCTTCTATGTGGGCGAGGTGAAGAAGGAGGACATCCACGCAAAGTTCGAGGATGGTGTCCTGCACATCCAGCTGCCCGCTCCTCAGCAGACAAAGGCTCTGCCTGAGAACCCGAATCTGATCGAGATCGAGTAAATGCCGACCGTGTGCGCCAAGGCATAACGTATATAGGATGCCCCCGGAGAGCTGCAATAAGCCCTCCGGGGGCATTTTTTGTGTTCAGGCTTTCGACGACGGAGAGGGGAGAAAGTACCTGTTTTTGCCAGAAAACTTTATTTTTCCACCGTTTCGTGGTATCCTTATAAGGCGCACGCAATACAGGCCTGCGGCTGCACTGGCAGCGGCTGCGGACTGCGCGCGGCAAAAAAAGAACGTATAGAAGAGAAAAGGGGGATGAAAGTCATGGGCGAATTTGCCTTTCAGACTTTACGGGAAAGTATCACCTCTGCCATCAGGAGCAAGATCCTTACCGGGGAATTACAGCCGGGCGTAAAGCTGGCCGAGCAGAAACTGGCCGAGGAGTTCGGCTCCAGCCGGGCACCCATCCGGGAGGCGCTGCGGCAGCTGGAACAGGAGGGCATGGTCGAGTATTCGCGCAATGTAGGCTGCTCGGTGCGCCGGGTGAAGCCGGAGGACGCCTACGAGATCTACCTGCTGCGGGCAAATCTGGAAATGACGGCACTGCGCTATTTTGATTGCAAATTCCCGGAGGAGGATCTGCGCACCCTGCGCGGCATTCTGGAGGAGATGCGCAATGTCCGGCCGGGGGATCTTTCGCAGATCGTGGAGAACGACAACCGCTTCCATGCGGTCATCGTGCAGCGGGCAGGGCTGCCCAGACTGCTGAAATTCTGGGACGACCTGAACTACGGCAACCTGCTTGTTGGGGCGAACAGCGGCTCTAACCACGAGACACTGGCGCAGCGGCAGAACGGCATTCACACCAAGCTGTACGAGGCGCTGGCAAGCGGCGACACCGAGGTTGCCTGCCGCGCTGTCTACGCCCACTACATGGAGCCCATGGAGCGGATGCGCAGCGCAAACAGCGCCGTACAGGCAGCGGACGAAGCAGCAAAATAAGGGGAATTTGGCTGACCGTCTAAATTTTGACCAATCATTTTATGGAAATTGCAGATTGTCTACAATCTGCAATTATGCTATACTATCAAAGTGATCGGTCGAGTACTGCTGTATTTTAGTAAAATTGCAAAGTATATGCGGAACCTTGGCCTTCTTACAGGAACTTCCGCCCTGTGTGGAAAAGAAAGAGAGGAATTGTCCGCATGTCTAACAAAGAAAAAGCTACAAAGATCTCGTGGCTTACCCTTGCCTTCATGGCCTTTTCTACGGTCTGGGGCTTCGGCAACATTACCAACGGCTTTGTGTACTTTAACGGTCCGCAGGTCATCTTCAGCTGGATCTTTATGTTTGTCCTGTACTTCATCCCCTATGCGCTGATGGTGGGTGAGCTGGGCTCTGCCTTTAAGAACGAGGGCGGCGGCGTCAGCTCCTGGCTGCACCAGACCACTAACGCCAAGCTGGCCTACTACGCCGGTTGGACCTACTGGGCCTGCCACATCACCTACATTGCCAGCAAGGGCAGCGGCTTTTTGAAGGCGCTGAGCTGGGCCATTTTCCGCAACGCGGAGACCTACGATTCCTTCCCCACCCGCTACATCCAGCTTGCTACCTTCTGCATCCTGCTGCTGGGCTGCTACATTGCAAGTCTGGGTCTGAACCCCCTGAAAAAGCTGCTGACCGCCGCAGGCACCTGCACCTTCGTCATGTCCCTGCTGTACATCGTGATGATGTTCGCTGCCCCGGCCATCAACCCCACGGCAGAGTACGTCCACGCCAACCTGAGCTTCAGCAGCCTCATCCCCAACTTCAACGTCACCTACTTCACGTCTCTGTCCATTCTGGTGTTCGCTGTGGGCGGCTGCGAGAAGATCTCTCCCTACGTCAATAAGGTCGAGAACCCCAGCAAGGGCTTCCCCCGCGGCATGATCACGCTGGCCGTCATGGTGGTCACCTGCGCCATTCTGGGCACGCTGGCCATGAGCCGTATGTTCGACCCCGCCGTCATCAACGCCAGCGCAGAGAGCTTCAACGCCTATGTCGCCAACAGTTCCTACTGGGCTTTCCAGAAGCTGGGTCAGTACTACCATGTGGGCGATCTGTTCATGATCATCTACGCCCTGTGCAACGTCATCAGCCAGCTCGCCGTGCTGATCTTGAGCATCGATGCACCGCTGCGTATGCTGCTGGATAACGAGCACACCAAGCAGTTCATCCCGCAGGCTCTGCACAAGGTCAACGCCCACGGCGTGCACAGCAACGGCATCAAGATGGTGGCGGTGCTGTCCGGCTCCATCATTCTGGCACAGTCCTTCGTGCCCGGTGCAGCCGCTGTTCTGCGCCAGCTGACCAAGCTGAACTCTGTGTGCATGCCCATGCGCTATCTGTGGGTGTTTGCTGCCTACATCGCCCTGCGCAACGCCTACGATACCATCCCCGCCGAGTACCGCTTTGTCAAGAATCAGGCCGTGGCCAAGTTCTTCGGCGGCTGGTGCTTTGCCGTTACCGCCGTGTGCTGCGTGCTGGGTATGTACGACAAGGACCCCTTTACCTTTGCACTGAACGTCATCACCCCCGTGGTGCTGACCGTGCTGGGATTCATTCTGCCCGCCCTAGCAAAGCGCGAGCAGACTGCTGCTAAAAAGTAACCTGAATATGCTTAAAAGGGGCCGGTCAGCACTGACCGGCTCTTTTCAGATACACCCAAGGAGGTTTATTTTTATGATCGCATCCGAAGTCCGTGAAATGCTGTCCTTCATCGACGGCAACCCCACCGCATACCACACCACCGCCGCTGTGCGGGATATCCTGTTGAAGGCAGGCTTTGCCGAGCTGCTGGAAAGCCGCAAGTGGGCGCTGGAACCCGGCAAGGACTACTTTGTCTGCCGCAACGGTTCCAGCATCATTGCCTTCCGCATGGGCGACCAGCTGGAAAATTACAGCTTCAACGTTGCCGCCGCCCATACGGATTCTCCCTGCTTCCGCATCAAGGAGAACGCCGAGATCCACATGGGGCAGAACTACACCAAGCTGAACACCGAGGGCTACGGCGGCATGATCTGCGCCACATGGATGGACCGTCCGCTGTCTGTGGCGGGTCGTGTGCTGGTGCAGGAGAACGGCGCTATCGTATCCCGTCTGGTGGCACTGGACCGCGACCTGCTGATGATCCCCAGCGTTGCCATCCACATGAACCGCGAGGTCAACGATAAGGCTTCCTTCAACAAGCAGGTGGATATGCTGCCTGTGCTGGGCGGCGCCTGCGAGGAGGGTGCGCTGAAAAAGCTGATTGCAGAGGAGCTGAAGGTGTCCGAGGAGCAGATCCTTGGCAGCGATTTGTTCCTCTATGTGCGGGAAAAGGCCACCGTCTGGGGCTGCAACGAGGAGTTCATCTCCTGCGGCCGTCTGGACGACCAGCAGTGCGTTTACGGCATCCTGAAAGGTCTGCTGACCGCCAAGAACGCCCGCTCCATCGGCGTGGCGGCCTTCTTTGATAACGAGGAGGTCGGCTCCGGCACCAAGCAGGGCGCAGCTTCCACCTTCCTGTACGATGTGCTGCACCGCATTGCCCAGAGCCTTGGCGGCAACGATGAGGACTTCCACCGCGCGGTGGCTTCCAGCTTTATGGTCAGCGCCGACAACGCCCACGCCGTGCACCCCAACCACCCGGAGCACACCGATGTGAACAACTGCACCTACATGAACAAGGGTGTGGTCATCAAGACCCACGCAGGTCAGAAGTACACCAGCGATGGCATGAGCGTTGCCGCCGCCCGGGAACTGGCTGCCCGCGCCGGTGTGCCGCTGCAATACTTTGCAAACCGCTCCGATAAGGTGGGCGGTAGCACGCTGGGCAATCTGGCCATGGCACAGGTGTCCATGAACTGCGTGGACATCGGCCTGCCCCAGCTGGCGATGCACTCCTGCTACGAGACCGCCGGCGCAGAGGATACCCTCTCGCTCATCAAACTGATGCAGGAGCTGTACAGCAGCCACTTTGAAGAGACTGCTTTCGGCACCCTTTCCATCAGCAAATAAACCGATAAAAGCAAAAAAGACTGCTGTGCGCTGTTTTGCACGGCAGTCCTTTTTGTGTAAAAGTTGATTTTCCGTGGCTGGTTAAGCCCGGATATAGAAATCCGACAGTAGTTGTGGTAAAATAAGGCATCCGGGAGCGCCGGGCGCTCCGCCGCAACATGAAAAATGGAGGTTTTCTATGAAAAAGACCTATCGTTCGCTCTTTTGCCTGCTTGCAGTGCTGCTGCTCAGCGTTAGCGCACTGCCCTCTGCCTCGGCACTGTTTTCCCAGAAGCTCTACTATTATGGTGTAGTAGAGGGCGTCAGCCGCACCGTGGAGGGCAAGGTGGAGTCCATTCTGGTGACTGCGGAAGAGCAGGAGACCTACCAGATGATCGTTACCGACAGTACCGTCTGGCAGGACCATGACGAAAAGACCACCTCCGACCCCGCTACCCTTGCGGTAGGCGAGCAGATCTGCGTGGTGCACGACCCGGCTGTGATGATGTCGCTGCCGCCGCAGTCGGTGGCGTATACCGTCATCCGCAACTTCCCCGCAGGCACGGATCTGGAACAGGAAGCCCGGGATGCCGCCTGCCCGGTGAAAAAGTTCTTCGCCGACACTCGCAAGGCCATTTCGGACTGGTTCTACCAGACCATGCCCATCTGAGGGGAATGCTCCTTCTATAACGCAAAAAAACTGCTGCCCCGTACCGGATGCCAAAGCGTCTGGGCAAAGGGGCAGCAGTTTTTTATGCAAGGCTATGCGGTGCTTTACGGCAAAAGCGCTGTATACCGCTATTTATTTTCGGGGGGGGGGGTAACGCGGAAGCGCTTTACCACCTGTTCCAGTGCGCTGATGTCCACAGGCTTGGACAGGTGTTCGTCCATGCCGGCCTCCTTGCTCTTTTGCATATCCTCAAGGAAGGCGTTGGCGGTCATGGCAAGGATGGGGATGGTGCGTCCCAGCGGGTTTTCGCCGCTGCGGATGCGGCGGGTGGCTTCCAGGCCATCCATCACCGGCATCTGTATATCCATCAGGATCATGTCATAATCGCCGGGCTTTACACTGGCAAAGGCATCCACGATCTCCTGACCGTTGGGGCAGATGGTACAGCTTGCGCCTTTTGTTTCCAGCAGCATTTGCAGAATCTCGGCGTTGATGGCGTTATCCTCGGCACAGAGGAACTTCATGCCGGACAGGGGAGAAGTGGTCTCTTCTTCCTCCGGGAGCGCCTGCGCCTTTTGCACCGTGTCCGCTTCGGTGTCAATGGGAAATTCCAGCACCACCTCAAAGCGGGTGCCCTTACCGGTGGCACTCTCTACGCTGATGGAGCCGCCCATCAGGTCTATGACGCTTTTGGTAATCGCCATACCCAGACCCGTGCCCTGCACCTTGTTGGTGCCGGAGCGCTCCTCACGGGTAAAGGGGTCAAAGAGGGTCTTTTGGTAGTCCGCGCTCATGCCGATGCCGTCATCCTGCACCACAAAGCGGTACCGGGCGTAGTGCTCGTTCCGGGGCAGCTCTTCCACCTCAAACCGGATGTGCCCGCCGGTGGGCGTATACTTGACCGCGTTGGAGAGGATGTTCATCAGCACCTGATTCAAACGGTTGGGGTCGGCCAGCACGTTTTCGTGCTGCAGATTGGTGCTTACCGTAAAGGTCTGACTGCGCTGACCTGCCTGCTGCCGGATGATGTTGTCCAGCTGACTGATCTGCTGGGGCAGATTCATCTTTTCCACATTCAGGGTGGTCTTGCCGCTCTCGATGCGGCTCATATC
>OJKP01000910.1_pt1 | contig 19184 bp, 17 predicted proteins | sample 1596521 | NCBI WGS metagenome assembly OJKP01 (sample SAMEA4350130, study PRJEB24818) | metagenome | biome: human; feature: gut; material: faeces | place: Denmark | collected 2013-09
TGGATGAAACCTCATGTCGTCGTCAACAATGCCCCAGTGCTTGTGCGTGTAATGCTTCTTGCCGTCGTCATCAACAGTGAAGGGCTGGGTGGATGCGTACTTCCGTCCTCCATTGTCATGGATGCTTGCCTTGTATATCGTGCTGGCTTTGGCCGGTCTTCCTGTTCTCATAGGATTTGCTATAAATATTAGTACAGATGTACTAAATATAAATAACAAATCCAAACTGCCGAGTGCTTATTTTCAGCATTTTACGATTTATTAGTACAAAGTGCTGCAAAACTCAGATTCGTATAGTACTACTCGCTGGGAAAGCTTTAATTAATGGTGTATGAATATAGAAACACAGATAGCACACTCTATCGAATATGAATAAACTTTATATATTGGAGAGTTAATCTATGTAGGTTTAGCTCCGTTTTCAATCATGTTTTATACTATTTTTGACTAAATTATCATTTAGCCATTCATTAAGAAGTTTGGCTAATTCGGTGTTATTCAAATCCTGCATCAAGAAATGCGTATTTCCATAAATGCCAATTTTAGGAAGTTCCACCAATGTGGCATTTCCTCCGTGCCGGTTGATTGTCTCCACAAACCTGCGGGCCATTTGCAGGCGCACGCGCCAGTTCTCCTCGCCGAGGTTCTTGGAGGGCGTTTCAGGGATATAGTCACCGAAATAGAGGACGATGGGGATTTCTGTAAGCCGTTTGAATTGGTCCATCGGAACGGGAGTGCCTGCCACACCACCCGTCAGCCCGTCAATGCGTTCCGGAACCTCGCCTTCGGGGAATACAAAGCCACCCGGTTCATAGGATACGACTGCTTTGACTTCCGGGTTCTGTATGGCGGAGAACCAGCCCGGGAAACCTCCCGCCGAATGGGTGACGAGGATATGGCTACCGATGCGCTTTGCCAATGCTCCCAATGCGGGAATATCTTGTTTGTGGTCGCTGATGTCAGGTGTCATTTCACGGAAGAACTGTGAGAGCGATGCGGAGTCTTTGGGGAATTGCACACCTTTGTTGTAGTCGGGCCAGGTGCCGATGCGCCAGATGTCGAACCAGAACATTTCATCGGCTACGGGCTTTATTGTGGTGGTTGCCGATGTGCGTCCTGCCCGTCCACGACCGGGAAGATCCATTACATAGCTGCTCCATCCTCGGCGCAACATCAATGTGGCGAAGCCGTCCCTTCCGTCGGGAGTCATCTGCCAGCAGACACCTGAACCGCCATAACCATGCACATAAACAAGCGGAAGCGGCTTGCTGTCGGCAGGAATCTGAAAGTTCACGAAGGCGTGGTCAGCACGGTAGCTTTGTCCCGTCTCCTCCTGTTCTGCCCAGCCGACGAACTTACTGTTGTCGTATGTGCCTTGTCGCTGTATGGTTGTGCCGCCTACTGAGAAGTGTCCTTGTTTGGCGATTGCGATAGGTTCTTGTGCTTGGATTGCCGTTGCTGCCATAAGCAACAAGGCGGATATGATAACTGTCTTCATTTCTTTTCCGTTAATTGGTTCAACACTGTGCGAAGCGGTTCTGAATAGGTCTTGCCGAGGTTGGTTTCCACGATGTTAAGCAAGGCTGTCAGTTGATCTTGGGTAATGCCAAGATGCAGGCATATTGCGGCATGGCTTCTGAACATCGGCTCTACGCCACCCACTCCGGCAAGGATGGACACTGTGGCAAGTTCACGCTCCCGATAGGTCAGCAAGTCGCGCTCGAAGAGGTCGGCGAACAGGTGCTCTTTGAGGAATCGCTCGATGTCGGGGGCAAATACGGCATATCCTGCTTTCGGCGCATCGGCTGGTGCGCCCGATATTTCGGCAAGCACGTCACGGCCACGTTCATAGCGGCTTCTGTTGTCCGTAACGGCAGATATCTCCCGACCGACCGTATCGTTTATACCGCCAGCCTTACGCTTGTCCACTACCTGCATGAAGGTCTGGATAGCTCGCAGGCTACGGGGGAATCCGCAATAAGCATAAGCGTGAATCAGCACTTCGTTAATCTCGTTGATAGTCATGCCTGCTTCCAATGCTTGTACAAGGGCAGGTTTCAGGTGTTCCAAGTCTCCTTTTCCCGTATAGGATGCCACGGCAACGACAGCCTGTTCCCTCGCGGTAAGTACCTTGTTTGCTTCGGCATAACGGCTTTCCGCTTCGGTCGTGGCTTCATGGTACTGCTCATCGCTTACCGGAGGGAGCCATACCGCCGCATTGTTCTGCGGATTGGTGGTAATGGCGATATGCGCAAACCAACTGTCCGATGCTGCTCCATGCCAATGCTCCACATCGGGAGCGATTTCCACAATGTCACCCGGAAACAACCGGCGGGCAGGCTGCCCTTTCTCCTGATAGTAGCCTATGCCTGCGGTAGCAATCAGTATCTGCCCGCCCTTGTGCGAATGCCAACTGTTGCGACAACCCGGAGCGAACGTGACGTTGAACATCGGAACATTCAGTTCCCGATGTTCGCTCAACGGTGCGAGCCAAACTTCACCCGTAAAATTGGGATTGGGAGATATCTTCTCACCCAGCGGATAAGGCTGGCTGAATGCTTCTGCGGTCTGGGCATGTATGCCGGAAACCGACAATACGGATAACATAGCCATAAAAAATAAATTCCTGATTTTCATCGTATATAATTTATTTGATTATTCACCCAACGTTCGCGTAAAGGCAAGCACGGAGAGCTGCCATCGGCCGTTTTCCATGACATAGACTTCCGTCACGATAAAAGGGAAACGGACGGCATTGCCTCCGACCTCGGAGTTCAGATGAATACGGCTGTAAACCGTTGCCGTACCTGCGGCGAACTTGACCTGTACGTCATGTATCTCGGCTTTCTTGTACCAGATGGCTCCCGAACGAATCGTGTTCAGTTCCTGCTCCTTGCCCCAATAACCGCCCATGTGGACGAATTGTGCGCTCTCGTGAAACAGCTCTGCCAGTTTGTCGGCGTTCTTTTCCGACATCCAGTCCCATTTGCTGTTCGACAGTTCGACGATGGCTTGTTCTTCGGGTGTAAATGTTTTTGCGTTCTCCTGTGCCTTTGCTCCGACCGATAAAGTCAGAAAAAGCAATACCGTAATAACCAATGATTTCATATCGCTCTGATTTTTAATTGTTACCTTGCAAAGGTAGCGGGATGGCAGAGAAACGGCAATACAAAAAAATCGGTAAAAACTGCGATTTTTACCGATTATACAAGAATTGATAGATGATTATTTCCGGTAATCCGTCGGATTAAGCCCGAGGTTCTGTTGCACGTAACGGCTGAAATAGGCGGGTGACGAGAAACCGAACATATCGGAAATCTGGACGAACGTCAGCGACTTGTCCCGCAACAGCCGCGAAATATCGAGAATCGTGTAACGGTTAATCCAATAGTTGGCGGCATATCCGCTGACCTTTTTCGACACCTCCGACAAATATTTAGACGTGACGCACAAACAATCGGCGTAATAGGAAACCTCCCGGTGTTCACGATAGGTTCCCTCTTCCAGCATTTTCAAAAAACGGTTCATGATGGAGGCGTTTTGCGTCGAAATATCGCTCTGACCGTAGAGGGTGGCGTGAAAGTCGAAGAAATCGAGGATAGCTGCCTGCATGGCGTTGATGAGCGTTTCCTGATAAAAACGGTGTTCCTTATTCCGGATGCGCAGTTCCAACAAATCGAAATCCCGGCGGCAGACGATTTGCTGCTCCGGCGTAAGGTGCATCACGGGATTGAGGAACAGAGCCAGCGACCCTTTCATACCGTAATTGCTTTGCGGCGTGCACAACTCGATAAAGCCGGGCGTGGCATAAATTATCTTGCATCGGAAGTCATCCGAAGGCTCGACCTTCTCGACCATTTTCCGTTTGCGGATAATTGACAAATCCCCAGCGTGCAACTCGAAGTCCCGCTCGTTAAAACGGTAACGGCACGTTCCGCCCAAGCAGAGCAAATGAGCCAGATATTCCTTCTCGGAATCCGTTCTCACAACGCCCAACTTGTCAGCGACGATGATATCTTTTGGGTATTCCATGCCGTAACCGCTTGATTTCCGCTTGTAAAATTACAAATAAATTCACAAAAAACTCACAATCAATGTCAATGCGATTGTGAGTTTCACTGTTTTTAACGATATTTTGGCTGTTTATCGTATAACCTGAATCGTTCTCAGCCAATTTTCCACTCCATTTGTATTTCTTCCGGTTGTTCCGAATCCTTGCAGATGAAGGGAATTGGGAGTGAGTTCTACGATTTTGGCAAGTGTTTCCTCCCGATAGGTCGAAGCATAGGTACAGAACGGTACGATAATCTTATCTGAAAAGTCATGTTCCGAATTTTCAAGAAACGACCATATAGCCATAGGGGCAGTATGCCACCAAACAGGACATCCTACGAAAACCACATCGTAATCATCGAGATTTTCCACCGTATCGTTCAATTCGGGACGGACACCATTATCCAATTCTTCACGAGCCACCTCCGTACACTCGTTGTAATCCGTCGGATAGGGATTGACTGTTTCTATGCGGAATAAATCTGCACCGGTGGCATCGGCTATGGTCTGGGCAAGGTGTTGGGTATTGCCGCCCCAACTGAAATAAGCAACAAGAATCTTGTGGTTCGTACCCGGTACAACCTCCTCAATGTCCGTATTTCCACTATTATTGTCAGGCTCGTCCTCGGAACAAGCCGTTATCAGACCGCTGACAAAGAGCAGCGATACCAATATATAAAACCATTTTTTCATATCTATTCTTTTTAATTGTTAGCCATTATCTTACTCATCCAACTGTCAAAGCTGACCATCCACTCCTCATGGGTATAGCCAAAGCCGTGCGGCATACCTTCGTATTCGTGTTCTTCTACCTCGACACCTGCCTCACGCACGGCATCGGCGCACGCTTGGAACTGGCGATAGAACGGGTCGCGTGTACCATAGGCAAAGAATGTAGGAGGTATTTTCGATGCGCGGAATTTCTCCACATCGGTAGATGCTACACTCAGCCGTCCGTAGAAGGCGTAAATCATTCCGATGGTGCAGACATTGGCGGATACTTGGTCGAGCGCATCGGGGCGATAGTCGGAAGCGAGAGCCGTGCCGTTTACCAATTCATCAAAATTAAGGGCTTCATCACCGCAGAGAATACCTCCGGCTGAGAATCCTACGGAAGCGATGTCATCCGAGTTTATCCCATAGTCGGCTGCGTGCTGACGGACGAAACGGACGGCACGAGCCAAGTCAAGACTGCCTTCCTCCATCGTATAAGGACGTACACGATAATTCACCACGAAAGCCTGATAACCGTGACGGGCAAACCATTGGGCAACCGGAGTGCCCTCCATCTGGTCGCTTCGGAACTGAAATGCACCACCTGCACATACGAGAACTGCACCCTTTATCGGCATACCTTCCGCTACCGGAAAATAATTCATATAAGGGCGGAACGATGGTGGGTCTTGGTAAGAGCCTTGACTGCCTGTGTAGTTTGTGACCTTTGCCATATTGCCTTCCGGCCATAGATAGATGATCGAAGCCAACGGATTCTGTTCGTCATCTCCGCCGGCAGGAGGCGTATCGTCATCCGAATCGGCAAGCGTCGTAAATTGGCGGGACTGACCGTAAACCGTTCCCTCGGCGGTTGTAGCATACGCCCGGATATAGTAGGTTGTACTTGCAGAAAGCCCCGTGGCATAACAAGCGAATGATCTTGCATCTCCGGCTCCGGCATTATGACTGTCAGTAACGGTCGGATTGTCGGTCGTAGCCCAACAGATGCCGAACTCCGTTACTGTTTGCGTTTCGCCGATAATGCGACCGCCGGATATGGCATTTTCAGAGGTTATTGCCGTCACTTCGGCTGTCTCGACACGGATGGCGCTATCGGGCATGGGGTTGTCCGAGCGTTCGTCACATCCTGTTGCTGTGGTAACTGTAAACAGCGACAAGACGGCATAGAGAAATATGTTCCGTTTCATATTTGGACAGATTCGATGGCTGTAGGCGTGTAGGTATGGTCATAGGTGTAATCCTGAAAATTTCCGAAATTACCGTTACCGTAGGAAATATTGAACGACCTTCCCGCATCGCCAAGGTCAATGGCACGGATAGCCGACATTTCCTCATCTGACAACTCAAAGTCGAAAATGCTGATGTTTTCGAGAATGTGATCCGGGTTGGTTGATCCGGGGACAGGACAAAGGCCTTCCTGCATATGCCAGCGGAGAATAATCTGATAGACTGATTTTCCGTGTGCCGTGGCAATCTGTCGGAGCGTGACATTGCTGACATCGCCCCTGTTGTGGTTCAACGGATACCAACACTCCACTTGAATGTCGTAGTTGTCAGCATAGAGTTGTCTGGCTTCTTTTCTTTGGGCAAGCGGATGACATTCTATCTGTGCCACTTGCGGTTTGATTTCCGCATTTTGCATGATATAATCGAATGCCTCCATGCGGTTGTCGAAATTACTGATACCGAGTGCACGTATTCTGCCTGCCTTATACTCATTTTCCATCACACGCCAACATGCGAGTATATCTTCCAAAGTACCGGCGGGGTGGTGGATATATACAAGGTCTATGTAATCGACTCGTAATCGCTCAAGCATTCCTTCAAACGCATTTTGTGCATCTGCCAAATCCCCGGATATTTTGCTTGTCAACCATATTTCTTCCCGAGAAATACCGCTTTCTTTTATTCCCCAGCCTGCTCCACGTTCATTATAATAGAACATGGCATCGTCCAAATGACGATAACCCGATTGGAGTGCCGAGATGACCATGCCACGAACTGTCTCGTTAAGCTGCTGCCGTTGGTTTGCGCCTTCCATGCTTTGTACTTGGGTGCCCAGTCCGAAACGAGGCATCATGACACCGTTGTTTAGCCTTACAAGCGGAACACCGGAAACCGATGTTATATTAGATACCGCTTGAGGTCCTCCATCGGAAGTGTTTCCGCCCGGTGCAGGCTGGGTCACTTGATGGTCGAAATTACCGGCAGGTACTGCCGCTTCTTGTTCGAAGCGTGCCTGCAACACGACGTTTCTCGCCGGCATGACGAACGTATGAACGGCCTCCGTTGCAACCGCTTCCTCGTTTTCGTACCATCCGGCAAAAAGATACCCTTCATCTGCCGTAGCTGTTGCGGTCACTTCCTCGCCCTCCGAATAGGTGTTCTTGTTCGCTGCGGCGGTTCCGCCTTCGGCTGCTGATACCGTGACCGTATAGGTTGGCTGCGGTTCTTTTTCGCCGCTCTCCGAGCAGGAGACGGCAAAGCCGGCGAGCAGTGCGATCGCAAGACTTTTGATAATTCCATGTTTCATATTCGATTGATTTTATAAGTTTTTAGAGAAAAATTCCGTCAGTTTATTCACTGCCTGATTCACATATTCCGGCACATAGTAAGTCTTGATATGCGTTGCACCGGGGATGAGAAACAGTTCCTTCTGCTGCGTACCAGTCGCCTTGCTATAACACTGCTCGGTCATGTAGAACGTGTCGGCAATGCTTCCGGCAATCATCAGGAGCGGCTGGTTGATAAGGTACATCCCCTCGCTGGCATCAAAAGCTATCAAATCCACAAGGCTGCTCTTGGTGTAGCGGAATGTCGAGTTTGGGTGTGCGTGGCTTTGGAGATAATAGCTGTAGCCGTCACGGTAGAGATCGAAGGGCAATTTGGCAGCCTGTTCCGGTGTCACGCCACTCATATCGCCCACGTATTCCGGCTCTGCGCCTTCGGCTTCGCGCTGGCGGGCGGCACAGGCATCGGCAAGGCGTTGCTGCATGTCGTTGATTTGCGAATCGAGGAAACCGTTGCGGCGCACCAATCCGGTGTTGAACATACTGAGCGTGGCGACTGCCTTGAAACGCTTGTCGGTCTGTGCGGCTTTCAGCGTATAGCCGCCACCGCCGCAGATGCCGAGGATGCCGATGCGCCCTGCGTCCACACCCGGATATTGCGCCAAGATGTCAGCGGCACGGTGAATGTCCTCAATGCGATGGGCAGGCTTATCCGTATTGCGCGGCTCGCCCTCGCTCGCCCCCTGATAGGCGGCATCGAAAGCGAGACAGATGTAACCCGCCTCCGCCAAGCGCTGACTATAAAGGCCTGCCACCTGCTCCTTGACTCCGCCATTGGGATGAGCCACGACAAGGGCAGGATAACTTTTCGCCTCGTCATAGCCCGCAGGAGTATAGACATTGGCGGCGATTTTCAGTCCGTCCAGTTCGTAAGTGATGGGATGGATATTTACTGCACCTGCTTTGTTTTCAGTCAGGGCATCGGCATATACCAAGCCCCACGGATTGCTGTTGTGGCTCTTGAAATTTGACATATCGGCCACAACAAATGCTTTGTTCTCTTTCATTGTTTCCTGTGCATTTATTGTATTGCATACAGCCATCGTCGCACACAATACGGTTGTGATTATCTTTTTCATCTTTACTTATTTATTGTTCTACGAATAACATTGCAAAGGTAGAACAGAGTCTGTTTCTGCCTTTTACAATATTTTCGGTAAGAAGTTCAATTTTTACGGGAAATGTATTTCTCCCAAAACCTGACGGCATCCTTTTCCCAGCCTTCAGCAGTCGTTCCGATTCCCAATCCGAAGCCGTGGCGCAGATCGGGAAGCAGGTGAAACTCGGCATCTATTCCCAACGCCTGAAGGTTCTCCACCCGTCGGCGCATGGTCGCAGGGCTGGCGATGGCATCGTCCTCACCGATAATGACGTATGTAGGCGGATCGTTCTGCGTATATTCCGAATGTCCGGTATATCCCATGATGACGGCTGCCGGACGCTCATGCGTCGCATCGATGAATCCTTGCGTGGAGTAAGAGCCGAGATAGGCAGCCATTCTTGCTCCGGCAGAGCCGCCCCACAGCGAGTAGTCCCCAGTCGATACCTGCAACTCTCCGGCATGCCGCATGATGAAGTCGATGGCTTGGGCGAGGTCTTCGCACGCCACCTGCGCACCGCCCGTCCGGTACTGGATGGAAAAGGCGTTGTAGCCCATCCTGCTCAATGCGATGGCGAGCGGAAATCCCTCGTGGATCGCCCCGACATACGACCAACCGCCGCCCGGACAGACGATGGCGAACGGCCGTCCCGGTTCTCCCCGGAAGAAGAACAGTCCCGTGTTGTTCTTGCGCGGATCCGCCCGCTTCTCCGCTTCGGAGTAGATGTCGTAGAGCAATCTGTTGCCGTCGTGTACATAGTCGATCATCCGGTTGATGGTCTCCACAGCTCGTTCGCCCGTTACGTAGTTGTGATAAGGCAGCATGTTCGCCACGTTCCGAAGCGGCAAATCATCGTCATACCTCCGTTCGGCAGGCAGGATGAACTGCCCGAAGCCAGCGAAAGCCTCGTGGTCCACCACATCCTTTACCGTGTTAGACGTGGTCAGATGTCTGTAAGTATTCATATTCCCATCTTGTTCGTTCGGAAAAAAGAACGGCAGTGCATTGTAGAGGTACTCCGCCATAGGCCGGTACTCATGCCGTGCACCATCCTTTTCGTGAAAAGTGAGGTTGGAGAGCGGGAACACATCCGTAAGCCGCGCCATCGCCTCGACCTGCACCAAAGTCTCGCGATAGGCAGAATCGTCCGTTCCGCTCGCCGCCCAAATATAAAACCCATCGCCGGCGTAAGGCGACCGGCTAACGATATCCGCCAGATAGAGTGCCGTTTCGTCGGGCCGGTTCATGCCGGCGAATCGTCCTAACGACCAGCAGTCGGCACTGACAGGCATGAAGTATTTGAAACAGGAGAGCGTATGTTCCAGTGCGTACCACGTCGTTACGGCTCCCATCGAGAAACCGCCGATAGCACGATGCCCACGCGAAGCCTCCAAGCCTGCGGCATCCGTGCTTTCGGCGTAGGTGCGGTAGCGGCTTTCGACAATGGGGATAAGATCGTTTACGAGTTCCTCGGGCAGGGCTTCGCAATACGGGTCGGCATCGGCATAGTTCGCAGTCGGTTGCCCGTAGTTGTAGCTCGGCGAAACTACGATGGTCGGAGCCATGTCCCCGTTCTCGGTCATGTGGTCGAGCAGTTTGCGTAACAGGCCGTTTTCCGCCTCGAATGTCGTTGACGCCGTACCGTAGTGCCCGTGTACGAAGTAAAGCACGTTATAGCGTCGGTCGGGGTGCTCGTCGTAGCCGTAAGGCAGATAGACGTAAGCCGTGTTGGTGCGAGCTGCTCCCGTACTTTCGGCATAATTGCGTGTCGGGTAGTCGATACGCACCACTTCGCCCCGATGTTCCGCCTCCTGCTCGTAAGAGGCCGGTGCGGGATTAGTCTTGTTCACCAGCCCCGCATAATCCTGCGGACGGTCGGGCGTGACGGGTTCTTCCTGCTCCTGATCCGGCGGCAGTATCGGTTCGTTTCCTTCGCTGTCCGAACAGGAGGCCATGGACAGACAGCAAAGCAGTATGGTTTGCAATATGATCGTTTTCATTTGTGTCGCTTCTTATGAAATTTGTACCGCAGCCACATGACGCCGTGTTCCCGCTGCTCTGCGGAGAGCAGTTGCAGGCTTTGTCCCGCAGCCGGACGATCGGTCGCACTACCGACATACTCGAAGATGGAAGGCACGCCCGAAAGCCCGTCGATGCCGGGATAGATGACCAGACTCAATTCGTCTACCAATCCCTCCGCGAGCAACGCACCGTTCAATATGCCTCCGCCCTGCACCGAAATGCAGCGGATGCCGAACTCACGTCCGACAGCTTCGAGACCTTCCCGCAGGTCGGTCGCATCTTCGACGATGACGTAGGAAATCCGCTTCTCGCGCAGATGGGCAAGATACTCCTCCGTTGCATTCCGCCCTACGATGACGAGGATGTTGTCGCCCCTCAGAGAGGAGGATGTAAAGAAAATGTCGGCCTCGGGGTCGGCCGCGATGAACATCCGCTCGGAGAGGCGTTCGCCGACGAACACGGTAGGCGAATCCGACGACACTGCATGTCCGTCGATTCCCCATTTATAGGAAAATGCGGCACGGAGGGTGTTCTTTCCGAACATCCACGCATCCGTACCTAATTCTCGTCCGATGGCGGCATAGACCTGCAACAAATCCGATGCGGACGTACCGTCGAACGGCTGTGTCCATCGCTCGTTGAGCAAACGCCCATCGACGGAACTCATGATATGACATATTATTTTCGGTTTCATAATTTACTGCTTTACGGGTGACCCGCCGAACACTTCGCTCATCCGCATCGCACCGAGCGCCGCATCGATGTTTTCCACTTGTTCTGCGGTCAATTGAATATCGGCAGCCCCGATATTCTCTTTCAACCGGCACAGATGTCGCGTGCCCGGAATAGGAACAATCCACGGCTTTTTGTTCATCATCCACGCCAAGGCAATCTGCGAGGGAGTGGCGTGATGCTCTTCCGCCAGACTTCCGATAAGAGCAAAGAGCGGACGGTTCTGCTCGAAGCTCTCCGGACGGAACTGAGGCATCGAAGCCCGGTAATCGGTTGCTGGATCAAATGTTGTGTCTTCCGTATAGCAGTCGGTCAGCAGTCCGTTCGCCAGCGGCGAGAAGGCCACGAAACCTACACCCAGCTCTTCGAGCACGGGAAACAACGCTTCGTGCCGACGTGCCATCATCGAATAACGGTTCTGCACGGCCGTGACGGGACAGACCTTGTGGGCACGGCGCAGATATTCTTCAGTCGCCTCCGAAATGCCCCAATGCAGGATTTTGCCCTCACGAATCAGGTCGGCCATCACACCTGCCACCTCTTCCGGCGCAACCTTCGGGTCGATACGGTGCTGGTAATAGAGGTCGATGCGGTCAGTACGCAGACGGCGGAGCGATTCCTCGACCGAACGGCGGATGGTCGTCGGGCGCGAATCGGGAATCAGGGCGTGCGGTCCCGCTGCATGGGGTGCATCGAACGTCAGTCCGAATTTGGTAGCCAGCACGATCCGGTCGCGGAACGGTCGCAAAGCCCGGCCCAGCAGCTCCTCGTTGTCGTGCGGTCGGTCGGGCGTGCCGTAAACCTCAGCTGTATCGAAAAAGGTGTAACCCATCTCCACCGCATCGGAGAGCAGTTCCGTCATTTCGCGCTTGTCTGCCGGTGCGCCGTAGGCATGGCTCATGCCCATACAGCCAAGCCCGACGGCGGATACGCGCAGACCGCTTAATCCCAATGTTCTGTAATACATTTTTTCTTTCCTCCTTTTTACTTTCTTTCTTAATTATCGGATTAACGAGTTTATGATATCAAAGACTTCCTCTTTGCTCAATTCCGTATGACATGGAATGGCATCGACTTGTTCGCGGGTAATTTTTCCGTCAGGATACCATACAAGTCGGATATGCCTCGACCGTCGAATGTGCGGATTCCGTCACCGGCTACCACCAAAGAATGGTTGCCGTCTTGCAGTATCCGAACCAATTCGTCCATCATCATCCGATTTCCTGTTTCAGCCGTTCCACGTATGCGTCTATCCGGTGCAGTTCCTTCGGGATATCGATACGCTGCGGACAGTGAACGCTGCACTGGTTGCAGCCGATACAATGGCTCGCCTGACGCAATTTCGGGACACTGCGGTCATATCCCACGAGAAAGGCCCGGCGTGCTTTCCTGTAATTCTCCTCCTGCATGCTTTCCGGGATGTTTCCCTCATTCAGACATTTATTGTAATAGAGCAGAATGGCCGGAATGTCCAGACCATACGGGCAAGGCATACAATACTTGCAGTCGTTGCAGGGAATCGTGTCGAACTGCATCATCCGTGTGGCCGTCTCTTGCAGGAACTTGAAATCGTCCTCCGTCAGCGGCTTCAAGGGAGCGTAGGTGCGCAGGTTGTCCTGCAAATGCTCCATGCGTGTCATGCCGCTCAACACGGTCTGCACGCCCGGCAGGCTGCCGGCAAAACGGAACGCCCACGAAGCCACGCTCATCTCCGGCTCGCGCTGCTTGAGGCGGGCTACAATAGTGCTCGGCACGTTGGATAGCCGACCACCTAACAACGGTTCCATGATGACAGCCGGAATACCGCGCTTTTCCAGTTCGCCATACAGGTATTCGGCATCTGTATTCCGAGGATTGATTTGCTTGGCGTACTTCCAGTCTAAATAATTCAACTGAATCTGCACGAAATCCCATTTGTATTCATCGTGCCGGGAGAGCAGATAATCGAATACCCCGACATCTCCGTGATAGGAGAATCCGAGGTTGCGGATACGTCCCGCCTTGCGTTCCTCCAGCAAAAAGTCGAGGATACCGTTTTTCATGTAGCGGTTCTCGAACTCCTCCATACCGCCACCCATCCCTACGCCGTGCAGAAGCAGATAGTCGATATAATCCACCTGCAACTCTTTCAACGAATTGCGGTACATGGCGATGGAGGCCTCGCGGCTCCACGTGGCCGGTGAGAAATTGGAGAGTTTGGTGGCGATGAAATACTTGTCGCGCGGATGACGGCCCAGGGCGATGCCGGTGGCATGTTCCGACTTGCCACGGCAATAGGCGGGCGACGTGTCGAAATAGTTCACCCCGTGGGCGATGGCATAGTCCACCAACTCGTTCACCATCTCTTGGTCTATCTCTTCGTTGCCTTCGCGGGCACTGCGACCGCCTACGGAGGGCAGGCGCATCATGCCGAACCCCAGCAACGACACCTTGTCGCCCGATGTCGGATTCGTCCGGTAAGTCATCCGGTCGGTAGGGATTTCTCCGGCTGCCGCCGTCGATGTCCCCTCTTTTCCTCCACCCGTGCACGCTGTCAGACCGGTCACGGCAACTCCGGCGGCTCCTATGGTTTTCAGGAAGTCCCGGCGCGACAGAACTCTCTTATTCTTATCTCGATTGCTCATATTCTTTACTTATACGGTTTTACATCACACTGTGCATCGTGTGTCCCTCCACATAGATGGCACTGAACGGACGTGCCGGACAAAGGTTCTCGCACGCGCCGCACCCGATACACCTCTCGGCATTCACAACGGGTATTCTGACTGAGTTCGGATCCTCACTGTCTGAGGGAACCATCAGTATCGCTCCCGAAGGACAATGACGGGCACAGTTGCCGCACTCCACGCCGTCGGTCAGCGGAATGCAATTTTTCCTGATCCATACGGCATGGCCGATACGTGTGGATGATTTCTCCTCAATGGTAATCGGACGGATTGCCCCAGCCGGACACACATCGGAACAGCGCGTACACTCCGGACGGCAATATCCCCGTTCGTAGGACACTTCGGGCTGCATCAGCCTTGCCGGTTCGGTTGAAGGTCGGAGTACGTTATTGGGACAGGCCGACACGCAAAGCTGGCAGGCCGTACAATGCCGGGCAAAATGGCGTGCGCTCCATGCACCCGGCGGTACAATCGGTGTGGCACGTACCGGTATCTTTTTGTCCTCGATGACCGCCAGTCCGCCGTCCACTTTCTTTTCCTGCGCTTTTACCACAGACGTGGCGGCAAGCACGGCTGTTGCCGAAAGGAAACTGCGGCGGGCGGTGTCTATCTGTTCGGAAGTTACAGTTTGTGCCGGTTTGTCGGTTGCCGTCTTATTCGTTTTCTTCCAGCGGTATTCCAACCGAAGCGCATCGTGTTTGCAGGTGTCTATACAATCCATGCACGCTACGCAACGGCTGTAATCGATGCGATGGTTCTTGTAGTCGATGCAGGCAGCCTTGCATCCACGGGAACACAAACTGCAATTCTTGCATTTCTCCGCATCGATCACTGGACGGAACAGCGAGAAACGGGAGAAAAATCCCAGTACCGTTCCCACCGGACAAACCGTGTTGCAGTAAGTACGCCCGTTCCGCCATGCAAGAATAATCAACACGACGAACGTAACGGCGGCAATAAGGAATGTAGGCAGACTTTTCAGCCAGACCTCCGTTTCATAAAAGGCATAGCTGTCCGCACGCTCGGCAAAGTAGGCAAGCAGGTTGTTTCCCCACCGGTACACCGGAGCAAACAAGTTGGTGGCGATACGCCCGTAGGAGCTGTAAGGAGCCAGCAAGGCCACGAACGAACCGACACCGGCTATCAATGCAATGACGAACAGTCCTAATACCCCGTAACGCAGCCACTTGACTTCCGGAGAATAGGAAAAACGGTACTTTTTCTTTTTGCGCCGTCCGCTTATCCACGACACAATGTCCTGCATCACGCCCAACGGACAGATGACCGAGCAATAGACACGACCCGCAAGCAGCGTCAATAGCACCAGCAGAGCGACAACGCCTGCATTTACCGCAAGCAATGCAGGTAGGAACTGTACTTTTGCCGTCCAGCCCAGCCACGCATGAATCGTTCCCGTAAAATCGAGGAACAAAGCCGTGACTGCCACAAAGAACAGCACGGCAAGCGTCAATCTTATTTTTCTCAACATATCGTCTTCGCTTTATCGGATGGGTTACAACTTCTGATTGTTTGCCAGCTTCAGATCCATCAGCGAGATGTGCTCGTTGCGGTAACGGGCATTCGGGTTCACCTCCGTTCCATCGGGGAAAGAGCCGTCTTCCGACTTGCGGAACTGTATCGCTTTCTGCGGACAGTTCTGTATGCAGGCGAAACAGAACTCGCAGTCGCCGGACATCTTCACGCCCCTCGATGTCAGTTCGTAGTTGCCGCGCGGACACACGTAAGTACAGATACCGCAGTCGGTACAGGCGTCGGTCACGGTAAAACACTTCTCGCTTTTCATCAAAAAGCCCACCTCCGGGTCGAGTTTCGTCCACTGCATGAATCCCCGGTGCATCCGGCGTTCCTCTTCCGTCACCGGTTCGTACCAACGCCGATGCACATTGATGTCAGCCGTTATTTTCTGCAAATTCTCCGGGATATGCTTGTCCATCTTGATTTGCTCGTTCATATCGAAATTGGGCAGCCAGTTATCCACCATGACGATGGTGTTGATGTAATCGAACGCATTCCCCGCTTTTCGGGATATGCCGTCCCAAATCTCCACCGCATCGCATTTTCTCGCACCGTATGTAAGTACGGCAAACTTGTATCCGGCTTTCAGCTTCGCTTTTTGGATGAACTGCCGGACCATATAGGGAGGCATGTGCCCATAGATGGGATAGACGATGCCGATTTCGTCTGCCTCGAAGTCATACTTTCCACGTTTCACCATCTGCGGAATGCTCAACAGTTCCGTATGCTCTTCGGCCAGTTGGCGGGCGATATGGAGGCTGTTGCCCGTTCCGGTGAAATAAAAGATAATGCGTTTGTTCTTTTTTCCCTCGCAGGATGCCAGTGAGAGCAAGCCCGAAGAAGCGACCGCTCCGCTAATTACGGCAGCTCCCATGCGCTTCAAAGCATCCCGGCGGGTGATTTTATTATCCTCATTCATATCTCTGATTCTTAAATATTATTGTAATCTATTGTCTGTTGCAAAGGTAGATGATACCCCCAAGAGCAGTCTTACAGAAATTACGGGACGTAATGCGATTTTTACGGTAGTTTTCTTTTCCCTGACATACAAAAGCCGTTCTCCCGGACGGGTATGTCGGAAGAACGGCCTGCATGGATTTACATTCCTATTCCGTCATCCCGATTTTCTTCAGCCAGTTCTGTATCCCGTCTTTGGAGCTGCTTACACGGTCGCGGGCAATGGCATAGCCATCAAGGACGGTCGCCACTTTCTCCATCTCGCGGATAGTCTTGATAGCATCCGAGAGATTCGTTGCCTGCGGTTTGCCCATATAAGTCTCCATACAGTGCGAAAGGGTATCGAATGCACCGCTGATTACCTGTTTCATGGGCACGGTTTTCGTCAGATCGCTGTCCAATACGGCGAAGGAGTGGAACGCACCGAAAAGCGGCTGTTTCAATTTTTTCTCCTCGTGAGTAATCACAGCTCCGTTGTTCTGTTCCGCTCCAGTGCCGGATGCGGTTACGACAGCCCCCATCGAAATAAATTCCGTCGGAAGGCGATGCCCGACATACCACATATCCCAGATATCTTCGTCCAGTAAGGCTTGTGCAGAGACAATCTTGCAGCAGTCGATGACCGATCCGCCTCCGACAGCGAGGATAAAATCAATGTTGTTTTCCCGGACAAGCTGTGCGCCTTCCTGCACTTTGGCGTAGGTCGGATTAGGCATAATGCCGCCGAAATCCGTTACATTCTTGTCGGATGCCTCCAACCATGTCCGCAGTTTATCGTAAAGTCCCGTGCGTTTCAACGAACCGCCGCCATAAGCCAGCAACACGTTTCCGCCCACCTTTTTCAGTTCTGTCTTAATCGCTTCTTCGGCGCACCCCGCACCGAAATACTGTTTGATCGGATATTGATAAATAAAATTGTCCATTTCTATAATTTTAAGGTTACAACTACTTATGTTGTGTCGGAATCTGCATCTTGCCGAGGTAGGCGCGTTCTTTTTCCTCCAAAGGCATGTTGAAGAAACGCTTCTCCTTGTTCAGTCCACGCATCTGCGCCATCTCCTCGTCGGTCAGCTCGAAGTCGAAAATCTCGATATTCTCCTTGATGTAATCGGGATTGGATGCTCCGGGAATGGCAGAGAAACCTTCCTGCATGTGCCAGCGGAGAATAACCTGCGCCGGTGACTTTCCGTGCGCTTCGGCAATGGCGATGATAGTCGGATCTTTGAATAGTGCGCCGTTGCTCATCGCACCGCCCAATGGGAACCAGCAGGTGACGTGGATGCCGTAAGGTTTTACCTTCTCGCGCATCGCCAAGCGTTGTGCGTAGGGATGGCATTCTATCTGTAGTACGGCAGGCTTTACGCGCGATTCGCTCATAATCTTATTGAACACCTCGTCGCTCGCATCGAAATTGCTGATGCCCAGCGCACGCACCTTGCCCATTGCTACGGCTTTCTCCATATCCCGCCATGCACCCACAAAGTCGCCTACGGGCTGATGCACATAGAGCAGGTCGATGTAATCCAACTGCATACGCTCCAACATCTCGTCAATGGCTTTTAGTGTTTTACCCTCACCATATTCGGTCGGCCAAAGTTTGCTCGTAATCCATATTTCCTCACGAGGGATTCCGCTGTTCTTCACGGCACGTCCTACACCTGCTTCATCGTTATAAGCGTGGGCGGTGTCAATGTGACGGTATCCGGCTTTCAATGCCGTGAGGCACGATTGTTCGCACACCGAATCGGAAGGCTGAAGGAACGTTCCAAGTCCGAATTGCGGCATCAGAATACCGTTGTTGAGTTGTACCATCGGTACATTGGCGGCAGTCTTATAAATATCCTGCGCGAAAGAGGTGCTGCCGATCATCGAAGCCAACACCATAAGTCCGGTAATGATTTTCTTTTTCATTTCTTTATCTATTTAATGTAATACGTTGTCTTTGTCCGACGTTGCAAAAGTAGAGAGAACCTTTCGGGCAGGCTTTACAAGAAATTCGGTTAAAACTACACTTATTTCGGTTTTTGCATCCGTCCGATACAGAAGCTGTCGAGCCTCGCTGTCATTTTCTGAAAAAATGGTAATTCGAGCCGTATTTTTTGTTCCGCCGGTATGAACGGACGTATCTAACTTTGCATCCGGAGAATTGCAAAAACAATCAATAAACAATAATGTAGATATGAAAAAGTACCTGATTTACCTGATGATGGCTGCGGCCATCGTAACATTCGGAGCCTGTTCGCCCGAAGACGAGCATGAACCTCAGACACCGGATATCGAAAATCCCGAAAAGCCGGATGACGGAGGAGAGGATACACCCGATAATCCGAACAATCCGGAAAATCCCGATGACCCGAATCAACCCGGCGACAATCCCGACACGCCGAATGGAGACAGCAAGATTCTGGTCGCCTATTTCAGTTGGGGCGGCACGACGCAGCGCATGGCGCAGGAAATCATCCGTCAGACCGGAGCCGATCTGTTTCGCATCAAGCCGGTAGTGCCGTATCCGACCGAATACACGCCCTGCACCGAGGTAGCACTCGAAGAGAAAAACAACGATGCCCGTCCAGCGATTGACGCAACGGTGGAAAACTGGGCGGACTACGATACGGTATTCATCGGTTGCCCCGTCTGGTGGTGGACAACTCCGATGATTATTTGTACCTTTGCCGAGAGCTACGATTTCAAAGGAAAGACTGTTGTTCCTTTTTGCACCTACGCCGCCACCTACCGCGACGAAACGCTGGCACGTATCGTGGAGCTTACACCCGATGCCGCTCATCTGACCGGCGAGGGACTGACGAGCGGAC
>OJKP01000916.1_pt1 | contig 19135 bp, 16 predicted proteins | sample 1596521 | NCBI WGS metagenome assembly OJKP01 (sample SAMEA4350130, study PRJEB24818) | metagenome | biome: human; feature: gut; material: faeces | place: Denmark | collected 2013-09
CCGACCGGTCGCTATGCATCCTTTATTTATAAGGGATCATATGAATATCTGCAAGCCGTTTACGATACGATCTATGCAAAGAAATTGCCAGAGATGGGTTGTACACTCCGTGACGAGCCGAGTTATGAACGCTATCTGAACGATCCACGCAATACGAAGCCTGAAAACCTGCTGACTGTGAAGATGTTTGAAGAGTGGAGTGATCCTTCCAAGAAGGTAGGATTACTTTTCTTTTGAGAGCGAAGAAATAGTAAAAGATTATTCTTACTTTTGTCAAGAAATCCCGGTAACAATTATGGACGAAAAAGTGCTTGAAAAACTGAAAGTACTGGCTGAATCGGCCAAGTACGATGTCTCTTGCGCTTCCAGCGGAACGTCGCGAAAGAACAAGAGCGGCGGGATCGGAAGTGCGGCAGGGTGGGGCATTTGTCATAGCTTTGCCGAAGATGGGCGTTGCATTTCTTTGCTGAAAATCATGCTGACAAATTACTGCATGTTCGATTGTGCCTACTGCATCAATCGCCGCAGCAACGATATTCCCCGTGCTACATTGACGGTGACGGAACTGGTGAACCTCACGATCGAGTTTTACCGCCGTAACTATATTGAAGGGCTTTTCCTAAGTTCCGGCGTCGTGCGCAATGCCGATTACACCATGGAGCGCCTCGTCAAAGTAGTAAAAGACCTCCGGACAGTGTACCGGTTTAACGGCTATATCCACTTGAAAAGTATTCCTGGTGCCAGCCAGGAACTGGTGAACGAAGCCGGGCTTTATGCTGACCGTATGAGTGTGAACATCGAGATTCCAAACGAGAAAAGTCTTCAGTTATTGGCTCCCGAAAAAGATTTCCAGAGCGTCTTTCAGCCGATGCGTTATATCCAGCAAGGGGTTTTGCAAAGTGCCGAAGAACGGAAACGTTTCCGCCATGCTCCGCGTTTTGTGCCTGCCGGGCAGAGCACGCAGATGATTGTCGGGGCGACGTCCGATTCGGATAAAGATATCCTTCGTCTCTCGTCCGCCCTTTACCAGCGTCCGACAATGAAACGTGTCTATTATTCCGGTTTTATCCCCGTCAATGCATACGATAATCGGTTGCCGGCTCTGAAGCAGCCGCCTTTGGTACGGGAGAACCGCCTGTATCAGGCGGACTGGCTCCTGCGTTTCTATCAGTTCAAAGTGGATGAGATTGTGAACGATGCCTGTCCGGATCTGGATTTGGAAGTCGATCCGAAACTTGGCTGGGCGTTGCGTCATCCGGAACAGTTCCCGGTAGATATCAATAAGGCGGATTACGAGATGCTTCTTCGCGTACCCGGTATCGGGGTGAAGTCGGCGAAATTGATCGTTGTCTCCCGCCGCTATTCCCGCCTGGGAACGGAGCAATTGAAGAAGATCGGTGTTGTGATGAAGAAAGCCCAGTATTTCATTACCTGCCACGAACTACCTGTCCGCACGATCAACGAAGTCTCACCTGAAGCTGTTCGTCAAATCCTTACCCGGAAAGCGGGAGGGAAGAAAAACGACGACCGCCAGCTTGTCCTTCAATTCAGGGAAGAATCATGACGATATTTGTGTACGATAAGACTTTTGAAGGGCTGCTGACTGCTGTCTTTGACGCTTATTCGCGTCGTAGCTTTCCCGATCTGCTGTTAGCGGAAGGAGAACCTTTTCCTTTGTTTTATGATGAGGCGGTGACGATCTGCACGGACGATGCCAAGGTGGACCGTGTCTGGAAAGGTTTGCAGAAGAGACTTTCCGATATGGCTTTGTCTGTGATTACCGTTACCTGGCTGTCCGAATTGCCTGAAGTGGACATGTTGCTTTTCCACTATATCCGCAAGGCGATCGATGCCCCCCGTACGATCGAACTGAACTTCGGCGATCCAGATGTTCTCGAAGTATCCAAGATATGGAAGAAGGTGACGAACGAACGCCTGCGTGTCATCCAGTTCCTCCGTTTTCAGAAAGCTGCGGACGGGACTTTCTTTGCAGCCGTCAAACCTGTATATAACGTACTTCCTCTTACCTTGCCACACCTGAAAGACCGTTTTGCCGATCAGTGTTGGCTGCTCTATGACTTGAAACGCGAGTACGGTTACTATTACGACCTGAAAGAAACAGTCGAAGTCCGTTTTGAAGAGAAGGAGGCCCATCTCCTTTCCGGTTTGCTCAGCGAAGAACTGATGGATGCCGACGAGAAACTTTTCCAGCAGATGTGGAAAACCTATTTCAAATCTATCGCCATTAAAGAACGTCTCAACCCCAAACTGCACCGCCAACACATGCCTGCCCGATTTTGGAAGTATATGCCGGAAAAGCTATAGGCCAGCTTGCATATCCTTGCTTTAAAAAGATACGGCGACAGAGCTTCCTAACGTCATAAGTTGCATGCATTTTTTCTCTGACTGTATGGCTGGATGAATCAGGTTATAATCAAAAAAAAGTTTGGCTGCCATATTTTGTTTGGCCTGAAAAGAAAAAGAAAGTCCGGTCCCCATGCCGATTCCCCCTTTATTACCGATCGTCATAGTAGGTAATTTGCAAGAGGTGAAATAATTGTACCCGACCAAAAGCTTGCTTCCAATCTGTAATCGCGAGCTAAGCGGATAGGAAAAGTAAGTACCGGCATAGCCCGATATAAGGTCTAATGCATTGTTTTGGCCTTCATTATTTAAGGTGACGGCCATATTGCCCGCAGAAAAACGTCCGCCAATACCGATGTAGGGACTGAAAAACCAGGCTCCTTCTATTCCGGCGTTGCTTCCTGTCGAAAATTTTAACCGGTAATGATCCGGGAGAAGGTAAGTGCCGGGAGCCAGATTGAAGCCCATATAGATACCGATAAAAGAAGGGAACCTCAGCCGGTCGAAAGATTCCTGTGAATGAAAAGAATGGAAGCCTTTATCTTTAAATATAAGATCTGCCAAATAATAACCTAATTCTGTGGATAAAATTCCAAATCCAGCTCCGGCCAGCACGTCACTCAGCCAGTGCTTATTATTGGCCATTCGCATGAGTCCCGTTACTGTTGCAACGGAATAGGCTCCCACGCTATACCAGGGACTGCGTCCACCATATTCTTTGCTCATCATTGTTGCTGTCATGAAAGCGGTGGCGGTATGTCCCGAAGGAAAAGAATGGTTGTTGGAACCATCGGGACGTGTGACTTGGGTACTGACCTTTAGTTGCCAAACTACAGTAGACATGATTATAGCAGAGAATGCATCGGAAACCAACATTCGTCCCCACGAACTGCGCCCTTCCACTCCACCGACTTTCATTCCGAGCATCACCGCTGCCGGAAGATATTGCAGATAATCGTCGAAGTGGCGGTTGAACGAAGGCAGATAGTCATTTCTTAACTGCTGAAAATGGTCATCTTCCCCTTTTACAATCGCTCCGCCTATGATAAGAGGTACGCCGATACAGGTCATTTGGTAAGCTTGGGAAGAGGTTATTTTATCTAATGTTTGTTCAAATCGGCTCATGGAGCGAATCGTTAATGTGTCATGCACATCCTCGTCAATGTAGCCGACAGTTGCCCGGGCAGTAAAGGTCGAGCAAAATAAAGCGATTGCAATAATTGTTTTTACCATCTTCTATCCTTAAAGAAAACTGCAACAAAGGTAGAAGGCAAATTTGTGGAAAATTTGAAGTCTTTTGTTTAGACCGGTATTTCTGTGCTTGAACAGATGGTTATCGGGATTGAACTTCCTGATGGAATTGTATTTTAAAAAAGTGTTTACGGTCTTTATATTCATATTCCACTGTCCATCCATGATAATCGCAAATTGCTTTTACAATGGCGAGTCCGAGCCCGTTGCCTTTCGTCTTTTCGGAAGGATGATAGAAACGGTTGAATATTAGCTGTGGATTTAATGCTCCCTCTTCGGAAGTATTGGATACGATGAAACAATTTTCCCGGATTGTAATCGCAATTTTCCCGTTTGCGGTATTATGCCGGACCGCGTTTACAACCAGATTGTTTATCATGCTCTCCAGCAGAATTTTATTCCCGTGTATGACAAGGCTTTGTTTTTGGAATGATTTGCAGATCGTGATATTGCCAGCCAGACTTTCCAATGAAGGAAGAAGCTCTTCTATGCAGGCCACTATGTCAATGGAATCCATTTGCACATATTGTTTATTCTCGATTTTGGCAAGTAATAGCAGATTACGGTTTAATCTGACCAGACGATTGGATATCTGATATAAATCCTGTATGGCTACAGCTTGCCGTTCTGTTAAGTTCGGTTGCTGAAGCAACAAGTCGAGTTTACTTTGAAAAACAGCCAGTGGCGTTTGTAGTTCATGTGAAGCGTTTTCTGTAAATTCTTTTTGGGCCCGGTAACTTTTCATACTGTTCCCCATGAGAAGAGTCAGGGCATGGTTCAGCCGGTCAAACTCTTTTATATCGCAGTCCGGTAACGGCGGAACGATGCCACTTTCCAACCGGAAACTTTCAATCTGCCTTAAAGATTCATCAAAAGGTTTCCATAACCGTTGTGAAATGAAACGCATCATAAAAACGATAGCGATTCCCAATACTCCGCTGATCAAGGCAAATTGTATCATGATACCATGCATGATGTCTTGCTCCAAATCTATAGCGGGCAAAGGATGTCCTTGCTGGGTGGCTTCGATAATATCGATCATGTCTTCTGCATAGTAATGTTTGGTCAGAAGATAAAACAACGGTGTCGCTAACAACAGTATGACGGCTATACAGACAATGAACTGTGTAAGTGTTTTTTTCAACAGGCTTTTCTTATTCATGACTCTACCCATTTATATCCGGTTCCGTAAACATTTTTAATACAGTCTTTGCAACCGGCTTCCGCCAGTTTGGCTTTCAGGTTCTTTATATGTGTATAGACAAAATCATGGTTGTCCAACATGTCTGCCATGTCTCCGCTCAAATGTTCCGCCATAGCTCCCTTGGATATTACTTTGTTTTTATTGCCTATAAGGAATAGCAGTAACTCATATTCCGTTCGTGTCAATAGAACCGTTTTGTTGTTTATGTGAACAGTCTTGCTCAGCAGGTTGATGGTGATCCCATTACTTTGTAAAACATTGTTGGCTGAAAATTTTTTTCTACGGATAATGGCATAGATACGCATGCTTAGTTCCGGAAGATGGAACGGTTTGGCCAGATAGTCGTCCGCTCCGATTTCCAACCCCCTGACCTTATCTTCCAAAGAGTCTTTGGCCGATACGATGATAACACCTACCGGATTATTCTTGTTTCTTATGTTTCGCAGAATATCAAGTCCGTTCCCTCCCGGCAGCATCAAGTCCAGCAACACACAGTCGTAATCATATAATTCAACCTTTTCTTTTGCCTCATCGCAAGTAAAAGCCTGCTCACATAGATAGTTCTCCGAACTGAGGTAGGCAACAATGCTGTCCGACAGCTCGCGTTCGTCTTCGATAATCAGTAGTTTCATTTTATAAGCATTATGATACTTCCACCGGTGATAAACAAAGCACCTATGACAACCCGCGGACTGACGGGCTCTTTTAGCAGGAAGAAGGCCAGGCAGATGGTGATGACCACACTAAGTTTGTCTATCGGTGCCACACGGGAAACATCGCCATCCTGTAGCGCCTTGAAATAGAAGAGCCATGACAACCCGGTTGCAATACCGGAAAGTATCAGGAATATCCAGGAATGACGATTGATCTCTTTTATTTCTCCTGCGTGATTGCCGAACAAAACGATCCCCCATGTGATCAGCAGGATTACAGTCGTACGGATGGCGGTAGCCAGATCGGAGTTGATCGCTTTTACCCCTATTTTAGCAAAGATGGCGGTTAATGCAGCAAACAACGCCGATAATAGTGCATAATATTTCCACATTGCTTTATTCTGTTTTTTAGTGTTACAAATTTACTTGGTTTGACTGATTCTGATCCTGTTTTTTGTAAATAAACATCATTAAGCAGGGTAAAATTACCAACAGTAGCGGTAATGCCGCAATAAAACCCCCGATCACGGCTACTGCAAGCGGTTGCTGCATCTGGGTTCCCATGCCGAAGCCAAGAGCTAAGGGCATGAGTGCGAGTATGGCACCGATCGCGGTCATAAGTTTGGGGCGGATACGCAAGGCAATAGCATAGTCGACCGATTCGGGTACATTACCTCCGTTTTTCCGGTTCATACGATATTGATGGACTGTGAATATTGAGTTTTCGGCAATAATACCGACAATCATGATAATACCGGTGTAGCTGCTTACGTTTAATGGGATTCCTGTAATCCATAATGCCATCAAACAACCGCAAGTGCCTGATAAGGATACGAATAGTACGGCAAATGATATCATCCATTCCCTGAACAAGAACATTAACACGCAAAACACAGACAAGGTCGCCAGGCAGAGTATCAATAATAGTTCCCGGAACGATTGTTGCTGCTCGGAATAGGCTCCTCCATACGAGATACTATATCCACTGGGAAGGGAAAGCTGTTGGTTGAAAGCCTGTTTTAAATTGCGGACTGCACTACCCAGATCATAGTTTTCCAATCGGGCGGTCAGTGTGATATTGCTTTTCAAATCCTCCCTGCGTTCTTCTATTTCTCCGGGGATGACTTCCACACGACAAAAAAAGGACAACGGGCGAGTACTCCCGTCGGGCAGGAAAATTAGTTGTTTTTCTAATTTTTCGGGTGAATTGTCTGCAAAGTCTGTGAAACGCAGCAGTATACGCCGCATTTGTTCTCCGTCCTGTATCGAACCGATCTGAAGCCCTCCAGTCATGGCGGCTTGTGCCGGATTAGGTTCGATCATATCGGAGGACAGGCAGAGAGGAACTCCTCCGATATAAGCCGAAAGTTGTTCCTGGAAATCGGTTAACGGAATTCCAAATTGCGAAAGTCGCTCCTGGTTGGGAATGAAAACTAAAGAGGCTCCTGCCGGAACCAGGCCATTGTCAATGTCTACTATCCCGGGAATGGTTTTCATCACGCTCTCTGCTTGTGCCGCTATCTGTTGCAGGGTGGTATAGTCATTTCCGAATATTTTTATTTCGATGGGTTTGGGAGTACTCATCAAGTCTCCTAACAAGTCGGAAATACGTTGCCCGAAATCAATTGTGACTACCGGTACGGCTTGTGAGAGTGAATGGCGCAGATCGCTGATCACTTCCGGGGTTGTTTTCTTCCTGTCTTTTTTCAGTTGAATCAGATAATCACCGAAGTTGCTCGGGCGTGTTTTGAACGACATGCCTAAAGCGGTACGGCGGGAATAGGTGTCGACGTCGGGATGGTTAAGGATGATTCTCTCCATCTGCCGGCAAAGACGATCAGTTTCTTCTATATCCGTTCCGGCAGGAGAATGGTAATCGAGAACGATTGTCCCTTCGTCAAGATCGGGAAGAAATCCGGAACTCAGCCGGATCGAAGCTGACCATCCTCCGATGGCAAGAAGCAAGACAATGCCTGTAGCGATCCAGGGTTTACGGTACAACCATGTCAAAAGCTGTACTTTATGAATGGCTTTTTCCTCCCGGTTATCAAGAAGAGTTGTGGAAGAGGTTTTTTCCTGATAGCCCGTTATGAGATGCAGAACGGGTAACAATAGCCATGTCACCAGAAAAGATGCCGCCATTGTCAGTAACATTGTGTCAGATAGTTCTTTGAAGAAACTACCAGCTAATCCGCTCATGAGTCGGAAAGGGAAATGGATGACGATGGTCGCCAATGATGAGGCAACCATAGCCGGAAACAGATTTGAGATGGCATGGCGGACAACGGTGAAACGATCAGTTCCGGGAGATTCCTCATGTTCCCTATATATCTGTTCGATGATAACGATGGCATCGTCGATAATGAGCCCAACCGAAGCGGCTATTGCTCCCAGCGACATGATATTGATGGTGATCCCGGCTTGATAAGCCAATAATATGCTGAATGCTAATGTTACCGGGATTGTCAGCATCACTACCAGGCTTGCACGCCATGAGCGCAGGAAGAGGACCATCACAACGATTGCAAGAAACAAACCTTCATAAATCGTTTTCATCACACTGTGGATACTGTCGCCGACGAATGCACTCTGATTGTAATAAGGTTTCAATTCATATCCTGCCGGAAGTAACCCACGTATCTCATCTGCTTTAGCTTCTACGTCTGTTGCAAAATCAATCAGGTTGACACCTGGTTGTTTCACCAAGTCAATCAGTACGGCGTCATTCCCGTCCGCATTGATCTTTAAAAACTCCTGTTGTTCCTGTATCTCAACATGGGTGATGTCCTTGAGGCGCACGATCCGTGTGCCATCATTGCGGATGATCGTGTTTTCCAGTTCCTGTAAGTCGTTGATACGAGTATCGGTCAGTGTCAAATAGAGGCGGTTATAATCCGCAATATTACCATTTCCTTGTACGAAATTGGTTTGTTCGAAAGCCGACTTTATCTGTGAAGGAGTGATCCCTAACGAAGACATCTTGGCCGGATCAGGCAGGACAACAAATTCTTTGGCTTTTCCTCCACGAACGACAACATTACTGATTCCTTTTACCTGTGAAAAGACCGGGCGTGCGATCAGGTTTCCGGCGTCTCTCAATGCGATCCGGCTATGTGTTTTGCTCTCCAGCGTATAGCCGTATACCGGGAACAATGATTGATTCATCGCTTCGGTTGAAATAACGGTCCCTGCCGGAAGAAATCCTTTGACCTCGTTTATACGATTTTCCAACTGTGTTTTCAAGGCGTAGATGTCCAGTCCCCAGTTGAAATAAACCTCCACAACGCAACTTCCCCGGCTTGTACTGCTTTTTACCACCGTAACTCCCTGAACCTTTTTTACAGCACTTTCCAGAGGTTTGGTCACTGTAATCATCATCCGGTCTACCGGTTGTTGTCCGGCATCTGCTATAACTGTGATACGAGGAAACAGAACCTCCGGAAACAAGTTTGTCTGCATCTGGGTATAACTGTATATCCCGGCGAGCAGGATCAGCAATCCGGCAAATAGGATGGGCTTACTATATAATTGGTGAAAACATTTCTTTTGTGTGATATTCATGGCTGTATTTCTTTTGTAATAACGACACGGCTGTTATCTTCAAGTCCGTAACCACCTGTTTGGATGATGCGGTCGGCAGAGGAGAGGGAGGGAGATATGACCTCTATACTGTCCGCGTTACAGTTTCCCGTTTGTATCGGAACTTTTACGGCCGTACTGTCGTTTGCCAGTTTCATAACCCAATGTTCTGTAAGCATTTCATTGCTTTGAATAGCATTTTTGGGTAAGATCATTTCTTCTTTTTTGTTTGTATTATTGGTTGTGATAAGGACTTTCACGGACATCCCTTCAGGGAGAAACGGCGACTTTGCTCGCGCGATGACCTGCTGTGCTTGCGAAGTCGTGTTCATGGTAACCAAAGGCGTTTGTATGGTTGCTGTGAGTCTGGTCTCATCCGGAAGTACCAGTATGCATTTCTTGCCTGGTGAAGCATATTCTTGTTGCTCGTAAGGGACGTTCAGCATGAAAACGAGGCTGCTCGGAACTGCCAGTGAACAAAGGATGGTTCCTTCGGCCACATAACTTCCTTTCTGTTGCATGACCGCAGTTACGATACCGTCTGTTCCTGCTTTTACGGGAACATTTTCTATTGTGGAAGGAGCCGTCTCATTGGAGAGGGCATGATGTTCTTTTGTTTCCAGCGTATAAAGAGTTTCTCCTTTCCTGATCATACAACCAGGTTGCACATTGACATCCGAGATAAATGCAGGAATGGGGGCAGTGATGATCGATTTGTCCAGATACGCAGTCGTGGCGGACAATACGATTTCATTTTGTATTTTACCCCAAGAGACCTGAGTCAGAGTAACAGCTGTGTGGGGCGTCTTTTCTGTTTGGGGAGCATCCTGCGTATTATGAGTGCAGTTGGTCAGGAATGCTAACATAAGAAAGATTGTTATTGTTTTCATATTTCCCAATAGTTTATTTCCCAATTCCAATAGTTAAAAGCTGCTGTGAGCAATTGACGGTTCGTTTGCAGTAACATCCGGTCTTGTTCTGCTTGTATCTTGTCCCTGAGTATGAGAATATAATCGATTACAGACAATTGTCCGGCTTGCATTTCTTTTTTATAATCCGAGAGAATCCGGGTGTATTCAGACAAACGCTTTAGCAAGAGAATGTTTCGTTCTTCATATGTTTTCAGTTCAGTCAGGTATTGCTGTTTGCGTAGTTCTTGTTGGAGCTGGAAGTTTGTTTTATAAGTTTCGATACTATTCAACTGTGCACGGGTTTGTCGTTCTTTCATGCGCTTCTGCTTTCCGTCGAATAATATCCATGAAAGAGTGACGCCCGCACTCATGCCAAAGTGTCTCTGTATGGCGGTATATTCGCCTGTTCGTAATCCGCCGTCGACAAACAGATTGAGTTGAGGTTTGTACTGTAGATTGAAAGATCGCAATGACATGATTGTGTTCAGACTGTCGAGCTGGTATTGCTTCAAAAAGCCGGATCCCGGACTGTTGATAAAACGAGGAGACAGGTTAATGTTTTCCAACGAAACGCATGTCGTGTCTTTTATGCCGCAAAGAATGTTCAGATCGATCAGATGGGTCCGGTAGGATTGGCACGAAGTTGTTCTTTGGTCGCGGTTGGCATTTTGTTCGATTTGTAGCAGATGCAAGTCCGATTGTTTGGCAAGGCTCCGTTCAGTTCTAAAATGGAACGAGTGTAGAGGGCTTTAAGTCGCATTAGTTCCTGCTTCTGGATCTCTTTTTGATTCAGGCAGTCTTGTATCAACGGGCTGTTAGTCTGCGCGGCTTCGATGTAGTAGGGTAGGGAATGGATCACTTCTTGTCCATATAGTAGCGAAGCACACCAGATCGCACATAAAAGGAAAAATATTCTACTCATGTTTCTTATATTTGGAAAACAAAAGTAGAGGGGAATTTTGTTGAAAGTTTGAAGAAGAAAACTTGGAAAAAAGAATGTTTGCGAGTCGATTCCGATGAAAGTATGGTTGCTGTATAAAAACAGGTTTATCAGAAATGTGTTCTGTGAGCAGGACTCGCAAGAGATTGCTCACAAAACACCAATAACCATTGCCGGAGAAAATTTTCCAGAGAACGGTTATTCGAAGTAGTACAGGAAGATTGCAACACCCTCCAGTGCTTTCTTCGGCTGGTCCTTGATTTCGATGGCAAATTTGATTTCGGCCTTGGCCACACCGCGCAGATTTGTCAAGGTCTGGAGTTTGGCGATCAGGCGGATGCTTTGTCCGGTCAGCACCGGTTGTCCGAACTTCATTTTGTCCATGCCGTAATTAATCATCATCTTCAGATTGTTCACCTCGATGATCTGATTCCAGAGGTGTGGAAGGAGTGACAGCGTCAGGTAGCCGTGGGCGATTGTGCTGTGGAACGGGCTTTCCACTTTGGCACGTTCAGGATCCACGTGAATCCATTGGTGATCCAATGTCGCATCGGCAAAAAGGTTGATACGCTCCTGTGTCAGTTCTACATAGTCTGAAATTCCTATTTGCTGGCCTACCAGCTTTTCAAAGTCTTCGTACGAGTTGATAACTACTTTTCCCATTATTTTTTTGTTTAGTGATTGATGATCTTATACGTCTGCCGTCAAGTAACTGCGATCCGTTTTTATCGTCGGTTACAGGGTATTTTTGCAATTTTCGCAATAATTCTTGGAATAAACAAATATTACAACTTAACTCTACTAATTTTGTTGATTTTATTAGATAGAGTTAGATAACAATCATATTTAAGTCTTATGGGGAAGACAAAGAAAGTCATAGGGTACACGTTGGGGATCGCAATAGTGCTGACCACTGCTATATTTTTGCTTAATCTTCATCTGACCAAACGCCTCGAACGGTATCTCCGGAAAGAATTGATTCATCGGACGGCTGAAGCTACAGATGGTTTTTATAAGCTTTCTTTCGATAACCTCTCCATCAGTTTCTTCAAAGGTGAACTGAAGATTGAGGGAATAAAGCTATATCCAGACCCAAGGGTTTTCCAGGATTGGGAAAGAAAGGACAGTCTGCCATCTACTTATGTGACGGCTGAGGTTGGTATGATCGACTTTAAAGGATTAAACCTCACTTGGCGCTGGAGCTATAAGCAATTGCATTTTGACTCGTTTGAAATCCGTGATCCTGATATACAAATGTTTAACCCTTACTATTCGACGCGGGTGAAGGTGAAAGAAAGAAAGGAAGCGGAGACCAAGACATTATATGAAGTAATCTCTCCTTATATTAATGTACTGACCGTCCGAGAGTTGGACCTGGAGAATGCCAGTGTTTCCTATTTCGTGGAGAATCCCGTATCCCCGATAGTCTATGCCTTGAACGATGTTAGTTTTCATGCGTATGGTTTTCGTTTGGATGAGGATTCGTCTGAAAGCGGGAAGTTGCTCTATTGTGACAATTTTGATTTCATTACTAATCGGCCGCAGACATTATTGACCAATAATGACTTCAGCCTGCAAACGAATCGAATCCTGTTGAATACGGAAGATTCCATTATCTCCATCTCCAATATTACACTTGCGCCTCAGGGAGAATTGTGGAAGGTGCGGAAACAGCGACCGGACAGTTACCTGAACGCATCGGTTGGAGCCATAGAAGTGAAAGGAATTCAGTTTCGTCGTGAAAATGCACTGAACTATCTCACGGCACGTTCGTTCGATATTATTTCTTCGGATATACAAGCCTTTAGTCTGGCAGGGAAAAGCCAGCCGTCTGCTTCTTCTTCTCTCTCCCTCATTCGTCCCCTGTCTCTCTATGAATTGATATCTCCGGTTTTACATGCAGTTTCTATTGGGACGATTGGAATTGGTCAGGCAAAGTTGCAATACTCTTTGGCTGTTAAAGATACGATCGAGGTGTATAAACTGGCAAACTTTGATTTTCGGGCGAATGATTTTCGGATAGATTCCGTATCGGAGGACCGGAGTGGACTTTGGTATTCGCGTGGTTTCTCGTTCGAAGCGACTGGCATTGAGGGAATGATGACGGCCCGTAACCACCGGTTCTCTGTGAAACGTATGGCATTGGACACGGAAAGCGGGGATTTCAGTATGGAACAAATCCGGTTACGCCCCTTGTCGGTTCGCGGGCGGAATGATTATATGACGGGAAGTATAGATACGGTTGGAATCCGCGGTTTGTTGTACGATAAGGGGATTAGTGCCCGGTTGTTGAAAATAGACCATCCGAATCTGCGTTATGTGGTGGCGCCCTCCCTAAATAAGAAAGGAGTGAAGGCAGTAAATGGTCGTGTCGATGTGGAGGCGATCCTGAATCCTTTCCTCCGTTATCTTTCTGTCAAACGAGTGAACCTGAATCACGCAAATGTGACAGTCGATGATAAAAGTACGCCCGACTCGCTTACTTATAAACTGAACGACTTTAATTTTTTTGCAACCGGTGTTTGGGTGAACCGGCAAACGGGAAAAGGGGGCGGACTGTTCTTTAACTATGAAAATATGGGGTTTAGCTTGAGGCGGTTCGATAACTATTTGCCGGGGAAAGAATATAGCCTGTCTTTTGGGAAAGGACCATTTTCGACTGTGGAGGGAATCCTGGAATTACAGGATATCAGGTTACTGCCGCAAGATACGGCAGGGAAGGTGGCAAAGACGTGTATCCGGTTTTCTTCACCGGAACTTTGCATAAGCGGGTTGAAACGGATACCTGAAAGGCCGGATCGGAATATCCGGTTGGCATCGTTCCGGGTCGATTCGCCGGATATCCGAGTGTTCAGACCTGATGGTGTCGGCATGTCTGCTTCGCTTAAAAGCTTGGCATTGGAGGATATCTCCTGGGACAGTACTTTTTTGAAGTTGGGTTCGGTTTGCTTGGAAAATCCTGTGGCGGATATTTATTCCGGTCATCTTCGCGATACTCTATCACATCAAACAAAGCCCGGTCCGAGTGATTTATATACGACCTTGGGGAAAGTTGCCGGACAAATCTCTTTAGGACGCTTTAGTCTGACAGATGCGGACATTCGTTATACTTATTATGGAAAAAGCGATTCTTTGCAGCATCAGAAATTCGATACGACAAATCTGTTTGTAGAAGGACTGACTGTCGATACTCGTCTTCGCACATATAAATTGGATGATATCCGTTTCTCCATTCGTAACCTGGCGTTCCCTTTGGATGGCGGCTTCTATACGCTGAAGGTAGGCGGTGTGGATTTGACAAGGTCGAGTGCGGTTATCGATCGTATCCGTCTTGTATCTCCCTTTCCTAAAATGCAGTTTGCTTATTTGCAACCCCATCACAAAGATTGGTTTGATGTGAGTGTCGGGCAGGTGTCACTGACAGATATCGATCTGCCCTCTTATTTCTCGGAGAAGGTGCTTCGGATAGCTGATGTGCAGGTGTCGGATGTCGTATTGCAGAATTTGAAGAATCAGAAAATACCGGTGTCCCGGCATATTGTCCCGATGATCTATACCGGACTTCAAAAAGCACCTGTCAAATTGGATTTTCAAAGGGTGAAGGTTAAGAACTTTTCTGTTGTTTACGAAGAATTGTCAAAGAAGGGGACAGTACCCGGCAAATTGTTTTTTACGGATATGAACGGTAGGTTTACCGGTTTTACAAATATCGTCTCCCGTCCGGATCAATATATCGTGCTGGATGCTGATGGCAAGTTAATGGGAAAGGGAGCTTTTACTGCTACATGGAAGTTGCCGGTCGATTCGCTGAACGACCGCTTTCTGCTGAATGCCCGTCTGGACAGTTTCGATTTGACGGCATTGAACGAATTGCTGCTTCCTCTGGCCTCGGTGGAAGTCCGGAGTGGACAGGTACGGGAAATGACTTTTAGTACGGAAGCCTCCAGCAAAGGAGCTACCGTGAATATGCTTTTTTTGTATAATGACTTGAAAGCCACTTTGCTGAAAGAAAAAGATGGGGAATCGACGGATAGAAAATTTCTGACCAGCTTGGTCAACCGTATATTAAAACATGATAATCCGGATAAAGCAAGACAGGGGGTTGACAAACCGCGTCATTCGAGTGTTTCATTAATAAGGGATCCTTATCATTCCACATTTAATTATCTGTGGCAGATATTAAGACCACCGTTGATTGAATCGGTCGGCGTTTCTCAAAAGAAACAGGATGCAGCCAAAGGAGTCATGGCTCTCTTTACGAAAGTAAAGAATTTCTTCCGAGCTAAAAAGAACATTTCCGAGAAACATGTTCCGGAAGAAGAGGGAGAGTTCAGTCTCTGATCTCTACACCCAACATTCGTGCCAGTTCCAAAGCTTGTAAGGAGGAAACGGAAGATCCTCGCAACTCGTTATTGGCAAGGTTTGTGATACGGATACCGGATATTTCCGAGTTCGACAGATCGATGCCTTTCAAGGATGTGCGATAAAATTCCGCTTCCATCAGGTTACAGGCATCGAATGAGACATTCATCAGTTGGCAGCCTTCTATTCCGGCCCCTTGCAGGTTAGATCGGGTAAATTGTATATATCGCATTTTGCTCATCGAGAGATTCATGTATTCTCCTCGGCACTCATCAAAAGTGATATGATTGAATGTCCCGTCTGACATGTTGGTCCCCATTAATTTACAGCCGGTAAACTCTACCCGGTGAAAGCCACACTCTGTAAGGTTTACATTCGACAGGTCGCAGTTCTTAAATACAACATCGCTGAATTGGGATTTCCGTATGCTGCATGCCCCAAAGCTACAGTTGGAGAAAATGCAGGATTGTACCGAAAGATTACTCTTCTTCACTCCTTCTATACGCTGGCTTTTAAAAGAATACCCGGTTAAATCCTCATCGTTTTTTTCTAACGCTGTCTGTATCTCTGTATCTTCGTGAAGGACGTTTTCCAAACGGGGTTGTGTAATTTTCATATGCTGTCTGTTTTATAAATGGGAGAGTAAAAGAATATTTTTGTCCGTGTGAATAAAAAAAGAAAAGAGGACATATCTTTTAATATATCCTCTTTCTGTAGTCGGGATGAGAAGACTCGAACTTCCGACCTCCACGTCCCGAACGTGGCGCGCTAGCCAACTGTGCTACATCCCGTTTTTGATTACGGCTGCAAAGGTACAACTAATTTTTAAACTGCAAATAGTTTTGCCGTTTTTTTTCAAATGAAGTGTATTTTTTTTCATTTCCTCCTTAAAATATATTTTCTTTGAATATTTTTCCATTGAAACGTTTGGAGTGTAATAAATAAAGTTTACCTTTGCACCCGTCAAACAAAACAATGGTGCCATAGCTCAGTTGGTAGAGCAAAGGACTGAAAATCCTTGTGTCCCCGGTTCGATTCCTGGTGGCACCACCTGAAAGCTTTTCAATTTTAGAAAACCCTTGAATTAGAGATAGTTCAAGGGTTCTTTTTTTACCCTCACTACGCATTCCGCTACATATTTGTGAAGTTAGATTTCGCCAATTCAGTGGCTTTTTTTAAGGCTTTTGAAAAAGCCATAAATATGTACCATACTTCATTGTTTTTCAATTGTTTGACAATTCCAATCTCTGGTGTGAAAAAGTAATTTCGCACACATGACCGGATGAAGTCGAAAAAGTGAAAGAAATTTAAAAATTCGGTATTTCCCATCGGGATAAAAAAAAGGAATCGAACCCGGGATACAAAAGGCAATTCGAACCTGAGAAAAATGGGATTTTTATGGCTTTTCCACAAGTTCCTCAAAAAAGCCACCGAATTTAACATTTCGCTCCATGTCCTCATGCCATCCGGTTTTGACGAAACAATTGAATGTAACACCTCAAAAAACAAAAGTGATGAAACAAGGAACAATGAACATTCTGTTTTTCGTGCTTAAAACGAAATTGTTGAAAAACGGTGAGGCACCGGTATTGATGCGGATAACCATCAATGGAGACTATGACGATGTACGTATCCAAAGAAGCGTACCCTTGAACTTATGGAACGCCGCCAAAGGATGCAGTAAAGGCAGGGACAGGGCATCAGTGGCACTGAACGCCTATATTGCCGAACTCCACGCACGCGCCTTGGAAAAACACAAGGAACTGGTATTGGAACAGGCCCTGATTACCCCAAAACTGATTCTTAAACGTGTTTTCGGGAAAGACACCGAAATGCGTACACTGCTCGGCACCATGAGGGAAGGCATCAAGGAAATGGAAATACTGGCGGGTATAGACTACTCTCCCGTCACGATCAACCGGTATAAGAACGTGGTGAAGAAATTACAGCTGCTCATCCCCTCTTATTACGGAAAGGAGGATGTCACTTTCCATGAGCTGACACCGGAGTTCATCCGTGCGTTTGACATTTACCTGAAAACGGAGGCGGGACTGTGCCGTAACACGATAGTCCGCTACATGAAATGTTTCAAGAAATTCACCAACATGGCATTGGCAAAGGAATGGATGCGCAAGAATCCCTTTTACGGTTACAAGATGGAGCAGGACGAGACCGATCCGGTATTCCTGACCTACGACGAGTTGCAGGCCGTCATGAAAAAGAAATTCACCATTCCACGGCTCGAGCTGGTCAGGGACATATTTGTCTTCGCATGTTTTACGGGTCTGGCGTTCTCCGATGTCGCCACTCTGAGTAGTGAAAACCTGGTACAGGACAATCTCGGGGACTGGTGGATAAGGAAGGGTAGGATCAAGTTGGAACACCGCAGAAAAGCATCTTCCATCAGCAACATTCCATTGCTGCCCGTACCCCTGGCCATATTAGAGAAATACAGGGAACATCCGGTCTGCATAAAGAGAGGAAGCTGCCTGCCTGTCATGTGCAACCAAAAAATGAACAGCTACCTCAAGGAAATAGCCGATTTTTGCGGCATAAAGAAAAACCTGACCACGCATGTGGCCAGGCACACTTTCGGGACTACTGTCACGCTCGCCAACAATGTACCCTTGCAGGACGTGTCCGTCATGCTCGGACATGCCTCCACACGTATGACGCAGCATTATGCGCGGGTTATGAATAGCAGTCTGAAAGAAGCAATGAACAATGTGAAGGAACGTCTGGCACAATAGACATACAACACACCATTAAAGCCGTCCCCGGAGGATGGCTTTTTTTGTATCCGGAAAAATCAAGAATAACTACCATTATTTCAACTTCTTACCTGCAAATATACCCCTTTGCCTTTCTGATTGCGCAAGGCAGCCCCTTTCTGGGGCTGGTTGGCTAAAAGAAAATCATCCTCGCTTCGCTGCGGTATTTTCTTTTGCCAAGCCTTGCACAATCCGGGCAAAGGGCTGTCCGGCAAGTAAGAAATCGAAATTCTGGTTCCACGGAACCGGTCATGTCTAACTTTAAAACAGTAGAAGTATGAACAAGATGACAGTAACCGAAGTACAAACAGAACAGGAAAATACGAATCCTGCAATCATCACATTGATCTATCGGGAAAAGAGTTATCCGGCACGGGAAGTGCAAGGCAAAGACGGGAACTATACGGTTTCCGTAGAAAGACTGGAACAAGAACTGCTGGATGGCATCAAAAGCCTCGACCCGGCAGCTTTCGAGCTGGACGAGAGCATAGCCTACTATTGCACGGAAGAGGAAATCCACACACTGCCGGACGAGGAACTATACGAAATGATTTACAGCTGACATCAAAAAAGCAATGGTTATGACTGAAACAACAGCAAAGGTCCGGGAAGAACAAGTAACGGACCTTACCGCAGAGAATGCACACCGGGTCACGATGATCCGAAAAAAGGATACAGACCATCCTCCCGTACCGTTCCATTTCAGAAAGGAGCATCATGGAATGCGCAACTATGTACACCTGTACGGAAATCCGGAAGATCGGAATGAATTGCATTCCAGGGACTTCAAAGACTGGGAAGCCGTAGCGTTCAAACATCCTGGCTATCTGGAGGATATGTGGAAACAGGCTTGCGACGCATACGCCTGGAGTTCCTTCGACCCGGAGATTCGTGGCGAGACGGACATCATGATTTACGGGGAGGAGCTGCACAACGACCTGCAACTCATGCAGGAAGAGGAACGGGATACATACATCGCCGCCTACCGGAAAAAGCTATCCGCCCAGCTCTCGGCCCTCTCACGCTGCGCCAACCCGATGGTGACGGGACGAGGCGGATTTGATTACCACAGGCAGGAGAATACGAACAGAAGCTATCAG
>OJKP01000924.1_pt1 | contig 19030 bp, 11 predicted proteins | sample 1596521 | NCBI WGS metagenome assembly OJKP01 (sample SAMEA4350130, study PRJEB24818) | metagenome | biome: human; feature: gut; material: faeces | place: Denmark | collected 2013-09
TATCGGCTTTATAGAGTTTCACGCTCCATAAGCCCGAAGCCTTGTGGAAATCATCTGCCTGCGAGAGCATTCCGGCAGCAGCCAGCCTGCGGCGGAACACTTCAAAGTTATAAGGATGAAGCACTCCAGTGTATTTCTTCATCTCCCGATAATCAGGATAGGTCTGAAACTGGCCTGTTTCGTGAGAGATGATAGGGATTCCGGCCTTATCGCAAGCCTCATCAAAATTCATCGTAGAATTAGGATGGAAATGATTGATCATTCCTCCATCGTAGGCATCAGCAAACGAGAAGGAACCACGGGTATGAGTATTGTATTTGCCCCATCCCTCGCCTCCGATGCGGCAAGTGGTGAAGTAATCCATTCCTTCTTTTATTCCCTGATAACCGAGATAGTAATTGCTTCCGAAGGTATAGTATTTATCGGGCGCAATCTTGCGGAAATCATCCACAAACTCCTTCATCTTGTCGATGTCGCCCCAGAGTTCATTCCCCAGCGCCATCATTCTGAAAGATGGATGATGACCGTATTCTCTGAGGATGTTCTCGCCTTCCTGATGCAGGAACGCCATCAGCCTTTCATCCTTCTTATCAAAAGAACCCCAGAAAGGAAGCTCCGGTTGGAGATAGATTCCCAGACTGTCCGCTGCCACGAAAGCCGCCTCCGGTGGGCACCAGGAATGAAAGCGCACATGATTGATTCCATATTCCTTGCAGGTTCCGAGATACTTCATCCAGCCTTCCACGCTCATTTCCACATGTCCCGTCAGCGGCCAGACAGCCGCATCGTGCTTGCCACGGAGGAATATCCTATGGCCATTGGCGTAGAAGTGAGCGCCCTCAATATGGAAATCCTTGGCGAAATCAGGCAATACATTTGAATTTTTCACTCTTCGTTCTTCACTCTTCACTTCCAGGCGTATCTCGCCGATAATTCCATTCCAGTTGGTCTGCGTATCTTCCGTGTAAGCATGGCTGGAACCGTAAACCTGCTCAGGCACACTTCTTCCATTATCCACCACGATTTCCAGGAAATGCTTGCCCGGCTTCACCTTCTTTGGCAGAAGATAGCGCTGGGGAGTAGAGATGAAGTTGCAGGAATCCACCAGTTCTCCATCCACATACACCCATGTCGGTCGGGTACGCTCCAGGAAGAGTTCTACCGGCTTCTTCTTCCAGTCCTTCGGAATATTGATGGTTCTGGAATATCTAGCAGCTCCTTTATAGGCATAGAGTCTCGTAAGATGCGTAGTCTCCATCGTATCTTTCGGAGCGAATCCCAGATGGTTCGTATCGATGGTACCTGGGAGGATGGCACGCTTCACCTCACCTTGCGAGGCACGCTTACTCTTGGCGAAAGCACTACCGCTCTTTCCCAACTCCACATTCCATTCACCAGCGAGCGAAATGCTCTGTGCTTGCAAGCCCAGACTTACCAGTCCCAGACAAGCGATAAGAATAGTTTTCTTCATTAACTTATTACAGAATATCTTTTAGGGTTAAAACTGCGTATAAAGATACAATAAATTTGATGTTTACGGCTGCAAATATACAAAAATTGCGGTAAAAACACCGCAATTTACCAAAGAAATTGCTGTATTTTTACCGCAAAATATGGATATTGCATCAAAACATCCCTTTGATGCAGGCTTTCATCTTATTATAAATCGCTGCCTAAATTATTTCTTCTTAGGTCTGCGGCGAGCCCAGCCTTCTTCCTCGAAGTTTGGCTCCTCGCCCTTGAACTTCACGTTGTCGTTGTTCTGGAAGAACTGGCGCCAATCGCCTGTATCCTCCTGAGAGCGAGACTTTCTTCCGCCACGAGATTCGCCACGGCTTCCACGTCCTCCCTTTCCACGAGCATCACGAGAATCATCAGAAGAACCTCTGCGGCCACGACCTCCTCTTTCTGAACCACGGCCGCCACGGCTCTCAGAATCACGTCCTCCACGGGCTGCTCTGCCATGACCTTCCTCATCAGCATCGTTACATCTCACGGTTCTACCCTTGTACTCAGTACCGTTCAAAGCCTTCATTACGCGCTTTGCATCCTCCTCAGGCACCTCGATGTAGGCAAACTTACTCAGCAGGTCGATGTGACCCACCTCCTGGCGACCCTTCACGTGCTTGTTCAGATACTGCATGATTTCGCCCGGATAGAAACCATCAGCCTTACCCAGGTTGATGAACAGTCTCTTGAAACCAGCCTCAGTCTCATGCTTTCTGCGACCATTGGAAACCTTGCCACGGCCTTCGCCACGACTTCCACGACCTTCGCCGCCACGGGATCCCTTGCCTGTTTCTGGCTTGATAATCTCAGGAGCATTCTTATAGTAATCGAGGAACTTACCGAAGGTGATGGTTACCATCTTCTTGATGATGTCCTCCTTGTCGATGTACTCAAACTGGCGGTTGATTTCAGCCATGTATGGTTCAATCTGATCCTCGTCCACATCGGTCTTCATGATGTCGTCCATGGTCTTGAAGAGCTGCTTCTTGCAGATTTCCTCTGGGGTAGGCAAAACGCCGTCCACGAACTCCTTGCCAATCTGCTTCTCAATCTGGCGAACCTTGAACTTCTCTCTGGTATGGATGATAGAGATGGATGTTCCCTTCTTTCCGGCACGACCGGTACGACCGCTTCGGTGGGTGTAACTTGCCACATCATCAGGCAAACCGTAGTTGATAACGTGAGTCAGATCCTCTACGTCCAGACCGCGGGCAGCCACATCGGTAGCCACCAGGAACTGAACGGTATGGTTGCGGAACTTCTGCATGGTGAGGTCACGCTGCTGCTGACTCAAGTCGCCGTGCAGTGCCTCTGCATTATAACCATCCTTAATCAGCTTATCTGCAATATCCTGAGTCTCCAGCTTGGTGCGGCAGAAAATAATCGCAAAGATGCGTGGATAGAAATCCACTACGCGCTTCAGGGCGAGATACTTGTCCTTGGCATTTACCAGATAGTAGATGTGGTTTACATGCTCAGCACCCTCGTTGCGCGAACCCACTACGATTTCCTTGTGGTCGTGCAGATAGTTGAGGGCAATCTTCTCGATGTCCTTGCTCATGGTAGCCGAGAAGAGCAGAGTGTTTCTATCTTCCGGAACGTTCTCGAAGATGGCATTGATGCTCTCAGAGAAGCCCATGTTCAGCATCTCGTCAGCCTCATCAAGCACCACATTGTTTACGTTCTCCAACTGAGCCACGCCACGATTAATCAAATCGAGCAGACGGCCAGGGGTAGCCACGATAATCTGCACACCATGCTTCAGGGTGCGAATCTGGCTTCCGATGTCGGTACCGCCATAAACAGCGGCAATATGCAAACCGTCGATGTACTTGGCAAAACTGTTCAAATCGTCTGCTATCTGGAGGCAGAGCTCACGTGTAGGACTGAGGATGATAGCCTGTGTCTGCTTGCTGCTGGCATCAGTCTTCTGGATAACCGGAATACCGTAAGATGCAGTCTTACCCGTACCGGTCTGCGCCAACGCAATCACGTCGTTCTTATTACCAAGCAAATATGGGATTACTTCTTCCTGAACTGGCATTGGATTTTCAAATCCAAGCTCTTCGATGGCACGGCGAATCTCTTCGCTTACGCCCAATTCTTCAAATGTCTTCAAATCTTTTTAACCTTAATTCATTATAATCAAAATGGAAGGCCGAATTCACCCTCCCAGCCATGAATTAGGGTGCAAAATCCTTCCGAAACGCTTGCGGCAATCGTACGTATTTATTAAGATTGCCTAAATTCGGGTGCAAAGATACGAAAAAAATGTGACTTTCTTGCATTTTTTGCGCAGAAATCATTATCTTTGCATTATCTTTACAGATAATTCGGACGACATTTTCATGCCGAACGACTAACAAATAGATATAATAACCCGAGAAATAACGACATCGCATCACAACGAATATCGATTATAACCTCGAATAACAAAGAATCGAAAGATATGAAAAAGGTAATTTTCACCCAAGAATGGATGACAATGCATCCATACGAGAAACCAAATGAAGTAGATCAGTACTATACAGAACTGGCTAACGAAATATACCATGCCCTTGATGAGGCGTGCTTCACCCACCAGTTTAAGAACGTGGAAGAAGCCAAGCAGCTTGCACTCAGCATCGCCGGCTACTTTGAGGACGTCATCTCAGGTACCTGCATCTGGAAGACCTTTACTGCAGAATGCAAGAAGCGCTATGGCACTTACATTCCTTTCTACGAGAACGAGAAGGAATTTATCCAGAATACGCTGAACGATGATGAGTCTCCATACGATCCTGACGAAATCAACTATGCAGACATCAAGTTCCTGTGCTGGCACCATTACCAGCAGAGCAGTTATGTGCAGGAACCTGTACCATTCCTGTTCAGCACCCTGGAGCTGGCAGCCAAGATGGCTTATAATGTGCTCGACAAGGAATACGAGACAGCGCCGGAGAACGAGCGTCTCTACGATTTCCTTTGCGAATTGCCAACCGATGAAGACAAGTTCTATGAATATCGCGATGCCTTAGCCTGGTTCCACTATGGCTGCTTCTTCAACGTGGGAAACCGCTTCCGCCTTCAGATGGAGCTGGAGCGCCTCGCCCACTCTCCACAGGGTTTCAATGATGTCATCGCCTACTCTATCCAGATAGAGCATACGATGAACAGCCGCAACAACCTCCTCGCCCTCACCTCTGCCGAATGGCTTGCCAAGGTGAGCGAACATCATCCTGCCCACAAGCTCTGGACAGAAATCGACTACAAGGGCACCCGTGCCTTCAAGATGATCAAGGAGGATGAGAACTTCTTCTATCTGAAGGATTTGTATGATGCTTCTGATAAGGATTTTGAGGAAGAGAAGTTATATAGAGTTCGAAAGGATTCTACCAATATCGAAGATGCCAGCGCATTCCTCAGTGGCGAGCAGCTGATGGTTACCAATCTCTTCTACTTCGGTGGCGACTGGTGGCAGACGGGTGCTTTGCTGAACCCAAACTACGAGGAGAACAAGGAGCAGATTGAGGCAGAGAAGGCTCAGGTGAACCATGAGCAGCCTATCAACGATTACAACCTGCTCAAGGCAAAGGGCTACGGTGATAAGTTCATCTTCTTGGAGGATGTCAAGACCTTGAAGAGTTTCCTAAAGGAAGTTGGTTTCGAATTACCAGCCAACATCAAGTTCCCTCCAAAGTACGAGAAGGGAATTATCGTTTGCGGAAGTCCATATACCGGAATCAATATCTGCTTCGGTATGGCCCACTGCATCGCATCGCCTGAGAATCCATATTACAACGCTGAGCATGCAGAGCTCGACAGCTTCAATATCATCTCTGGCTTGGGCCGTCCATTCCCTTACGAGATTGTGTGCAAGCTGATAGAAAACAATATGTTACCTGATGCCAACCTCTTCACCAGCAAATATGTAAGAGAAATCGGTTTGAAGGTTACCCAGGCTTACATCCAGTTCCTTGCCGATTACTATCTGATGGGCAGAAAGGACAAGGACCTGTCGCCTGCTGAATTGTGGTAATTTCATTTAGAATACTCAAAAGTCTACTACGCTAACGCTGTTTTTTAAGGGATTAGCGTAGTAGACTTTTGTTGAATTAAAGGGGAAGAGCGAAAAACAGCTGTTAACTGTTAACTCTGTTAACCCCCCAGCTGTTATCCCACTCTTTTATTTATCTTCTTATTTCAGATTCTTATCCAGAAACTCCAGCATTTTCTCCTGCGCCTTCAGTCCGCAGGAATGAGGGATTTCCCAAAGCTCCGTATCCAGCAGATTATCTGCGCCCTGGCTTTTCCAAACCTTGTGCATTTTGGCGAAAGCATCTTCTACGCCGGGCACTGGAAAGAGCTTGTCTTTTGTACCACTGATGAAGAGCATCGGCTTCGGACAGGCGAGGGAGGCGATGTGAGGATAATCGAGATATTGGCGGAGAGCGGGGATGCAATTCGCAAAACCGCCATTCTCCTTTCTTCCGAATCTCCGGGTAAGCTGCGCATCGGTGGTAATCATCCAGCAGATGGAAGCACCCGCCTTGATTCTATCCGATAAAGCCGAGAGCATCCACGAACGATAGGCTCCCATCGAACAGCCCACGCATCCGATACGCTTCGCATCCACCATCGGCAGCGAAGCCAGGAACTCGGTGCTGGCGATATCATCGTAAGTCATGAAGGCAGAGAGGTCTCTACCCAGCATCATCATGTTGCCGGCTATCAGGTCGTATTTGTTTCTGTCCACGCCCTCCTTTCGACCTCGTTCTCCCCACATCGGAGCATCTGCCGAAAAGACTACGTAGCCATGCTTCGCCAGGTAATCGCCCACGTACTGACTATCGTAAAGTAGCTTTGCCCACGCATCCGCATCATCCAGAATCTCCTGACAGAGCGCTTGCTTATCCGGAGCATCTTTCTCTACCGGAGTGAAGAAAGGACGAATCATCTTCTCCTTTCCGATAAAGAGATGAGCGCCATGATCATGAAGCGCATTCACCGTTGGGAATGGTCCCTTACCATCCGGAATCAGGAGATAAGCCGTAATTCGGGAATAGGCGTTGATATTGAAGGCGATTTTCTGCGCCTTATACCCGTCTCTCTGCTCCTCGCCCAATACTTCCATATCCCAAGCCGCAGCCGTCTTCGGAGGCGTCATCATACATTCGAAGACCTTTCCCCTTGCCGCCTTCTTCCACTTCTTGAAGTTTCTGATAGGACTGTTGCCCCAAGCCATCGGATAGGTCAGTTCCTTCTTCAGCGTTTCAGCGTAAGTAGGAATCTCTCCCTGCCATTCATACTTCTCCCGCTTCTGAAGCTTCGGCTTCGGAGAGGTCTGTGCAAGCGCCACCGATGCCTGCAACAATGCGATGATACTATATGTGATAATCCTTTTCATTCTCTTGTATCGTTTATAAGATTTCTATCTTTCTGTTTATAAGATTAGTTATAGTTTGCAAAATTAAGAAATTATCCGCAAAAAGAGCCCAATTATCTCGATATTTTTGCGTACCTTTGCCTAAACATCAATAAATAACGGATAAAACATTATCAAATAGAAGATAAGCAATATGAAAATAGCAGTTTTTTGTTCAGCAAATAAGAATATCGACCACGACTTCTTCACGATGACTGAAGAGATGGGAAAGTGGATGGCAGAGAACGGCCACGACCTGGTTTTCGGCGGCTGCAACTCTGGTCTGATGGATTGCATCGGCAAGGCAGTAAAGGCGAATGGCGGCAGAACCATCGGTGTGGTTCCTACGCTTGTAGAGCGAGGCGGCAGAACCTTCCCAGACCTCGACATCGAGATTCCGTGTGATAATCTCAGCGACCGCAAGGACCTGATGCTTGCCCAGAGCGACATCTTCGTAGCCCTTCCTGGCGGCGTCGGCACCCTGGATGAAATATTCACCATCGCCGCCGCCCACACCATCGGCTACCACCACAAGATGGTGATTCTCTACAACATGAAAGGCTTCTGGAACTCCACCATCGCCCTGTTGGATGATATGGCAGAGAAAAGCATGATTCGTGGCGATTGGCGAGATGTGATTGAAGTGGCGGATAACCTGGAAGAATTAAAGGCGATAGTTGAAAATTCCCATTAATATGATTTTTCGGCAAACTTGCACATTTCTCATAGCAAAAAGTGGCAAACTTGCACATTTTTGATATTAAGGAAAAAATAGAAGCCTATAAACGAAATACTCAGAAACAAAAGAAAGAGCGGAAAAACAACTGTTAACTGTTAACTCTGTTAACCCCCAGTTGTTCTTCCGCCTTTGATATTTTCTTCAAGACCATCTATTCTTTCCCTAAAAGGAAATCGGAGAGACTCATCATCAGAATGCCTTCTTCATTATAACCCGAACGATATCTATCCCCTACGATAATCAGTTTGCGGAAACCATCGTTTACATTCAAAAGAGAAGCCTGCTCCTGATCAACCTTCTCCTTATCAGGCAAGGCATAAGCTGACTGGATATAGAGGCGTTCATCATGACGGTTCACCACGAAATCTATCTCAAGATTCCTACGCTGCAGTTTGCCATTCTCATCCCGCTTGAAGCTCTCTACTGACCCCACATCCACAGTATAACCCTGCTTCCGCAACTCGTTATAAACCACGTTCTCCATGATATGGGTGAATTCTATCTGCCGGAAATCTACCACGGCATTTCTTATACCGATGTCCTCGAAATAATACTTGGTACCAGTACCAATATATTTGCGCCCCTTCACATCATAGCGCAAAGCCTCACTGATGATGAAGGAATCCTGCAGGTTCTCCAGATACCTGCCAATGGTTTTAGTACCGATTTCCACTCCTCCAACAGATTTGAACGTATTAGAAATTCTCTGCACATTCGTACAGGAACCAATCGTAGAAGCCAGAAGGCGCACCAACTCGCGCATTCCATCAGAATTCTTCAGGCGATTACGCTCCAAAACATCCTTCAGATAAACCGTCTCATAAATCTCACGAAGATAATTCTGTTTCGCTTCAGGAGTTTCTATCTGCGCCACAGCAGGCAATCCACCATAAAGATAATAGGTTTCCAGGGCTTGACGCTCCTCTCCTCCTACCACTTCATAATATTCAGAAAAACTCAGTGGATGGATTCGGATTTCCCAACCTCTACCACGAAATTCAGTTATCACATCCTTCGATAAAAATCGGGCATTGGAACCAGTAACATACACTTCGGCATTTTCCACATGGAGATAAGAGTTGAGCACATCCTCAAACTCCTTTACCATCTGAACCTCATCCAAGAGAATGTAATACCTATCCTTATCTTTCATCAAAGCATCGATATGCTCCAGCAAAGCATCAGGGTCACGAAGCTTCTTGTTTCTACGGTCTTCAAGATTTATTTGTATGATATGATCTTCCGCAACACCTCTTTCAAGCAAATGCTTACAAAAGATGTTGAAGAGAAGGAAAGATTTACCACAACGGCGAATGCCGGTAATAATCTTTATCATCCCATTGCCTTCTGCCGAGATGAGTTCTTTCAAGTATGCTTTACGTTCAAAATACATAGTTTATGACGTTTTTTTGTGTCAAGACACGGTTTTCGGGCGCAAATATACGCTTTTCACACGAAATTACCAAGTTTTATTGTAATTTACACGGAATATTTAAAGGTATTTAAACAAAGAAAGAGCGGAAAAACAACTGTTAACTGTTAACTCTGTTAACCCCAGTTGTTCTTCCGCCCTTAAACTTTTATTCTGCCAGCAGCTTCTCTGCCATTGCCTTACCCAGAGCCTCGCACTGCGCCTTGACCTCTGGAGTAATCGCCTGCTTCATATCTACCGGCTCGCCTACAGGCTCGTAGTGGAGCTTGGTTTCGTTCCACTCCTGAATCTTTGCTACTGCCTTGCTTGCCCAGCAATGAGAACCGTACCAGCCAAGGAGGTGGTTCTTGATGTCCTTATTGGCAAGCTCAGAGAGGAGAACCTCCATCTCGTGATAAAGACCGGCATTGTAGGTTGGAGCACCCACGATGAGACCCTTGTAGCGGAAGATGTCGCGCAGAATGTAGCTGTGATGAGTCTTCGAGATATTATACATCACGATGTTCTTCACGCCTGCCTTGCTTGCTGAACGGGCAATAATTTCAGCCATGCGCTCGGTGTTGCCATACATGGTGCCGTAGCAGATAACGAGGCCCGGCTCAGTCTCATACTTCGACATCTTATCATACATGCCGATAACCTTCTCAATATGCTCGTGCCAAACCGGACCATGGGTTGAGCAGATGTAATCCAGCTCCACGCCAGCCAACTTCTTCAAGGCATTCTGAACAGGAACACCATACTTACCCACAATGTTTGAGTAGTAGCGAACCATCTCCAGCCAGAAAGTCTCGCAGTTGATTTCCGTATCGATGATTCCGCCGTTCAGCGCGCCGAAGCAGCCGAAGGCATCGCCCGAGAAGAGCACCTTGTTCTTCGCATCGAGGGTTACCATGGTCTCTGGCCAGTGAACCATAGGGATGAGAACGAAGCTCAGCTCGTGGTTGCCCAGAGAAAGGGTTTCGCCATTCTTCACCTCTACCACATCATCGGTAACGCCATAGAAGCCTTCGAGCATTCCCAGGGTCTTCTTGTTGCCCACAATCTTGATGTTAGGGTAATATTTCTTGATGAGGGCGATGGAGCCGCTGTGGTCAGGTTCCATGTGGTTGATGATGAGGTAATCGATTTCGCGGTCACCAATCACCTCGTGAATATTCTCGAGGAACTGGGTGAAGAAATCTACCTCTACAGTATCTACCAGCGCTACCTTCTCATCGTCAATGATATAAGAGTTGTAGCTCACTCCGTTAGGCAATGGCCAGAGGCCCTCAAAACGATGCTTGTTGCGGTCGTTAACGCCTACGTAATAAATCTTGTTTGTAATTTCTGTCATATTATTTACTTTGAACTTTGAGATTTGAACTTTGAACTTTATGATTACTTGTACTTTGAACTTACTTACTTGGAACTTTGAGATTTGAACTTTGAACTTTATGATATGCTGTTTCTCAAACAACTTCTACTAATCATAAAGTTCAAAGTTCCAAGTTCAAAGTTCCAAGTTTTTTCTTTCTCCGAATTCCTTGGAAACATAATTGTAGATGTCCTTGCAGCATTCGGTGGAGAAATCCTGGGCCGATGCAAGCAGGCTATCCCATTGCGCCTCAGATAAGCCGCGGTCGATATCCTCGCGGGTGATTCCATCCTTGATCAGTCCGAACACGAAACCGGCATTGAAGTTATCGCCGGCACCGATGGTGCTCACCGGCTTCATCTTCTCCGAAGGATAACTCTTGGCAAAGCCGTTCTCGGCACGAACTTCTACAGGCTCAGCGCCCTGGGTGCAGATAAACTTCTTGCAGTAGAAACTGATTTCGGCATTATACACCTTGTCAGCCTCCGGCTTCTTATAGAGGATTCCGAAGTCCTCGTGGCTGCCACGAACGAAATCGGCGTGCTCCAGGTTCTCTATCAGATTAGGCGTAATCTTCATAATCTCATGCTGATGAGAAGAGCGGAAGTTTACATCATAATAGAGGATGGCGCCACGACTTTTGGCGTACTCCAGAAAACCAGCCACCTGAGGACGGACCACAGGATTCAGGGCGAAGAACGAACCGAAGAGCACGATGTCATCGGGATTGATTTCGGGAGTGGCAAACTCCAGCTGGTCGTGAGGATGATCCTTGTAGAAAATGTAGTCAGCATTGTTGTTCTCGTCGAGGAACGCCAGCGAGAGTGGCGACTTCGAATCAGGGAAGATGCTCACGTTGTCAGCATTCACCCCATTATCTCTCAAGAACTGAATCACATACTCTCCGATACGGTCGTTGCCCGCCTCGCTGATAAACGAAGCATTCACGCCCGCACGTCCCAACGAGATGACTGCATTGAACGATGAGCCACCCGGTACTGCCTCTATCGGCTTGCCGTTCTTGAAGATGATGTCAAGCACGGTCTCTCCTATTCCTATAACCTTACGCATTGTTTATGTCTCTTTTATATTGTTTTTGGGGACAAAGATAAGTCTTTTTGGCGATAATGCAAAATAAATGCCCAATATTTTGGATAAATTACATTTTCAATGTAACTTTGCACCTGAAATGAAATACAATACTTATACATTAGACAACGGACTCCGCATCATCCACCTGCCATCGGATAGCAAGGTGGTGTATTGCGGTTACCAGATAAATGCCGGCACCCGCAACGAGGAGCCGGGCGAGGAGGGCTTGGCGCATTTCTGCGAGCACGTCACCTTCAAGGGCACCGAACGCCGCAAGGCGTGGCACATTCTCAACTGTCTGGAGAGCGTGGGAGGCGACCTGAATGCCTACACCAACAAAGAAGGCACGGTGTATTACTCTGCCATCCTGAAGGAGCACATCGCAAGAGCCGTTGACCTGCTTTCCGACATCGTCTTCCACTCGGTTTATCCGCAGGCGGAAATAGATAAGGAGGTGGAGGTAATCTGCGATGAGATTGAGAGCTATAATGATTCGCCAGCCGAACTGATATATGATGAATTCGAGAATATCCTCTTCAAGGGTTCGCCGCTGGGGCACAATATCCTGGGCACTGCCGAGCAGGTTCGGGCTTTCAAGACTGAGGATGCGCTGCGCTTCACAAGGAAGCTTTATCGGCCGGATAATGCGATATTCTTCGCATACGGGGATATCGATTTCAAGAAGCTGGTGAAGCTTATCGGGAGAGCGCTCGCAGATGATGGTTCGGGCAAGCTTGCTGAGGAAAAGCTCCCACAGATTTCACAGATTACACAGATTTCAGGGGATGAGAATTCTATTACTACAGAAAAATCTGTGTCATCTGTGAAATCTGTGGAACCTAAAAATTATCCATCTGTGGGGGAAGAGATTGCTGGCCAGACAATCGTGATGCAGAAGAATACGCATCAGGCTCATGTGATGATAGGAACCCGCGCTTACGATGTGAACGACGACCGCCGAATGCCGCTCTATCTGCTCAATAATATGCTGGGCGGACCGGGTATGAACGCCAAGCTGAACCTCGCCCTCAGAGAGCACAACGGACTGGTTTACACCGTAGAGAGCACGATGGTGGCTTATGGCGACACGGGCACCTGGAGCATCTATTTCGGCTGTGATGAGCACGATGTGAAGCGCTGCCTCCGCCTGGTTCGCAAGGAGCTGGATAAGTTCATGCAGAAGCCATTGAGCGATGCGCAGCTCAAGGCTGCCAAGAAGCAGATCAAGGGGCAGATAGGCGTGGCCTGCGACAACCGTGAGAACTTCGCCCTCGACTTCGGCAAGAGTTTCCTGCATTATGGCTGGGAGAAGAACGTTGACCGCCTCTACGAGCAGGTGGATGCGATTACCGCCGCCCAGATTCAAGCCGTAGCTCAGGAACTGTTTGATAAAGACAGGCTCACCACCCTGATTTTCAAGTAGTTCTTGAAAGACAGAAGGCAATACCCCACACGTCAAGAACCGTGGCATCAGCGGCGATAGAGCCGATACCATCCTCGATAGGGGTAGAAAACAAAGAAAATCGGGCTGTTAACTGTTAACCTGTTAACCAACCCGATTTCCTTTTATATATATGTATGTCTGTCTGATATTCAATGTTAAACGAAAAAAGGAGCATCATCCGCTCCTCAATCCCAGGAAAGCCCTGTTGACTCTCCCTCTGCATCTCGGAAGCCCATATTGGCTTCCTACTTTGCTTCAATTACTGTTTCTGAACTTTTAAAGTTCCTTACCTCGTTGGCTTATTACTTAAGCGAGCTTGTTGCTTGCTGCGCCAACTGTTGCAGCGAATGCTACTACTGCTGCGAATGCAATTCCTAATACTAACATAACTTTTCCCTTTCTTAACTTTAAATCAAACTTATCCTTTTTATTAACAATCTTTTATTGTTATCCTTTTTTCAATCTTTACCTAGATTCTAATACCTTCGTATCCTGATGTAATCAATCTTTCTTCCTTATAATCAATACCTTTCGTATCCTGATATTATCAATCTTTTATCCTTTTTTCTTATTTCCGATGCAAAGGTACGAACTTTTGTGTTCGCACACAAATATTTCAGGAGAAAAGTTTCAGAACACCCCGATTTCTTGATTAAGGTCAAGAACCTTTACATTCCCATTACAGAAGAAGGCGATATTTTTAAAGCTTTTGCCCTTTACCTTCGACCGGTGACCGTTGATTCTAGACGAACTGATAAAAGCGAAGGAGAGCCTTTCGCTAGGCATCAAGCAAAAATACGTCCGATAGGCGTCCCGCCGGATTTGCAATCCGGCGTTAAAAAAGGTCCTTACCTATTGAAGATCTGCGGATTTGAAATCCGCAGCAAGCAAGATTGCTTTTCCTATTGGTGTTGGGGGATTACAAATCCCCCGATTTTAATAGGTCGAATCTTTTTGACGGCGGATTGCAAATCCGCCGGGACGCCTAACGGGAGTCTATCAAAACGCATTCATAATCTCATAGAACATCCGTGTAATCCGTGCCTAACCTATTCTACGCAGCCATTCCCGGCGTTCCGTAGTGCCCGTACTTGCCGATGAACTTGGCGGTCTTGGAGAAGGTGCCGTCCTCGTTCTTCACGATGAAGCCACGCTTCTTCCAGGTGCACAGGAGGACGGCAAGCTTGGTCTTGGTGCCATGAACCATGCAGACTTCCTGAATCTCAGCCTTATCGAAAGTATCATGAACGAAGAGCAGAAGATTGCTCACACCGGATGCATGATAGATAGAACGGTTGTCTGCATCTATCGCCTCCTGCATCTGATTGCCGAAGAAACGCATCTTGCACCACAAATCATACTTCACACTCCATACGATGAAATCCTCTATCGCCTTCTCCCACTTCTCGCCATTCGCCAGATAAAGCACCATCGCCCTGCGGAAGCCATTCGCCAAACCACGCTTGGCAAACTCAGCGTAAGGCTTGTTGTAAGCCAGCTGAGCCAGTTCCATGAGCTCACTGCACAGGCGCTCGATAAGCTGGTGCGCCTTCCTGCACTCCTTGAAACCGCTAGTAGCATTCAGCTGATGGATATAAGGAGCCAGCTGCGACTTGAACTGCGCATCATAATTTCCAACAACCGGACAAGGATCAAACTCTGAACGGAAGATGGTGGCAAGCGACAGACGGCTCACGGCTCCATCAGCCACCTCACGAACCGAGAAGAACTTCTGCGAAACGGCGATGGTGGTGGAAGCATTCCAGTTGAAACGGGTCTTCACACGGGCTGTAACGCTCTTGGTGCCCACGCGCTCCTGACCGTCCTCAGAATTGTCCCAGCAGAGACGAATCAGCTGGCTAGGGTCGTTGAACTTCTTGAGCATGTCCACCTCGTCCATCTTGCAGTAGAGATAAGCGTCGCCAGCCTTCTGCGCATCGTCCAGGCGCTGGATGTAGGCAGCACGGGTAAGGTCGGGCGAAACGATGCGGATGCAGATGTCCTCCGGGCGCACCGGCTTCTTCTTGTTGTCGCCCATGGTGTTCACCTCGTCCTTCCATTCCTGCTCCTTCTGACGGTTCACCTTATCCATCTGCACCAGGTCTTCGATGATGCAGTCGATAGGTCCGTTTACCGTCGATTTGCCTGTCGACATAGGAGCTACGAGCAGATTCATCATCGCCGCCTCATGCACCTGATTGTCGATGTAGCGGAAGTTGACGCCCTTGAGATGAGCGGCAAGCGGAGGGAAGACCGCCATTGCCACAGCCGGCTTGAAATCGGCTGGCACCTTGCTGGTGAGCAGCTTGATGAGCTTAGGCAGCTTGGCAGGCAACTGAGGCGGAACATCGGCGTAGATTCCTGCCTTCTCGGTGGCTTGCTTGGCAAGATAGTTCTTGCGGGCGAGTTCTATCGCCTGCTTCACGAGCTGGGGCATTTCCGAGGATTGAGCCACCTTGCAGGCGCTCTCTACAGAGGCGAACGCCTTCTCCTCGTCTTCGCCGAAGATTTCGATTACCTGCTTAATCCAAGCCGCCTCGCTATTGCAGATGTATCTGAGCAGGCAGGCTTCACGATAGATGAAGTTGTTACGGTTGCCATGGGCAGGAGCGCCGCCCATCAAATCCACCAGCGCCTTGGTAATCTCCTCATAAGGAACGCCATCGTAGGTCTGCTCATACTGCACGGTATTGGCAGCCCTTCTCGCCTTCTCCTCCTCGCTCTCGATAGGTTGGAAATCTACGGTTGGAGCAGCAGAAGAAGAAGACGGATTCTGCTGAGCAGTACGATGCTTTGCTGAATCAACATCCATCGGACGGCCGTCGATGTCCAGTCCTCTCTTTCTGTAAGCCTCACGATATTCGGCCACGGCTTCCTTATCCAGGTGCTTGTACCAGTCGTCGGCAGTATAGATCTGGCTGGCAGCATCGGTGATGAAGATGATGCGCTCAGGCGTAACGCAGCTGGGGTCTTCAGTGGCGTGGATGAGCTTGCAGAAGGCGCTCTGAGCCTCAGCGATGGTCATTCCTAGAGGGATGCGGATGTCGATGTGGACCTTGTTGCGTGCTGAGCGTTCCACGTGAAGCACTTTTCCCTTCCAAAGCTCGATTTCATCGGCGCTGAACATCTGCTCACGGGCGGCTTTCTCCTGGGGGTCATCAAACATTCCGTTCAGGAGCAGGGCTCTCTTCACGGCTCCTTCTACCTCCTCCGGATTATCGATGTCTACGGTAGTCTGGAAGGTGAAAGCCTCCGGGTCGATGAACTTCTGGGCACGGTGGTCGTCCAGGAAGTGGAAGTAGTGAGGCGAACGGAAAGGCAGCTGCTTCTTGAGTGCAGTAATCTGCTTGTCGAGCTGCTTGAAGGCCTCAGTCTGCTTCTGCTCCTCGCCCATCTGGTTCTGCTTGGCGGTAAGGTCGCGAATCTGCCCCACGAGGGTGCTGAGCCAGGACTGCTTGGTGAGCTCGGTGTAGTAATCGAGGAGATAAGTAGCAATCTGCCCCATGTTTGCATTGCGATTAGGGTTCATTGCGATGAGGCGGCTGCTCATCTGCTTGCATTCATCAAAAGAAAGATTGTTGTTTACCATTTGAATATTATTTAGATTATACAATGACTGGATTATTGAAAACCAGCCACTTCTCTTCCGAAAAGCGATGCAAAGATAAACAAAAAAAAAGCCGTTTACAAGTTTTTTCTGAAATAAAAAAGCAGGGGTATAAGGAGGGTATAAAACAAGGTATAAAGAATCATCAAAGGGTATAAGAGGGGTATAAGCGAGGTATTAATATACCCCGCTAGCTACCATCTCCCGCCGTCATCTCGTCATCATTCTTGGTGTCCGGGGCTGGCACTTCCTTATCCACCAGTTTCGGCAAGATTTCCTTCAAATCCACATTCTCCAAATAGGATGTTTCGCCCAAAATCTTCTTGAAAGCATTCACAATATCGCAATAATGATTGAATCTTTCTATGCTTACCGAGCCCAACTTATCTGAATCAAGTTTCCACCATTCCAGAGCCGCATATTCGAATGGTGTAGATTTCACCTGCGCAAGATCCTTCCATTTGCAGAGCGGAGCACGCTCCGTATTCTCCGGAGGTAGTTTTTCATACAGGTGGGCCAGATGTTTGCAGAAGGCTGTAGGAGTTCCCATATTGAATAGCCCCCACCCGTTTAAGAGGCGGAACACAGGGAACCAGTCGGATTGACTTTTCACCAGCACTTCAGAACAGCCTTTTTTCTTATAAACCGCTATCTTCGGAATTACCAAATCAACCAGTTCTATGAATTTCTCTTTCTTCACTTCGTTCGAAGGCTTGGCACCCACCGCCTTCATCGCCTTCATCGCCTCCAGCGATGCTGCATCACCGTGTTTTCCCCACTGCTTCACGTCATTCACCCTGCCGTTCATGATCATCAGGACGATGCCGGAAAGCAACTGGAGCATCTTCTTGCGGGGCACACGCTTATAGAACACCTGGCGGAGGAAATCTACCGGGTCGGCCTTGAACGTGGGATAGAGCGAATAGGGGAAGGCGTGCAGCTGCTGTTCTATGGCGTCCAGCTGGTCCTTATAGTCGTAGGCGCCCGTCTGCTTCTTCTTGATGGCGATAGGCGCTTCTACGAAGAAAGACTGGGCTGCACGCTCACGATAAGCGGAACTGGTAATGAATCCCATCTCCGTATACAGTTGCTCGCCCATGCTATGGATTTCCTCATCGTCTATGAGGTCGAGGTTGTTGAGAATGCGGTTTCTCGTCTGCGTCATCTCGCGCGAATAATCGCTTCGCTGTATTTCCATAAAGCTGCTGAGCCGCTCCCTAGCCTCTTCCAGGTTGTCGCGCAGCTCTGCCTCCAGCGCCGCCCGGGAATCGGCATCAAGAGGGTTCTTATCGGCTTCAGCGGAATCTGAATCATGAGAAGAATCTGAATCCCGTGAGAGTTGCTCCTGAATGCTGATGATGTCGTTGATGACGCCTTCCAGCATCATGGTGCAATCACTGAAACGGGTCAGCTTGTCGATGGGCAGAATGGGTCCGGAATAGTGCCAGTCGTCATAGATTCTGTCATCATAGATTTCCCTGCGCGCCTGCTCTATCTCCTGCTCGGATACGTCTACCCGCGCCTCCACTATCAGCTGGAGTCCCGACTTCTCATCGGCTCCCTCCTTGCTGTTGCTTCCCAGGCATCGGGTGCGCAGGTTCCTGCCCTTCCGGGCGATGATGAGGGCTCTTACGTCCTCGCCTTCCAGGGCTGAGACATAGCCGATGAAAAGCTGCTTGTCGTAAGCTTTCACAGCCAGCATATCAAAGGGATTGGCGTCATCGGGCACAAGACAGATGGTTCTGCCCTCTGCCTCCCTGGCGTATTCTACCTCACGACCCTTCACGTCGTTGTGGGTAAGACCTACTATATGGAATTTCAGTTTCTTCATTGTCGTTTTTATGTTTGATATTGTTTGTTGTCAGCCACAAAAGTACTGTTTTTTGATGACACCACCAAGCATACTTGTTTAAATTTCCTAAAAGAGCATCTGGGAGCAGCAGGGGTTAACAGGGTTAACAGTTAACAGCTGTTTTTTCCTACCTCCCCCTGCGTACCTTATTATATTAAATATATATATACTTATTTTTATATATGTGTGGGAGGGAGAGTATGCATTTTTGGGGTGTTAACTGTTAACCTGTTAACTCTGCCCGGTTGATGAGGGGGAGAACGGGGCAACGGGAGATGAGGGCTAAATGGGCTTATATAAGGGCTTTAACGGGTCATAATAGATGACCAATGCCGGTCATCATTTATCGTTAGAATAAGGACAAGAGAAGGCAGAATACTACGATTTCACATCGGCCAACCCATGACTTCCCTGGCAGAAAACCATGAGTTGCGGGACAGAAAACTATGGATTAGTTTTTTTTAACGTTACTAAAGTTTCGCAAGTGAAAATTCACAAGCGTGATTTAACGTAATTTTGGAATAAAAAAGGCTCTGAAGTTTGTATAACTCACAGAAAATGAGTATCTTTATAATCGCTAAACAATAAAGATAA
>OJKP01000927.1_pt1 | contig 18997 bp, 10 predicted proteins | sample 1596521 | NCBI WGS metagenome assembly OJKP01 (sample SAMEA4350130, study PRJEB24818) | metagenome | biome: human; feature: gut; material: faeces | place: Denmark | collected 2013-09
TTGGTATGATGGGTAAAGGCACCAATCAGGTGTGTTTTATCGGAGCTGTAAATAAAGAGTTTCCCATTTTCCGGAATATAAAAATCTCTGAAACTGAGCATTAAAGCTATGGCGTCTTTTGCCTGTACTTGTAGTCGCCATACTCTTTTGCCATCAGGTAGGGTATTCCAGCTACCAGCATTGTCTATTGTCAGGTCTGTCGGGAGTAAAACTCCTACTTTCAGCGGTGCCCCTTGGCTGACCTGCCATCTGTCTACTGTTTTCAGGTCCTCTACGCTGAAATTGATGGGGATCTGAACGGTTGGCAGATCGCTTTTCAGTGTGTTTTGATACTTGAAGGAAGTGGGTGTTCCACCTTCGCTGATTTGTGCATAGGCAGATCCGGGAAGAACTATTCCTGTTACCAACAGGAATAAACCGATTAGCGGGAGTAGGGCCTTTTTGTTCATATATTTTATAATTGGATATAAATCTGTTTTTGTATAACCAATATCCTGGTATCCAATTTAAAGGTATAGACAGAATTGACAAATGTAATATTTATTTCTGATTCGGATAGGGGTTTTTTCATATTCTGTGTCTTATGTGTAAAGTGTTAAGTAAATATATGAAATAATGGAATCGCAGAGTAGCAAAAAGAGTGTGCCCCAGCTCTGGTATTGGAACCAGCCGGAAAATGGATTTAGTTTTGAAGATGCGGAAACGATCGCAAAAGAATTTGCGGTCGAGTCAAAGAGAGATAAATATAAATCGGAAGACCGTTTTCTTCACATTGTGTTTGTGTGATGCAGGTCATACGGTAATTACCTTTTGTCTTCCTGTCTGAAAAAATAGAGGGGGAATGTCTCAAAAACGCATTCCCCCTTCTCTGGTTGTTTTTTTTATTTTGGTTTGGATTATTTTATTGCTTCATGCGCTTTTGCCACAGCCTCGTTTATATTGCTGCAAATATTTTCCGTTCCGATCTTTTTGTCGAAACCCGATTTGACAAGTACGCGTCGTACATGTTCGTTCACCCCCGAAAGGATCATGTGTATATGTTCGGCTTGTGACAGGCGGAACAGGTTTTCCAGGTTGTGTAATCCTGTCGAATCCATAAAGGGAACCTTACGCATGCGGATGATGCGGATCTTCGGTTTGTCACCTATATTGTGCATGATATCGTCAAACTTGCTGGCTACCCCGAAGAAGAACGGGCCGTCGATTTCGTATACTTCCACGCCTTTAGGCAAGGAAAGAACTTCCTCTTCATGGTGAATTTCTCCTTCGTCCGAGAGGTCGATTTCGTCTTTTACGACCGACACATGAGTTGTTTCAGCCACACGTTTCATAAAGAGGAACATGGCGATAAGCAATCCGACTTCGATTGCGATCGTCAGGTCGAAGATAACCGTCAGGAAGAAAGTCACCAGCAACACCGATACGTCGCTTTTCGGATTCTTCATCAGCGAACGGAACGTACGCCATTCGCTCATGTTATAAGAAACGATAATCAATACGCCTGCCAGGCAAGCCATCGGGATATGTTTGGTCAGCGGACCTAAAAAGAGTAAGATCAGCAACAATACTATTGCATGGATGATACCTGCAACCGGAGTGCGCCCGCCGTTATTGATGTTTGTCATCGTACGTGCAATCGCACCGGTAACGGGAATACCGCCGAAGATAGGTACGATGATATTGGCAGCCCCTTGTGCAATCAGTTCGGTGTTGGAGTTATGCTTGTCTCCCGTCACACCGTCGGCCACTGTAGCGGACAGCAACGATTCGATTGCTCCTAACATGGCGATGGTGAATGCGGAAGGAAGCAAGAGGTTGATTGTTTCCATATTAAAGTTGATAGCTTCCGGTCCGGGCAGGGAAGCGTTGATGGTGAAACGGTCTCCGATCGTTTCGATCCCCGTGATCCCCAAATGATAGCGCATGACGTAGACGACAATCGTCATTAGGATAATAGCGATCAACGAACCCGGAATCTTCTTTGAAAATTTCGGTGTCACGGCGATAATCACGATACTGGCAAGCCCGAACAGCAGCGACCAGAGGTTGACCGTGTCGAAATGTTCGAAATAGGCGATCCATTTCGAAATGAAATCTGCCGGAACCTTGTCCATCGTCAACCCGAAGAGATCTTTCATCTGCGTGGTAAAAATAGTCAAGGCGATGCCACTGGTAAAACCGACGACGATCGGGTAGGGGATAAACTTGATGACCGTCCCTAACTTCAATGCTCCCATGATCACCAGGATAATGCCGGCAACCACGGTGGCGATAGCCAACCCTTCGATCCCGAAATTCTGGATAATGCCATATACGATTACGATAAATGCACCTGTCGGCCCGCCAATCTGCACATTGGTACCGCCCAATAGCGATACGATGAACCCACCGATAATAGCAGTGATCAATCCTTTTTCCGGGCTTACCCCCGAAGCGATACCGAATGCGATAGCTAATGGCAAAGCTACGATCCCGACAATAATACCGGCCATCAGGTCGGTCATAAATTTCTCTTTTGAGTAGTTTTTCAGCGTCGATACTAACTTGGGCTGAAAATCAAACTTATTCTTCATCTTTCTGCCTGATTATTAAAAAATGCTACAAAGGTACAAAGAAAGTATGTTGTACAACAATATTCTTAAAAGAAAAAGGTTTTCCACTTTATGATTATTCAGTTTTCAATATTGAAAAAATACAGTAACCCCCTCTAAAAGGCCAATATTCGTATTTTGTTAATATTCAGTATATTGCCAAATATCATGTTTCTTAAAAAATATTACCCTTGCGGATAATTTGAAAAATATGGGGTATAAAATCAAAATTCATGCACTACTGTTTCGATTCAGACCAACGGATATTTTATGAAACTGTACAATAAGCCGGGAATGACAATAAGTTTTGCAATAAATTGAAAAACCGGAGAGTAGTCCGTTAGATATGTATCTGTTTGAATATTGGTTATCTTTACCGGAACAAATACTGAATATAATGAAAAACACATTCTGTATACTATCATTACTTTTTGTAGTATATATTGTGGCTTGTACAGACAGTCGGGTTCCGGCCCTGCCCCTGTCGTTGTCTCATGTTGAGAAAGCAACGAAGTTTTATAATAATGTCAATCAATAAAATAATATTATGCAGAACCTAAAAAATCTTTTTCTTTCTCCGAAAGGACATCTGATGATTTTTGTCTCGAATGTTTTTTGCCTGAGTATTGCGTTTGCTGCATTTATATTGTTGATGTTCCAGATTAGATATGAATGGGGATATGATGGTTTTCATAAAGATGGAGATCGCATTTTTCGATTAGAGATTCGTTTGGCTGATAAAGGGGCAGGAGTTCTTTTTGCTCGACCTATGATTGATGAGTTTCTGAAGTCTTCTTCTATGATAGAGATTGGCGCTCCGATTAGAGGATATATCGGAAAGATATCTTTTGATATAAAAAAGGGGGAAGAGAAGTTCTCTTATATCGAATCTATACGCGAGATTTATCCGCAATATCTTAAGTTGTTTAACTTCGAAGCCGTAGAAGGAGATCTTTCCACTATGGCTCCGAATAGTTGGGCTATTCCAGAATCTATGGCGAAAAAAATGTTCGGAGGCGAATCTGCTATAAACCAATCTATTGTTGCCGGTGATGACTTGTTGGTTGTCACTGCTGTTTATAAGGATTTTCCTGAAAATTCTGTCGTTAGGAATATGATCTATTCGATATTGCCGGAAACTCGGGATGTCGGAGAATGGATGAATCTGAATTATCAACTTTTTGTGAAATTGACGAATGCAAAGGCCGGGGATGAGATTTTGGCTGATTTTAAGAAGACATTTAAAGATGAGAATTATGACTGGAGCCGTGGAGAACTTTTCTTTACGAACATAAGCGACATTTATTTTGAAACAGATACGGATTTTGATTCTCATACCGAAAAAGGAAGTAGAGCCATATTGTATACTCTAATAGGTATTGCCTTTCTTATTTTGGTGATTGCCGCGATTAACTTTATGAATTATTGTATAGCTGTAGTTCCGGTTCGGATAAAAAGTATAAATGTGCAGAAAGTGTTGGGGCGATCGGATCGATCTTTACGTTTGGCTATACTAAAAGAGATTCTTGTTGTGACGATGCTGGCATATTTACTAAGTGTGTTATGGATTTTTATGGCTTCTGATAGTGCTATTGCAGATTTGATCAAGCCTGATATTTCATTGTCTGCTAATTGGCATTTTATTGTAAAATTGTTTTTTATACCATTAACGATTGCTTTTTTGGCAGGGTTATATCCCTCTTTGTATGCGACATCTTTTTCTCCAGCGTTGGTTTTAAAGGGCTCTTTCGCATTGTCTCCGACCGGACGGATGTTTCGGAACTGGATGGTTGGATTTCAATTTGCGGCATCTTTTGTATTGTTTATGGCATCACTCTTTATTTTCATGCAAAATGAATTCATGAAGAATAGCTCATTAGGATTTGATAAAGATCAGATTGTTATTGTAGAATTGGATCAAAATTTGAATAAGAAATTATCCGTATTGAAAGAAAAATGGATGGGGTTTAGCTCTATTAGAAATATATCCTTTACCAGCGTATTGTTTTGCGGATCTGATTATTATTCGGGTCGTTTTGCTGTGTTCAAAGAAAATGAAATACAATTTCAGGCAATGTGGGTCGAGTATGATTTTCCAGAGGTAATGGGCATTCCGGTTACAGAGGGGCGTACTTTTAGAAAGGAAGACAAATTACAGTTGACAGAAACATTTTTATTCAATGATATTGCTTATAAAAAATACAATTTGAATACGAACGATTATTTGAAGATGGGAGATCAGGATGGGGTTATAGTGGGTTGCATGGCGGATATCAAATATCGTTCATTTCGAAATGTGACAGAACCTATGGCTTTTATTTTATCCAAAAGAGATGAAAACAGTAGTTCGCAGTATGCGTATATACGTGTGCAAGAAGGTGTGATGATGGACAAAGCTATTGCTGATATTCGTAAAGGAATTGAGACGATAGACCCGTCTTCCGGAGTAAATGTTTATCCGTTTAATTATGTATTGGATAAGATTTATAAAACAGAAACATCTTTGAATCTGATGATTAGTTTGTTTAGTATGGTTTCTATCTTGATCTCGTTTTTTGGAGTGATCGGGATAGTTGTTTTCGACAGCCAGTATAAACGTAAAGAGGTTAGTTTACGCAAAGTACATGGAGCAACAACAATTTCGATTATCAGGCGGTTCAATGTCGCTTATTTCCGAATTTTACTTCTGTCTTTTGTTTTGGCCGTTCCGATAACGATTTACGGCATGCTTTATTGGTTACAAAATTTCGCTTATAAAATATCCTTGGACTGGTGGGTTTTCGCGGTAGTATTTTTGATAATATCTTCTATAACGACATTCATTGTTACAGCTTTAACTTGGCGTGTGGCAAATCTGAATCCAATAGATAATTTAAAATCTGAATAATGTAATGAAAGAACTGTAGTGCAATATTCGAAAATTCGGGAATGTGGGATGTGATATAGATTTAATCTATCAATGGATAGAAATATTTTGTATACATAAATGTGTTGTTTGCCTAAACATTTTTCTACCTTTGAGCATTATTCATTTAGGGAGGTTGGAAAAATTCATTTTATATCATACATAAATTAGCGTTATGGAAAAAAGTATTAAAGGTACTCGTACCGAGCAGAATCTGCTGAAATCATTTGCCGGCGAATCTCAGGCAAGAAGTCGTTACACATTCTTTGCAAGCGTGGCTAAAAAAGAAGGTTACGAACAAATTGCCGGTGTGTTTATGGAAACTGCCGAACAAGAAAAGGAACATGCCAAACGTTTCTTCAAATTTCTTGAAGGCGGTATGGTCGAAATCACGGCTGCTTATCCTGCCGGAATGATCGGAACAACTGCTGAAAACCTGGCTGCTGCCGCTGCAGGCGAAAATGAAGAATGGGCTGATCTTTATCCGATGTTTGCTGATATTGCCGATGAAGAAGGATTTAAAACTATTGCTGTCGTTTTCCGTATGATTGCCAAAGTAGAGGCTGAACATGAAAAACGGTATCGCAAGTTGTTGTCTAATATCGAAACAGGTACGGTGTTTGAAAAAGCCGAAGCTATCTTATGGCAGTGCCGTAATTGCGGTTTCGTTATCGAATCAAAGAAAGCTCCGCAGAAATGTCCGGCATGCGATCATCCGCAGTCTTATTTCGAACCGATGAAGCAGAATTATTAATCGATAGATTTACATAGTTTTATCTGTTTTCGGGCACGGATTGCACGGGTTACACAGTTTTATTTGATTTAAAACAGTGAAATCCGCGTAATCCGTGCCTGTTTTTATATTATAACCCTTATCTTTAGCCTCGCTATTTATATGAATCTGAATTTACCTGTTGATGAGCATATCGATAAGAAATCTCAATAAAGTGTATCCGAATGGAAATCATGCGTTGAAAGACGTTTGTCTGGAAATACCGACCGGTATGTTCGGGCTGTTAGGGCCGAATGGGGCAGGTAAATCTACTTTGATGCGTATTTTGGTGGCCCTTATGGAACCGACTTCGGGCGAGGTGAATATCTGCGGGTACGACCTGATGCGGCAGCGCAAGGAGATACGGGGCATATTGGGATATCTGCCGCAGGATTTCCGTTTTTTTGCCAAATATAAAACATACGAGTTTTTGGACTATGCTGCTCGTCTTTCCGGCATGAACCGTAAGTCTTTGCGGAAGAATGCGGTGGATGAGATGCTGGAAAACGTCGGGCTTTTCGATGTGCGCGACCGCTATGCCAATAAGCTGTCGGGAGGTATGAAGCGCCGTTTGGGGATTGCGCAGGCATTGATCCACCATCCGAAAGTGATTATTGTGGACGAACCTACGACGGGACTCGATCCCGAAGAGCGAATCCGTTTCCGTAACCTACTGTCGGAAGTCAGTGAAAATGACGTGACGATAATCCTTTCCACCCATATTGTGGGCGATATATCGAGTACGTGCAACTGCATGGCGCTTATGAATAAAGGGGAAGTTTCTTTCTATGGCTCCCCACAGGACATGTTGAGGCAGGCGGAAGGAAAAGTGTGGCGCATACGGGTGACAGGCGACAAGCTGCATGAAGTGGATAAACTGTACCCGGTTATCTCGACGATTCCATCCGGTACGGGCTGGGAAGTGCAGGTCGTGGCCGACGAGGTGCAGGGATATGATGCGGAATCCTATCCGCCGAACCTGGAACATGCCTATGTCTACTATATGGAAAACAAGTTGAACCGTTGGAGAAACGATTAAAAGAGACCGTTTGCCTATGTCATTTATAACGAACATACGATCCGTAGCCAAATACGAAAGCAAGATACTGGTGAGAAGCTGGTTCTTCCGTATCTTTACTCTGCTTGCCGTGGTGTTTTTAGGGTTCTTCAACTTTGCCATGATGTTAATGGAGGATAATTTCGGCCTGTGGTTCGTGAAAGCGGTTTCATCCAATATACCCTATCTGAACCTGTTGCTGTTAAACACAGGGCAGGCGGTGGTCGCCGTCTTCCTTTCTTCCGAATTTTTGAAAAGGGACAAGAAGCTCGATACTTCCGAGGTCTTTTATGTCCGGCCGCTCAGTAATGCCGAGTATGTGGTCGGGAAAATATGGGGAAACCTCAGGGTGTTCCTGCTTCTGAACCTGCTTGTATTGGCGATTGTGTTGGCTTTCAACTTTATGGCTTCCGGCATAGCTGTCGATCTGCCGGCTTATGGGGTGTATTTCCTTCTGATCAGCATACCGACGCTGATCTTTATTATCGGCCTTTCCATTTTCCTGATGCTGCTGTTGAGGAACCAGGCGTTGACCTTCATCCTGTTGTTGGGGTATATCGGGCTGACGTTGTTTTATATACAGGATAAGTTCTACTACCTGTTCGATTATATGGTGTATAACCTGCCGTTGTTCAAATCGACGATTGTCGGGTTCAGCAGTCTGGAGCTGATCTTGAACCACCGGGCGATTTATTTCTTTGCCGGTCTGGGATTCATCTTCTTTACGATCTTCCTGTTCAAGCGGTTGCCTAATGCCCGGAGGAGCCACTATCCGTGGCTGTTCCTTTCGCTCTGCATGTTCTTGCTGGCGGGGACGGCGGGTTTCCGGCATGTACGTTCGATTCTCAGGGAAGGAGAAGTGCGTGCTTTGTACACAAGCATCAACAATAAATATGTCCATGAACCGAAGATGGCGATCGACCGCTACGATATTTCGGTGGAGCAGGAGCCCGAAACGATCCGTTCCGTTGTCGGGATGAAAGGGATGGCGCTCGCTGCATCGGAAGTATTTACCTTCTGCCTGAATCCCGGATTGAGGGTCGAGGAGGTGAAGGAAGGAGAGAAGCCGTTGGACTTTAAGCGGGAGGAACAGATTTTAGCGGTAGATTTCGGGAGGAAGATAGAAAAGGGCGATACCGTTTCGCTTTCGATCCGTTATGAGGGGAGGATAAAGGATGATTTCTGCTATCTGGATATCCCGGAAGAGGTCTTGCAGCAACCGTATGATAAGGAAATGCTCAAGCTCGATAAAAAATATAGCTTTCAGACACCCGATTATGTGTTGTTTACGCCCGAAACCTACTGGTATCCGCGTCCCGGCACGGGGTATAGCGACAAGAGCCCCGACTGGCAACAAACCTATTTCAGCCGTTTTCGACTGGATGTGAAACCGCTTCCCGGCCTGGTCTCTATTTCGCAGTCGGCAAACAACCCCTATCAGTCTGTTTCCCTGATTATCGGTAAATACGAGCAGAAGAGCGTGGAAAGCGACAGTACGCTCTATAGCGTCTGGCATATAAAGGGGCACGATTATTATGAGGCGGCGTTCGATTCGATCCGCGATACGATTCCGGGACTGATCCGCAACTTGCGGGAGAATCTCGAACGCACGTATAAGTTGAGTTACCCGTTCGACCGGTTTTCTGTGGTGGAGGTTCCGGCACAGTTCTACAGTTATGTCCGTTCCTGGTCGCAGGCGCAGGAAGTGGTGCAGCCGGAAATGGTTCTTTTCCCGGAATTGGGCTGTATGTTCAATCAGACGGACTTTGTCAGAAGCAAGGAAAACCAGATGAAATGGTCGAAGCGGGGAGGGCGCGAAATCAGCGGAGAGGAGGCGGAGATACGGGTGATGAACAATTTCCTGTGGCTTTTCTTGCAGACGGAAGGTAACTATAATTTCTCTTCCGGCAGCCGGGGCAAGTATAATATCTCCTCCCAAAGCAATCCGTATTTCCTGTTTCCCGAACTCTATAATTTCCGGTATAACATTTATTCTTCCGAATGGCCTGTCACGAACCGGTTGGTCGAGCTTTATCTGCAAAGGAAGTCCGATAACAACGGATGGGAACGTGAGATAAACGGAATCAGCAATAACGAGAAAGCGAACCTGCTGATGGAGAAACATTCGTTTAAAGAACTTTTGTCTGATGTGGAACACCGCGACTTGCTGAATAACACGATCAGCCTGAAAGGGTATTACCTGTTTGCTCCAGCCGAGGTGAATATGGGGGTAAGCCTGTTCCGAGATTCTCTGTATGCCTTGCTGGAACGAAACGAGTTTCGGAATATGCGTTTCGAGAATCTGTTGGATACGTTGGGGATGATCAGCGGGTCCGATATCCGTGCGGGTATTTCTGGGTGGGACCGTCCGACGCCTCTTCCTTTCTATACGATCGGTCAGCCCGAAGTGACTAAAATTACGAATAAGGGACAGGAGAGCTTTGTGTTGAAGCAACAGGTCAGCAATAATTCCGATCACGACGGTATGCTTCAACTCGATATACAGGCCGGAAGCTATGGTCCGAATATCGATCCGCGTACGAGCCGCAAACTGCCTCTTGCCGCCCGGCAGACCAAATTGCTGGTAACGGTCTGGGAAGGGGCGCCTCGCCAGGTGGATGTGAATACGCTGATATCCGGTAATCTGCCGAATATCCTGAACCTGCCTGTTGCCAACATTCGGGAAGAGCGGGAGAGAGCGGTCGATACCGAAGGCGATTTCATTGTTGCGGACTTCTCTCCCGAAGTGGAAGGGGAGGTGATCGTGGATAATGAAGATTCTCTTTTCTCCCTGTCCGAACCGGCCGTGGTCGGGCTTCTGCCCAAGTGGCTCGACAAGGTGGAAGATACCTCTTTCAAGTATGCCGGTGTCTCTCCCTGGCGTGCCCCGTTGCAGTGGACGGCTACGACGAATGCTGCCTACTATGGACGCTATATCCGGTCAGCCTATGTGATCAAGAGCGGCAACGGAAGCCAGACGGCAACCTGGAAAGTACCGATTCCTTCTGCCGGACAATATGACGTCTACTATTATGTCTCCAAAGACAATGAGCTGAAATATAATAAACAGGCCGGTGGGGAATACCATTTTAAGGTGAAGTATGATGAAGAAAACGAAGATGCTTATATAGACCTGAAAAGAGCGAATGAAGGGTGGGAACCGATAGGCGCCTATTACTTCAGTTCCGATACGGTCCGGATCACCCTGACGAACGAATGCAAACTACGGAGTGTGACGGCCGATGCGGTCAAAATAGTAAAACGATATTAATAGAATTAGATACATGATACGAAGAGAGTTACTATCCATGAAAAAGATAATGCTGACGGCTGCCGTCTGCCTGGGACTGTCTGTCCCGTCGCAGGGGCAGATATCGCTGACGATCGAGAAGGCGATGGATATAGCAGAGGAGCATAGTCCTTCCCTGCGCCGTTCCCACATGAACCTGGAACGTTATCAGCAGAACCTGGTCGCACAGCGGGCTTCCCTGAAATCGAAGTTCTCGTTGAACCTCAATCCGGTGGATTACAGCAAGAGCCGCAGTTTTGACAACCGCCTGTCTCAATGGTACACGAACGAACGGTTCAGTACGACCGGAACGTTCCAGGTGGACCAGCCGATCTTGTGGACGGATGGTGTCCTCTCGTTGATCAACCGTTTCGGGTGGCAGGATAACAATTCCAATATCGACGGAACGAAGACCAGCAACAAGGCATTCAGCAACGATCTCTACCTGCAACTCTCGCAACCTATCTTTACTTATAACAAGCGCAAAATGGAACTGCAGCAGATCGAATACGATTATGAGAATGCCAACATCAGTTATGCGTTGCAACGGTTGAGTACGGAAAAGGATATCACCCAACAGTTCTATTCCGTCTATATGACACAGAGCCAACTGGCCATCACCAGGGAGGAACTGACCAATGCACAGCAAAGCTACGAGATTATCAAGAACAAGGTGGAAGCCGACCTGGCTGCCCGCGATGAGTTGTTCCAGGCGGAAGTGAATCTTGCTTCCGCACGTTCTTCACTGGAAGAACAGCAGGTGTCGCTTGAAAACTCGAAAGACCAGTTGAAGCAGACGTTGGGGATGGACCTGAACGAGGACATCATGGTCTTTGCCGAAGTGCAGATCAAGCCGGTGGAAGTGAATCTGGAAAAGGCGATACAGCATGGGCTCGAATCGCGTCTGGAACTGCGGCAGCGTGAGATCGAGAGCAAAGAACTGGCTTTCGACATGATCAAGACGAAGGCTCTGAACGAGTTCAAGGGAGATATTGCTCTTTCTTTCGGTCTGATCGGTGATAACCGGCATCTGGAAAAGATTTATAATAACCCGACACAAAATCCGCGTGTCGCCATCAGCTTCAGCGTCCCTATCTTCGATTGGGGAGAGAAGAAAGCCCGTGTCAAGGCGCAGGAAGTAGCCCAAAAGATCAACCGGCTGGAGTTTCATGAGGACAAGGTCAACATCGAACTGAACATCCGCCAGACCTGGCGTAGCTTGGAAAATTTGCTTTCGCAGATCAAGATAGCCGAGCAGAACGTTGCAAATGCACAGCGAACCTATGACCTGAACCTGACCCGTTACCGGGAGGGCGATATCACCGGTATGGACATGAACCAGTTCCAGACCCAGCTTTCAAGTAAAAAGATCGCCTATACGCAGGCGCTTATCAATTATAAGATCGAATTGTTGAACCTCAAGATACTTTCCCTCTACGACTTCGAGCATAATGTGCCCATTGTCCCGATGGAAGATTTAGTAACGAAAAAGTAGTATGAACATGAAATATACAATCACATCTCTCTTATTGTTTGCTTTGTTGGCGACCGGTTGTAACAATCAGCCGCAGAATACGCCGAATGATATCGCCACACCCGTGTCGGTGACGGAATTGAAGAAAGGCTCTATCAGCAAGCTTGTCAATACGACCGGGACGGCACAGCCGACCTACGGGGTGACGCTCAATTCCGAAATGAGCGGCCTCTATAAGCTGCAAACCAATCCCCGTACAGGCAAGCCCTTTAAACTGGGCGATATTGTCTCCAAAGGACAACTGATTGTCCGGCTGGAAGACCGGGAATACGAAAACGGCATCGCTATCGACGCCAAAGAGTTGAGTCTCGAAATTGCCGAACAGGAGCAGGTGAAGCAGAAAGCCCTGTATGAGAAAGGCGGTGTGACGCTTAGCGAAATGCGTAATACGGAGGTGAAAGTGACAAACGCCCGCTACGACTACGAGAACGGGAAACTCAATCTGGAGAAGATGAATGTCAAAGCTCCTTTCGACGGTGTGATCGTGGACTTGCCTCACTATACGTCCGATGTACGTATCGAACAGGGGAAACCGGTAGTCGGCATCATGGACTATGCCCGTATGTATATGGATATCAACCTGCCGGAAAGCGCGATCGGGTATGTGAAAGCGGATCAGCCGGTCTATATCACCCATTATACGTTGCCCGAAGATACGATCCGGGGAGTGATCAGCGAACTGTCGCCCGCCATCAGTTCCGAAACCCGTACCTTCAAAGGGAAGATACTGATACAGAACGAGGGGTTGAAACTTCGTCCCGGTATGTTCGTCAAAGCTGATATCGTGGTGAACAAGGCGGACAGCGCCATCATCATACCGAAAGATGTGATCCAGTCCAACCGCCGTGTCAAATACGTTTATATCGTCGAGAAGAACACAGCTCTGCTCCGCGAGTTCAAGACCGGGCTGGAGGACGACAAGAACATCCAGATACTGGAAGGGCTGAAAGAAAACGATAACCTGGTGGTGAAAGGTTTCGAGACATTAAAAGAGAATGCAAAGGTAAAGGTTCAGAAATGAAAAGTATCATCAAATTTGCGGTAAGCAATCCGGTTACGATCTTTATGCTGGTACTGGCGATCTTGCTGTTGGGCAAGATTTCCTACGACCAGTTGGCAGTCGACCTGTTGCCCGATCTGAACAGTCCCCGCCTCTTTATCGAGCTGAAGGCAGGCGAACGTCCGCCGGAGGAGATCGAGAAGCAGTTTGTCAAGAACATGGAGTCGATGGCGATCCGGCAGAGCGACGTGACACAGGTATCGTCCGTGATTCGTGCCGGTTCCGCCCGCATCACGGTCGAGTACACTTGGAAGAAAGATATGGACGAGGCTTTTCTCGATTTGCAGAAAGCCATGAACCCTTTTGCCCAGAACAAGGATATCACCGAACTCAAGATCACGCAGCACGATCCGAACCAGTCGCCCGTTGTCCTGATCGGACTTTCGCACCGTAGTATTACCGATATGGCGGAGCTTCGGAAAGTGGCGGAGAGTTATATCCGTAATGAGTTGATCCGTCTGGAGGGGGTGGCGGATGTCACGCTGTCGGGTGATGAGGTCAGTACGTTGATGATCCGTACGGACCCTTATAAACTGGATGCTTTTAAGTTGACGATAAATGATCTGTCTTCCAAGATAGAGGCGAATAACCAAAGCATATCCGGTGGTCGTGTCAGCGAGTTGGGGCTGCAATACCTGGTCAAGAGTTCGAGCCTGTTTGCGACGGAGAGCGATTTTGAGAATCTGATTGTCGGTTACAAGCCGGTTACAGCCGAGACAAGCGGGACAGCAGCTTCGGGAACTTCCGGCGTGGCTGCATCATCGTCTGCGGACAAAGCCCCGATTTTCCTGCGCGAAGTCGCTACCGTCGGTTTCGAGAATGCCCGTCCGGAAAATATTGTCCGCATCAATGGCGAGCGCAGTATCGGATTGTCTGTTTACAAGGAGATGCGTTTCAATACGGTGAAAGTCGTCGATGGCGTGATCCGCCGGTTGGCGGTTATCGAGCAGGCATTGCCCGGCTATCGTTTCCAGGTGATCACGAACCAGGGAACTTTTATCAAGAATGCGATAGGGGAGGTGAAGAGCAGTGCCGTCTTAGGGATCATTCTCGCGGTGGTTATCCTGTTCGTCTTCCTTCGCCGCTTAGGGACGACGTTGATCGTCAGCCTGGCCATCCCGATTTCCATTGTCGCTACTTTCAACTTGATGTACTTCAATCATCTTACGCTCAATATCATGACGCTCGGCGGGTTGGCGCTTGGAGCCGGCATGTTGGTGGATAATGCGATCGTGGTGATCGAAAGCATTTTTCGTAATCAGGAGAAAGGAATGACGATACGTGAAGCCGCCATAACGGGAACTTCCGAAGTGGGTGGTGCGGTCATTGCCTCGACGCTGACGACGATTGTCGTCTTCCTGCCGATTGTCTACCTGCATGGCGCTTCCGGAGAACTGTTTAAAGACCAGGCTTGGACGGTGACGTTCTCGCTGGTATCGTCGTTGTTTGTGGCGATATTGGTGATCCCGATGTTATACGACCGGATTACCGGACGGCCCGGTCTCTTCCAGTGTTTGACGCCAGATCACAAAGAAACTTGTTGTGATAGTGGCGGTTCATCTGCGGCTCCGCGTCAAGCGAAGAGACAAGGTATCCGGATTGCCGGTTACAGCCCTTTGCTGCGTATTCTGCTTCGCCATCGTTGGGGAGTGATTGGCTGCGCTCTGATGTTGTTGGTGCTGGCTGGTGCGTTGGTACCTTTTATCGGTACGGAGTTTATGCCGAGAACTGAGAGCAAGGCGTTCTCTGCCGTTATCAAATTGCCGGAAGGGACTCCGTTGGAGCGTACCGTTTCGGCTGTCGAGAATTTGGAGGAGTTGATACATACTATTTCGCAGGATTCCCTGTGTACGGTCTACAGCCATGTCGGATCGGGCAGCGGTTCGGAGAATGATATATTCGAAGGCGAGAACACGGCTGTCATGAAAGTGATCCTTTCTCCCTCTTGCCCTGTTCCACCCGAAGAGGTGATGGCGCAGTTTGTCCGGACAACCGAAAACACCGAAGGGTTGGAAGTCACCCTGAAACAGGAAGAGAACTCCCTCAGTTCCCTTTTGGGAAGCGAAGGGGCTCCTATCGTGGTCGAGGTGAAAGGAGAGGAGCTGGACGAGATCGGTGCTGTCACCGGTGAAGTAATGGAACGGATGACCGGCATTCCCGGAATCTACAACATCCGGTCGTCTGTCGAAGACGGGGCTCCGGAAGTAACAGTCTCCGTCGACCGTACGGTTGCTGGTATCCATAATGTCAGCGTCTCGACCGTTATCGAGCAGTTGAAGCAGCAGCTTGGCGGTCTCGAATCCGGCAAGATGGAGTATCGGGGAGAGATGCGGGACATCCTGATCAAGGTTCCCGATATCACTTTGCATAACCTTGGTGCCTTGGTCGTACGAAGCGGTGAGAAAGAGTTCCGCTTGCAGGAGATAGCTGCGATTACCCATTCGCAAGCTCCGAAAGAAATCTTCCGTCGCGGGCAGAACCGCATCAGTAAGGTGACGGCAAACCTCGACGCAAACTATTCGCTCGACAAGGTGGCGGACGAGATACGCCTAGCCGTGAAAGATATCGGCTTGCCTGCCAACTATTCGATTACTGTCACCGGTGAAGAAGAGAAGCGGCAGGAGTCCATGAACAGCCTGATGTTCGCTTTGGCCCTTTCGGTGATCCTGGTCTATATGGTGCTCGCTTCGCAGTTCGAATCGCTGTTGCATCCTTTCACGATCCTGCTGACAATCCCGTTGGCAGTGGTAGGGGCGATCCTGCTGTTCTTCCTGACGGGGACGACGATTAACATGATGGGAGTGATCGGTATCGTGATGCTGGTAGGTATTGCGGTGAACAACTCGATTATCTTGGTCGACCGTATCAACCAGTTGAAACAATCCGGAATGGAGCTGACGGATGCCATCGTGGAATCCGGCCAGCAGCGTATTCGCCCGATCCTGATGACGACGCTCACGACGATCCTCGCCCTCCTGCCGATGACGTTCGGCTTCGGTGAAGGGGCTTCGCTCCGTTCACCTATGGCGATCGCGGTGATCGGTGGGTTGGTGACTTCGACCGTCATGAGCCTGATGGTGATCCCGTGTGTATATTATGTATTTGAAAAAATGAAAAGATGAATTTTTTACTACATAGGAAGATTGCGATCTGTATGCTGTTCATCGCATTGACCGGATTGGGCTATGTGTCGTACAAGCAGTTGCCGGTCGAGCTGTTGCCTAATGCGGAGCTTCCGATGCTGTTCGTGCAGGTCACCTCGGCACAGGATATGGACCCATCGTATGTGGAGTCGGAGGTTGTGATCCCCCTCGAAGGAGCCATCGGAACCATAGGCGGAGTAGAACAGATCGAATCCCAGATCGACAGCCGCCAGTCTTCCATCAAGATCGATTTCAAGCCGAACATCAACTTCAAGATAACCGCTCTGAAGTTGCAGGAAAAGATCAACGAGGCCGCCTCCTCGCTTCCCGAAGGTTTCACGGTACAGGTGCAAAAGGTCGATGTCTCGATGCTTGCCGGTGGCTTCATGTCGCTTCAGGTGCGCGGATCGGGCGGTACGGACCGGGTCCGTAACCTGGTGGAGAAAGAGATAAGGCCCGATCTGGAAAACATCGACGGCATCGCCTCCGTCAATATCTATGGCGGGCGAGAGAAGGCCATTGAGGTGCAACTTGATCCCGATGCCTGCAAAGCCCTTGATCTGACCCCTTCCGCTATCAGCAGCCTCCTGACGCAGAATACCGAGGAGAAGGCGTTCGTCGGTTATGCTAACGAACCGGACGGGAAATATTTCGTCCATGTCAACTCGCCTTATACCGAAGTATCCGATCTCGAAAACATCGTCGTCGCTCCCGGCCCTGTGCTGCTGAAAGACATCGCCACTGTTTTCTTCGATATGAAGGAAGAGACAAGCTACAGCAGGGTCAACGGCAAAGAGGCTGTCTCCGTCTCCTTGCTTGCTGACTCGCAGGCCAACTTGATCCAGCTCTCCCACCGTACGGTCGAAGTGATCGACCGCCTGAACGAGCAGCTTGCCCCGCTCGATCTCTCTATCGTGGTAGAGAACAACCAAGCGGAAACGATGGAGGATAACATCGACCAGATCATCCACCTCGCGATCGTGGGCGGTCTACTTGCCGTCATCATCCTCTGGCTTTTCCTGAAGAACATCCGGTTGGTGTTCTTCATCGCCTTGTCCATCCCGATCTCCGTCTATACGGCGTTCAATTTCTTCTACGGGGCAGGGATTACGATCAACAGCCTTACGCTGGTCGGTATGGCGCTGGCAATCGGTATGCTGCTGGACAATAGCGTGGTAGTCTTGGAGAACATCTACCGCCTCTCCGCTGTCGGAGACACGCCCGAACGTTCCGTGACGCAAGGTACGCGCGAGGTCTGGCGTTCCATCCTCGCTGCCACCCTGACAACAGTCACGGTCTTTCTGCCCTTCGTCTTTTCCGATAATTTCCTGATCAAGCTGATGGGCCACCATATCGGTGTCTCCATCATCTCGACTCTCCTGATCTCTCTCGCTGTCGCCCTCCTTTTTATTCCGATGGCCACTTATACGGTATTGAGAGGGGCTAAAAGGACAGGTTGCTTCAAAGGTTTCCATAGATGGTTCAAGTCGGTACGCTCCCACGTCAAGCGTGGAGACAGGAGCACGGTCTTTTATGAAAAAGTGTCTGTCACGCAACGACCGGTACAGATATATCTGGTGCTGTTGAAGACCTGTATGCGGAATCCCGGCGTGACGATCTTCGGGGCTGTCATCCTGCTGTTCCTTTGCCTGATCCTCTCTATCTCCCTGAATATCCAAGACAGGAAAGAGGTGGAAAACGACCGTTTCAGCATCTATGTGACGATGCCGACCGGCAGCACGCTGGAGAATGCCGACCAGGTCGTTCATGTCATCGAGGAACGCCTTGCCGAATTTCCGGAGAAACAAGACCTGATCAGCCGTATACGGGAAACGGATGCCGAGTTGATACTTGTCCTCAAAGAAGATTTCCGTCGGATAGGGAAGCGCAGCATCGCCGACATCAAATCCGACGTACAAACCCGCCTTCGTGCCATCAACGGCGCTGAAATATCCCTTTCCGAAGCCGGAGGCAGAGGGGGGAGCGGTTCCGGAGATATGATGGGCGGCATGGGCAGCTTCATGCGCCTTTTAGGTATGGGCGAGAACCGGGAACGGATTGTGGTCAAAGGTTCCGACTTCGACCTTATGCAGCGAGTGGCGGAAGACTTCCGCTATTATCTCGACGAACAGGAGTTCATCCGCAATACCCGTGTCTCCTACAATCGCCGGCAACCGGAGATCCGTCTCGGTTTCGATCCGATCCTGCTGACTTCCTACGATATCTCTCGCCAGAACATAGCCTCCGGCCTCACGTCGCTGAACCCGGAGATTTCGTCCGGAACCTCTTTCAAGGTAGGGGAGGACACTTACGATATCATCATCCGTAACCGGGCGAACCGGATGGAAGAAGAGGAAGAGACGGACAAAAAGCGGGACAGGACGGTAGACGACCTGCGTGAAGTGCGCATACCGGGTGGTTCCGGCGGCCTGCACAGGCTGGAAGATATCGCCTCTGTCAACTATGGCCGCGGGCGTGCCCGTATCACCCGTGTGAATCAGGACAAGCAGATCGAGTTGTTCTACCTCAAATCCGCAACTACGCGCCTAATATGATACAGAAGCGAAAATAATCTGCATCGTTAGTAAAAAGGGGGCACAGTGCATCGAATGTCACCATAAAGACATATAAATGCCCCTTACCCCA
>OJKP01000929.1_pt1 | contig 18965 bp, 17 predicted proteins | sample 1596521 | NCBI WGS metagenome assembly OJKP01 (sample SAMEA4350130, study PRJEB24818) | metagenome | biome: human; feature: gut; material: faeces | place: Denmark | collected 2013-09
CCCGGCTTTTGGCGCTGCAAACCCGCAGCGCCCAGTTGACACAGCGCGGCGAAGCGCTAGCAAAGCTGGAACAGCGCCTTGCGGACTGCCAGCGACAGGCCAAGGCTGCGCACAAGGCGCAGGAGAATTACCGCACCGCTGCCGCCGCACAGGACGAAGCCCGCGCCCGGCGGGACGCGCTGGAGCGGGCATTCTTGGACGCACAGGCCGGACTGCTGGCCGAGAGCCTGACCGAAGGCGCGCCCTGCCCGGTGTGCGGCAGCACCCATCACCCCGCCCGCGCCCTGCTGCCCCATACTGCGCCCACGCAGGCACAGGTGGAAGCCGCACGGCAGGCCGCTGCGGAAGCTGACCGGCAGGCCCAGAGCGCCAGCGCTGCCGCCCAGAGCGCACTGGCCACCGCCAACGAAGCAAAAATCTCTCTCCGGCGGGACGCCGAGACCCTGCTGCCGGAGCGCTTTACCGTCCCGGAGGGTACGGTGCCCCTCACCTTTGCCCTGATGACCAACGTTCTGGCCGAAGAGAGTGCCGCCTTGCAGACGGCACAGGCAGACTGTGTCGCCCGGTGCCGACAGACCGATGCCGACTGCCGCCGCAAGGCACAGCTGGAAGCCGACCGACAGGCCAAGACCCGCCATCGCCCGACACTGGAACAGGCCGCTGCCGAAGCCGACCGCAGCGCCGCCGCCCAGAATGCAAGTGCTGACGCGCTGGAGGGTCAAATCGCAGAGCGGCGCGCCGCCCTGCCCTATCCCCGGCGCGCGGACGCACAGGCGGCACTGGACAAGCTGGAGGCTGACCGCAGCGCCCTGCGCACCGGCATGGACGCGGCGCAGCGCCGCCTGAAGCAGGCCGAGCAGGCTGTTGCCGCCGCCGAAGCCGCCGTGGAGGCGCTGACCGCACAGCAGACCGCCGCCCAAAAGGAACTGCCCGCCCGCAGCGCCGAGGAGCTTACCGCACAGCAGACCGAACTGACCGCCGCGCGGGAGGCTTTGCGCAGCCTGGAAAAGCAGCTTTCGGCACAATTGCTGCCCAACCGCAAAACAGCGGCGCAGTACCGCGCTGCCGCCGAAGCGCGGCAGACGCTGGAAAGCCGGTGGCAGTGGGTCAGCGCACTGGCTGCTACGGCGGGCGGCACTTTGACCAGCAAGCAAAAGATCCGCCTCGAAGCCTACATCCAGATGAACTATCTGGACCGTATTCTGCGCTACGCCAACACCCGGCTGATGCAGATGACCGCCGGGCAATACGAGCTAGAGCGCATCGGTGCAGAGAACCAGCGCAGCCAGTCCGGGCTGGACCTTGGCGTCATCGACCACTACAACGGCACCCGCCGCAGCGTAAAGACCCTTTCCGGCGGCGAGAGCTTCAAGGCTTCGCTGGCGCTGGCGCTTGGCCTTTCGGACGAGGTGCAGAGCAGCGCCGGGGGCATCCGGCTGGACACCTTGTTCTTAGACGAGGGCTTCGGCTCGCTGGACGAGGAATCGCTGGAACTGGCCATCCGGGTGCTCTCCGGCCTGACCGAGGGCGACCGGCTGGTGGGCATCATCTCCCATGTGGGGGCGCTCAAGGACCGCATCGACCGGCAGGTGGTGGTGCACAAGGCCCGCACCGGCGGCTCCACCGTAGAGCTGCGGGTGTAAAACGCTTCTGGCGGGGCACACTAGGGGCGGAGGTGAATTTGATGAATTCTCTGGAACCCTTCATCCGCCACGAACTGGAAAACCAGCCCGGCACCGCTGCCGCCCCGCAGGCAAGCAGCACTCGCAATGCCCCGCCGCTGGGCAGTATGCCCCTGCAGCCCCCGGCTGCGCCGGACACGCCCGGCACCCAGCTGCCCCCGCCGGAGCTGCCGCAGCCCGAAAAGCCCGGTGTCCCCATGACTGACGGCACCCCCATGGCCTGCCGCCAGAAGAATGCCGCCGCCTTTCTGGCCGGGGACGTGCAGACCAGCGTGATGGCACACTACGCGCCCGGGCTATTCAGCACAAAGCAAAAGCTGCACAGCCGCCACCCCGCCCCGGACGAGGATACGGCCGCCGTTTTAGAGCTGGTGGAATGGCGCGAGGACGCCCCTTACGGCTGAGCGTAACAAAAATTTTTTAAAATATTTCAGTTTACCTGTTGAAATCTCGCCGCACTTCCCTTATTATGGTAGCATACAAACATAAAGGCAGGTTTTGCAATATGGCAGAGATCAAATACGAAGTTGTCCAGCGTGTAGCCGTGCTGAGCCAGCGTCCCCGCGGCTGGGAGCGTCAGCTGAACCTTATCAGCTGGAACGACGGCGAGCCCAAGTACGACATCCGCGACTGGTCCCCGGACGGCACCCGCATGGGCAAGGGCATCTCCCTGAGCCATGACGAGTTGGCCATCCTCAAGGGCATTCTGGAGGACATGGAGCTGTGAGCGGGGGCGACCGCGCAGAGTTTCTGGACATCTGGCAGCAGCACGTCACCCGCCCGGGCAGCGAAAAGCTGCTGGACTGGCTGGACAAAAAGACGGATTTTTTCACCGCACCGGCGTCCACCCGTTTTCACGGGGCCTGTGAGGGCGGGCTGTGCATGCACAGCCTGAATGTCTACCATGCACTGCACGACAGCTTTTTCACCGAGGGTGAAAGCGAGGAGAGCTACGCCATCTGTGCCCTGCTGCACGATTTGTGCAAGGCCAACTACTACAAGCTGGGCACCCGCAACGTGAAGAACGAGGCCACCGGACAGTGGGAAAAAGCGCCCTTTTACAGTGTAGAGGATCTGTTCCCCTACGGCCACGGCGAAAAGAGCGTGTTTCTCATTGAGCGGTTCATGAAGCTGAAGGTGGAGGAAGCGGTTGCCATCCGCTGGCACATGGGCGGCTTTGACGATGCGGCCCGAGGCGGCTGTTTTGCCATCTCGGAGGCCTACGACAAGTACCCGCTGGCGGTCAAACTGCACATCGCAGACCTGCAGGCTACCTATCTGATGGAGCACCGTACCAGCAATATGCGCTGAATAAACTAAACAGGCGGCTGTACAGCATTTTGTACAGCCGCCTGTTTGTTTGTAAAAAATTTCAGCAGCCTTCCCCGGCGCAGAGGGCTTTCACCTTCTGCACGGCGGCAGCTACAAGGCTGCCGATGGGCTGGTCGGGCACGCCGACAATATAGTTTTCACAGTGGTTCACCGGGATCAGCACCCGGGTGGCGCTGCTCTGGCACACTGCCGTGGCCATGGCGGGGGTGATCTCTCCCAGCAGCGCATCTGCAATGACGATGCCGATGGGCCCCACGATGATATCCGCGCTGCGGCAGTTCACCACCACGGCATTCTCACCGGTGGCGGCGCGCTGCGCCCCGGCCTTGTGCATGGCCTGCGCGGCGACACTGTTGGTGCCCACGGCCACCAGCCGGATATCCGGGCACTGGGCGCTGAGGGCGGCCACCAGCTGGCGACCCAGTCCCCCGCCCTGCCCGTCAATGACAAGCACGTTCATGCCGTACCTCAGAAGTCGATCTCTTCCAGACGCAGCAGCGCCAGAATGTAGATCTTGACGGCCTCCAGCAGCTTGTCGATGGGAGCTGCCTCGTTGGCACCGTGCATCGGACCGCCGAACTCCGGCAGCTTCACATCCTCATGCTCCGGGCCGAAGCTGACAGCATAGGGGAAGTGGCGGGCATAGGTGCCGCCGCCCATGGTGAAGGGGGTGGCATTCTCGCCGGTCACCTCGTTGTAGGTGTCGATGCAGGCGCGGATGGCGGGGCTGTCGGCCTCGATGTAGAACGGCTCGGCAGCATCCACATCCTCCAGCTTTGCGCCCTCGCCCAGCGCAGCGGTGATTTGTGCGGTCAGCTTTTCGCCGTTGGTGCAGGTGGGGAAGCGGCTGTCGATGGTCTGCACCAGCTTGCCGTCCTCCATATAGATGCGGCCGCCGATGATGGTCAGCGGGCCGAAGGGGCCGTCGGCGCAGTCGATGCCAAGGCCGGTGCCTGCGGTGGAGCTGTGCAGCTTGCGCAGTGCCTCCAGATAAGCGCGCTCGGCATCGTTGCACAGGCCGTTATCCAGCAGATAATCCACCACCAGACCGATGGCGTTCACCGTGCCCTCCGGCATAGCGGCATGGCCGGACTTGCCCCAGCCGCGCACCCGCACGCCGTCCCCTTCCGGTTCCAGCGTGATGTTGGGGGCGTTCTTCAGCTTGCGGATATCGGTCTTGACCAGTGCGCTGGCGCGGTCCGGCACCGCGTTGTTGGCAACACCACCCTCAAACTCTGCAATGACACCGTTGCACACCGGGCTGACGATCTTGCCGCCGAAGTGCCCCTTTTCGCCGTTGCACACCGGGAACTCGGCGTCCGGGGTAAAGCAGAACACCGGAGCGGGGTAGTTCTCCAGATAGTACTTCACATCGTTCATGTGGGTCTCCTCGTTGTCGCCCACAATGGCACGGATGGGGTAGCGCAGCTGGTAGCCCTGCTCCTTGAGGAACTTCAGCGCGTACAGGGTAACGATCATCGGGCCCTTATCGTCCGAGACACCGCGGCCCAGCAGCCAGCCGTCCTGAATGCGCATCTTAAAGGGGTCTGCCGTCCAGCCGTTGCCCACGGGCACAACGTCCACATGGCAGATGGTGGCCAGATATTTTTCCGGGTCTGCACCGGCCAGCTCGGCATAGCCGATGTAGTTTTCGCAGTTGCGGGTGGCAAAGCCCATGCCTGCTGCCAGTTCCAGCGTCTTGTCCAGCGCGGCACGGGGGCCTACGCCGAAGGGTGCGCCCTCTTCCGGGGTGCCCTCTACGCTGTCGATGGCGACCAGCGCTGCAATGTCCTGCAGCAGCTGCTCCTTGTTTTCCGCAATGTATGCGTCAATTTTCTGATTCAGTGCCTGATCCATGTTCTATAACGTCCTTTCTGACCGGGAGCAGATCCCGGTTTTCACAACTGTTACCCAGTTTAACACACTCCGGGCGGAAAAGCTACCGGCATTTTTCACGACAAAAGCGTCCGCGTTTTGTCAGCCTGCCGCAAACAGCCCGCTGAGCGCACCCAGCAGCCCGGCGCTTGCCAAGCCCATGATGATGCCCGCCAGCAGTACACCGCCCATACAGGCGATCAATACATCCTTGAATTTCATATCCAGAATGGAGGCTGCCAGCGTGCCCGTCCACGCACCGGTGCCCGGCAGCGGGATGCCCACGAACAGCAGCAGCGCCACGGTCATGCCCTTGCCGGCCTTGGCCTCCAGTGCGCGGCCGCCCTTTTCGCCCTTGTTGATGCAAAAGCGGCAGATGGGGCCGATAAGGGGCTTGTGATAGCCCCAGATGAGAAACTTGCGGGCGAACAGGTAGATGAAGGGCACCGGGATCATGTTGCCCAGTACGCACAAAAGGTAGGTGGGCAGCACCGGCAGCCCCATGCCCAGCCCGATGGGGATGGCCCCGCGCAGCTCAATGATGGGCACCATGGAGATAAGGAAGATCAGAAGATAATTTTTCAGCATTGGCTTCTCCTTATATTACAGGTCGATCTGCAGCTCCACCGGGCAATGGTCGGAGCCGAAGATCTCGTTGTGGATCTCGGCGGCGCGGATGCGGTCTGCAATGCGCCGGGAAACGATAAAATAGTCGATGCGCCAGCCCGCGTTCTTTTCCCGCGCGTGGAAGCGGTAGCTCCACCAGCTGTACTTCACCTCGTCCGGGTGCACCACCCGGAAGCTGTCCGCAAAACCCGCCGCCAGCAGCTCGGTCATCTTGGCGCGCTCCTGATCGGTAAAGCCTGCGCTCATGCGGTTGGTCTTAGCGTTTTTGATATCCATCTCGGTGTGCGCCACGTTCAAATCGCCGCACAGGATCACCGGCTTTTTTGCGTCCAGCGCCAGCAGGTACGCCCGGAAGGCGTCCTCCCACTCCATGCGGTAGTCCAGCCGCTTCAGTCCATCCTGACTGTTGGGGGTGTAGCAGTTTACCAGATAAAAGCCGGGGTATTCCAGCGTCAGCACTCGTCCCTCGTGGTCGTGCTGTTCCAGCCCGATGCCGGTGGTCACCGCCAGCGGTGCCGTTTTGCACCAGCAGGCTGTGCCGGAGTATCCCTTTTTTTCGGCAGAGTAGGTATATTCGGTGTAGCCCTCCGGCGCAAAATCTGCCTGTCCCGGCTGCATCTTGGTCTCCTGCACCGAGAAGATGTCCGCGTCCAGCGCGGCAAAGCTCTCGGCAAAGCCGTGGGTCAGGCAGGCGCGCAGGCCGTTCACGTTCCAGCTGATCAGTTTCATGCTCTTCTCCTTATTGTTATGCCTGATATTTTGTTTTCCATGCGCCGCTGCGGAAGCGCAGCACAAAGCAGGTCACGCGGCAGGTCCAGTCGATGACCATAGCCACCCACACGCCCACAGCGCCCCAGCCCATGCGGACGCACAGCAGATAGCTGAAGCCCAGCCGCCAGCAGGCCATGCTGAGGATGGACACCACCATGGTAAATTTCACGTCGTTTGCCGCGCGCAGGGCGTTGGGCAGCACGAAGGACAGCGGCCAGAAGATAATGGCGCAGCCCGCGTGGATGGTGACCAGCGTAATGGCCAGCTCCATGGTCTCGCCGGAAAGGGCGTAGATGCCCACCAGCTGCCGGAGGAGCAGCAGGATCGCGCCGTTGGAAAGCCCCATGGTAATGTAAGCCCACAGCAGCAGCTTACGGGTGTAGTAGACGGTCTGCTCGTGGTCGCCGGCACCGATGCAGCGCCCCACCACCGTGATCATGGCAAGACTGATGGCCTTGCCCGGGATGACGCCCATGCCGTCCAGATTGTTTGCCACGGCGTTGGCTGCGATCTGCACCGTGCCGAAGGTAGAGATCATGCTCACCACCAGAATGCGTCCGGCCTCGAACAGGCTGTTTTCAAAGGCCGAGGGGATACCGATGCCCAGAATGCGCTTTGCCATGCCGCCGTCCAGCCGCAGGGTCTTGGGCACGGTAAGTACCGCATCCTCCCGGTAGCACTTGCGCAGGATCAGCGCCGCAGCCACCATGCGGGACACCACGCTGGGCCATGCTACGCCGTCCACGCCCATTTTAAAGCCGAAGATGCACACCGCGTTGCCCACGATGTTGATGATGTTCATCAGAAAGCTAATCTGCATGGAGATTTTAGAATTGCCGATGCTGCGGAACAGTGCCGCGCCGCCGTTGTACAGCGCCAGAAACGGGTAGCTGAGGGCGATGATCTGCAAATACTTCACGCCCGCGTCCAGCACATCGGTATCAATAGAGCCGTAGAACAGCCGGATCATAGGGCGGGCCAGCACAAAGCATACCACGCCGATCACCACACCGGACAAGCCGCTGAGCAGCAGCAGCTGACCGGCGCTTTTGTCGGCATTCCCGCGCTCTTTTGCGCCCAGATACTGGCTTACCACCACCGCGCCGCCGGTAGCCAGCGCCGCAAACAGCACGATGATAAGGTTATTGATCATATCCACCAGACTGACGCCGGAGATGGCTGCCTCGCCGCAGCGGGACACCATCATGGTGTCGGCCATACCCACCGTCACTTCCAGCAGCTGCTCCACCAGCAGCGGGATGGCCAGTACCAGCAGTTCCTTCTGGCTGAACAGCGGCTCCCGCCCGCCGGTCAGGCTGCTTTTTTCATTGCCATGCAGTAGCTTTATCATTCGTTTCTCCCCTCCCGGCACCGGGCGCTTTTCCCGGTACGCCGCCGCTGTCCGGCGTGTGCATTCTTCCGGTTGCAGCAGATGTGTCCATCTTAACACACCACCGGCTGCTTGTAAAGCGGTGCAGGCTACATCCCGCGAAAATCAGTTTTCCAAGCCCATCTCCCATTGCCTGCCGGTTTTATAAAGGTGTCCCTGTGCGGTTTTCCGACTGCCATTCTGTTTTATGCTTGTTCGTCAGTTTGCCGGGAACTTTCCATAAAATTTGTGCGTTTCTACAAAAATGCGATTTCCCGCGTATTTTTGGGGAGAAATTTTAAAAAACCTCTTGCAATTTCTGTTCCAAAGTGGTATGTTGTATCCAACAAAAGCGAAGCTTGGATACATCTTCTCTTTGGAGCGGCAACTTCGGCTCCGTATGCGCCTTTGTTTTTACCTTGCTATTTTCTTCATTTACCTTCTTATCATTTACCCTGCCTGTCCCGCAAGGGACGAGAAAAGCGATGACCCACCTGCACGGGTCGTCGCTTTTTCTTTTGCCCGCAGGGGGGGCAGAGTACAAGCCGCCAAAGCACTGCTCTACAAGATGACGTGCCGCAACTGCTTTTCCCTGTCCCACCCCAAAAAAGTTTGTTTGAATAAACATACCTGCTTTTTCTTGACATCCCTTTGTATGCGTGTTATCTTAATTTCCGTCAATTAGCTTGCCCTAACCATCTGAGGGGCTTTGCCCCGCAGTTTTTTCTTTGCGCGCAATGTTAGGTAATGCTAACTACATGATTCCTATTCCCTGCCAGTGTGATGAAAGGAGCATTTTTCATGAGAACCAAGAAATTTCTTTCCCTGCTGCTCTCAGCGGCTATGGCGTTCAGCCTGCTGACCGCCACTGCCTTTGCAGCAGCCCCTGCCGAGGAGGAAAACAGCTTTTTCGATTTTCTGCTGGGCAAGAAGTACACCTATCTTTATGCTGCTCTGACTTGGGACGAGTATTGGGCAAACGAGAAGGTCTACGCCGCCGGCAGCACTGCCGCCTCTGCGCAGCTGGACAGCCACGAAGAGCAGGACCTTGGCGCATTTGACGCGGTCTCCCGCGCAACCGTCAACCACGGTCTGCACCGCGGCAGCTTCCAGAGCACTGCCGTGATCTACGCCAAGGACGGCAGCAGCTACACCGTTTCTCACTGGTCGGACGATGGCAAGACCATCTATCTGGCCGATGGCACCACCGTGGGCTGGAACCGCGGCACCATTACCAAGGCTGACGGCTCCACCGTGCAGATGGACCACTACGAGGTGCTGGGCACCAAGTATGTGCCTGTGCGCGTAGCCACCAGCGACCTTGCAGATTTCTGCTCCAAGTACACCGTGGTGGAAAACGGCGGCCAGCTGGTGGGCGGCTACTCTGAAAAGAACCTGACCGCCTACGCCCTGACGGCTGCGGTGGACAAAAACACCAACGGCCTGAAGTACGCAACCAAGAGCGGCGACGGCTACACCTTCTCCGCTGCACACAACGGCACCGGCTCCGGCGTGGCAGAAGCCGCCCAGAAGGCTGCCGAGGGCCTTACCGTGAATCTGCGCAGCGGCAGCGACGTGGGCAGCTTTGGCGAGTTTATCCGTGTGGACCTGAACGGCAACTACGGCGAGCTGGGTTCCCGGATGCAGTCTGTGGTGTGGACCTACTACGGCAACGACAGCACCTACACCCACGCCAAGGCCTCCTACGGCACCAAGTTTGCAGCCGACAACTGGATGCACAAGTCCATGGGCATCCAGCTGGGTCTGAGCGATTCCGCCCGCTGCCAGCTGCCGGAGGGCACTGACGGCACCGGCTACTGGACCATCACCATCCGTGCACTGGGCTACGCTGACACGGTGGTCAAGTTCCAGACCACTGCCGAGAACCTTGCCAAGCACGAGCTGGCAAGCGATGCCGACCGCGCCGCCCTGCAGGCTGTGGTCGCCGAAGCACAGAGCAAGGCAAAGGCCGCTTACACCGCCGACAGCTATGCCAATCTGGAGACCGAGCTGGCCGAGAGCGTGGAGCTTTTGAGCCGCGAGACCCTGTATAAGGCCGCCGCACTGGAGCAGGTGACCCACCTGACCGATGCCGTGCAGAACCTGAAAGCTGCCTGATCCGGCAAAAAACAGAACACCCAAAAAGCAAGGTCGCTTTATGCAGGCGGCCTTGCTTTTCCGTGTCAGGAGGAGTTGGAATGAACAAAAAACGATGCAACACACTGCTCCCACTGGTGCAGCTGCTCCCGGCGGTGGCGGCAGCGGCGGCTGTGCTTTTTGCCCTGCCGCGCACTGTGCCGGTGCTGGCTGCCGTGCCGGAAAAACTGACAACCGTGGTGGAGCAGCCGGTGGAAGCCGCTTCCGTTGAAGCGGAGGAAGAAGCCCTGCCCAAGCTGCCCTATGCCGACGGCGTTTACGTTGGCTCTTCCCGGGGCTACGGCGGTGCCGTCCGGGTGCAGGTCACCATGGAAAACGGCAGCATCACGGAGGTGGAGGTCCTGGACGCTTCCCACGAGACAAAGCAGTTTCTGCGGCGCGCCAAGCGGCTTTTGACCACCGTAGTGGATGCCCAGAGCTGGGAGGTAGATGCCGTTTCCGAAGCCACCTACACCAGCCGGGGCATTCTGGGCGCGGTGCAGAACGCCCTGACCGGCGAGGTGGTGAATAATCCCCTGCCGCCGCAGCCGAAGCCTGCCGCACCGCTGGTGGTGGAGGAATTTACAGCACCCTCCACCTACCTTGACGGCATCTACACCGCCGAAGCCATAGGCTTTGAGGGCAAAATTACAGTGCAGGTCACGGTGGCAGAGGATAAGATCACGGATATCATGGTTCTGAGCGCCGAGGACGAGGAGGAATATCTCTCCCGGGCAAAGCGGGTCATCCCCGCCATTCTGGAGGGGCAAAGCCCCAATGTGGATGCCGTTTCCGGTGCCACCTACTCCTCCACCGGCATCCTGAACGCGGTCAAGCTGGCATTGGCAAAGGCAGCGGTTGCCCCGGCGGAGGAAGCCGACCCGGAGCAGGCAACCTCGGAAGAAGTGGTGGAAGAAGCCGCGCCGTCCGAAGCGGCAGAACCCGAGGAAACGCCGGTCACTGCGCCCACTGTGGAGGTGGTGCAGCCGGAGGAAAAGAGCGCTGTTTCCGCGTGGTTCAAGGAAGTGTGGCAGCAGCTTTTCCCGGCAGAAACACCGGACGATTCTGAACCGGAACCGGCATCTTCTGCGGAGGCACTGCCGACATCCGAGACGGCGCTGCCGCCCGAAGAGACCGAAACCGAACCTGAAACGGAAGGAGCAGCGGAATGAAATACAAGAATTTTCTCCTCCGGGCGGTGAACCTGCTGCTGATTCTGGGGGTACTGTGGCAATACCAGCAGGTGGCGCTGGTCCGGGCTGCGGCGGTAAGCCAGCGCAAGCTGGAGATTGCCGAAGTGGAAGCCTACAACGCTTCCGTTTTGCAGGCGCAGAGCGCAGCGCAGGCAGAGCAGAGCCAGAGCGGCTACCGGGACGGCACCTATGAGGGCAGCGCCTTTGGTTTTGGCGATGTCATCCGGGTGTCGGTGACCATCCAAAGCGGAAAAATGACCGATATTGCGGTGCTGGACGCTTCCGGTGAGGACAAGCCCTACTATAAACAGGCGCTGCCTTTGCTGGACGAGATGCTGGCAGTGCAGTCTGCCGAGGTGGATACCGTTTCCGGCGCTACCCTTACGGCAGAAGGTCTTATCGGTGCAGTAGAGGACGCACTGGGAAAGGCGGCAGGATGATGGAAAAAACACAAGCAAAGCCTTTGACGGCGGCGCAGCAGCGTCAGCGGGACAAAAAGCGCCGTACATGGCTGCGCGCCGGGGTGCAGCTGTTCTTCTTTGTGTCCATGCCGGGCGCATTCGTGGCCGGGTTTTCCGGGGTAAAGCAGCTCTTCCTGCACATCGGTGCGGGCGAGGTGCTCTCGGCGGACAGCTTCACGCTTTCCCTGCTGGGGCTGTGCGGCTTCACGTTGCTGTTCGACCGGTTTTTCTGCGGGTACGCCTGCGCCTTTGGCAGCTTGGGCGATGCCGTCTGGGCACTGTCCGGGCTTGTCCAGAAAAAGCTTTTCCACCGCAAAAAGCAGCTCCGTCTGCCGGAGCGGGCGGTGCTTTGGGGACAGAAGGTCAAATATCTGCTGCTGGCAGGGCTGGTGGCGCTGTATGTGACCCGGCAGGAAAAGCTGCTGACCGGCGCAAGCCCGTGGGAGGTGTTTTCCCGCCTGACGGCTCTGCGTCTGCCGCCGGAGGGCTTCGGCGTAGGCATCGCGCTGCTTGTGCTTATTTTGCTGGGCATGGCAGTGCAGCCCCGGTTCTTTTGTCAGTTCCTCTGCCCCATGGGTGCGGTGTTCGCCCTGCTGCCGGTGCTGCCCTTTGCACGGCTGCACCGGCAGAGCGAGGGCTGCATCCCGGGCTGCAATGCCTGCAAGCAGCAGTGCCCGGTGTGCCTGAAGCTGGAGGAAAGCAGTCTGCGCAGCGGGGAGTGCATCGCCTGTGAAGCCTGCGTGGGCACCTGCCCCAAGCAGAACATCCACCGGTGGGATTTGGCTCTTTGCCAGCACCCGTGGCTGCCGGTACTGGGCAAGGCGCTGCTCTTCTTCCTGCTGGGTTGCTGGCTGGGCTTCTGCCGGTTTATCTGAAACAAAAAAGGGAGGCCGCCGCACAATATCGTGCAGCGCCTCCCTTTTGGCTGGGAAATCTATCATTTCGGAACGCCGGAGCGTCTGCGGACGCTCCGGCGTTCCATTTTCACGGTAAAGGCTTCTGCTCCAGCAGGTCTGTCATGCTGCGCAGGCTGATGCCAAGGGTGGAAAGGTTATGCAGCATCGCGCTGGTAGCCGGGGGCAGAATGCCCAGTGCGCCCAGAAGGATGAGCGCGGAGTTGAAGCTGAGGACAAAGCGGTAATTGCTGCCCACCCGCTTTTGCAGGGCGTTGGCAATGGCTTTTAAGGTCACCAGCTCTTCCAGACTGTCGGCGCGGATGGTCACATCTGCGATCTCCCGGGCGATGGCGGCACCGGAATGGATGGCGATGCCGATATCTGCCGCCGACAAGGCAGGAGAATCATTGATGCCGTCGCCGATCATCACCACCGTATGTCCTTCGGCTTTGGCGTCGCGAACAAAGGCGGCTTTATCCTCCGGCAGCACCTCCGCAAAGCAGCGGTCCACCCCCACCTGCGCCGCAATGGCGCGGGCGGTGCGGTCACTGTCGCCGGTCATCATAACGGTCTGGGTGATGCCCAGCTTCCGGAGCTTATGCAGCACCTGTGCCGCCTCCGGGCGCAGGGGGTCTGCGATGCAGATGACCCCCGCCAGCACCCCGGATGCGGCCAGATACAGGTGGGAATACTGGGGGTCCAGTGCATCGAATTTTGCCTGTTCCCCTGCCGGGATGGTGCAGCCCTCGTCCTCAAAAATGAAGTGGGCGCTGCCGATGACCACCCGCGTGCCGCCCACCCGGCTGGCAATGCCGTGCGCCACGATATACTCCACCTCGGAGTGCATCTCTTCGTGGGAGATGCCCCGCTCCTTGGCGGCGCGGACGACAGCGTTTGCCATGGAATGGGGGAAATGCTCTTCCAGACAGGCCGCAAGCTGCAATACTTCCTGCTCCCCGCAGCCGGAGAAGGGCACCACCTGCACCACCTGCGGGGTGGCGTGGGTGAGGGTGCCGGTCTTATCGAACACGATGGTGTCCGCCTTTGCCAGCGCTTCCAGATACTTGCCGCCCTTTACAGTGATGTGGTATTCCCCGCACTCCCGCATGGCAGAGAGCACCGCCAGCGGCATGGAAAGCTTCAGCGCACAGGAGAAATCCACCATCAAAATGGAGATGGCGCGGGTGACGTTGCGGGTAAAGGCGTAGGTAGCCACCGTACCGGCAAGGCACCACGGCACCAGACGGTCGGCCAGCTGCAAAGCCCGGTTCTCGGTACCGGACTTGAGCTTTTCCGATTCCTCGATCATCGCCACGATCTTATCGTAGCGGTTGGCACCGCCCTCTGCCTTGGCCACAAGGACGCATTCGCCCTCTTCCACCACCGTACCGGCGTAGACGGTGGCACCGGTGGTCTTGCGTACCGGCATGGACTCGCCGGTCAGGGCGGCCTGGTTCACCATGGCCTCGCCCTCCAGCACCGTGCCGTCCAACGGGATCATATTGCCGGAGCGCACCACTACCTCATCCCCGGCGTGAACGCGGGTCAACGGTACCAGCACCTCGCCCTGCGGGGTGCGCACCCAGACCTTATCCACGTTCAGCGCCATGCTGCGGGCAAGGTCGTCCAAACTCTTTTTCCGCGTCCACTCCTCCAGCAGGCTGCTCACCGTCAGCAGGAACATCACCGAGCCTGCGGTGCTGTAATCCCCCCGCAGGAGGGAGGCGGTGATGCTGAGCGCATCCAGTACCTCTACTTCCAGCTTGCGGTGCAGCAGGCAGCGGATCCCCTTCCAGATAAAGGCGATGGAGCGCCACACCGTATAGGCCGCCGCGATGGGCGCGGGCAGGAACACCTTGCGGAACATCCGGCCTGCCACAAGGCCGACCATCTTTTCCTGATATTCCTGATTGATTTTCCGACTGTCGTGGGAGGTGACCAGCACCTCTAATTCTTCGTTGTCAAAGCGGTAGGCCGCCAGCAGGGCGGCAGCGTCCTTCCGGCTGCCCCGGTAGGTCAGCACCACATCTCCGGTGCGCTCGTAGACGGTGGCTTTCTGAATAATGTCCTGCCCGTTCAGGTAGGCTTCCAGCACATCTGCCCGGTGCAGGGTCATGCGCACGGCGCAGACGTGCACCCGCATCCGTCCCTTACCTTCATGTAAGATCGTACATTTCATTGCTTTTCTTACCCCTCTGCGTAAAAAAGAGCCGCCCAAGGGCGGCTCCGCTGCGTTGTATCACTGTGCAGTCTGCTCTGCGGGCTGTTCAGCCGTATCCTCGATGACCTCCTGTGCAGCCTCGGCGGCGCGGCTCTCGTTGATAGCCTTTGCATCGGCAAGGATGTCACCGGCCTCTTCCTGCACCTTGTTCACAGTCTGCATGGTGCAGTCCTTCATCCGCAGCACCGCAGCGGTGGTCTGGGTGTAGACCTTTTTGGCGTCCTTGCTGGACAGCACCTTGAAGCCGGCAGAGCCGAACACCACACCGCCCAAAAACAGTGCAAGCTTTTTTGTATCAAACATATTTACCCCTCGTTTCTGTGTTTCCTATCTGAGCGCCCATCCCCTTGAGCGGGGGCAGGCTCTTTATCTCTGTATTGTAGCACGCTTTCGGACTTTTTCAATGGTTTTTACCGATGTTAGGACGTATTAACATTGTTAGCAGAAGCTTGATACGGAGGATCATTTTCGTCATGCTCACTTGCAGAGATCAGCAGGCCGCAGCCTATAAAGGCAGCAGAAAGATTAACCGCCCCGCAACACACCCGATTCATTTTGTCGCCGATTCACCCGACAAAATCATCGCTGCGCCGCATGGGCGGTATTTTTCTTTTACGGGAAACGCACCTTAAAAATTTCATGAGCCGACCGAATGTGATACCGACTTTCCGTCAACACCGCTGCACAAACAGGGGCAGGAACTTCGTTTGGAGCAAACGGTGACCCCACTACACCAGCAGATGCCGCTACACCACAGGACGATATTACCTAACATTTAGAAAATAATGTCCAGATATTTTTGGGCCTCATTACGAATAATCTGCAAGTCATCCTCGTATCTCATAACTTTGCAAATGTAAAAGGCCTCACGATATCGCTCTGCACTCTCTTCTTTTTTGCCAAGGAAGAAATCACACTCAGCTTCGATTTCCAGGCAAGAGTGAAGTACTTGATAATGTCCATATTTAATGCAAGCTTCTTTTCCATTTCTTGCAACTCTTGCGCTTTCTTCATATCTTTCCAACAAGTCCAGAGATCTGGCAAAATTGTAGAGAACCAAAGGAAGCATCCTGTTTGATGTGACCATTTCTTGGAGATGGCGTCTCATATACTGAAGCAACCGATAAAAAATATCGGCTGCTTTTTCATTATCACCAGCCAAGGAATAAGCATTTCCAATTTGATTGACTAGCTTCATTTCATCCAACGTGTAAAGATAGTCTTCAATTTTACTCAGTCGAAAATTTGGTATCGTCATTTGAACCGCTTGCATAAGCATCTGGATTCGCTCGTCACTTGAATACCTTTTATCCAGCCCACCAAGAAGAACCTTTGATCGGAGAATAAATTGCTGTGTAATTTGATCATCTGGCTTTACAATTTTTTCAAGCTGACTGATTTTATCAAAGCCTTCATTAACGTGTTTCAGCGCATTGCATGCCACGATTTCCTTTTCCAATGCCTCAATTTCCAGCTCCTCTGGTGTTACAAGTGCATAATACCGATCATCTGGCAAGCCAAGGCGTTGTAGAATAGCATTGATCCTTGTACGACTGGGGGTCTGCCTTCCATTTTCAAATCTGGAGAGAGTAACAGGCTCGCAAATGCCTGCACAGACTTGCTCCTGCGTCAAATTCAACTCCTGCCGTCGCTGGCGGATATAATCACCAAGCCTATAGTTCTGCATTCTTCAGTACCTCAGATAATCAATATTATAATTATTATAGTACGCCTTATGTCATCACGCAAGCACTTCTCTCGTTGACTTGTCGTCTTATGAAATTATTTATTACACCAGACGATATGGTCAACCGGTTTTTACTGTGATAAGATGTAGACACCGCAAAACTCACGGCTTAACATAAAAGAAGTAAACCGTTGAGTAGAGCCGAATACAACAGAAAGGAGACTTCAAATGAAACAATATCTTGAAAAACGTGGAATCTACATTACTTGGTCTCAGCTGGTTATGCGAATCATTTTTGACTTGGTGGGCTTTTTGCTTGCCTTGTTGCCTGCTGGCCTAACTCTGTATCTTACAGATGTCTGGATTACCTCAGGCACTCATATGCCAACCTCGTGGATTTTGGGAATCATTGTTTGTGTTTTTTTAATTCATTTTTACCAGTTTTATTTCGTCAACTATAATTCTCAGATGAATGCAGATCGCATGGCGGGTAATTACCGCCAACATCTGGCGCAAAAGATTTTGAGTAGCAATATCCCTGCCTATGAAAGCCAGAACAAAGCCCGTATTCAAAATATGGCTAACGATGTCAGTGCGATATATACTGTAAGTAGCTATTTGGTCACAGTACCTGCAAACTTAGTTAAAGTAATGATCATCATTGGACTTCTGCTTTTCTATGCCAGCCCATCTGTTGCACTGACGGCAATCATTTTGATTCCGCTCTACATGGTTCCCAGTTTTCTTAACAAAAGCGAACTGGAAAGACTGGTAGCCAAGGAGAGGGAAGCTGGAGATTTATGGTTTCAGGAATTTGATGTAATTCTCAACGGCAAGGTTAGCATTACTCTAAACAAGGTCGAAAATTATATGCAGAACCGCTATAATGAGGCTCTGAAGTCATATCTTGATGCTCGCAATCGTCAACACTTTCTTCTGCTGATCGTGCAAGAATTCCCTCTTTTTGTCACCACATTGGCACCTCTGCTTATTTTAATCATTGGAGGAAACCAAGTGGTGTTGCAAAACATGACCATCGGTCAGTTGTTATTCTCTATTCAGATAATTGCCTACCTGTTCAATCCTCTGTCAGAAATTTCTCAACTTCATGCCCAGATTATCAGCCAGAAGCCATCCTTCGATCGTGTGGCAGACTTTCTTGCCATGCCAGATCAGCAAAAGAATACAGAAACTGTAGCCCCTCCAAAAATCGAGGTTCATAATATCGACCTGATGCGATCGGAGAGTGAGGCGCTTTTCCATGTGAACGACTTTACTGTCCACGGGAAAGGTTTGGTGCTAATCCATGGAGAGAATGGCTGCGGCAAGTCATCTCTGTTCAATATAATTTCTGGTGTGTTTGCCCCGGACGCAAAGCATCTCCGTTTCAACGAAAACGGAAGATTTAACTGCGACCAATCAAAACCAAGTTATCTTTTCTATCCTAACTTCATTTTTCCAGGTACAGTCCGAGAAAACATTGTTTGTGGACGAAAGATTTCCAATACACAGTATCAAGAACTTGATACTGTTCTTCAGCTGCCTCCCGCTGACAAGCAGGTGACTATCAAACCTGAGAATCTTTCTCTGGGCGAAAAGCAAAAGATTTATCTAGCACGTACCCTTTTGGGTAACTCTTCTTGCATCTTGCTGGATGAACCCGGAAGCAACCTTGACGAAAAAACTGAACATAGCCTGATCAATTACTTATTAAATCTCAAGGGAAAAAAGTTAATTCTCGTTATCAGTCACAATGCCTACTATGATGCCGTAGCAGATAGAACTTACGAGATTCGTAAAGGAATGATGCATCAGGTACAATCACATTAAGCTGTCTACGGATCGTCAAAGGAGCGTGCGTTTGAACAAAAAGAAAAAGTCCACAAACACTTCCCCGTATCCCGATGAAGTCATTGACCGTCTGGCACAGGCATTCTACCCGGCTATCCTTGCCTGCTGGAACAGCGAGGAAGGCCAAAGAGAATTTGCTGCATGGCAGGCGGAACAGGCTCATCACACCACCAGTAAAGAGAAACAGAGCGTTCCCGACGAGGAACGCCCTGTTGTACATATCGCTGTTGTCTGTGGCTTTTGGCAGGGTGCGTCCGGGTGGGCGCACCCTGTTTTTTTACTATGATTCATCATTTTCCACGCGCAGCATCCGGTATCCTACACCAACATGAGTCTGGATCAGATGCGGCGCATCCGGGCATCGTTCCAATTTTTTGCGCAGGGATGCCATGTAAACTCGCAAGGATGCAATGTCATTTTCCTGCGTACTGCCCCATACTTTCTGCGTGAGAGAGGTATGCGTCAGCACTTTGCCCACATTATGCGCCAGCACACACAGCAGTTTGTACTCGATGGGGGTCAAATGCAATTCATTGTCGCTCAACCAGACGCACCCGGCCGAGAAATCGATCTTTAAAGGACCATTGACAAAAACCGGGCTATTTATGCCGTCAGAAGCCAGCAGATTCAATCGGCGCTGCGTTACACGCAGTCTCGCCAACAGTTCATCCACGGAAAACGGCTTTGTCAGATAATCGTCTGCGCCGTTGTCCAATGCTTCGATCTTATCAGAATCCTCGCTCCGGGCACTCAGGACGATGATGGGCAGGTTCGACCATGTGCGGACGCTGCGGATGACCTCGATGCCGTCTATATCGGGCAGCCCAAGATCCAGCAGCATGATGTCCGGATTGTGGCTGGTAG